>ENA-OQCL01000072-OQCL01000072.1-human-gut-metagenome-genome-assembly--contig:-NODE-72-length-54394-cov-6.448965_pt1 | contig 54394 bp, 56 predicted proteins | sample MGYA00242502_ERZ504586 | MGnify/ENA primary metagenome ERZ504586 (study PRJEB26092, sample SAMD00036316) | human gut metagenome | host: Homo sapiens | study: EMG produced TPA metagenomics assembly of... | reverse complement strand
GCATTAGCTGGATTATCAGGTCAAAATCGCACAAAAGCGCACAAAATCACTGCAAACACACTCTGAGACTCGAGTGGGAATAATAAATTAGCTTCTTCAAGTCCCCGAAATGCCTGAATACACAGGCGTTTCGGGGATTTTCCACTGAAAACAACCGCCTCAAGTTGCGCGGTGGAAATGCTCGCATTTATGTGCTATAGTATTTCATCAACAGGTGTAAAGAGAGGTTTGTGAAACGCATGAACAAAGAAATCAGAGGGAAAAGGCTCATCCTGCGCGAGCAGAGAGAAGAGGACGCACCTTATTTTGCCTATTGGTTCAACCAGCCGCAAGTCATGTTTCAATGCGGCTTTGAGAAGCCAACCGATGAAGAAGAGGTCAAAAACCTGCATTAACGTAAGCCATAAATCAGAGGACTCGGTATGGTTCACTATTACAGATCTCGACGGCAATATTATTGGCGAGACCGGCCTGTTGCGCATGTTTCCTGCGTGGCATCAGACCGACCTTACAATCATAATTCCAGACCCGAAGATGCAGCACAAAGGATACGGTACAGAGGCGATACGTATAATGCTCGATATGGCCTTCAATGAATATGAGATGCATCGGGTCTCAATCGGAGTAGTGGGGCTTTAACACAGATGCGCTGGAATTCTATAAGAAAATTGGATTCAAGCAGGAAGGCGTTATGGAAGAGGCGTATTACTACAACAATGAATATAGCGATTTATCATGATGCGAATCCTCAGACGCGAATGGCAATAATGAACAAATGCAATCGGCGGGGTGGTTAAATTATCCCGCCGATTTGACTGGATTTAGGAGACTGCTCTCCTTTATCTACCGCCAGCTCCGCGTGCAGGAAAGCCCGGCTCTCAGCTGGAAGGCAGTCTTAAGCCGCCTGATTCAAAAAGGCGCGTGAGGCGTATGACATTGAAGAACTGTTTGCAATTAACCTGCCTCGGAGCTAAAATACAATAAAATGAGCAAAGCAGGGGAGGGGATGAGCAGTGGACAGAAGCAATGTGACGGACGAGGGTCGCTTTTCCCGGGAGGTATATAACTTTGGTGGAGCGAGCTTCAGCAGCTCGTGCATCATTCGGCCTGACTCCGACGTGAGCGACTGGGACGCCGTAGGCACACTTGAATCCTACCCCAAAAACCATGTGCTCCTGGAACGGGACAGGGTGCCGGACAGGTTTTATATCGTCAAAAGAGGCACAGTAGCAGGTTATGAGGAGCTTGCAAACGGCAACGAGCTAATTTGCTACGTGATGGAGACAAACGCAATGCTGCTCGAAGCCAATGTGCTGCTCTCAAGGCCCTCGCCCGTGAGTTTCCGCACGCTGGAGGCGTCGGAGCTTCTGAGTATTAGCCGGGAGAAGCTGCTGGAGACCGTGAACGCCGAGCCGCGGGCATTGTTTGCGCTCTTCTGCTCCGTCTCGGACAAGTTCCTGGAGGCTATGGATGAGCTGAGGGAGGCCAAGAGCCGCGGCGCGGAGTGGAGGCTATGTGAGCTGCTGCTGGAGTTTGCCGCGCGCTACGGAGCAGCCTATGACGGCAAGGTGCTCATCCACAAGCGCATCAATATCCAGCTGCTGACTCAAATACTTGGCATAAACCGCTCCACTACCGTCCGTTCAATGCGCACACTGCGCGACCTTGGACTCATAGAGCACATAAACGGCTTTTACTGCGTGCGCTCTGTCGAGGCACTGAGGCGGCATCAGGAGCTTTTGGAGGAATAGTCCTTTCGACAAAAAGTGAACAAACTGTAAACATACGCAGGTGCATTTGCGCCTGCGTATGTTTTTGCGCATTGCCAGACTTTCCGGCATCGTGAAATAATAAACATGCTCATTGGAATTTGGCTCCAAACCAATTAAGGAGGAAAAATTATGGCGTTACCTGAATTCGACTACGTTGCCGCCAAGTCGCTGGAGGAGGCCTCCGGCCTCATGGTGTCTCTGGGCAGCAAATGCGTCGTCATGTCGGGCGGCACGGACGTTATTTTGCAGATACCCAAGTCCGTATCTAGGGGCATGACCACCGTTATCGACCTGAAGACCATCCCGGGGCTCACGCGGCTCGACTTTGTGGAGGGCGAGGGGCTGCACGTAGGCTCCAACACCAAGCTCTTCGACATTCAGTCCTCACCCATAGTGAAGGAGAGGATGCCCGCAGTTGCGAAAGCCGCGCACTACGTGGGCTCCAACCAGGTCCGGCGCAAGGGCACCATGGCGGGCAACATCTGCAACGCCTCGCCCACGGCGGACACTTCGCCCATTCTGCTGGCAATGAATTCTCGCATCACTGTCACTGGCCCAGAGGGCAGCCGCGTGGTGCCTATAGACGAGTTCTGGACGGGCTTCAAGAAGATAAATGTAGATAAGTCCAAGGGCGAGCTCGTGACCGAAATTTTCATCCCCGAGCTCGGCCCCGGGGAGGGCTCCTCGTACTTCAAACATTCTGTCCGCAAGGCTATGGACCTTGCCATCGTCGGCGTCGCAGCCTGGTTGCGCATGAAGGACGGAAAAGTGGAGGGCGCCCGCATCGCCGTCGGCGGCGGCGACGTCATCACCGTGCGCGCGAAAAAGGCGGAGCAGCTGCTCATCGGCAGCGAGATAACCGACGAGGTGCTCGAAAAGGTTGGCGTGCAGGCGGCGGACGAGATGAACCCGCGCTCAAGCCTCCGCGCCTCGGCGGAGTACCGCTACGACATGATCCGCGTCTACACGAAGCGCGCCATCAACGAGGCCATCGCCACGATGAGGGCCGAGTAAGGAGGACGAAGAATGAAGAAGATAATCCATTTTACCCTGAATGGTGAACCCGTCGAGGCACTTGCGCCGGTGAACATGACCATGGTGGACTTCTTGCGCAAGGAGATGCACCTCACCGGCACGAAGCGCGGCTGCGAGGAGGGCGAGTGCGGCGCCTGCACCATTCTGCTCGACGGCCGGGCCGTGCCCTCCTGCATCATGCTGGCGGTGGAGGCCGACGGGCATGAGATAACCACCATTGAGGGCGTGCGCGTGAACGGCGTGCTGCATCCGCTGCAGCGCGAGTTTATGGACAAGTGGGCGCTCCAGTGCGGCTTCTGCACGCCTGGCATGATAATGTCGGCGCTCTCGCTGCTCAACGAGAATCCCAACCCCACCGAGGAGGAAATCCGCGACGGCATCGCGGGCAACCTCTGCCGCTGCACCGGCTACGCCAAGATAGTCGAGGCTATAGATGCCGCCGCAAAGAAGCTGGCGAGGGCAAAGGAGGTCAATGCGTAATGGCGATAATGTCCAAGGAGTACTACGCCGACATTGAGAGCGTATACAAGAAGCCTGAGGATTATGAGCTTGCCGGAAAGGGCAATGCATACATACGCATAGACGCCGAGGCTAAGGTCACCGGCACCGCCGTCTACACGGACGACGTGGACCTGCCCGGCATGTATTACTGCAAGCTGGTGCACTCGCCATACGCCCATGCGCTCATAAAGAGCATAGACTTCACCGAGGCGCTCAAGGTCCCCGGCGTCAAGGGCGTGCTGACCGGACAGGACTTCCCCGAGGGCCACAACCTCGGCAACCCCGAGGCCTTCAAGGAGCTGGCGGACAAGGAGCCGCTCTGCCGCAAGAAGGTGCGCATGGTGGGCGACGAGGTCGCCGCCGTCTGCGCCACCACCGAGGAGGCCGCTACCCTCGCCGCATCCCTCGTCAAGGTGGAGTATGAGCCGCTTGAGCCGGTGCTTGACCCCTTCTACTCCATGCAGCCCGACGCCCCGGCCATCCACTACCCAGGCACCAGCAACCTCTCTATCTTTACCACGATGAAGGCCGGCGACCCGGATAAGGCCTTTGCCGAGGCCGATTACACCGACAAGCGCTATTACCGCACTCAGCAGATGGTGCATGCGGCCATTGAGCCGCACGGCGCCGTCGCCAAGTACGAGAACAACGAGTGGACTGTCTGGACGACCACCCAGGGCGCTTATGTCAGCCGCTACTGGATAGCCTGGGGCCTCGGCGTGCCAGAGAGCCAGGTGCGCGTGATAAAGCCCATGATAGGCGGCGGCTTCGGCGGCAAGCTTGACGTCTTCGCCCACGAGCTCTGCCCCTGCAAGTTTGCTCAGATGACCGGCCACCCCGTCAAGTGCATATTGAAGCGCGACGAGGTGTTCATGTGTACCCGTACCCGCCACCCCATCTCCTTCGAGATAGAGTCCGCCTTCACCAAGGAGGGCAAGCTGCTGGCCAAGCGCTGCAAGCACATCCTTGACGGCGGCGCTTATGGCGGCTCGGGCATCGCGGCTAACACACTTTCCCTCATCTGCGCCACCTTCCCCTACAAGGTCGAGAACATTGACATGACCGCGCGCAGGCCCTATACCAATCACCCCGCCTCCGGCGCGATGCGCGGCTACTCCGCCTGTCAGGTGCACTTTGCCCATGAGATACACATGGATGAGGTTGCAAACGAGCTGGGTATTGACCCGCTGGAGCTCAGGCGCAAGAACGAGATAACCCCCTACTACACCGGCCCCACGGGCCTGGAGTTCACGAGCTGCAAGTTCGACGAGTGCATGGTCGCCGTCGCGGACTATATCGACTGGAAGCACCGCGACCGCTATCCTTTCGGCAGCGGCCAGGGTGTGGGCCTCTCCGGCTCCGGCTTCATGTCCGGCACAGGATTCCCGGTCCTCGTTACGCCGCATTACTGCTCCTCCTCCACCATCGTCCGCCTCAACCGCGAAGGCTACGCCGTCGTGTTCTCCGGCGCGAACGACATCGGCCAGGGCTGCGATACCGTCATGACCATGATAGTCGCCGAGGAGCTGGGTCTGCGCATGGACGAGGTCAAGCTCATACAGTCTGATACCACCGCCACGCCCTGGGACGCCGGCTCCTTCGGCTCGCGCGTCACCTTCCTCGGCGGCAACGCCTGCCGCCGCGCCGTCGGCGACGCGAAGTTCAAGCTGCTCAGCCACTGGGCTGAAGAGTGGGGCTGCAAGCCTCAGGACATCACTATGAAGGACCACCGCGTGTTCATAAAGGGCGACCCTGAGAAGAACATCTCCTTTAACGAGGCCTGCTTCGGCTATGAGGAGAAAAACTTCGGCCGCTGCGTCGCGGGCGTTGGCTCCTTTGCCCACGAGGGTGACAAGGACATCTACGTGAAGAATGTTGGCAACTACGCCACCGCCTACTCCTTCTCCGCCTCTGCTGCGAAAGTCACCGTAGATATGGAGACGGGCGCTGTAACGCTCGACGACTTTGCCTTCGGCCATGACTGCGGCCGTCCGCTTAACATCCGCGCTGTCGAGGGCCAGATAGAGGGCTCCGTCCTGCTCGGCTTCGGCTTCACCTGCTACGAGGAGTGCGTCTACGACAAGGACGGCAAGCACCTGAACCCCTCTTTCCGCGACTACCACTTCCCGACGGCCCTGGATATGCCGAAGATAAAGACCTTCATCTGCTCCGAGTACGACCCCGAGGGCCCGCTCGGCGCGAAGGAGGCCGGCGAGGGCTCCACCGCGCCCGTCGGCTCGGCCATCGGCAACGCCATCAACTACGCCACCGGCCTTGTGCTCAAGGAGTTGCCCATCACGCCCGAAAAGCTCTGGCGCTGCCTGCGCGAGCATGAGCGCAGTGGCAAGACTGAGTTTGGCGCTGAGGATTTGCCCGAAAAATTCGCAAATATGCCCCCTCTGCCGCCGCGCGACTAAGCTTTAGGCACGAAATGAGAGGGAGAAGGCCACATATCCGGGCCTTCTCCCTACTGAAACGGAGGCACTATGCCCGGACTTGACGAATGGGACGTCAGCTCTAAGCAGCTGGCAAACGCCCACGGCTATGCGGCCCGCACCGACTACCACAAGGATAACGCCAAAGCACAGGCAACGATGCAGCTCGCGAGGGAGATACTCAAACTCGCCCGCAGCACGCTGCTCATACACCTACGCTTCATGGAGCCCGCCCTTGTTCGTCTCGCCGCGAACGGCGACGAATCCATAACGGCCGAGCTGGCCACAGACGGGCGCTATCTCTACTATAACTCCATCCACGTCTGTCGCCTGTTCAAACGCGCGCGGGAGCTGCCGGCAAGGGACTACCTACACGTCACGCTCCACTGCGTGTTCCGACACCTCTTCGTGGGGCGGAAGCTGATAGGCGACCTCTGGGACCTCGCCTGCGACATCGCGGTAGAGAACCTTATCAACGAACTTGACATCAAGAGCCTGTACTGCGAGCGCCAGGAGAAGCAGCGCTGGCTCATAGAAAAGCTCCGCGAGGCCATGCCCCGGCTGACGGCGGAGCGCATATACCACTGGCTCATTGAACAGGACCTGCCTCCGCAGGAGGTTGGCCGAATCAGGGGCTATTTCTACGCCGACGACCACCGCGTCTGGCATAATCCGCCTGAAATGGCCTCCGGCACGGGCGGGGATACCCAGGACAAGGGTTCCGGCGGCGAAAAGCCGGATATCGGCGACGCACCAGGCGGCAGCGACGAGCTGCCCCCGCCTGAGGACGGCGACGGTGAGGAGCAATCGGCCAGAGGCGGCCGCGCCACGGGCGAAAAACGCGACCACGGCGACGACTCCGGCGAGGGCATGCCGGACAGCGAGAACAGCCAGCCCGGTGAAAAGAAGGCGCTCTCCCCCCAGGAGACGGAGCGCCTATGGAAGGACATCAGTGAGCGCATAGAGGTGGATCTCGACACTGCCTCGTCCTCCTACGGCGAGAACGCAGGCGGATTCATCGCCGCGCTGCGCGAGGTAAACCGCGAAAAGGTGGATTACGCCGCCTTCCTACGACGCTTTGCCGTCCTCGGCGAGAACATTCAGGTGAACGACGACGAGTTCGACTACATCTTCTACACCTACGGCATGAAGCTCTACGGCAAAATGCCGCTTATAGAGCCGCTGGAGTACAAGGAAGTCAAGCTGGTGCGCGAGTTCGTCGTTGCGCTTGACACCTCAGAGTCTGTCGCGGGCTCGCTGGTGCAGAGCTTTGTAACAAAGACCTGGAATATCCTCAAACAGACGGAGAGCTTCTTCACAAAGGTGAACATACACATTCTCCAGTGCGGCGCGAGGGTGGAGGAGGACGCCAAGATACGCGACCAGGACGAGTTCGACGCCTACATGCAGCACATGGTGCTGCGCGGCTTCGGCGGCACCGACTTCCGACCCGTGTTCGAGCACGTGGACGCGCTCATAAAGCAGCACGAGTTTGCGAATCTCAAGGGCCTCATCTATTTCACCGACGGCTACGGTACCTTCCCGGCCGTGCCGCCGGAGTATGAGACGGCTTTCGTGTTCATGGACACGGGACGGGAACTGCCCGACGTGCCGCCCTGGGCGATAAAGATAAGGATGACCCCGACCGAGGTCGAGGACATCTCAGAGCGGTGAGAGCAATGGACAATTTTGAGATACGCGGAACAAGCCTCGTGCGCTATCGCGGCTCCGACCCCTGGCCGGAGCTGCCGGAGGGAATCACCGAGATAGCGGACGGCGCGTTCAAGGACTGTCGGGATCTCTGCGAGATAGTCATACCTGAAGGCGTCACACGCATAGGAGCCGAGGCCTTCCAGTGGTGCGCAAATCTTGAGAGCGTGAAAGCGCCCGAGAGCCTAGTGGAGATAGGCCCGGACGCCTTCTCCGGGACGCCTTTCTACCGCTACTACGACACCAATGAGACTGACTGGAAGGACGACTTCCTCATACTAGGCCGCGTGCTTTTCAAGGCGCGGCGCAACATTCGCGAGGCGAGCATACCAGACGGTGTTATGTCAATCGCGCCTGACGCCTTTGCGGGGCGGGTGCTGCTCTCTCGCGTGGACATTCCCGGGAGTGTGCGGGACATAGGATGGCGGGCATTTTCGGACTGCTCTGCGCTCACAAAAATCCACATACCGTCAGGCGTCCGGCGGCTCGGCTGGCACTGCTTCAAAGGCTGCGGAAGGCTTGCCGAGGTGAGCTTTGACGAGGGCGTGGAGGAGATGGAGAACGGCATCTTCGCAAGCTGTCGCTCTATACGTTATGTAAACTTCCCTGCGAGCCTCAAGAAGCTCCCCGGTTGGGTGTTCTTCGGCAGCAACAACGTCGAGCGCGTGCGCTTTGCCGGACCGGTGGCCGCGGTGGGGGAGAGGGCCTTTTCCGGCTGCGAGAATCTCCGGAGCATGGACTTTCACGCCGGACTCCGGAAGATAGGCGTGGACGCCTTTGCGGGCTGCATATGCCTTGAGAGCGCCGACTTGCCGGAGGGGCTTGAGACCATCGAGCGCCGGGCCTTCGCCGGATGCCGCTGCATTGAGCGGGCGTCCATACCGAAGACGGTGACGGGCCTGGGAGACAGCGTGTTCTCCGGCTGCCGCCTGCTGCGGGAGATAGACGTGCCCGGCGGCATAGGCGAGCTGCCGGACGACAGCTTCTTCGGCTGCGACGCGCTGGAGCGGGTCACGGTGGCAGAGGGAGTCACGAGAATAGGCTCCCGCGCCTTCAGCGGCTGTAAGCGGCTGGAAAACCTCGAACTGCCGAACAGCGCAGCCGAGGTCTGCGACAGGGCCTTTAAGGGCGACGCATCGCTCCACCGCCTGCGCCTCTCGCCTCAGACCCGGGAAATCGGAGCAGAGGCCTTCTCTGGCTGCCGAAGCCTGAGCGAAATTGAGCTGCCCGCCGCGCTCGAGCACATGGGCGCGGGCGCCTTTGACGGCTGCGAGGCGCTGGCCGATGAAAACGGCTTCGTCACTCTCGGCGGCGTCTGCTGCGGTAACATAACGCGGGACAGCGACCTGCGCGTGCCCGAGGGAGTGCGCGCCATAGCGCCCGGAGCTTTCCGGGAGAAGCAGAGCCTCATCTTCCTCACTCTGCCCGGGAGCGTAAAGCGCGTGGGTGAAGCGGCCTTCGTCTGCTGCCGTGCGCTCAGGGAGATAGTCCTGCCGGGGTGCGTGACGGAGCTCGGAAAAGAGCCATTCGAGGGCTGTGACAGCCTTATCTCCATCGTCGCGCCCGGAATACCGCCGGAGGTATTTGATACGGCTCCGGAGCGTGTCAGTGCAGCCTTGGGTTTCTGCCGCAGGGAAGGGAGCTATGACGGGCGCAACCGCGCGGCCTACGAGCGCTTTCTCGGGGATTACTGCGTAGATATACTCGAGGCCGCAGTAGAGCGCAACATGCCGGATGCCCTAAGCTATTTCACCGCGCGCAGGCTCATAGGCCGCGCCGACTTTGAGCGTGTGCTCGAAAAGGCGCAGCGCTCGCGCGCCATGGAGATAGTGGCGCTGCTGCTCGACTACCGCGCCGGCGGATTCGAGGGCGGCGCGTTCGACAAATTTGACCTCGATATCTGAAAGGGGGCTGAGCCATTGAATATCGCACAGGCCAAAGATCAGATAGAATCTGCCATGAAGGCCTATTTCACCAAGGACGAGTTCGGAGCCTACCGCATCCCCATCGAAAAACAGCGGCCGGTGTTCATGATAGGTCCGCCGGGCATAGGCAAGACCGCTATTATGGAGCAGATAGCCGCTGAGCTGGGCGTCGGCCTCGTGTCCTACTCCATGACCCACCATACGCGCCAGAGCGCGCTGGGGCTGCCATACATCACCGAAAAGGAGTACGGCGGCAGGAGCTATCAGGTCACGGAGTACACGATGAGCGAGATAATCGGCTCCATCTATGACCTCATGCGCGAGACGGGTCTCACCGAGGGCATATTGTTTCTTGACGAGATTAACTGTGTCTCCGAGACGCTTGCGCCCTGTATGCTGCAATTTTTGCAGTACAAGGTCTTCGGCCAGCACCGCGTGCCGCCCGGCTGGATACTCGTCACCGCGGGCAACCCGCCCGAGTACAACAAGTCCGTGCGTGATTTCGACACCGTCACCTGGGATAGGCTCAAACGCATAGACGTGGAGCCGGACTACGAGACCTGGAAGGAGTACGCCTATAAAAAGGGCGTCCACGCCTCGGTGATGACCTACCTCGCCGCGCGGAAAAAGGACTTCTACAAGGTCGAAAACACCGCGGAGGGTAAGCGCTTTGCCACCGCGCGCGGCTGGGACGACCTTTCGGAAATGATAAAGCTCTACGAGGAAAACGGCTTGCGAGTGGACGAACTGCTCATAGGCCAGTATATCCAGGACCCGCGCACAGCACGAGACTTCGCCGTGTACTACGACCTCTACAACAAATACCGCAGCGACTATGAGGTGGAGAAAATCGTGGACGGCACGGTATCTGAGAGCATAGTCCTGCGCGCACAGCGCGCCCCGATGGACGAGCGGCTGAGCCTGCTCGGCCTGCTCTTTGATTGCGTGACGTCAAAGCTCAAGGCCGTCTGCGAGAGCGAGAACGTCCTCGAACTTGCTGCTACGCAGCTGCGAGCGGTAAAGTCGCAGCTGAGTGCGGGAAAGAGCGTCGCGGAGCTCATAGAGGAGCAGATAGCGCTGCAGACGGAGAAATTGCAGTCGGGCCAGCGAGCTTGCTCGCTCTCGCCTCAGTCCCAGCGCGAGATTAGGCGAATGCTGCTCATGTTGGAGGGCTTCCGCACTGGGCTGATTGCGGTCCTGGAGCCGGACTTCGCAGTTTTGCGCTCGGAGTTCGGCGCCGAGCTGCAAAAGCTCCGCGAGGCCGCCGCCGAGGGCAGTCGCGGACTTGACAACGCCTTTGCCTTCTGCGAGCGTGCCTTTTCCGACGGCGACGAGGTACTTATCTTCGTCACCGAGCTGACCGCAAGCTATTACAGCGCCCGCTTCATCGGGCACTATGGCTGCGACAGGTACTACTTCCACAACAAGGAGCTACGCTTTGAGGAACGGCAGCAGGAGATAGTCCGCCGCATCGACGAGCTGGATTTGAGTGTCTGAAAGGAGAACAAACATGGAAACGTATGCCGAATACGCCGAAAAGGTCGTAGGACAGCACGGAGTCTCCCTGCTGAATTTGCAAAAGGAGGAGCTCATGCCGCTCATCATGGAGGAAAAGACCGCCTTTGTGAAGGCCGAGTACGGCCGCCTGCAGCAGATAATGGGCGCAGAGTACAGCGTGGGCGACGAGCCGCGCGTTTTCCACCCGTTGCCGGAGTCCAAACGCAGAGGGGACGAGCAGGTTTACGGCGACCCCGAGGAGCTGACGCTGGAGGAGCTGGCCATGCTTCCGCACCTCACGCACAACATACCCCGACTCGGAACCATGACCGTTATGCCGCTCATCCGCTATTACCCCGAGGACATAAGTCGCCTGCGCCTGCTTGCGGACATGTATCAAGAGCTCATGGTTGGCCGAGCCTGTCCGGACGCTGAGGTCAGAGCGCTGCTCACGGGACATAGTGAATACCTCCTCTTCAAAAAAGGCAAGGAAGTCAGGATAATTACTTGATTGAGGTGAACGAAATGAAAACTATCGAAATCCGCAGCCAAAGCCTGAAGCCGGGCAGCAAGATAGCGCCCATCACCGAAAGCAGCCGCGACGCCGTGCTGGCAAAAGCCGCCGAGCTAGCGAAGGACAGCTCCATCGACGCCGTCGAGTGGCGTATAGATGAGTATGAGAATGTGTTCGAAATCAGGTTCGTTATCATGCCCGGTATGATAAAAGAGGTGCGTCAGGCATTGGGCGACAAGATATTCATGTATACCTTCCGCGACAAGCGCATGGGCGGCGCGCACCCGGCCACATGCATGTACGTAACGCGGCTCAACGACCTCGCCTCCGCGCCCGGCCTTGCCGACCTCGTCACCGTCGAATGGTACGCGGAGCCAGATGCCGCTGCCGCGAATGTTGGGAACATACACGCCGCCGGCAAGCTTGCTGTAGCCTCCTGGTGCGCCCAGGGCGAGGTCGGCAGGGAGGACATAGTCCGAAAGCTCGAGTCAATGTGCGAAGGCGGGGCAGATTTGCTTGAATACGTTGTCAAGCCAGAATATGCCGCCGAACTCGACGCCGCTGTCGCCGCCTTCAAAGTCCGCAATCCGGAAACGCTCGTCATACGCAGTATCATCTCAGAAAACGGTGAGGAGAAGACCGTTTGCTGAGTCCGCGGGGCCATATCCTTGTACCTCAAATAATTCAAGGGGGAAATCGATATGAAAAAACTGACCAAATTCGACGTGATACTCAGCCTGTGGATATCTCTGATTATAAACGTTGCTCTCAGCATAGTTTTGCCTGCGCTGAACGGCTTTCTCACGCTTAAGTCCTTCCTCGTCGGCTTTGCCATCGCCTACCCGGTGAGCACCATTTTCGTGTTTATCGTGCCGGTCATTTCCTGGGGTGCGAAGTTTGCCGGGACCTGCGGGCTCAAGCCCGACACTCCGGCCTTCACGCTTGTTTCAACCATTATCCTTGCACTCATCATGGGCACCTTCATGACCCTGCTCATGACCGCCGTGAACGCCGGCGTTGGGCCGCATTATTTCGCCGCCTGGTGGAGCTGCTATCCCATTGCGCTCACCACAGTCTATGCCTCGGCGGTCTGCGGTATTTTCTCCGGAGTGCCGCTTACGAAGGCCCTTGTAAAGACGCCGAAATTATGAAATGTCAGCGGGGCATCGCCCAGACCGGTGCCCCCGTTGAAAAAGGAGGCCGCTCAATGCTTGAACTTGCCCAAAACCGCGATGGCGATACCCTCACTGTCACGCTGAGAATAGAACCCGGGGAGTTTGCCAGGGCGCTTGATGACGCGTACGTCGAGAACTCCGAGCGCTTCCCAGTGCCTGGCTTTGCCGCCGGGCTCGCGCCCCGGGAGGAGATAGAGAGGCTCTATGGAGGGACCACTCTCTTTGACGAGGCACTGGATATCTGCGTGCCGCGGCTTTACGGCGGCTGGCTCGCTGAGCGCGGCGTACGCACCGTGGGCCGCCCTCAGCTTACAGAGGTCACCTGGCTCGAAGGCGGTGGAGCAAAGTTCACCGTCACCTGCGACGTCTACCCAGGGGTGGAACTCGGCGAATACCTTGGCCTCGAGGTGCACGTGCCGCGCACGGAGACCGAGCGCTTCACCGCTGGGGCCCTCTCCGCGGCATGCACCAACATGAGGGGCGAGCCGCCGAAGGGCATGGTTGAGCAGAAGCTCGAATCTATGCTTGCCGGCGAGAAGCTCCGCATCGCGCGCGACGCGATATACCACGTTCTCGCGGACTTCATCGACATTCTGGATGAGGCCTACCGCGAGACGGACATCATCCGTCCAAAGGCACAGGTCCGTGCTGAGGCGCTGGATGTCATGCTCCAGACCGTCTCCGGTGACAACCGTGAGCTCTCGCCCGCGCGCTTCCATGAGCTTGTGCGGGAGTTGGTGGAACGCTACCGGCCCATACCGCGCGGCTTTGACGAGACGCTCGAACGCCTGATGCAGGAGCACTCGGCAAAAAAGCGAGCCATGACGGACGAGCAGAAGATAGACGCCGCCTTCGACGCCTACCTCGGCTCCGTTGACCAGACCATCGAGCTATGGCGGCAGAACAGGCGGCAAATAGCCGAGGACGCAGCGAAGTTTGACCTGCTGCTGACAGCCGTGGCCGAGCGCGAGGGCCTTGAGGTAACGGACGAGGAGCTCGCGGGGGTCTACCGCCAGATAGCTGTGGAGACGGGACTTGAGCTGGAGGAGGTTATGGCCGAGGTCGAGGCGGAGCCGGTGCGAAGTCAACTGCTGCGCGACAAGGCGCGGCAGCTCATAGTTGATTCTGCGAGGGAGGCGGTGGAGTGATAAAGACTGTGCTTTTCGGGGCGGGCCAGGTAGGGGCCATGGTGTCCCGACTGCTCGGTGCTGGATACCGCGCAGTTTGCTTTGCGGACAGCTCGGAAGAAAAGTGGGGCGGCAGCCTCGCGGGATTGCCGGTCGTCTCGCCGCGAGAGAGCCTTATATGTGACCCGGACTGTATCTGCCTCTGCGTAATTGACGAGGGGCGAGCCTCGCAGATGGAAGCCGAGCTGCGTCAGCTGGGCTATGAAGGCCCCGTAATGAGGCCGGAGCAGCTTGACATGTTCGACGCGCGCATAGCCACGATGCGCCTGCTTGCCGAGCAAATACGCGGGCTGAAGATACCCGGAGACGTAGCGGAACTCGGCGTCTATCGTGGTGATTTTGCCATCCACATAAACGCCGCCTTCCCGGACAGAAGGCTGCACCTCTTCGACACCTTCTCCGGCTTTGACGAAAGGGACTTGGAGCTCGAGCGCCGCGAGGGGTTCTCGTGTGCACAGGCCGGAGATTTTTCCGAAACCAGCGTGAATACCGTGTGGAAGCGTCTGCCCTTCCCGGAGCAGACAGACTTCCACAAGGGCTGGTTCCCGGTTAGCTTTGCGGCCTGCGAGGGAAGGTTCTTCGCCTTTGCATCGATAGACGCCGACCTATACGCGCCCACGGCCGCAGCCCTGCCGCTCTTTTGGGAGCGCCTCAACCCCGGCGGCGCTCTGTTGGTGCATGACGTGAACGGCGCGCAGTACCGCGGCGCTGGCAGGGCTGTCTCCGAGTTCTGTGCCGCACACAGCATACTCCCCACGCCGGTCTGCGACCTACACGGCAGCGTAATTCTCCGAAAACCTCTGTAAACGCAAAAAACCGCCCAAAGGGGCGGCTTTTTTGCGCCTTGACGCGGACTATTGCGCTATGTTCGTATGCTTCCATCTGCCGGTGGCCATGAAGGCCGCGCAGATGCCGGCGCTTATGAATGGCGCCAGGCTGTAGGCTATGGCGATGCCGTCAAAGCCGAGGGCCGTGTGTTGGCTCAGGACAAGGGCAAAGAGATAGCGCACGAGGTAGGAGGTGATGACGGCGCAGCACATGGGCACAAGGGTGTGGCCTGAGCCGGTGAGCGCGCCAAAGAGGCAGAACATGACGTTCTCAGCCATGAAGCCGATGGCGAAATAGCGCAGATAGCTGATGCCTGCGGCGACTACCGGCGCGTCTTTGTTGAAGAGACTGAGAATGGGGCCTGGGATAAGCTCGCAGAGCAGCGTAAACACGCCGCCTATGCCAGCCGCGACGAGGCAGCCTGTATAGAGCGCGCTGAGCACGCGGCGGTATTCGCCCTTGGCGCAGTTTTGGGCGGTCATGCTTATCATCGCGGCCATGAGCGCCTGCCCAGCCAGGACTGTGAGGTTCCAGATTTTCGTCACCGCAGCGGCCGCCGCCGAGTGGTTGACGTCAAAGACGTTGATGAGGCCGTTTATGAGCAGAAAGCTGGTATTGGTAAGAACCATCTGCACAACCTGCGGCGCGCAGATGCGCAGCAGTCCTGAGAGCACCCCGCGCTCGAGCTTCAGCGTACCGCGCCGAAACTCAAAGTAGCCGGCCCTGCACACGCAGCGGCAGATTAGTACCGCGCTCGTCGCCTGGCTTATCACGGTGGCGATGGCCGCGCCGGCCGCGCCGAGCTGGAATACGGCGATGAACAGCAGGTCGAGTACTATGTTCTCAGCGGTCGTCAGCAGCATTATCTTCATGGGCGACGCGCTGTTGCCTATGGCGCGCAGCACGGCGTAGAATGCGTTGTATGCGTATACCACCACAGTGCCGCACATGCAGATGATGAGGTAGGACACAGCGCCATCAAAGCTCTCGGCGGGGGTGTTTAGGAAGTGCAGGATGGGCCTGCACGCGGCAATGACCGCAGCTGTAAGCGCCAGCGCTATGATAAGAGTGAAGCTGAGCATCGTGGAGAGCAGCCGCCGTATGCCCTCGCGGTTGCCCGCGCCGAAGTACCGGCCCATGATGGCCGCGCCGCCATTTGAAATGGCGGTCACTATTACAAGTACAACCGTTGTGACCTGACCGCCTATGCCCACGGCGCTCATGCCAGGCGCGCCGGTGACCTGGCCGAGTATGACCATGTCGGCCGCGTTGTACACTGCTTGGAACATGTTTATGACCAATATGGACAAGGCAAAGGCGAGCAGCTTCCGACCGGGAGCGCCCGCCGTAAGATCCCCTTTTGCAGCAGCAGACAAAAGAAATCACCTCTATACTATATTATAATATAGTTCCGACCCATTTTCAATATTGCCGACATTTTTAAGACGTGCGCTTTGTGAACATACTTAACCTCCGCACCACAATAGCCTGCCTCCGCAGGCTGACCGGCGTGTCCCTGCCGTACAGCTCTGCTATGCCTTACCGCCAGTTCTCCCCGGAGCTTTTAGGCTATATGGAAAAGCGTTAGAGTTCGGAGCGGAGTAAGCTACGGATATGACCCGGCGAACTCTCGTGAAAAAAGAGCTGACTGATTTGGATTAAGTCAGTCAGCTCTTAATATTCAGGAAAATACCTGATCCGCGCCTGCGCGCCGTATATGCTCTGGTGGCTTTTACTCGTCTTGCGCTATCGTGGCCTCAGCGGCGAGGAGCAGGAGACGCTTGAACTCGGCGCGTTCCGCTTCCGTCATGTGCTCCGTCATGCGCTCGAAGCAGGATTCAATCTGTTCCTGCACATGAGGATAGGCGGCCCACGCACGTTCAGTGGGTTTTATGTCGAAGGTGCGCTTGTCCTTTGGGTTTGTACTGCGCACTATAAAGCCCAGCTCGGCCAGTTTTGTCACCGTCTTTGCAATGACGCTCTTATCCAGCCCCAGGCGCTTCGTGATGTCGTCCTGTGTCAGCTCGCCGTAATCGCAGACTATCAGGATGACAACCGCCTGCGCCGCCGTCAGGTCGTACTGCTCGCAGCCCTCGCTCAGCCAGATGTGCGACTTCCTGTACAATATCGAAATCGCCTTGAACGGGCTGTCCATTATCCCGGTCACAGCTTTCGCCTCCTTTGCTGCCATATTATACATCAATATAGTGGCAGTTGCAACTAGTTATTGACTTGCGCCGGTGATTGTGCTATACTTCGTAAATGGTGGCAGTTGCCACCATTTATTTGTTTGCATCAAAGGAGTATTGATAGCATTGGAAAAGGCCAAAAAAATCTGGAACTGGAGGTTCGTCCTCCTATTCATCACGAATTTGTTGGTACTGGCTGCGTTTTACGCATCCATCCCCATCATCCCAGTCTATTGCCAGGAGATAGGCATCACGGGTTCTAAGGTTGGCATAGTGCTGACAGCCATGAGCGTAGCGACGGTGCTGTTCCGCCCTGTGGCGGGCTATCTGCTGGACAATTTCAACCGCTTCAAAGTGTATCTCATCTTCCTTGCGCTGTTCTGCCTGTCCTTCCCGGCATTCATTGCCTTTCCGGTGTTCGGACTGCTCATCGTCGTGCGGCTCTACATGGGCGCGGTGTACTCGGTCTGCGCCTCGGCGACGATGACCATGGCGGGCGATGTGCTGCCCGCGGCGAAGGTGACGGAGGGCATCAGCCGCTTTGCCTTCACGGTGTCCATAGGCATGGCCGTAGGCCCATATGTAGGTCTGCAGGTGCAGGAAAACCTCAGCAGCAAGGCATCTTTCTGGACCATCTTCGGCATAACCGTTGCCGCGCTCATCTGCGTAGCTTGCTGCCGGCTGCGCTATCCCAAGGTGCAGCGCCGCAAGTTCTCGTTGAAGGAGAGCATTTACAAGCCCGCGCTGCCCTTCATGCTGAACATGATGTTTCTAATGATACCCTACGGCGCGGTCATCGCCTATTCATCCATCCTGGCGCAGGAGAAGGATATAATGGCCTGGCTGCCCTATTTCTACATCTGCCTTGTGGCGGGCATGCTCGTGTCAAAGCTCTCGACCCAGAAGGTCATAGACGCGGGCAAATATAAGCTGCTGGTCTATGCGAGCATAGTGGTGCTCATTCTCACAATGCTGAGCTTCCTCTTCCTCGATACGGGGCTGCATCTGCTCATTGCGGGCTTCTTCTTCGGCCTGGGCTACGGCATTTTGCAGCCGCTTTTCCAGTCATTCGTCACCGGCACGACGCCGGGGCCCGAGCGCGGAGTGGCGAACTCGACCTATATGCTGTCCTACGACATAGGCATAGGCATCGGCTCGCTGGTAATGGGCTTCATGCAGGAGTCCATCGGCCTGACGAACGGCTTTGCTATAACCGCCATCGCCTACATCGTCGGTATAATCGTCTTTGTGAGCTATGTTGACGGTTACTACCGCAAGCTGAGGCAGGGTCTCGGCGCCGTTAATACCTGATACCTTTCTCCCTCTGTCCCGACGCCTGCGGGACCATACGCGGGCTCGGGACATTTTAACTCAGCAAACAGAAGAAGGAATGTGCCATGAAACAAAAAAAGAGCCGGTTCGTGCTCGCTTGGCTGTTAGTTTGCCTCATACTGCTGGCAGCGAGTTTCCTCACGCCCGGCAGGGAAAAGGGCGAGGCCATACAGGCGGCCATGCGCGATGCCGTGCTTCATGACGTGAATCAGATCGATTTCTTCGGTCTGCGTCCGGTGAATCCGGGCTTTATTTCCGCCTTTGTGGTTATGGCAGTGCTGCTTGCGGCGGCGCTGTGCATACGCATATTCGTCATCCCGAGGTTCAAATATGTGCCTGGCAGGTTCCAGCTCATGCTGGAGCAGCTGGTGGGCATGTTTGACAAGCTTGCAAAGGCAAACAGCCCCTGGCGAAACGGCTTTCTTGGGGCCTATGTCTTTGCCGCCGCTGCGTATATCTTCGTCGGGACGATCTTCGAGCTCTTCGGCTTCCAGGCGGTCACGACGGAGGGGGCGTCGGTCGCCCTGCCAGCGCCGCTTTCGGACGTAAACGCCGCTATAATGCTGGGCGTGCTGTCCTACGGCGTCATCTTTTCCGGAGCTATAGCCGGTAACGGGCTGCGAGGCATCGGCAGCGCGCTAAAGGAAATATCGCTGCTCATATCCATGAGCTTCCGCCTCTTCGGCGCGCTTTTGAGCGGGCTGCTGGTAACGGAGCTCGTGTACTACTACGCCGCGCTCAGCTATGTCGTACCTGTTGTCGTAGGCGTACTGTTTACGCTTCTGCACGCGCTGATACAGAGCTACGTCCTAACCATGCTGACGGCCCTGTTCTACGGTGAGATGTCGGAGCCGAAGGCGCGCAAGGCTAAAACGCCCGCCGAAGGCGCAAAGCTCGCGGCGGGCGCCTGAAAATACACTGGAGGTAAATGAGAAATGAAAATCGCACGATATATTGCCCTTGCTCTCGTAATAGTCATGACCGCCGCGCTGCTCACGGCCTTCGCCTTGGCCGACGGCGGGCAGACCGCCCCGGCGGGGCAGGCTGAGGAAACGGAGAGCCCCGAGAGCCTTGGAATGAAGGCGCTGGCCGTGTGCATCGCAATAGGCCTCGCCGCGGCCGCGGGCGCCATAGGCATGAGCATAGTCGGCGGCAAAGCGGAAGACGCCATATCGCGTCAGCCGGAGATGGAGGACAAAATTCGTACCACCCTCATGCTCAACCTGGTTTTCATTGAAACGGCCATCATCTACGCACTGCTGGTCGTCATACTGGTAATCTTCGTCCTGTAAGGCGGTGAGGGCATGAACATTCCCCTGAACATAGACTGGCAGCAGATATTGCTGCACCTGTTCAACTTTGCCATACTGGCGGGCGGGCTGTATCTGCTGCTCTACCGGCCCGTAAAGCGCTTTATCGGGCAGCGTGAGGAGTATTACAGGTGCATGCGCGACGAGGCCGAGCAGGCAAAGACCCAGGCCGAACAGCTGAGGGACGAGTATCAGCTGAGGCTTTCCGAGGTGGACGCCGACATTGCCCGGCGCCGAGCCGAGGCCGAAGCGGAGCTGGACAGGCTGCGGGAAAAGCAGAGCCGGCAGGCGAAGCGAGAGGCCGGGGACATACTCAAAAAGGCCAGGGAGGACGCTGCAAACGAGCGCAGCCGCCTCATGTCCAAGGCGGCGAGGGAGCTTGCCGACGCCGCAGTGAGCACGGCGGAAAAGCTCGCCCTGGGCAAGGGCGGAGACCCCTACGAGCAGTTCCTGGAGCTGGCGGAGAGGAGGGGCTCTGATGAGCAGCCCGGCTGAGCGCAAGGCAGTTCTGAGGGGCGTCACCCCACCGGATGAGACGCAGCGCGAGCGACTGCTGGCCTTCCTTAAGCGCAGCTATGGCGGAGACTTCACCCTCGAATGGATTCAGGACGAGAGCATCAAGGGCGGCTTCGTGCTTGAGGCCGGTTCAGACGTCTACGACTGGAGCCTCGCGGGCCGGCTGCGCCAGCTCCGCGAGAGTATGTGCGGCATAAAATCCTCGGCAGAGAACGTTATCCCCCTCATACGCGAGGCAGCAGAGAACTGGACCCCCCGGCTCATACCAGAGGAGATAGGCCATGTCGTCTCCGTGGGCGATCAGATAGCGACGGTGTCGGGTCTGGAAAAGGCGGCCTACGGCGAGATACTGCTCTTTCCTTCGGGCGTGAAGGGCATGGTGCAGGAGCTGTGCGAGGACTCACTGGGCTGTATCCTGTTTGGCGGCGACGAGGAGGTCTCCGAGGGCAGCGAGGTTCGCAGGAGCGGCAGGGTGGCCGGCATACCCGTAGGCGACGCTTGCCTGGGACGGGTCATAGACGCCATTGGCTCTCCGATAGACGGAAGGGGAGAAATACCGCCCGAAGGCTATCACCCTATAGAGGCAGCCGCGCCGCAGATAATCGACAGACAGCCAGTGAACCGGCCCCTCGAAACCGGTATCCTTGCCATCGACTCCATGTTCCCTATAGGCCGCGGCCAGCGCGAGCTCATAATAGGCGACCGTCAGACGGGCAAAACTGCGCTGGCGCTCGATACGATATTAAATCAAAAAGGCAAGGACGTCATCTGCATCTACGCCGCCATCGGGCAGAAGGCCAGCTCCGTGGCCCAGGTCGTGCAGACGCTTGAGAGTCACGGGGCACTCGACTACTCCGTCGTCGTGTGCGCCTCGGCGGGAGACTCGGCCACGCTGCAATACATAGCGCCCTACGCGGCCTGCGCGCTCGGCGAGTATTTCATGGATAAGGGCCGCGACGTGCTCATAGTCTACGACGACCTCTCTAAGCACGCCATAGCCTACCGCGCGCTGAGCCTGCTGCTGGGCCGTTCGCCCGGGCGCGAGGCCTATCCGGGAGACGTGTTCTATCTGCACTCCCGGCTCCTCGAACGCTCGGCACAGCTCTCCGGGGCGCGCGGCGGCGGCAGCATGACCGCCCTGCCCATAGTGGAGACCCAGGCCGGCGACGTCTCTGCCTATATACCTACGAATATCATCTCCATCACCGACGGACAGATCTTCCTCGAGAGTGAGCTGTTCTTCTCGGGTCAGCGCCCGGCGGTAAACGTCGGCCTGTCCGTCTCCCGCGTGGGAGGCGACGCGCAGACGAACGCCATGAAAAAGGCCGCAGGCTCGCTGCGGCTGGAGCTTGCGCAGTACCGCGAGATGGAGGTGTTCACGCAGTTCTCCAGTGACCTCGATGAGCTCACGCGCAGGCAGCTAGCTTACGGCCAGGGCCTAATGCGCCTCATGCGCCAGCCGCAGTACCGGCCAATGAGCCGGCACGATGAGGTTCTACTGCTCACGGCGGCGCTGGGGCGTGTCTTCCAGGAGGTGCCGGCAAAACAGCTGGAGAACTTACGCCGAGACTTTTTCGAGGCCATGGAGCGCGACCTGCCGGAGCTCTGCGAGAAAATCGACCAAACCGGCCAAATCACGGACGAGGACAGGGCCGCAATACTCGAACGCGCCGCAGCCTTCACAAAAAGCCGGCAGGAAACCGGGGTGAACTGAGCATGGCGAACACCGCGGAAATAAAGTCTAGGATAAGCAGCGTCCGGCAGACGCAGAAGATAACGAACGCCATGTACCTCATAGCGTCCACCAAGCTGCGCCGCGCGAGAAGCGAGCTGGAACAGACTCGCCCCTATTTCGAGGCCCTGCGCAGCGAAATAAAGCGCATATTCCGCACTGTGAACGACGTGGACAGCCGCTATTTCTACCCGCCCGACCGGGAGCCGGAGCTGGGCGGCACCTACGGCTGTCTCGTTATAACGGCCGACAAGGGCCTTGCGGGGGCCTATAACCAGAACGTCCTGCGCGAAGCCCAGAAGCTGCTTGAAGACCACAGGGATACCCGGCTCTTCGTCGTGGGCGAGTACGGCAGGCGCTATTTCAGCCAGCGGCACATACCGATAGAGCGGATGTTCCTCTACACGGCGCAGAATCCCACACTGGAGCGCGCGAGGGAGATAAGCGGCCTGCTGCTCGGGCAGTACGATGCGGGGATATTGAAGAAAATCTTCGTCGTCTATACGGACATGGAAAACGGACTGAGCACCCGCGCCCGCTCGACGCGGCTGCTGCCCTTTCACAGGACATATTTCGCCCCGCCGGAGAAAGAAAAGAAGATTGAGACGCCATTTGAGTTCGAGCCCTCGCTCCAGGTCGTGCTGGACGGCATCATGCGCAGTTACCTGACGGGCTTCATCTACAGTGCGCTCATAGACAGCTTCTGCAGCGAGCAGCAGGCCCGCATGACGGCCATGGACTCGGCAAACCGGAACGCCGAGGAGCTGCTTGGCAGCCTGTCGCTGGAATATAACCGCGTGCGCCAGGCGGCGATAACACAGGAGATAACCGAAGTAACAGCCGGAGCGAAGGCCCAGAGGCGAAGCGGCGAAAAGAAGGTGCAGACAACATGAATTACGGAAGAATCGTACAGATATCCGGCCCCGTTGTGGATGTGCGCTTCGAGGGCGAGCGGCTGCCGAAGCTCCGCGAGGCGCTGAGCGTCACGGCGGAGGGGGAGACCCGCGTCATGGAAGCGGCGCAGCATATAGGAAACGACACCGTCCGCTGCGTCATGCTCGCGCCGAGCGACGGCCTCTCCCGCGGCATGGAGGTCGAGGCCGCGGGCGGGAGCATCACCGTGCCGGTTGGCGAGGCCACGCTGGGACGCATGTTCAACGTGCTCGGCGAGCCGATAGACGGCGGAGCGCCGGTGGAAGCGGACGTGCCGCGGCGCAGCATCTACCGCAAGCCTCCGGACTTTGAGGCGCAGAAACCGGTTGGCGAGATACTGGAGACGGGCATCAAGGTCATAGACTTGCTCGAACCCTACCCCAAGGGCGGCAAAATCGGCCTCTTCGGCGGCGCGGGCGTGGGCAAGACCGTGCTCATACAGGAGCTCATCCACAACGTGGCCATGGAGCACAACGGCTATTCGGTTTTCACCGGCGTAGGCGAGCGCAGCCGCGAGGGAAACGACCTCTGGAAGGAAATGCAGGGCAGCGGCGTCGCGGACAAAACGGCGCTGGTGTTCGGGCAGATGAACGAGTCGCCCGGCGTGCGTATGCGCGTGGCGCTCTCGGGCCTCACGATGGCGGAGTATTTCAGGGACAGCGAGCACAGGGATGTGCTGCTTTTTATAGACAACATTTTCCGCTTCGTCCAGGCGGGCAGTGAGGTCTCGACCCTGCTCGGACGCATGCCCTCCGCCGTAGGCTACCAGCCCACGCTGGCAAATGAGATGGGGGAGCTTCAGGAGCGCATCGCCTCCACGCGGGACGGCTCCGTCACCTCCGTGCAGGCGGTCTACGTACCGGCGGACGACCTGACCGACCCCGCCACGGCTACGACCTTCACGCACCTGGACGCCACTACAGTCCTGAGCCGCAAGGTAGCCGAACAGGGCATATATCCTGCGGTGGACCCTCTGCAATCCAGCTCCAGGCTGCTCGAACCCGACAAGGTGGGGGAGGAGCACTACCGCATCGCGCGCAGCGTGCAGGAGATACTGGAAAAGTACAGCGAGCTTCAGGACATCATCGCCATACTCGGCATGGACGAGTTGAGCGACGAGGACCGCACGACTGTCATGCGCGCCAGGAAGATACAGCGCTTCCTGGCCCAGCCCATGCACGTCGCGGAGAAGTTCACTACCAACCCCGGCGTCTACGTCCCGCTCCGCGAGACCCTGCGCGGCTTCGCCGCCATTGTGAGCGGCGAAATGGACGACTACCCCGAGTCGGCGTTTTTCAACGTTGGCACGATTGACGATGTCAAGCGGAAGGCCGGGAGTATGGAGGCGGGCAGCTGATGGAACCGTTTGAGGTAACCATATTGGCCTCCGACCATCCATTTTACAGGGGAACGTGCTGTTCTCTGACCATACCCACTCCTGGCGGCATGTACGGCATCCAGGCGCACCACAGCAACACGGTAGCGGGCATAGTGCCCGGCACCCTGAGCTATCGGACTGAGGAAGGCAAGGTGCTCGATGCCGCCGTCTCCGGCGGTATCGCCAAGGTGGAAAATGGAGAGGTGCTGATACTCGTAGACACCGCAGAGCGGCCTGAGGAGATAGATATAATGCGCGCCCGGCGCAACGCGGATGCGGCAAAGGAGGCCCTCCTGCAAAAGCGGAGCATACAGGAATACCGTTCCGCCCAGGCCGCACTGGCCCGCGCCATAAGCCGCCTGAGAGTAAAGCACAGCGAAAACATATGAAAAAGCGGAAGTCCGGCGGGCTTCCGCTTTTTTCACCGCGCCGCCTCAAACTCTCGCACGAACCTGCGGTAAAGCAGCAGCGCCAGGGCGAGGGTAACGCCCTCGGAGATGACCTGCGTCCAGGCCAGACCGTTCAGACCAGCAAGGGCGTTTATGACATAGAGCATCGGTATGTGTACGAGTCCCGTCCGGCATGAGGAGAGCAGCAGAGACTGAGGCCCCTTGCCCACAGCCTGGAACATGAAGCTGATGTGAAAGTTGCAGATCATGAGCGGAGTAGAAAGGCGGTTTGTCCTCAGAAACACCGCGCCCATGGAAACAGCCTGTGCGTCGTCAATAAAAATCCTGATAGAAGTCTGTGCACACAGCTCAAAAACCAGCACGTAGAGCAGAGCAAAACCCATGCCGCTGAGGCTGGCCTTCCTGACCCTTCTTTCATGCGCCCTAAGTTCTTTGAGGCGTAGTTGTAGGCCCCCAGCGGCAGCATGCCTGGCACAGACCCATGCCTGCGTTCATGGGAAGCATCTCTATCTTCTTGACGATGCCTAGCGCCGCAACGGCGATATCGCCGTAGCCCGAGGCCAGCTTGTTGATGACCATGTTGGCGACGCAGGAGAGCAGGTTTCCTATGGCCTAGGGAATGCCGACGGCGACGATGACACCGGCGTGCCTTGCCCCGGCGGCTACGCGCCCAACAGAGAGCGACAGCACCGCAACGCCCCTCAGTCTGTAATATACCACGGCGAAATAGACGAGCGCCGCTGTCTTGTAGGGGTCCTTAGTGCTGCCTATGAAAAAGATGTCGCAGTATGCCCTCGGTCCTGAGCGCAATGCCGTGCAATTCCTCCTCGAGTGCGAGCCCCTTGTCCGTGAGCTGGATGATGCCACGCCGCAGGTCACGCTCATCCGTCCTGCGCTCGATGTTGCTCTTGTCGCATAGCCGCTTGAGTATGCCCGCGACCGTGGACTGCGAGAGCCCCAGCTCTCGCATGAGGACCCCCGCTGTGACTCCCTCGTCAATATGCAGGAGAAGGTACCGCACGACCTCAAACCCGCCTTTTCGGCAGAGTTTGAGAAGAACGGCGTGACCCTTGCCTGAGTAAAGCTGAAGCAGCAAAACTCCGCCTGTCGGATTGGCCGAAATGTGCCTGAATAAAGCGCGGTTGAAAGCGGGAGGCAGAGGGGGTATAATGAGGACAGATACTTTGGGGGTGACAGCTTAGTGCCGGCGGATATGAAAGATACAATAGCGCAGGCGGCAAAGTCGCTTTTGATGGAGAAGGGCGTCAGGAAACTGACGGTGAAGGACATCGTTGAAGAATGCAGCATCACGCGCCAGGCCTTCTACTACCACTTTGAGGACATCCCTGCGCTTTTTCGCTGGATGTTTGAGCGCGATACTGAGCGGAATCTGCTTGAAGCCAGGGCTCAGGAGAGTGGCGAGGCGCGGCTGCACCGCTTCTTTGTCGTTGCCATAAACGCCATGCCCTATGTAAAAAAGGGCATGGAGAGCAACTACCGTGAGGAACTGGAGCGGCTCCTGGTCGAGTACATACAGCGCCTGTTCGAGCAGGTCTGCGACGAAGAGGGCCTGTATCAGGACTGCACACGCATCGAGGTAAAGCTGATACTCCGCTACCACAGTCAGGCGATAATAGGCATCCTGCGCAGCTGGACGGAGGCGGACACCAAGAACCTGGACCAAATCGTCAGCGTGGTCTATCGCCTTATGACCGAGGGCATATCCCCCTTGGGCGGCAACTGAATTTTGTGTTTTACAGAACGGCCGAAGTGTAAAAGCCTTTTACACTTCGGCCTTTTTGTCTATACAGCGCGGCGTTTTTGCAAATTGAGCCGCCGGGAAAAGTCGTTTAGAATGTGAGGCGTGAAGGAGGTGCGGACATGGCGCACGAAATACTCTCCGTGAAGCTCTGCCAGCTGGAAGAGCGCCTCGCAGGGCTGCATAGCCGAATCCGCATGAGCGAGACGGCTGACCACAGCAGCTTGAGCCGGGAGATAGGCGTCCTGAAGAGCGAGCGCAGCGCGGCAAACGCGGCCATGCGCGAGAATTTGGAGCGCTCCCGCTCATGCGTGGCGACCATCCTGGGGCGTGGCTACAGTCAGGTGGAGCAGGTAGTGCTCGACTCCCGCCGCCAGCTGGAGGAGCTGGCCCGCAGCAGCCCGGATGAGGAAACCGCCGTCGAGGAAAAAATACTACTGGCCGAATATGCGCTGGACTTCGCATATCAGGCGGCGGACGAAGCCCTGCTGCTTTCGATGACCGCGATAGACGCCTGCCGGCTCAGGCAGGAGGAAGGAAGATACTCATGAAGGAAGTAAAGTCACCAAAAAAACCGCTGATATACTACTATGTCATCGTGCTGCTTATAATAGTCCTCTTTAACCTTCTCATCGCGCCGCTGCTGTCGCGTGGCCAGGTCGCCGAGGTGGACTACGGCACCTTCATGGACATGATAGACGAGGGTGATATAGGCGTAGTGCAGATAGAGGATACGCAGATACTCTTCACCAATAAGGCGGAAGACACTGTGTATACCACCGGCCCCATGGACGATCCCACTCTTACGGAGCGCCTGCATGACGCTGGCGCGAAGTTTGCTCGGGTGGTGGAGGAGCCGATGTCGCCTATATGGAGCTTCCTGCTGAGCTTCGTGCTGCCCATCCTCATCTTTGTGGGCCTTGGACAGTATATGAGCAAGAAGCTGATAGAACAGGCGGGCGGCAAGAACTCCCTCTCCTTCGGCATGGGCAAGAGCAGCGCCAAGGTATACGTCCAGTCCACCAAGGGCATCCGCTTTGCCGACGTGGCCGGCGAGGACGAGGCCAAGGAGAGTCTTGCGGAAATAGTGGATTATCTCCACAACCCGCAGAAGTACACCGAGGCGGGCGCGTCGATGCCGAAGGGCATCCTGCTCGTCGGCCCTCCGGGGACTGGCAAGACCATGCTGGCAAAGGCCGTCGCCGGCGAGGCGAACGTGCCCTTCTTCTCGATAAGCGGCTCCGAATTCGTGGAGATGTTCGTCGGCATGGGCGCCTCCAAAGTGCGCGACCTCTTCCGCCAGGCGAAGGAGAAGGCCCCCTGCATTGTGTTCATAGACGAGATAGACGCCATCGGCCAAAAGCGCAACTCCGGCGTGAACGGCGGCAACGACGAGCGGGAGCAGACCCTCAACCAGCTGCTGACCGAGATGGACGGTTTTGAGGAGAACACGGGCGTCATGATACTAGCGGCCACTAACCGGCCCGAGAGCCTCGACCCGGCCCTGACTCGCCCGGGGCGCTTCGACCGCCGCGTGCCTGTAGAGCTGCCGGACCTGCAGGGCAGAGAGGCCATTTTGAGGGTCCACGCGAAGAAGATCAAGGTCGCGGACGACGTGGATTTCCACACCATAGCCCGAATGGCCGCCGGCGCATCCGGCGCAGAGCTGGCAAACATCATAAACGAGGCCGCCCTGCGCGCCGTCCGCGACGGACGCGTTATAGTGAACGAGGCGGATTTGGAGGAGAGCATCGAGGTCGTTATCGCCGGCTATCAGAAGAAGAACGCAGTGCTCTCGGACCGGGAGAAGCGCGTCGTCGCCTACCACGAGATAGGCCACGCCCTTGTGGCGGCCCTGCAAAACAACTCGGCTCCCGTGCAGAAGATAACCATCATTCCGCGTACCTCCGGCGCGCTGGGCTACACCATGCAGGTCGAGACGGGGGACAAATACCTGATGAGCAGGGAGGAGCTGGAGAACAAGATAGCCACCTATACCGGCGGCCGCGCCGCGGAGGAGGTCGCCTTCGGCTCCGTCACCACCGGCGCATCGAACGACATAGAGCAGGCCACAAAGATCGCCAGGGCCATGATAAGCCGCTACGGCATGAGCGATGAGTTCGACATGGTTGCCATGGAGACGGTGCAGAACCAGTACCTCGGCGGCGACGCCTCCCTGACCTGTTCTCCCGACACGCAGAAGGAGATCGACCGCAAGGTCGTCGAGCTCGTGCGTGCCCAGCATGAGAAGGCAAGGCGGCTCCTTGAGGAACATCGCAAAAAGCTCGATGAGCTTGCCGAGTTCCTCTACGAGAAGGAGACGATAACAGGGGAAGAGTTCATGGCAATACTGACGGGAGGCGAGAGAAAATGAGAAGGCGCTCCGGCTACGGTTGGCTCGAATTCGTCCTGGGCATCCTGCTCGTGATCCTGGGCATATGGGTCTTCGCGGACCCAGATCTCGCCCTGACCGGCATGGTGTACGCCTACGGCGCCGTGGCTCTCATCATGGGCGTTGCGGATATCATCCTGTATATAAGGGTGGAGCGCTTCACCGGCTTCGGGCCAATAATCTCGCTCGTCTCAGGCATACTCAGCGTCATGAGCGGCGTCATGCTGCTGGTCTATCCGGGCATAGGCGTGCTGGCGCTTACGCTGCTGTTTCCCATCTGGTTCATTGCCCACTGCATATCCCGGCTAACGCACCTGAACCACATACGCATGACAGCAGGCGATGGGATGTACTATATAACTCTGATAATAAACGTCATCGGCCTCATCCTGGGCTTCCTGATGTTCCTGAGCCCGCTGTTCACCATCACAGCCATCCGCTGCTTTGCCGGTGTATACCTCATATTGCTGGGCATAGACAGCATATGCATAGCGGTCAGCCGCATGGGCATGCGGCGGTAGGCCCCTCTCCCTCCAAGGCCCCCTGCCGGGTATCCGGCAGGGGGCCTGTTTTTTGTGCATGACGGGGAGGAGAATAAGGCTTCGTCAAAAAATAAACTTTTCATGTAGCCTGGGCTACATATGCCGTTGAACGCCATTTCCGCCTGCTTTATGATTCAGTCAGCGGGGCGTAAAAACCGCCCGTGTTTAAATTGGCAAGGAGGAATTCAAATGGGCGTGGATACCACCACATTGACGGTCAACGGCGTGAAGCGCGTGTTTTCGATGGGCGACGCCTTCGGCCAGGTGCCGTACAGCGAGACGCTGCTGGACACGCTGAGGGACAGGCTGGGCCTGACGGGCGCGAAGCGTGCCTGCGATGAGGGCGCCTGCGGCTGCTGCACCGTCATCAAGGACGGCGACGCCGTGCCCTCGTGCATGGTGCTGACCGCCGACTGCGACGGAGCGGAGATAACCACCCTGGAGGGCCTTGCGGACCCGGAAACCGGCGAGCTGTCTAAGGTACAGCAGGCCTTCCTCGACTACAATGCATTCCAGTGCGGCTTCTGCACGCCGGGTATCATCATGACAACTACGGCGCTGCTCAACAAGAACCCGAGCCCGTCGGAGGAAGAGGTTCGCGACGCGCTCTCCGGCAACTACTGCCGCTGCATCAGCCAGTATCACGTCTTTGAGGCCATAGCCTCCGTGGCCGGCCGCGGCGTGGAGCTCGACGAGAAATGGGAGGGCAGAAGATGAAACACTTCGGCAACGAGAACTACACACAGGAGAATTACCGCTATGTCGGCCGCGTGAACGTCCCCCGCAAGGACGCGCGCGAGATAGTCACGGGCAAATGCACCTTCCTGGACGATTTCAGCCTGCCTCAGATGCTTATCGGCCGCGCCAAGCGCAGCCCCCATGCACACGCGAGGATAAAGAGCATCAACGTGGAAAAGGCGAGGCAGCTGGGCGGAGTAGCAGCCGTGCTGACCTACAAGGACATAGACCAGAGCTGGCTCATGGGCTGGCCTCCGATGAAGCCCATCCTGGGCGAGCGCGTCCTCTACGTCGGCGACCCCGTGGCCCTCGTCGCCGCCGAGACGCGCGAGATAGCCGACGAGGCCATAGAGCTCATCGAGGTCGAGTACGAGGTCCTGCCCGCCGTTACGAGCGGTATTGAGGCCATAAAGGACGGCGCGCCCCAGCTCTACCCCGGCATGTTCAAAAAGCAACATAGTCACGCCCGGATACCCGCCCTTCCAAAAGGACGGTCCCTTCTGGCATCTCGTGAAGGGGAGACCCGGACAAGGGCTTTGAGGACTGCGCCTATATCGCGGAGGACACCGTGGAGTTTTCCCAAGATGGCCGCGCCCGCCTCGCCGGAGCCGCCCGGAGCCATAGTCCGCTGGAACGGCGGCAAGGACTTCACCGTGTGGTGCGATACCCAGTCCGGCTACATCTGCAAGATAACGAACGCCTCCGTAATAACGGACTGCAACATGGATATCCACACCTTCAACGTCGGCGGCAGCTACGGCAACAAGCAGAGCCAGGTGGCTATAGTCTCCTCCGCGGCTGTGCTCTCCATGAAGACGGGCCGCCCGGTGAAGTTCTATCAGACCAAGGCCGAGCAGATGTGCTGCTTTGAGACCCGCCTGGGCAGCCAGGTGCACGCCAAAATAGGCATGGACAAGGACGGCGTTGTGAAGGCCGTCAAAGCCGAGTGGACGGTCGATACCGGCTGCTTGAGCAACGCCACTCAGGGGCAGATAGGCGTCGGCATAGGCGAGGCCCAGCTGGTCATGTGCAAGTGCCCGAACTGGGACCTCGACACCAACCTCGTCGTCACGAACAAGCAGCCCGCCGGCATCGTCCGCGGCTACGGCGGCCAGGAGCTCAATTCCTGCCTCTCCCTGCTCATAGGCCGCACCATGCGCGAGGGCGGCTTTGACCCCGTGGAGTGCTATAAGAAAAACTACGTCGGCGAGGGCGATGTCTACACCTGGCGCGACGGCCGCCAGTGGCAGGCCCACTCCGTGAACTACGTCAAGGCCATCGAGGCTTCGGCGGAAAAATTCGGCTGGAAGGACAAGTGGAAGGGCTGGGGCGTCCCCACCTGGACCAGTGAGGACGGCCGCTACGTCCGCGGCGTCGGCTGCGGCATCATCGGCAACGCCGATATAGGCGAGGACAACACCGAGGCCTACGTCCGCGTCGTGCCAGACCTCGTGGGCGACAAGGCCCGCGTGGTGCTCCAGACCAATATTACCGAGTCAGGCATGGGTCAGCGCAGCAACATCGTGAAGATGGTGGCCGAAATCATGAACGTCCCCTTCGACAAGGTTGACATAACACCGGGAGACACGATGATAAACCCGACAGGCTTCGGTCTGTGCGGTTCCCGCGGCACCATCACATATGGCCACGCTGTTTCAAGCGCTGCGGAGGATGCGCGGCACAAGCTGTTCGAGCTGGCCAAGCCCTACCTGGAGGTGGCCGAGGACAGCATGTATCTCACAGACTACGGCGTAGCCACTGTCGCCCGCCCCGGCAAGTTTGTCACCTGGAAAAAGCTCATCCCCCAGGACCTCACCCTCACAGGCTACGGCCAGCATCTGGAGAACTTCTCAACGCCCAATATGTTCATCGTTTTCCTGGAGGTCCAGGTTGACCGGGAGACGGGCAAGGTGGACGTGCTGAACATGCTGGGCGGCACGGACTGCGGCCAGATAATCGACCCCTCGGGTCTTGAAATGCAGGCCCAGGGCGGCATCGGCTCCGCCTCCCTGGACACGGCGACCTTTGAAGAGCACATAATTGACCCCGGTACGGGCCGTAACCTCACCTACGACATGATAGAGTACAAATGGCGCCCCTTCAACGAGTTCCCCGAGTACGAGACCTGCTTCCTGGAGAGCAAGTTCGATACCTTCCAGTTCAAGGCGACGGGCGTCGGCGAGATAGCGGGCGCGGCGGCGGCGAGCGCGACGATGCAGGCCATCTCGAACGCCATCGGCGTGCAGGTGTCTCAGTACCCCGCGACGCCGGACGTCATCCTGAAGGCCCTGGGCAAGATTTGAGGAAGGAGCGGAAAAGATGAAGAGATTTGACTATGTACGGCCCGGCTCCTGCGCCGAAGCCTCAAAGGAAATGACCGAGGGCGCGGTCTACGTCGCCGGCGGCAGCGATTTGCTGGGCGCGTTAAAGCAGGACATCCTGCCCAAGTATCCCAAGAAGCTCGTGAGCCTCAAGAACATCCCGGACATGAGCGGCATCCGCGTCGAGGACGGCGCGCTTAAGATAGGCGCGATGACGAAGCTGGGCGAAGTCTGCGAGAGCGCCGTCGTGCGCGAAAACGTGCCGGCCCTGGCCGAAGCCGCGCACTCCGTGGCGACGCCGCTGGTGCGGAACCTCGGCACCGTCGGCGGTAACCTCTGCCAGGACGTGCGCTGCTGGTTCTACCGCTACCCCAACGAGATAGGCGGCAGGCTGGACTGCGCCCGCAAGGGCGGCTCCGAGTGTTTTGCACTCAAGGGCGACGCCCGCTATCACAGCATCTTTGGCGGCATGAAGACCGCGAGCCCCGTCGGCTGCTCCGGCGGCTGCCCGAACAACACGGACATAGGCTCGTACATGGAAAAGCTCCGCGCGGGCGACTGGGCCGGTGCGGCGGAGATATTTTACCGCGTGAACCCCATGCCCACCGTCACGAGCCGCGTCTGCGCCCACCCCTGCGAGAACCACTGCAACCGCATGAGCGTCGCCGCCACGCAGGCCGCCTCCGAGGCCGACGACTGCGTCTCCATCCATACCGTAGAGCGCGCCCTGGGCGACTACGCCATGCAGCACAAGGACGTCTACTACAAGGCCCCCGAGCATGAGACGGGTCTGAACGTCGCCGTCGTCGGCGCCGGTCCCGCGGGCCTGACCGCGGCCTATTACCTGCGCCGCGCGGGCCACAGCGTCACCGTCTACGACAAGATGGAGAAAGCCGGCGGCATGCTGCAATACGCCATCCCGAACTACCGCCTGCCCAAGCATTACGTGGACGAGGTCGCCTCCGCCATCGAGGGAATGGGCGTGAAGTTCGAGCTCGGCAAGGAGCTGGGCCGCGACTTCGACGCAGAAAGCCTCGAAAAACGCTTCGACAAGGTCTTTTACGCCACCGGCGCGTGGAAACGCCCCGTGTTGGGATTTGACGGCGAGGAATTCACCGAGTTCGGCCTGCAGTTCCTGGTCGAGGTCAACAAGTGGATGAACAAGAAAAAGCGCGAGCACGTCGTCGTCATCGGCGGTGGCAACGTGGCCATGGACGTCGCCGTAACGGCCAAGCGCCTGGGTGCGAAGAGCGTCACCCTGGTCTTCCGCAAGCCTGAGAACGAGCTGACCGCCTCGCGCGAGGAGATAGAGCGCGCGAAGGAAGAGGGCGTGCAGATAATGCCCCAGTGGGGCGTGAAGCGCGCGCTGTACGAAGACGGCCAGGTCACTGGCATGGAGCTCAAGCGCACCTTCTACACCCGCGACGAGAACGGCCGCCTTGTGTTGCACTATAACGAGGACGAGACGACCGTCGTCACCGCCGACAGCGTCCTCATGGCGGCGGGCCAGCAGGTCGATCTGAGTTTCCTGGGCGACTACGCCAGCGCCCGGGGCCGCCTTGTCGTGGACGGCGAGAGCCAGGCCACCAGCCACGCGGGCGTCTACGCGGGCGGCGACATCGTCTCCGGCCCGAGCACGGTCATCAGCGCCATCCGCCAGGGCCGCAACGCCGCCGAGGCCATAAACGCCAGCGCCGGCATCGAAAAGCCAGCATACAAGCACGAGGGCTTCCTCAAATTCGACCCCGCGTTCTCCGAGCTGCACCGCGGCGTGAAGGATATCAGCATCCCCGTAGAGGAGCGCACGCTCGAACGTGAGGACAGCGTCACCATAAGCTCCGAGGCCGCGCAGCAGGAGGCGCGCCGCTGCATGAACTGCGGCTGCTACAGCGTGAACGCCTCCGACCTCTCGCCGGTCCTCGTCGCCTTGGGCGCAACGGTCAAGACCGGCCGCCGCGAGCTGCCCGCCGCCGAGCTCTTCACCGAGAGCCTCAAGGTCAAGGACATGCTGGAGCCGGACGAGATAGTCACTGAGATATCCATACCTCTCTCCGAGGGCCGCACCGCGCACTACGATAAGTTCCGCCTGCGCGACAGCGTGGACTTCGCCATGGTGAGCCTCGCCAGCGCCTACGAGCTGGAGGGCGGCAAGATAAGCTCCGCGAGCCTGGTGCTCGGCGGAGTCGCCCCGTGCCGCTCCGGCGCGAGGCGGCGGAGAGCTACCTCACCGGCAAGGCCCCCAGCGAGGAGACGGCTGAGGAGGCCGCTCGCATTGCCCTGGAGGGCGCCGTACCATTTGAGAAGAACGTTTACAAGGTTCAGGTAGCACAGTCTCTCATTAAGCAGTCCGTACTCAGGCTGATGGCCTGACACGGCGGAAAAGCAGTCCCCCGCGGCGCGCTGCGGGGGACTGTTGGAGGTTGACAAGCATGGAAAAGCTGAGGATAATATTGACAAGCCGCTGCGAGCTCCAGTGTCGATATTGCCAGCGGAGGAGCGAGGATGGTCCCTTTGCGGAAAGGGAGGCCGTACTCCGCGCGGCACAGGGCGCGGCGGATGTCGAGCTTGCGGGCGGGGACCCGCTGCTGTACCCGGATATCTGCGGCCTTGTGCGCGAACTCAGGGCCCAGCCGGGCCTGGAGCGGCTCAGCCTCGCCACGAACGGCGTGCGCCTGGCTCCGCTGGTCACGGAGCTCAAGGCCGCGGGCCTGGACGCCGTGGATATCCATATAGACAGCTGCAACGCCTGGGATTTCGAGGCCATCACGGGCCGCAGCCAGCTGCTCAATGAGATCCTGAACGGCCTATGGAGTTCTGTCGCCCAGGGCCTGGAGGTCAGCGTGACGAGCGTGCTCCTGCCTGAGACGCTCTCGCAGGCGGCTGTCATGGCCTCGCTGGCCAAGCAGTACGACATAACCGTGCGTTTCCTGCGCCTGAATGAGCGCGCCCCGGGGTATGACGAAGCGCTGGCCCTGCTGGGCCGCTATATAAAGGGGCTGGGGGCGGCGGACGGAAGCTGGCGCTCGCCGGAGCTGCGCGGAAAAATCGTCTTCGGCGCGCCTGAGCGCCGGAGCCTCAGCCTTGTGGAGGATGCCTGTGAAGGATAACCCGAATTTCAGAATAAAGGTGCCGAGCTTTATCAGCACGCGTCAGAATGCGTGGATATTCCAGCGCCTGGGCGAGCCGGTGGAGTTCCGTGCAGACCAGCTCATCGCCATGCCGGGCTGCTATCCCAGGTATAGCTATTTTCTCAAAACCGGGCGAGTGATAGCCGGCATCGTGAACAGCTCAAGCAGCCAGCGGCTCATGCTCTCTTTCGAGGAGAGCAGCCTGCTGCTGGAGCAGTACCAGCTCACCGGCAAGCCCTGTGACCTCTATTACCGCGCCGTGACGCCTTGCACGGCGCAGATGATACCCTACCACGACATGACCCAGGCCATGCGCGCGGACTTTTCCGTGACGCTGGACGTGCTAAACGCCATCTCCGACCTCGGGGCCATGTCCCTTCGGCAGAGGATGTTTGAGACGGAGGCTGACGCCACCACCAAGGTCTGCGCACAGTTTCTGGATTTCGCTTTGGCCTTCGGTGAGGAAGAGGAAGGCGAGACGCTGATAGGGGAGAAGCTGACGCAGGACAAGATAGGCGCGCTGAGCGGTCTGCACCGTGTTACCGTCTCGCGTGAGATAAAGAAGCTCCGCGAGCGCGGTCTGCTGCGCTTTGAGGGCGGCTACTACCGTATAATTAGCCTGAACGCGCTGATAGAGTACTGCGACGCGCACAACGGGGGAGAGAACGATGAAGATTGAAGAATACGCCGCCATGCGCGGCAAATATCCCATGCCCGAGGACGCCGTGGCCGTCGGCACCGCCGCCGACCGCGAGACAGGCGACCTTGTAGCCATCGGCGTCGTCACCCGCCGCAAGACCTACGCCCGGACGGGCTACGTGTGCCAAAAGGACGCCCCCGCTGAGCTACACGCCTGCGCCTGCGCGCTGCTGGAGCTCATACAGGACATGCCTGTAATTAAAACAGTCCTTCTGAAACCTGAGGACATCTGCGCCAAACTGACCGACGCCCCGCCGGAAAAGCTCCTGCGGCTTTCAACCCTCTGCCTCGCCGCCCTCCGCCAAACCCTGAGCGCTTGCCTGACGGAGCTGGATGATATAGATTGAGCACCCGCCCTGACAGGGCGGGTGCTTTTTTTATATTCTCTGCTTCCTGAAGGCGGAGGGGGTCAGACCCTCGCGGCTTTTGAAGAGGTAGAGAAAATGGTTTGTGTTCGGGATGCCGACAAGCTGGGCGATCTCGGCTATGCTGCGGCGGGAGTCAACCAGCATGCTTTTGGCGTGGTCGAGGCGGATTCCGATGAGGTAGTCGTTCGGGCTTTTGCCGACGTAGCGCTTGAACTCGCGGGACATGTGGTATTTGCTGATGTTAAATGTACGCGCCAGGTCGTCCAGGGATATGCTGCGGCTGTAGTTGCGGTCGAGATAGGCCTGTATGGCAACGATGATGTCCGGTACAATGAGCTGCTTTGCCGAGGAGCTGACGACAGCGAGGTCCACCTCCATGAAGAGGCTCAGCAGCAGGTGTGCAAAGACGGAATCCGGGTCTGGGCAGGCCTCGGTCCTGGTGCTGAGCAGCTGCCAGATGAGAGAGCGGAAGCGCGTTCCCGCTCCGAAAGTGAGCTGGATGACACCGTCCTCCCGCATCCGGCGGCAGGTCTCGGCGAAGAGGTGGGAGTCCATGCGCCCGTGGACTCGCACAAAGGCGCACTCCCAGCTCTGCCCGGGGCTGGCGCGGTAGTGTGCCCGGCGGCTGCAATCGAGCCACACGCAGTCGTATTTTCTGCACTTAATGCCGCGCCCGTCCACAACCACCTCGCCCTCGCCAAGCAGCGTGTAGCACAGCAGCGTCGCATCCCGGGAATAGACGTTGATGCCGCTGCCCGGGATTGCCGCGGAGGTCAGGCGGATGATGCCTATGCCCGAGTCCGGGTCGAGCTCCGAGTAGGATGAGACGAAGCGGGAGTATTTGAGCCCCAGCCCGCTCTCCGCGGCGGGGGAGGACATGACATTCAGGAAGGTCTCCGGCTCCTCCATCGAGTGCGCCATAAAGAGTTCGAGATACTCCTCCTCGCTCCCTTCTCCGCCGCTGTCCGCGACCGGCTCAATGGCCCGCTCGATAAAGTCGGCCAGGTATTCCTCTTCTGCCTCCAGAGCTGTATCAAAGAGCAAATAGTCCGCTTCCACCGGCTTTCACCTCCGAAATGCAATAGCAAAATATAAAGAAATATGACACCGGCTTCTGAGCACGATTGCGCGGGTGCCAAGCATATAACAAAGCGTAACAAACGCTAAGGTCGCTTTAATCAAGCTGAAACCAGCATGATTAATTATAAAACATCTGTACATCACCGTCAACGTAGCAATAATGAACAAATTATGACCAAATAACGAAGCGTAACGGGATGTTGCGCCAATCACATATATCTTGCTAAACTGCACTAGTCAAGCATTTAACAGAGCAAGAAATAAGAGATATTGCGCACTATACTATATTGAGTTTGTTTGACAAAAAAGCGATAATCAGGCTGAAGGCGGCCGAGATGGACGCTGGAAATCTAAATAACGGGAGGAAAGAACATGACGTTCAACTTTACGGAAGAACAGGTTATGATACGCGACATGGTGAGAGAGTTCACCAAGAAGGAAGTCGAACCCCGTGACAAATGGATGGACGAGAACGGCTTTGACTACAAGCTGCACAAGAAGCTGACCCAGGCCGGGCTCATGGGCATACACCTGGACGAGAAATACGGCGGTGGAGGCGGCGATGCCGTGACCAGCATCATTGTTATCCACGAGATAGCCAAGGGCAGCGCCTCCGAGGCCCTGTTCCTGGATGCCAACTGGCTGGCGGCTGACCTGATTCTCTACCACGGCACCGAGGCGCAGAAGGACAAGTACCTGCCCCAGGCGGCGCAGGGCAAGATCTTCGCCTTCGGCCTGACCGAGTCCTGCGCGGGCTCCGACGCGGCGGGCATCAAGTCCACCGTGGTCCCGGCTGACGACGGCGGCTGGATACTCAACGGCGGCAAGGCCTGGATAACGAACTCCGGCGTTGCGGATTACTACATAATCCTGGCCAAGACCGACCCGGACGCCGGTTCCCGCGGCATTTCCGCCTTCATCGTCCCGAAGGACGCCGAGGGCCTGACGATAGGCAAGTTCGAGGACAAGATGGGCATGCGCGGCAGCGCGACCTGCGAGCTTTCCTTCGACAACATCCACCTTCCGGCAGACGCGCTGCTCGGCTCACAGGGCATGGGCTTCAAGATGGCGATGCAGGCCCTGGACGGCGCGCGCATCAGTATAGGCGCCATAGCCGCCGGCCTCGCGGAACACGCCATGACAATAGCCAAGAACTACGCAAACGAGCGCGTGGCCTTCGGCAAGCCCATCGGCAAGTTTGAGGGCGTGCAGTTCAAGTTTGCGGACATGTCCGCCGAGATACGTGCCATGGAGCTTATGACCTATGACACTGCCCGCATGAAGGCGGAGGGCAAGCGCCACACGCTGGAGGCGGCGCAGACCAAGCTCTTTTCCGCCACGCGCTGCACGCAGATATGCCTTGAGTGCCAGCAGGTGCTAGGCGGCAACGGCTACAGCAAGGAGTACCACGTCGAACGCTTCGTGCGCGACGCCAAGCTGCTGGAGATAGGCGAGGGCACGAACGAGATACTGCGCATGCTCATCGGCGGCACCATCCTTGCGCAGAAATAAAGGCGCTGAGAGAGTAAAAAAGATGAAAATTATAGTTTTTGTAAAACAGGTGCCGGATACGGAGGACGTGAAGCTTGACCCCAAGACCGGCAATCTGCAGCGCGAGGGCGTGCAGAGCATAATGAACCCTCTTGACGCCAACGCCCTGGAGACGGCGCTGCGTCTCAAGGAAAAGTACGGCGGCACGGTGACGGCCGTGAGCATGGGGCCTCCCCAGGCGGACGAGGTGCTCAAGAAGGCACTGGCCATGGGCTGCGACGAGTCTGCGCTGCTCTCGGACCGCGCTCTCGGCGGCGCGGACACGCTGGCTACGGGCTATCCGCTGGCAAAGGCCGCGGAAAAGCTCGGCGGATACGACCTGCTCATCTGCGGCCGCCACGCCACGGACGCCGAGACGGCCCAGACAGGACCCATCATCGCCGCCTTCCTGGGGATCCCCCAGGTCACTCTCTGCGGCGAGGTCGAGATCGAGGACGGCTGGGCCCTCTGCGAGCGCCTGCTGCCCGATAGGACGGAGAAAGTCCGCGTCAAGCTCCCAGCCCTTATCACCGTCTGCGCCGAGGCCAACGAGCCGCGCTATCCGACGCCCATAGGCATTATGAAGGCCCTCAAAAAGCCGCGCCACGTCTGGAACGCCGCCGACCTCGGCTGCGAGCCGGACATGATAGGCATCCCCGGCTCGCCCTCCATCAACAAGCGCGTGTTCGCGCCCCCGAAGCGCAACACGGACACGAAGTATTACACCGGCTCGGTCGAGGAGATGGCCAAGGCCATCGTGGACACCCTCGAAGCCGAACGCCTGATATGAGGGGAGGCGGCAACATGGGAAAAGAAGCGTATAAGGACATCTGGGTGTTTGCTGAGCAGGAGGGCGGCAGGCTCTCCTCCACGACTTTTGAGCTGCTGGCCAAATCCCACGACCTGAAGCAGAAGCTCGGCGGCGAGGACGCCGTCGTTGCCGTGCTGCTGGGCAGCGGGGTGGAGTCCCTGGCCGCAGAGCTCTTCGCCTACGGCGCTGAGAAGGTCATCCTGGCCGAGCACGAGGCCCTCGCCCTGTACAGCGCCCGCCCCTACGAAAAGGCGCTAGTGCAGCTTTGCGAGAAGTATAAGCCCTCCGTTTTCCTCTTCGCCGCCTCGGTCCAGGGCCGCGATGTCGCGCCGCGCGTCATGTGCTCCCTGCGCACAGGCCTGACGGCGGACGCAATCGACCTCGACGTTGACGAAGAGGGTACCTTTGTCCAAACCACGCCGAACTTCGGCGGGAACTTCCTCAGTCACATCGCCATCCCGGAAAAGCGCCCGCAGATGGTCACGGTCCACCCGCGCGTGTTTGAGCCTCTGGAGCCGAAGCCCGGCGCGCAGGGAGAGCTTATCCGCGAGAGCGTGGAGGTCGAGCCCGATGCCGACTATGTAGTCGTCGAGAGCCGGAAAAAGCAGAGCGACGGTAAGCCCATCGACGAGTGCGACGTCCTGGTCGCCGGCGGACGCGGCATAAAGAGCGAGGAGGACCTCGCGCAGCTGCGCCGCCTAGCCGAGCTGCTGGGCGGGGAGCTGGCCTGCTCCAGGCCCCTGTGCGACTGCGGCTGGATGCCGCACGAGGAGCAGATAGGCCAGTCCGGCACCACGGTGAAGCCGAAGTTTATCCTCAACGTCGCCATTTCCGGCTCCGTCCAGTACCTTGCCGGCATGCAGAACGCCGGCTGCATAATGAGCATAAACCACACCGCCTCCGCGCCCATATACGATGTCTCGCACTACGGCGCCGTGGCGGATTACCGCAGGCTTATCCCCGAGATAATAGCGGAGATAGAGCGCAGGAAAGCGAAATAAAGCAAAAAGGAGTGCCAATAATGAGTGAACGCAAGTTTATAATCCCCGAGTACGGTCCCTTTGCCGGCATGCGCGTAGTGTGCTCCGGCTCTCTGGTAGCAATGCCCTTTGCCGCCACCATGCTGGCCGATTTCGGCGCCGAGGTCATCCAGATAGAACGCCCCGGCGTGGGCGACACGCTCCGTATGCTGGCGCCTTTCGCCGAGGTCAACGGCAAAAGGTTTCCACAGCCTGGGCGCAGAACGCCCGCAACAAGCTGGCCATGGCCCTGGAGCTGAACCTCAAGTTCGACGAGGTAAAGGAGATATTCTACGGTCTCATCAAGGAAGCCGACATCTTCATGGAGAACATGGTCTGGCTGGAGAAACTGGGCATCTATGACGAGGAGCTGCTGAAGGTGAACCCGAAGCTGGTCATCGTCCACGTCAGCGGCATGGGCCACAAGGAGTTCGGCGGTATCCCCAGCGTGTGCAACCGCGCGAGCTATGACATGATAGGCCAGGCCTTCTCCGGCTGGCTCTACCTCCAGGGCGACGCCGACCGCGACCCGGCCATCGCCAAGCCCTATACGAACGACTATGTCTCCGCCTTTGCCACCGTGTTTGCGGCGCTCTCGGGCTATATCTACGCCCAAAAGACCGGCAAGGGCCAGGTCATCGACGTCGCGCAGTTCGAGGCCATGGCGCAGTACATGTGCGGAACCTATACGGCCTACACCATGGCCGGCATAGTTGGTGAGCGCACCGGCAACTTCAACCCGGCTTTCCAGCCCTATAACCTCTTCAAGAGCAAGGACGGCTTCCTCGTCGCCGTCGGCGCCTTCGGCCCGGGAGTGTATAACCGCTGCATCCCGGCCATGGGCCTTGATTTGGAGTATTTCAACTACAAGGACTGCTCCTCCGGTCCCGCCGCCGTGGCCTCCGAAAAGGGCCAGGAGCTGAACGCCAAGGTCATAGAGTGGTGCGCCAACCACGATGCCCAGGAGATAGAGAGTATCATGGAGGCGGCACGCGTGCCGTGCGCCACCGTCAATACCGCCAAGTCCGCCTATGAAAACGAGCATTTCCGTTCCCGTGGCGACTGGGTCAAGTACGTGGACCAGACCTGCGGCAGCGAGATCGAGGCCTTCGGCATCGCCCCGAAGATGAGCGAGACCCCGGGTCAGATCTGGCGCGGCGCCCCCAGTATGGGACAGGATACGGACAACATACTCAAGACCATCCTCGGCTACGACGAGGCCAAGATAGCCGAGCTGCGCGGCAAAAAAACTCATCTGAGCACCCGAGATATGACAGGGCCCTCCCGGAAAACGGGAAGGCCCTATTTTGATTTTAGGTGGAAATTGCTGTTGCCAAAGCGGCGCGCGCGTGATATCGTTAATAGGCAGATAATCAATCTTGGGTGCGCATTTCGTTGAGATTCGCAGGGGAGAATGTATGGATGACGACAAAATCAAGGTAAAAAGCCTGAAGAAAGCGCTTGAAATATTGAACTGTTTCGAGGAAAAGCAGCCCCTTGGCGTGACGGAGCTGAGCGAGCGCATGGGACTTTATAAGAGCAATGTACACAACATTCTCAGCACCTTTGAGGCCATGGGCTATGTCGAAAAGGACAAAGATACCGGGAAATACTACCTGGGCATGGGCGTCATACGCCTGGCACGCTCGGTGGAGGACAGGTTCAGCTTCCACGCCGTGGCCCGCCCGCTCATGCAGCAACTCGCGGATAGGACAAATGAGACGGTGTATATAACCGTCCCCATGGGACGCTGTGTGTACTACCTGGACGCGGCGTATCCCGGTACCTCCAGTACACTCTTCGTTGGCAGCATACGCTATGCCACGGGCTATATGCACGCCACGAGCAGCGGAAAGGCCATGTTGGCAAGCATGCCGGAGGAGGCGCTGAAAGAGTACTTGCGTCACCCGTTAGAGAAGAGCACGGACATGACTATAACGGAGCCGGAACAGCTGGCCGCCGAAATAGAAGAAGTTCGCCGCCGTGGTTACGCAACTGACAACATGGAAATGGACGTGGGAATTAATTGCGTCGGCGTCGCGATTCGCGACAGGAAGGGCGACGTCGTAGGAGCCCTGAGCGTGTCGGGACCCTCGCCACGTTTTTATGAGGAGCGCGTGCACCAGATAGCAGACATGCTCAAAGCCACTGTCAGAGAAATTGAGTGTAAAATTTAACAATAAAATCTTTCGAAAACCGGCGTTTTTTGTCTTGACTGATGAAGATGCCGGTTTTATAATAGCAATATAAAGAACGGCGTTCTGTAATACAGAATCTTTATCCGTCCCGCCAAAAACGGCTGGGACGAAAAAATGTACTGCGATAAAGAACGAAGTTCTGTAATTACGAATTCTTGGGACAGGAGGAACGATGGACTATGGGCAAGGTCAAACTGAACACCAAAAAGTGCAAGGGCTGCTTCCTATGTGTCAGCGTTTGCCCGGTCAAGGCGCTGGCGCCCTCGGGCGAGCTCGGTGAGAAGGGCTACGAAGTTGTAAAGGCCGACGAAGAGAAGTGCATCGGATGCGGAATGTGCTACAGGATGTGTCCGGACTGCGTGATTGAAATAACTGACTGAGGAGGGAAGGTGAAGAAAATGAGCAAGGTGCTAATGAAGGGCAACGAGGCCTTCGCCGAGTCCTGCATCAGGGCCGGATGCCGGTTTTTCAGCGGCTACCCCATAACCCCGCAGACTGAGATACTCGAATACATGTCCTGGCGCATGGAAGAGGTAGGCGGCGCGTTCATCCAGACGGAATCTGAGCTTGCGGGCGTGAATATGGCCTTCGGCGCGGCCAGCGCTGGCGCGAGGGCTCTGACGACCTCCGCCGGCCCCGGCTTCTCGCTGAAGCAGGAGGGCATCTCCTATCTGTGCGGCAGCGACGTGCCGGCGGTCATCGCTGACGTCATGCGTATAGGCTCCGCCCTGGGCGACATCTTCCAGGGCCAGGGCGACTACTGGCAGCTCACCCGCGGCGGCGGCCACGGCGATTACAGGACCATCGTCCTCGCCCCCGCCTCCGTTCAGGAGAACGCCGACCTCGCATATCTGGCCTTCGACCTCGCTGAAAAGTACCGTCACCCGGTAATAATAGGCTCCGACGCCGCAATAGGCCAGATGGCCGAGCCTGTCGAGCTGCACGAGATGCGTGAGCACAACATCGACGAGTTTGACTGGGCCGTTCACGGTCGCCGCAAGGGCGAAAAGCAGCGCGTCATTACCAACGTCTATTACCAGATGGGCGCGGACAACTACATGACCTACCTGCGTGAGAAGTACGCGCAGATAGAGGCCAACGAGCAGCGCTGGGAGAGCGTCTGCACAGAGGACGCGGAAATAGTCCTGGTGGCCTATGGCATCAGTTCCCGCGTCAGCAAGGAGGCCGTGAAGGTCGCGCGGCGGCGCGGCATGAAGCTCGGCCTCATCCGGCCCATAACCCTCTGGCCGTTCCCGAAGAAGGCCTTCGACGCTCTGGGCGAGCAGGTCAAGGGCTTCCTCTGCGTCGAGATGAGCATACTCGGCCAGATGCGTGACGACGTTGTGCTGGCCTGCGGCAACCGCCGCCCTGTTGAGGACTACGGCGAGTTCGCCAACGTCCCCTCCGTGGACGTTATCCTTGAAATGGCCGGCGAAATGCTCAAGAAGTATTGAGGGAGGGATGCAGCATGAAACTGAAGGCGCCAAGCACAATATTTGCAGACAGCACCGCGGGCTGGTGCCCGGGCTGCGGACACGGCATAATCGTGCGTCTGCTGGCCGAAGCGGTGGAGTCGCTCGGCATCGAGGAGAGGCTCGTCCTCGTCGTTGACGTGGCCTGCGGCTCGCTGGCTGTCAACTGCATAGAGTTCAACAACATCGGCACCGCCCACGGGCGGCCCATCATCACGGCGGCCGGCGTGAAGCGCGCCCGCCCGGACGAGATAGTGGTGGCACATGCTGGCGACGGCTCGGCCTACAGCATAGGCACCGAGAGCACCATCCATTGCGCCCTGCGCAATGAGAACATACTGGCCCTCGTCGTAAATAACGGCGTGTTCGGCATGACCGGCGGCCAGATGTCGCCCGAGTCCCTGCCGGGGCAGAAGACGACCTCGTCCCCCAAGGGCAGGGATATTCAGAAAAACGGCCGCCCCTTCGACGTTGTAAAGACCCTGGGCCAGTACGACATAGCGTATCTTGCCAGAGGCTCCGTGGACAGCCCGAAGGAGATCATGCGCACTGGGGCGATGATAAAGAAGGCCCTGCAAAAGCAGATGAACGGCGAGGGCTTCTGCCTGGTCGAAGTGCTCAGCCCCTGTCCCACCAACTGGGGCCTCGACCCGGTGGGCGCGATGAAGCACATCCGCGAGAAGATGGTCGAGTATTATCCCCTTGGTGAGTTCATTGATAAAGGAGGCAACGGCTGATGGTTGAGATAATTTGCTCGGGCTTCGGCGGCCAGGGCGTGCTCGTAGCGGGCACGATAATAGCGGACGCGGGCATGGAGCAGGGGAAGAACGTGACCTGGTATCCCTCTTACGGCTCCGAGATGCGCGGCGGCACCGCCAACTGCAACGTCAAGATAAGCGACGAGGAGATAGCGAGCCCCTACTGCGACCAGCTGGACATCCTCTTTACGCTCAACGACGCGGCGATCGACAAGTTTGAGAGCCAGCTGCGCCCCGGCGGGCTGCTGTTGGTCAACAGCGACCTCGCCCGTCCCGACAGAGTGTACCGCGACGACATCGTTGTCGTCAAGGTCCCGGCCAACGAGACGGCCGCGGAGATAGGCAACACGCGCGGCACGAATATTGTCATGCTCGGCGCAATGTCCGAGGCCTCGCCCTACTTTGATAAGGATTACATGCGCGGGGCGATAGACCACTATTTTGCCAAGAAGGGCAAAGTTAACGCGAAGAACGCCGTCTGCTTTGACCGCGGCGCGGAGATAGCCGCGGAGCAGCTCAAGAAGGGCTGACAAGGCGCGGCGGCCCCACGCGCCGCCTGTGGAGGGACACGGCGCGTGGGGTATGGATATGGGAAATAAGGATTTAGGCAAACGACAACAGTGGGAGGAGAAGTAATGGGACAAATAAGTCTTGTTGACATCGTCATAATAGTTGTCTACTTTGCCATCATGGCCATTTTGGGAGTAGTGGCATGGAAACGCAACAAGACCAGCGAGGACTATTTCGTGGCGGGCAAATCTCTCGGCACCTTTTCGCTCGCAGCGATGTGGCTGTCCTCCTGGATAGGCGGTGCGTCCATCGTGGGCACGTCCACGAACGGATACGACTACGGCGTTTCGGGAGTTTGGTACGTCGGCATACTGGGCATAGGTACATTCATTTTCGGCATGACCTTCTCCAAGCTGACAAAGCGCCTCGGGGAGAGGCTGCACGATATCACATATCCGGCGCTCATTTCGAGCAGATACGACAACCGCGCCGGAGCCGTTGTCATCGTGTGCTGTTTTCTGGCCAATATCGGCTTTCTCTCAAGCCAGCTCGTCGCGATGGGCAGCATGCTCAGCACGATAACCGGCTGGGAGACCTCGACCTGCTTTATAATCAGCACTGCCATCACGATAGCATATTCCGCTATCGGCGGCCTCTTGGCGATAACCTACACCACCTGGGTGCAGTTCATACTCATAATCATTGGCACGGTGATTCTCGGAGTTCCGCTCTCCGCGCACGCCATCGGCGGCTTCAACGAGGTGGCAACGCTGCCTGCGGAATGGTTTGACATAGGCAGATACGGCTGGCCGACCATAATCGCGCTGGCTGTGAGCTCGATATTCTCGTTTTATACCAGCATGGACAGCTATACGCGCTGCTTTGCGGCCAAGAGCGCCAAGGTCGCTCGGAACGGCGCCCTCTGGGCGGCGCTGGGCGTGCTGTTCATAGCCTTCGGCGCGACTTACATGGGCATGGCGGCCCGCGTGCTGATGCCGGAGCTCCCGGCCGGCAGCTCTGCTTACGCCGCAATGGTCGTGTCGTATTTCCCGAAGGGCATATCCGGGCTTGTGCTCGTCGGTGTGTTTGCAGCTATAATGTCCACGGGCGTCGTGTGCATCAACTGCTGTGCGGCCAACATCAGCGTGGACGTCTACAAGGCCCGCATGAACCCGAAGGCCCCGACAGGCGCGTGAAATTCCTGGGCATGGTCAGCTCACTCGCCGTTGGTGTAGTGGGCGCGCTGCTGGCCTGGTGGAAATATGACATTGTGGACCTGCTTCTGCTTGCCTTCACCTTCCAGGCCTCCTCGCTGTTTTTCCCGACGGTGCTGGGCATGTTCTGGAAGAAGCCGACTGCTAAGGCGGCCTACGTCAGCATGGTAGTCTCGCTGGTGGTTGTGCTTGTCTGGCTCATAGGCGACGGCATGGGTTGGGGCGCGATATTCGCTACCGACGCGCTCTGGCCGGGCCTTGCCTCTTCGGGCATAGTGTTCGTGCTCATGACCCTGTTCGGCAAGCCGACAGCGCTGGATGTGGAGCGCGCGGAAAACTTCTGCGCACACTCAGCGGAAGACGTTTGAAAACCCGTACTAAAGGCGCCGAGCGCCGCAATTATATCAAAAGGAGATGCAGTACATGAAAATCGTACTTACCGAAGTCCCGTTCACAAAGGACCGCGACATGCACGTCGAGCGCGAAATATGCCCCGAGGGCTCCGAGCTCGTAGTCGCCGTATACGACGAGCACAGCGACAATAACGACGCCTTTTATGAGGCCATAGCCGACGCTGACGTCATAGTGAACAGCTACGTCTACTTCGGCAAGAAGGAGATAGACGCCCTCAAGAAGTGCAAGGTAATATCCTTCCAGTCCACGGGCTACAACGAAGTTGACCTTGAGTACGCCGAGGAGAAGGGCGTGGCGGTCGTCTCCATCCTGGATTACTGCACGCAGGAGACGGCGGAGAACGCCTTTGCCATGATGCTCTGCCTCCAGAGGGCCATCCGCATCTACGACCGCAGCGTCCAGGTGGACAAGGAGTGGAACTACCTTGCCGCCCAGCACCTGCAGAGGATAGAGGGCCAGACCATGGGCATCGTCGGCCTGGGCCGCATAGGGCAGTCCGTGGCGCGCAAGGCGCACGGCTTCGACATGCGCGTCATCGCCTACGACCCTTTCCTGCCGCCGGAGATAGCTGAGGGTATAGGCGTGCAGCTCGTGGACCTCGACACCCTGCTGGCCGAGTCGGACGTTGTCTCCATCCACATGAACCTCACCAAGGACAACTACCACATGTTCAACAAGGAAGTCTTCAAAAAGATGAAGAAGCGTCCTATAATCATCAACGAGGGCCGCGGCCCCATGATCTGCGAAGAGGACCTGCTCTGGGCGCTCAACGAGGGCCTGGTGCGCGCAGCCGGCCTCGATATGCTTGAGTCCGAGAACCCGGACCTCTCGGAGTGCAAGCTGCTGGGCCGTGACGATGTGCTGCTCATGCCTCACTGCGGATATTTCTCGGATACCTCGGATTACCTCGTTTCCAAGCTGTCCATGGAAAACGGCATATACTATTTTAACGGCGACTACGACAAGGTCAAGGTCCTCCGCAACAACGTCAAGCACTGAGCTGCAAGCCGGGGGGCCGCAAGGCCCCCGCGGAAGTCCACACGAGCGATAAGGAGCATGAACCATGAACACTGATAAGATGCTGCCCCTTGAAGGCATAAAGGTCGTGGAGCTGGCGACAGTTGTCGCGGCGCCTACAGCAGGCCGGATGCTCTGCGCCTACGGCGCCGAGGTCATAAAGGTCGAGAACCTCATTGGCGACGACCTGCGGCGTGCCGGGGAGTTCGAGCGCGTGGTCTGCGAGGACTACAAAAACCCCATTTTTCACCATACAGAACAGCGGCAAGAAGCTGGTGGCCCTGAACCTCAAGAGCGAGGAGGGCAAGCGCGCCATGCTGAAGCTGCTGGAGGACGCGGACGTGTTCCTTTCAAACGTGCGCGCCGCCTCGCTCGCGCGGCTGGGGCTGGATTATGAGACGCTGAGCGCGGCCTACCCGGGCCTCATCTACGCCCACTTCTCCGGCTTCGGGCCGAAGGGACCCTCAGCGGCGGACCCGGGCTTCGACAGCACGGCATTCTGGCTGCGCTCCGGGCCCATGGCCGATTGGCAGGTGCCGGGCTCATTCCCCTTCAATCCGACCTATGCCTTTGGCGACATGGCGACGAGCTCCGTGCTCTTTTCCGGCATACTCATGGCTCTCATGGGCCGGGAGCGGACGGGGAAGGGTACGCTTGTGAACACCTCGCTCTTCGCCAGCGGCATCTGGTGCAACTCCGTGGGTGTCGTCTCGCACCAGCCGCAGTTCGGCGGCAAGCGCGACCTTGACCCTCTGCGCCCTGCGGACCCCCTGAGCCAGTTCTACAGGTGTGCAGACGGCAAGTGGATAGGCGTTTTTGACAACGACTACAAGCGTGAGCGGGAGAAATTTGCCAAGCTCTTCGACCTGCCGGAGCTCGTCGAGGACCCGCGCTGTGCCTCCCTTGAAGAGCTTGCGCGCACGGACGCCGTTGTCGAGATAGTGGAAAAGATAAACAAGCTCTTCCTCACGCGCACCAGTGCGGAGTGGAGGGCCTACCTCACGGAGAACAGCGTTTCCTGCGAGGTAATGCATTGCATACGTGATGTCAGCACCGATGAACAGGCCCTCGCCAACGGCTACGTGGAGGAGCTGGAGTTTGCCGACGGCCTGAAGGTCATGATGCCCTGCCCGCCGGTGCATTTCTCCGAGTACGGGCGCAGGCCCTACGCCCCCTGCGGCGCGATAGGGGAGGATACTGACGAGGTCCTGGGGGGACTTGGCTATTCGGAGGCGGACATTGCCCAGATGAGAGAGAGCGGCGCCGCAAAGTAGGCGCAAATTCATTTGAAAGAGAGGCAGACAATGAAAAATACAAGGAGAATCATCGGAATACTGGCCTGCGGCTTTCTGTATTCCTCCATGTACCTTCTGCCGTACATAAAGTACATCTTTTATGACGCGGTAGCCGAGGCCAGCGGTTTCAATAACACGCAGATAGGCCTGTGTCTGAGCGTGTATATCGTGGCCAGCATCATAAGCACTCTCCCCAGCGGTTATTTTTCGGACAAGTATTCGCCCAAGAAGCTGCTCCTTATCTCCGGCGTAGGCCACTCGGTGCTCAGCTTCCTGTATCTCTTCTTTATCCAGAACTATGCGATAACTCTCGTCATCTTCTTCTGCATGGGCATCACCAGCGTCCTGCTGTTCTGGTCGCCTGTATTCAAGGCGGTCAGCCTGGCGGGCAAGGCGGAGGACCAGGGCAAGCTCTACGGCTGGTTCGAGGCCTTCAACGGCATCGGCAGCATGGTCTTCAACTTTGGCGCGCTCTGGGTGTTCTCCATCATCACAGACGGCAGCGTAGCCGCGCTCAAGGGCGTCGTCATCTTCTACGCGGCCATGTCCGTTGTCTCCACGTTCCTGGTTGCTTGGCTCTACAAGCCAGACGACGAGGCCGTTGCCGCCTCCGGTTCTGTTGAGAAGAAGCAGAAGGCCACCACCCGCGAGATACTCGCCGTTTTGAAGATGCCCAAGATATGGCTGTTCAGCCTGCTCATCTTCGGCGTCTACGGCTTCTACGTGGGCAGCAGCTACCTGACCCCTTATTTCTCCACGGTCCTGGGCGTCAGCGTTGTGTTCTCCGGCTCGCTGGCCACTCTTAAAAACTACGGCACCCGTCTGGTCGGCGCACCCGTTGCCGGCGCCATCTGCGACAAGATCGGCCGCCTGAAGTTCATCTTCTTCGGCTTCATCGTAACCATCGTCCTGATGGTCGCCTTCATGCTCATGCCTGCCAGCAACTCCGCGCTCATTCCCATCATGGTGCTCATGTTTGCCCTGGCGCTCGTGAACGTCAGCATGAAGGGCGTCCAGTTCTCCGTCATCGACGAGATGGGCGTGGACCCGAAGGTGAACGGCATGGCTATCGCCGTCGCCACGCTCGTGGGCTTCAATCTGCCCGACGTTGCGCTGCACCCCATCATCGGCGTCATCCTCGACAAATACGAGGCCGTCGCCGCGTATAAGATAGTCTTCGGCCTGCTGCTTGGTATGCTCGTCCTCGGCTTCATAGTCACGATGATTCTCATGGTTATGGAAAAGAAGGCTCATAAGTCCCCCTCTCCCTCGAAACAGAGCTGAAGCCGGGAATGACACGCCCCGCCGTCCTTGACGGCGGGGCATTTTCTGCTTTTCGCGGGGAAAAGTATCTGATATACTGACATGGGATAGCTTTTGGAGGTGGAAGGCTGTGACGGACATTTTTGATATCCTCGGGCCGGTGATGGTCGGCCCGTCGAGCTCGCACACGGCGGGCGCTGTGCGCATAGGCCGCATGGGGCGCACTCTGCTGGGCGGCATGCCTGAGAGGGCGCGCATAGGCCTTTTCGGCTCTTTTGCGGAGACCGGGCGCGGCCACGGCACGGATATGGCCATCGTGGCGGGCCTGCTTGGCATGAGACCGGACGACATGAATATTCCGCGCAGTTTCGAGCTTGCGCGCGAGGCGGGCCTTGCCTGGGAGTTCTACGAGCTTGACAGCCTGCGCGGCGCACACCCGAACACAGCCCTGCTAACGCTGAGAGCCCCCTCAGGCCGGGAGTTGGAGATGCAGGCCGCCTCGACCGGAGGCGGTCGGATACGCGTGGACAGGCTCCAGGGCGTAGAGGTGAACTTCACCGGCGACTTCAACACACTCGTAATCCGAAACAGGGATACGGCAGGCCGCCTGGCGGACGTGACGGGCGCGCTCTCGCGCGCAGGGGTGAATATTGCCAATATGAGCCTGTGCCGCTCGCGCCGGGGAGGAAACGCACTGACTGTCATCGAAACGGATGAGAAGGTGCCGCCCGCGCTGCGCGAGAGCCTGCGCGCCATTCCGGGCGTCGTCAGCCTGACGTATTACGAGAGGGAGGAGGACTGACATGCCGCTGGATTCGATAGCCGAAATACTGGCCTCCTGTTCGGAGCGGAACCTGGCCTTCTGGCAGGTGGTTCTGGAGGCGGACGTGGAGGAGCGGCAGGTGAGCGCCGGGGCCTCATTTGAGAAGATGCGCGCCACCTGGCGCGCCATGCTGGACTCAGCCGAAAGCTATGACGGCGGTCTGCGCTCTGTGAGCGGCCTTTCGGGCGGGACGGGGAGCTGATGCTCCGCTATGCCGCCGGAGGGGCCGCGCTGGGGGGCGGCTATATTTCCGAGGTGATAGCCACCGCCCTGTGCGTGGGCGAGAGCAACGCCTGCATGCGCAAGATAGTCGCCGCGCCGACGGCTGGCGCCTGCGGCGTCCTGCCCGCGGTGCTCGTGCCGCTGTACAGGCGTGGCGAGAGGGAGGAGGACATCCTCCGCGCCCTCTATACCGCCGCAGGCATCGGCGCCGTCATCAACAGTCGGGCGAGCATCTCCGGCGCGGCGGGCGGCTGCCAGGCCGAGATTGGCAGCGCCTCCGCCATGGCGGCGGGCGCGCTGGCGCAGCTGCGCGGCGGCGGTCCGGAGCAGACGGCGAACGCCTTGGCCATGGCGCTCAAGAACCTCATGGGCCTCATCTGCGACCCCGTGGCCGGGCTCGTGGAGGTGCCATGCGTGAAGCGGAACGTCATAGGCGCCGTGAACGCCGTCAGCTGCGCGGACATGGCCCTCGCGGGCATAACGAGCCGCATCCCTGCGGACGAGGTTATAGACTGCATGGGCATAGTGGGTGAGCGCCTGCCCCGCGAGTTCCGCGAGACCGCCCGGGGCGGCCTAGCCGCCACCCCGACGGGCCGCGCGGCCTGGAAGAAGCTGAAATAAGAGACGAGGCCGGGCATACGCCCGGCCTCGTCTTGACTTTTGCATGTCTCTTGGATTATAATTAACCAAAAGGTTAAATGAGGTGTTTCAAATGGGCTTGCAGGAGACGATGCGCGCGCTGTCGGACCCGACGCGCCGCGAGATATTGGAGCATTTGCGTGAGGGCAGGCTTGCGGCGGGGGAGATAGCCGCGCGCTTTCCGGTGTCGAATGCGGCGGTGTCGAAGCATTTGGCGGTGCTTAGGGAAGCGGGCCTCGTGCGCGATATCCGCAGCGGCAAGAACGTGTATTACGAGCTGAACACCAGCGTCCTGGAGGACGTCCTGGCCTATCTGAGCGGCCTCGGCGCAAGGCGCGCTGGCGAGAGCGGGGTGAAGGCATGGGACGCCTGAGCAAGAGGGACGCGCTGTTGCTGGAGGCGCTTTTCTGCGCCCTGCCGCTCGTGTATTACCTGCTCCGCCTGCCCTCGATGCCGGAGACGGTGCCCGTGCACTGGAACGCTGCCGGGGAGGCGACGCGGTACGCCGCGCGGTTTTCGTTCGATACGATATTGAGCTGCTTCATCGGCTATATGGGCCTGCTCCTGGGCCGCGGCCTGCGCGCCGTGTTCAGCGATAAAAACGAGCGAGAACCATGCGGCCGTGGAGAGGATCATGGCCTGGAACGAGGCGCTGCTGTGCCTGCTTTTCACGGGAATGGCGTTTTACTTCACATACAGCCTGACTGCGTCGCAGGAGCCGGGGGATGGCTTCATCCTGAAGCTGGGCGCCGCCGTCATCGCCCTGACGCTTATCGCCGTGGGTAACCAGCTGCCGAAGCTGAAGCGCAACCCACTCTCCGGCGCGAGGACGAGGTATTCCATGTCGAGCGACGAAGCCTGGTACCGCACCCAGCGCTACGCCGCCCGCGTCCTGCTCCTGAGCGGCGCCGCGCTGCTGATAATAACGCTGCTACCCGTGGCGAGTCCCAACGCCTCCCTCATAAGCACCGCCGCCGCGCTCGTTATACCGGTCATACTAATCGCCGCATATCGGCCCAAATAGGCGGAATCGCACGCACATAACCTCCGGGCGGGAGTTTGGCTTGGAGTAACTCGCCGGTTTGCTGTTGGTTGGGCTTTACGTTGTGCTGCTTATCCACCCCATTTCTTTGGCCTTGCCCAAAGGAATGGGGTGGAGCCCCAAAGAAATGCGCTTTTTGGGCTTCTGCGCCCCCGTAAGGCTGGCAGCCCCGCCCGCCTCTCCCACTCGCCCTCAGCACCCACTCGGCCGCTAAAGTGTCCGCGCCGCGGGAGCTGTGAAAACGCCCTGCTGGGGCGTTTTTTATTGCAATTCGCATCGCCGTGGCGCAAAATGGTGAAAATGCCGCCCGTGGGGCGGCATTTTTGATTTGAATACGTGGTGCCAAAAAATACGCGACGCCGGTACGTTGGCGGTCGTCGTACGTTTGGGCGGGGGTGGGACCCCGCCCAAACAAACGTGATTTTTCGTGGTACTGTTTTTTTTACCTCGCGGTCGTCGAAACAGCGGGACATCGGGGACGCCGACCCCTACGGGCTTCTGCGTGACGGACGCTTGCGCGTAACCGTTTACGCATCCACGCCCGACCCGCACCCGCCCCGTAGGGGACGGTGTCCTCGACGTCCCGCTGTCACGGTCTCCGCCGGCCTCGCCGCGTTCCGCCGACCCCTGCCCAGGCGTGGGATACACTCGCGGCATATTATGCGGCACACGGCCCGTCTCCCACCCGCCGTAGGGGTCGGCGTCCTCGACGACCCTTGCCTGAGATCACTGCGGACCTCACCGCGTTCCGCCAACCCCCT
>ENA-OQCL01000071-OQCL01000071.1-human-gut-metagenome-genome-assembly--contig:-NODE-71-length-54568-cov-12.430631_pt1 | contig 54568 bp, 43 predicted proteins | sample MGYA00242502_ERZ504586 | MGnify/ENA primary metagenome ERZ504586 (study PRJEB26092, sample SAMD00036316) | human gut metagenome | host: Homo sapiens | study: EMG produced TPA metagenomics assembly of... | reverse complement strand
CAGGAGGATGTGACGCTCCCACATCCTTTAAGGTTTCGCCTTCCGGCGGAAGAGGAGGAGACGTTCTCAGCCGCCGTGGAACGCTTCAAAAGGGCGTTTGATCTGAAACGGGTCAGACTGAAATTTTTTGTGATCGTGTCGCTGAAGGCATTTGGGAGTGCGCAAAGGCAGGAAGCGGCGGCAAAGACCGCGGAACATATGGTGAAGTTTGGAATAGACCCGCTGGTTTTTCAAGCAGGAGTATGAGTTGTCGAAGGAGCCGGAAAAGGAAACCTTATACCGCCTGGCCCGGACCTACCTGGAGAAGATCGACCCGGAGCTGGAGGGGAAAATCCGGGAGCAGGTCAATGAGCAGATTCAAAGAATATCTGACTTCTACAATTCCGCGAAGTATTTCCCGCCCAAACGAAAGAGCTTCGGGAAGACAAATATCATCTTTGTGGCCAAGGTGTACGCGGGAATCCTCCTGTTCCTTGCAGAGACGGAGCGGGTGGATTTGGGGGAAATGATAGCATGGCTGGAGCGGGAGACAGAGAAAGGGTGACAGAATAACAGAAGGCCGCCGGGGAAGAAGCGCTTCCCCGGCGGCCTCGTTTCAGTTGTGTGATATGCGCTGGGATTTAACCCTTCATGCTCTTGACGGCCTCGGCGACGATGGCGTCGTCGGCAATGTAGGGCAGGGTGATGTGGTCATGGCCCTCATAGAGCTTGTTGTACTCGGCCACGGTGGACAGAGCATTCTCATTGCGGGCCCAGGCGCGGCGGGAAACGCCCACCATGGTGTCCCAGGGCATGGCCATCTTCAGGATGGTGTCCACCCGCTCAGAGCCGTCCAGCACCATGCCGAAGCCGCCGTTGATGGCGTTGCCGATGCCGGTGCCGCCGCCGTTGTGGAGGGCGATGTAGCTCATGCCCCGGGCAGCGTTGCCGGCGTAGCACTGGGTGGCCATCTCGGCCATGATGTTGGAGCCGTCCTTGATGTTGGAGGTCTCACGGAAGGGGGCGTCGGTTCCGCCGGTGTCGTGGTGGTCGCGGCCCAGGATGACGGGGCCGATCTCGCCGTTGCGGACCATCTCGTTGAACTTCAGAGCGATGTTCATGCGGCCCATGGCGTCCTGATAGAGGATACGGCACTGGGTGCCCACCACCAGCTTGTTCTTCTTGGCGTCCCGGACCCAGACATAGTTGTCGTAGTCCTGGTAGCGGCGGTTGTGCTCCTTGATGTACTCGGCGGCGGCGGCGTCGGTCTTGTCCAGATCCTCGGGCTTTCCCGACAGGCAGCACCACCGGAAGGGCCCGTAGCCGAAGTCGAACAGGCACGGTCCCAGAATGTCCTCCACATAGGAGGGGAACACGAACCCGTCCAGGTCGTTTTCGCCGTTGCGGCACACGTCCCGCACTCCGGCGTCAAACACGGCCTTCAGGAAGCTGTTGCCGTAGTCGAAGAAATACGTCCCCCGGTCGTGGAATTTGCAGATCATCTCATAATGCCGCCGCAGCGACTGATCCACCAGCTGCCGGAATCTCTCCGGATCCCGGTCCAGCAGCTCCGTCCGCTGGGCAAAGGTCAGCCCCTGGGGGCAGTATCCGCCGTCATAGGGCACATGGCAGGAGGTCTGGTCGCTGAGCAGGTCCACATGCACGTTGTTGTCATACAGGTATTCCAGCAGGTCCACCACATTTCCGTGATAGGCGATGGCGCAGGGGGTCTTGTCCGCCAGATGCTGCCGGGCCATAGCCAGGGCCTCCTCCAGGCTGTCGGTGCGCTGGCTGACCCATCCCTGGGTATAGCGGGTCTCGATGCGGGAGTCGTCCACCTCTGCGATGATGGACACGGCCCCGGCGATCTCCGCCGCCTTGCCCTGGGCCCCGCTCATGCCGCCCAGGCCCGCCGACACGAACAGCCGCCCCGCCAGGTTCCCGTCGGCGGGAATCCCCAGCTTCAGCCGTCCGGCGTTGAGCAGGGTGTTGAAGGTCCCGTGCACGATGCCCTGGGGCCCGATGTACATCCAGCCGCCTGCCGTCATCTGGCCGTAGTTGGCCACGCCCAGGGCGGCGGCGCGGTTGAAGTTCTTCTGGTCGTCAAAGGCGCCCACCATCAGGCCGTTGGTGATGATGCACCGGGGGGCCAGCTTGTGGCTGTGGAACAGGCCCAGCGGGTGGCCGGACATAACCACCAGCGTCTGCTCATCGGTCATGACCTCCAGATATTTCTTGATGAGCCGGTACTGCATCCAGTTCTGGCACACCTGCCCCGTCTCGCCGTAGGTCACCAGCTCATAGGGGTACAGGGCCACGTCGAAGTCCAGGTTGTTGTCCATCATCACCTGGAAGGCCTTGGCCTCTATGCAGTTGCCCCGATACTGGTCGATGGGCTTGCCGTGAAGCGCGCCCTCCGGCCGGAAGCGATATCCGTAGATCCGGCCATGCTCCTCCAGCTCCCGGGCAAACTCCCTTGCCATCTGCAAATGATGGTCCGGGTGGATGTACCGCAGGGCGTTGCGGATGGCCAGCGCCTTGTCTGCCTGGGACAGATGGGCCTCCCGCCTGGGGGCCCGCCGGATCCCCTCCCGGAAGGTGGGATATGGGGGCAGGTCGTAATCCAATTTCACCGTCATTGCGTTGTCAACATCATAAAATGCCATAAGCTGCCTCCTGTCTTTGTTGAATATTTCCTGATTATCTATTATATTCAATTGCGGCGAATCTGTCAATTCAGCAAAAAGAAGTGATTATTTCATGTTTCATTTGGTGCTTTTCAATAATTTCTCTGCAAAAACCCATCCCAATGTACCGGGACAGCCAAATCCTGAACCCCCAGCGCCCCAGGCTTTACTGCACTGCCTGAATACACACACTTTCGCGGATAAAATTTTTCGTAATCATTTGTTACCGTCTTGTAACGGAATGTACCTTGATTCCCCGGCGGCAGTTCTCTACAATATCAGACAGAATCGTTTATAGGGGGATCGCATCCATGAAAAAAAAAGACCATCGCCGCTCTGGCGGCAGGCGGAGCTCTGCTGCTGGCAGCCGCCGTCATCGGCGTTCTGAGCCTTGCAAAGGGCTATTTTATCCTCACACCGCCCACTCACATCCAGCTCAACGGCCCGTCCGAGGAACGTATCGCCGCCTTCGCTGCCTACACGGACCCCGGCGCCCAGCTGCTGCGGGGCAGCAACCGCACCGATACCGCCGTCACCGTGGAAGGCCGGGTGAACACCGAGGTCCCCGGGGACTATACCCTGACGTATCAGGCGGAGTACCGGGGGCAGCGCTACACGGCCCGCCGTCTGATCCATGTGGAGGACCGGGAGGCCCCGGAGCTGACGCTGGCCGGGGATACGGAGGTCACCGTCTCCCGCTTTGACCTGTTCCAGGACCCGGGAGCCGCCGCCCGGGACCGCTGCGACGGTGATCTCACCGCCTCTATCCGGGTAACGGACCAGGAAAGCGGCGACATCCACGTTCTCACCTACACCGTCACCGACAAGGCCGGAAATACCGCCACTGCCACCCGTCGGGTGACGGTCCGGGACGTGGTAGCCCCGGTCATCACGCTGTCCGGTCAGCGGGAGCTGTTCGTTCCCCTGGGCGGTACATTCAAGGATCCCGGAGCCACGGCCCAGGATGACGCCGACGGCGACCTGACCGCAGCCATCCGCCGGGCCGGCACTGTGGACACCTCCGTTCCCAAGGTCTATACCCTGACCTATACCGTGTCCGACAAGGCGGGCAACACTGCCTCTGCCACCCGCCAGGTGTCCGTATATGAAAATACCGCCACCGGCTCCAGCCCCGTCTACCTGACCTTCGATGACGGCCCCAGCGACCGGGTGACGCCCCGGGTGCTGGACACTCTGAAGGCCTATAACGTCCGCGCCACCTTCTTCATCGTCAACTACGGCGAGTCCGGTAAGGCTCTGATCCGCCGGATGATCGACGAAGGGCATACCGTGGCCATTCACGGCTACTCCCACGACTATGCATCCATTTACAAAAGTGACGAGGCCTTTATGCAGAACGTCTACCGGCTCCGGGACCGGCTTTGGGCAGACTTTGGGTATGAGGCCACCATTCTCCGCTTCCCCGGAGGCAGCTCCAACACCGTCAGCCGCCAGTACAGCGTGGGCATCATGAGCCGTCTGGCCCAGCGGGTCCAGGCGGAGGGCTTCACCTATTTTGACTGGAATGTGTCCAGCGGCGATGCCGCCGGTACCCCCGCCTCCTCCGGCCAGATTTATAACAACGTCACCTCCGCCCTGCGCCATGGCCGCAGCAATGTGGTGCTGATGCACGACGCCGGGGCCAAGGGCACAACCGCCGACGCCCTGCCGGATATCATCCGCTACTGCCTGGCCAATGGCTACAGCATCCAGCCCATCACCCCCGCCACCAAGCCCGTCCACCACGGCATCGCCAACTGACGCGGCCCCTTTTCCCGCTGCCATAAACGCACCCCGTGCGGCAGACCGCTCTCCTGGCGGTCCGCCCTGCGGGGTGCTTTGGCTTACCGGGCGGGCAAAAAATAAATCCTGCGGTCCCCCCTTTTCTTTTAAGGAAATATACGCTATAATACCATTTCAGAACGATTTACACCGGGAGGGAAAAACATGTCCTCACAGCTGCTGGAGATATTGAACAGCGTGAAAACCATGTCCATTGTGGGCATGTGCAAAAACGCAGGAAAGACCACTATGCTTAACTGGATGCTGCATCACGACCGGCTTCAGGGAACCCTGGGCCTGACGTCCATCGGGCGGGACGGCGAGTCCACCGACGTGGTGACGGGTACAGAAAAGCCCGGCATTTTCGTCCGGGAGGGAACCCTGATCGCCACGGCCCGGGACATGCTGCGGCTGGGCGATGTGACTGCGGAGATCCTGGAGACCACCGGCATTCCCACGCCTCTGGGTGAGGTGGTGATCCTTCGGGCCCGCAGCGCCGGAAACGTCCAGCTGGCAGGGCCGTCCATCACCAGCCAGCTGCGGGAGGTATCCCGGATGTTCTTTGATTTGGGAGCGGATAAGTCCATCATCGACGGAGCCCTGGGCCGGAAGTCTCTGGGCGCCCGGGCGGTTGCCGAGGGCGTGGTGCTGTGCACCGGCGCGTCGTATCACATGAGCATGGAAAGGGTGGTGGCGGATACCGCCAATATCTACCGCATCATGAATCTGCCCAAGGCGGAGACCCTGCCGCCGGAGGCAGAGGACGGCCTGGAGAAATGTCTGAAGGAGCACGGCGAGGCCCTGGCCCCCGGAGCGCTGACGGACTCCATGGTGGTGCCCCTGCTGCGCAGCGGCGTGCTGCGGGGCGGACGGCTGGTGGTGAAGGACCCCAGCCGGGTGCTGCTGACGCCGGATACCCTGGACAAGCTGCAGACCCGGCAGGTGCGGCTGGAAACTGCCGAGGCAGCCCGGACCCTGTGCGTGACCATCAACCCTGTGTCCGCCTACGGGTGGAAGTTCGATAAAGACGAGTTCATGGCCCGGATGCGGGAGGCCGTGGACGTTCCGGTGATCAATGTAAAGGAGGAGCTGGCATGATCGAGATCCGTTTCGAGGAAAGAGAAAAAATCGGCCTGCAGTATATTCTGGAGAGTCTCCATGGGTGCAGCCCCTTTGGCCAGGAGCGCATTCGCCGCCTGCGGTACTATACCCCCGACCAACGGCAGGAGCTGGAGCTGGAGCTGTACAATGTGGAGCGGGCCGCCGCCCATGCGGAGGAGCTGAAGGACCTGTACGACCAGATCTGTGTGGTGCTGTGCCAGATGAAGGACATCCGCGGCTCCCTGCGCCGGTGCCGGGAGCTGGAGGTGCCGGACCATGTGGAGCTGTTTGAGCTCAAGGGCTATCTCCAGCGGCTGGAGACCCTGCGGCCCATGTTTGAGCGGCTGCGGGATACGGCGGGACTCACGGGCCTGGAATTTCATGATCCCGCTCCGGCTCTGGCCATTCTGGACCCGGAAAACACCCGCAGCCGGGGCTTTTACATCCCCGATGCCGCCACGCCGAAGCTGCGGGAGATCCGCGCCGCCAAGAAGCAGGTGGAGGAGCAGCTGTACCGGGCCCAGACTGACGCGGAGAAGGACGATCTGCGGCAGAAGCGGGTGCGCATCTGCGCCGAGGAGGACAGTGAGGAGATGAAGGTCCGCCGGGCCATGGGCGCGGCCCTGGCTCCTTTGGCCGACGATCTGATGGCCGACGCCGACACCGCCGGGCGGCTGGATTTTCTCATTCAGAAGGCGCTGTTTGCCCACCGGTACGGTGGGGTACGGCCGGAGATCACCGACACCGCTCTGGAGCTGACGGATATGATCAACCCGGAGCTGTGCGACCTTTTACGGGAGCAGGGTCGTTCCTTTGTGCCGGTGTCCATCTCTCTGGACCGGGGCGCAGCGGTGATCACCGGCGCCAACATGGGCGGCAAGTCCGTGGCCATGAAAACCGTGGCCCTGAACGTGCTGCTTTTGCAGGCGGGATTCCTGGTATGCGCCAAGCAGGCCCGGATGCCTCTGTTCTGGAGCGTGCATATGCTGTTTGACGATTTGCAGTCCATCCAGTCGGGCCTGTCCGGCTTCGGCAGCGAGATCGTCCAGTTCCAGAAGGCCCTGGCAGAGGTAGAGCAGGGGTACTCCCTGTTCCTGCTGGACGAATTTGCCCGGGGTACCAACCCCGATGAGGGCGCCATCATCGTCCAGGCTGTCACCCGGTACTTAAACGACGTCAATGCCATCTCCCTGCTGACCACCCACTATGACAAGGTGGCCGAGCACGCCCGCATCCACTACCAGATCATCGGCCTGCGGGATGTGGATCCGGAGCAGATCCGCCGGGAGCTGGCTGCTACCAACGAGGACGGCGTGGCCGTCATCGCCCGGCACATGAACTATGGTCTGTACCGGGTGGAGGGCAGGTCCGACTGCCCCCGGGACGCGCTGAATATCTGCCGGATGCTGTCGCTGAAGCCGGAAATTCTGGAAAAGATCGAGCAGAGCTATTGATTTTATTACAGGGAGAAATGTCCGTGCAGCGTGGACATTTCCCCCTGTGTGCTATATCGTCCCCAGCATTATATCCAAAGGAAACAGGGTGCGAAAAATTTGTCAGATGTGCAAAAAAGTTATTGTGATTTCTGTCACAAATTCTATTGACAAATTCCTCCGCATCGCGATATAATGGGTGCAACAGAAGTTCATACTACAATCAATAGAGGCGCGGGCGACAGGGTACTGCTTCGCAGGGGACAGACATCCGTTACAAACGGAGCAGAAAGGGGCCGCCCGCCGAAAGGACAATGTCGGTCTGTGACCTTGCCCTTGGGGACGTTTGCGTAAGCTGCGTTACTGTCATGTTATTGTGTTTGTAACATGGAGCGCTATTGGTCAATGACCTTGACCGATAGCGCTCTTTTTATGCCCGAAAGAACGCCGGAAGAAGGAAGGCCCGTTTGCAGCACGGCTTCTGTTGAAGGCGATCCCAAAATTCTGAAGGAGGAAAATACTTATGGAAAAGATGACTTCTCTGCTGCGTCTGCGTATGAGTGCCAAGGATGCTCATTACGGCGGAAACCTGGTGGACGGCGCACACATGGTGCACCTGTTCGGCGATGTGGCCACCGAGCTGCTGATCAAGTGCGACGGCGATGAGGGCCTGTTCTGTGCCTATGACAACGTGGAGTTCCTGGCTCCCGTGTACGCCGGCGACTACATCGAAGCCTATGGCGAGATCGAGAAGGTCGGCAACACCTCCCGCACCATGAAGTTCGAGGCCCGCAAGGTCATCGTGTCCCGTCCCGACATCAGCGCTTCTGCCGCCGACGTTCTGGAAGAGCCCATCGTTGTCTGCCGCGCCCACGGCACCTGCGTGACTCCTAAGGATTGCCAGCGCAAGAAGATCGAGAAGTAAGGGAGCGATAGAAATGGAAAAGCTGATCATTACCGCTGCTATCTGCGGCGCTGAGGTCACCAAGGAGCAGAATCCCGCCGTTCCCTACACCGTGGAGGAAATGGTCCGCGAGGCCAAGTCCGCCTACGAGGCCGGCGCCGCCATTCTGCACATCCACGTCCGCGAGGACGACGGCACCCCCACCCAGGACCGTGAGCGCTTCCGCGTGGTCATGGACGCCATCCGCAAGGAGCTGCCCGACGTCATCATGATCCCCTCCACCGGCGGCGCCACCGGTATGTCCCCCGAGGAGCGTCTGCAGCCCACCGAACTGTTCCCCGAGATGGCCACGCTGGACTGCGGCACCTGCAACTTCGGCGACGAGGTATTCGACAACACCATGCCCACCATGCGTGCCTTCGGCAAGCGCATGCTGGAGAACAACATCAAGCCCGAGTACGAGTGCTTCGAGCTGGGTCACATCGATACCATCCTTGGCATGGCCAAGAAGGGTGAGGTGCCCGCCCATCCCATGCAGTTCAACTTCGTGCTGGGCGTCCACGGCTGCACCCCCGCTACCGTGGAGAACCTGGCGTTCTTCGCCAGCAAGATTCCCGCAGGCTCCACCTGGACCGTGTCCGGCGTGGGCCGCGCCGCGTGGACCATGGCTGCCGCTGCCATCGCCATGGGCGGCAACGTCCGCGTTGGCTTCGAGGACAACATCTATCTGGGCAAGGGCCAGAAGGCCGCGTCCAACGGCGAGCTGGTGGCCAAGGTGGTCCGCATCGCCAAGGAGCTGGGCCGCGAGATCGCCACGCCCGCCGAGGCTCGTGAGATCCTGAGCCTCAAGCCCCTGCAGTAAGCGTAAACACAATTTTGATATTTTTTAGGAGGATATTTAACAATGGCTGAACTGAAAGGCAACAAGTACGGTACCCACCGCGTTATCGAGCCCAAGGGCGTTCTGACCCAGGCTGCTTGGAAGGTCGACAACGACATGTCCAAGGTCTATTCCAACGAGATCGTCTGCGACGTCACCTCTCTGAACATCGACTCCGCTTCCTTCACCCAGATCTCCGACGCCTGCGGCGGCGACGAGAAGAAGATCGGCGAAATGATCCTGGGCATCGTCGCTGAGCGCGGCAAGCAGCAGAATCCTGTCACCGGTTCCGGCGGTATGTTCAAGGGCGTCGTCGCTCACATCGGCGAGGACCTGAAGAAGAAGCCCGGCTTTGACCTGAAGGAAGGCGACAAGATCGTCTCCCTGGTCTCCCTGTCCATGACCCCCCTGAAGATCGATAAGATCCTGGCTATCCACAAGGATATCGACCGCGTTGACATCGTGGGTAAGGCCATCCTGTTCGAGTCCGCCCTGTATGCCAAGATGCCCGAGGATATGTCCGAGCCTCTGGCCCTGGCCGCCCTGGACGTGGCCGGTGCTCCCGCTCAGGCCCGCAAGCTGCCCAAGGAGGGCGACAGCGTTCTGATCCTGGGTGCCAACGGCAAGTCCGGCGTTCTGTGCGGCTGGGAAGCTATGAAGAAGGTCGGCCCCAACGGCAAGGTCGTGGGCGTCGTCCGCAATCCCAAGCAGGTTCCCGGTCTGCTGGAGCTGGGCGTTTACACCGATGTGATCGTGGCCGACTGCACCAAGCCCGTTGAGGTTATGGAGGCTGCTCTGGCTGCCAACGACGGCAAGGAGTACGATCTGTCCATCTGCTGCGTGAACATTGAGTCCTGCGAGATGTCCGCCATCCTGCCCGTCCACGATGACGGTCTGGTGTACTTCTTCTCCATGGCTACCTCCTTCACCAAGGCTGCCCTGGGCGCCGAGGGTATCGGCAAGGACGTCACCATGATCATCGGCAATGGCTACACCAAGAACCATGCCCAGATCACCCTGGACGTGCTGCGCGAGAACCCCAAGCTGCGTAAGCTGTTCGACGAGAAGTACTGCTAAACGAAGTTACGCGAGTGCAGGGCGGCCAGGTCTCTGGCCTCCCTGCCTTCGCCCTATCCATCTTTTTGGAATCCATTCTTATTAAGGAGACTTAAATATGAAGACTCGCAATGGTCTGTTCGCCGATGTCCCCGAAAATCTGTGGAATGACTGGCATTGGCAGGTTGCCAACCGCGCCGAGACGGTTGAGGATCTGAAGAAGTACATGAACCTGACCCCCGACGAGGAGGAGGGTGTCCGCAAGACCCTGGGCAAGCTGCGCATGGCCGTGACCCCCTACTATCTGTCCCTGATCGACCTGAACGATCCCTTTGATCCCATCCGCAAGATGGCCATCCCCCGGGCTGAGGAGCTGGAGTATGCCGACTATGAGGATGCCGATCCCCTGCACGAGGATACCGACTCCCCCACCCCCGGCCTGACCCACCGCTATCCTGACCGCGTGCTGCTGCTGATCACCGACCAGTGCTCCATGTACTGCCGTCACTGCACCCGTCGTCGTTTCGCCGGTCAGAATGACTGCGAGGTGCCTATGGCCCAGATCGACAAGTGCATCGATTATGTGGCCGCTCATCCCGAGGTCCGTGACGTCCTGCTGTCCGGCGGTGACTGTCTGATGGTCTCCGATGAGAACCTGGAGTACATCATCAAGCGCCTGCGCGCCATCCCCCACGTGGAGATCGTCCGTCTGGGCTCCCGCACCCCCGTGGTGTGCCCCCAGCGTATCACCCCCGAGCTGTGCGCCATGCTGCGTAAGTATCATCCCATCTGGCTGAACACCCACTTCAACACCCCCAAGGAGTTCACCGATGAGGCCGCCAAGGCCTGCGCCATGCTGGCCGATGCCGGTATCCCCCTGGGCAACCAGTCCGTGCTGCTGGCCGGTGTCAACGACTGCTCCCATGTGATGATGGAGCTGGTCCACGGCCTGGTCAAGATGCGTGTGCGTCCCTACTACATCTATGCCTGCGATCCTTCCCTGGGCCTGAGCCACTTCCGCACTCCCGTGTCCAAGGGCATCGAGATTATGGAGGCTCTGCGCGGCCATACCTCCGGCTACTGCATCCCCACCTTCGTGGTGGACGCTCCCGGCGGCGGCGGCAAGACCCCTGTTATGCCCAACTACCTGATCTCCGAGACCCCCCGGAAGGTTATCCTGCGTAACTTCGAGGGCGTCATCACCTCCTACACCCAGCCCGAGCACTATGTCCAGGATTGCCACTGCGACGTCTGCACCGGCAAGAAGAAGGTGGAGAAGACCGGCGTGGCATGGGTCGCCGAGGGCACCAAGCAGCGCTACCTGGAGCCCACCAAGCTGCTGCGCAACGAGCGTCACGTGAAGAAATAAGAGGTAATACTATGGAAAGCAAACTCGGCTTGAATATGGAGCTGGTCAACCAGGCCCGCCAGTCCGCTGCCCATGTGGCAGACGACACCCAGCGGTTCATTGACCAGCACACCACGGTCACCGTGGAGCGCGCGGTTTGCCGCCTGCTGGGCATTGACGGCGTCAATGATATGGACGTTCCCCTGCCCAACGTGGTGGTGGACCACATGATGGCTACGTCCTTCCTGCCTATGGGCGCGGCGTGGGCCATCGGCAACGCTATGATCGAGACCGGCAAGGATCCCCAGGCCGTGGCTGAGGCCATCGACAAGGGCGAGCTGGACCTGTCCAAGGTTCCCGCTCACTCCGACGAGGAGATCCGCGCCGCCATCGCTCCCGTGGTCAACGCCACTGTGGAGCGCATCAACAAGAACGTTGCCAAGCGCAATGCGTATCTGAAGGAGTGGGGCGACAAGGAAGGCCCCTATCTGTACATCATCGTGGCCACCGGTAATATCTACGAGGATATTATCCAGGCCAAGGCCGGTGCCAAGCAGGGCGCCGACATCATCGCCGTCATCCGTACCACCGGCCAGTCCCTGCTGGACTATGTGCCTTACGGCGCCACCACCGAGGGCTTCGGCGGCACCTATGCCACCCAGGAGAACTTCCGCCTGATGCGTGCGGCTCTGGATGAGGTGGGCGAGGAGCAGCACCGCTACATCCGGCTGTGCAACTACTGCTCCGGTCTGTGCATGCCCGAGATCGCCGCTATGGGCGCTCTGGAGCGTCTGGACGTGATGCTGAACGACGCCCTGTACGGCATTCTGTTCCGCGACATCAACATGCAGCGCACCATCGTGGACCAGTATTTCTCCCGTGTCATCAACGGCTATGCCGGCGTGATCATCAACACCGGCGAGGACAACTATCTGACCACCGACGACGCCATCACCGCCGCCCACACCGTTCTGGCCTCCCAGTTCCTGAACGAGGCCTTTGCCAAGGACGCCGGTATGCGTGAGGAGCAGATGGGTCTGGGCCATGCCTTTGAAATGGACCCCGCCGTGGAGAATACCTTCCTCTACGAGCTGGCTCAGGCGCAGATGGCCCGCGAGATCTTCCCCAACGCCCCGCTGAAGTACATGCCGCCCACGAAGTTCATGACCGGCAATATCTTCCGCGGCCACATCCAGGATGCCCTGTTCAACATGGTGACCATCCTCACCAACCAGCGGCTGTGCCTGCTGGGCATGATGACCGAGGCCATCCACACCCCGTTCATGTCCGACCGCGCCCTGTCCATCGAGAATGCGCAGTATATCTTCCGCACCATGAAGGATCTGGGCAGCGAGCTGACCTATAAGGAGAACGGCATCATCCGCAACCGCGCCAACGAGGTGCTGACCAAGGCCACCGATCTGCTGAAGGAGATCGAGAAGCTGGGCCTGTTCACCACCATTGAAAAGGGTATCTTCGCCGATGTCAAGCGTCCTAAGGACGGCGGCAAGGGCCTGGCCGGTGTTGTGGTCAAGGACGACAAATACTTCAATCCCTTTGTTGAAGTCATGAAAGGGAAGGTGGCAGCAGAATGAGCAGCGGACTGTATAACACCCATAAGATCGATTTCGATACCACCCTGGACCTGACCCGTCTGAAGCCCTACGGCGACACCATGAACGACGGTAAGGTGCAGACCAGCTTCACCCTGCCCATCAAGGACGACGAACGCGGCGAGGAAGCTGCCCGTCAGATCGCCAAGAAAATGGGTCTGGACGAGCCCAATGTGGCTTACCACGCCCCCCTGGACAAGGAGTTCACCTTCTATGTGGTCTACGGCAGCTGCGTCCACTCCGTAAACTATGAGGATATCCATGTAATCACCGTGGAGTCCGACGTCATGAGCATGGAAGACACCAATGACTACATCCGCGAGCATATCGGCCGCAAGGTCGTTATGGTGGGTGCGTCTACCGGTACCGACGCCCACACCGTGGGCATCGACGCCATCATGAACCGCAAGGGCTTTGCCGGTCATTACGGCCTGGAACGCTACGAGATGATCGAGGCGTACAACCTGGGCTCCCAGGTTCCCAACGAGGAGTTCATCAAGAAGGCCCTGGAGCTGCACGCCGATGTGCTGCTGGTGTCCCAGACCGTGACCCAGAAGGACGTCCACATCCAGAACCTCACCAACCTCATCGAGCTGCTGGAGGCCGAGGGCCTGCGCGACAAGTTCGTTGTTTGCTGCGGCGGTCCCCGTATCACCCATGAGCTGGCCAAGGAGCTGGGCTATGACGCCGGCTTCGGCGCCGGCAAGTATGCCGACGACGTGGCTTCCTTCGCTGTGACCGAGATGGTCAAGCGTGGCATGAAGTAAAATTTAACCTTACGCCAGACGGCCACTGTTGCGGTGGCCGTCTGGTCGTGTCTCCAAGTATCCGTTTTTCACATTTCGTACAGTATGACTGTTTCGACGGTGAATCTGTTCATTTGTGAAAAAGTTATCCAATCTTCTCTTGTATTTTCCCGCCAACAGTGCTATGATTATAAATGAGAAAATAGAAGGGATTCTATTTTTTGGGAGAACGACAAATAACAAGGAGGAACTGAAATGGCAAAGAAACCTGTTATCACTGCCAAAGAGGCAGCGGCTATGATCCCCAACGGCGCCACCATTATGTGCGGCGGCTTCCTGGCCTGCGGCCAGGCCAGAGCAATCGTCAAGGAGCTGGTGGCCCTGGGCACCAAGGACCTGACCCTGATCGCCAACGATATGGGCCGTGCGGTGGGCCCCAAGGGCGAGGAGTTCTTCGGCATCGCTGAGCTGATCCACAATCACCAGGTCAAGCGCGTGATCGCCACCCACGTCGGCATGACTCCCGAAGTCGGCCAGCAGAACACCGAGGGCACCCTGGAAGTGAACCTGCTGCCCCAGGGCACCCTGGCCGAGTGCATCGCGCCGGCGGTGCCGGCCTTGGCGGCGTGCTGACCCCCGTGGGCATCGACACCCTGGTGGAGGAGAGCCCCTTCTGCCTGGGCCGCAAGACCGTCGAGGGCAAGGATTACCTGCTGATGAAGCCCATCCACGCTGACTTCGCCCTGCTGGGCACCTATAAGTGCGATGAGTTCGGCAACTGCTGGTACAAGGGCACCATGCGCAACTTCAACGTTGTCATGGCCACTGCCGCCGATACCGTTATCGCCGAGACCGAGTATCTGGTTCCCGTGGGCGAGATCGAGCCCGAGAATATCCACACCTATGGTATGTGTGTTGACTACATCGTGGAAGGAGAAAGAAAGTAATGGAAAAGAGCGAGATCAAAGGCTTTATCGCCAAGCGCTGCGCCAAAGAGCTGAAGAACGGCGACGTTGTCAACCTGGGTATCGGTCTGCCTACCCTGATCCCCAACTATCTGCCCAAGGATGTGGAGCTGATCATCCATGCTGAGCTGGGTATCGTCTCCGCCGGTAAGTCCCCCAAGGAAGGCGACGCCAACTATGATCCCTACCACGTGGTGGACGCCGGTGGTTCTCCCTCCTCCGTGGCTTTCGGCGGCGGTTTCATCGACTCCGCTTCCAACTTCGGTCTGATCCGCGGCGGTCACGTGGATGCCTGCTTCCTGGGCGCTCTGGAGGTCGACGCTGAGGGCAACCTGGCCAACTGGATCATCCCCGGCAAGAAGATGCCCGGCATGGGCGGCGCCATGGACCTGTGCGTCGGTGCCCGCAAGTGCATCGTCTGCATGGAGCACACCGCTAAGGGCAACCCCAAGATCTTTGAGAAGTGCCGTCTGCCCCTGACCGCTTCCCATTGCGTCAACAAGATCATCACCGAGATGTGCGTGCTGGAAGTCACCGAGAACGGCCTGGTCATGACCGAGATCAATCCCGAGTTCACCGTCGAGCAGGTGAAGGCTGCCACCGCTGCCCCCATCACCGTCGCCGAGAACCTGAAGTCCATGATCGACTGAGCTTCCTGCCAGTCAGCTGCATTTCATTAAGAACGCCCCGATGTCACGGCATCGGGGCGTTCAGCTTGTCAAAAAAGGGCGGCGTCCTTTTTTGACAAGCTGAGGCCCGCAGGCGAAAGCCTGCGGGCCTGTGTTATGCTGCGATAATCTGATAAGCCTTACCCGTTGGGCAGGGACTTCACGGTGACGGTGGTGTGGGCCACCAGCTTGTTCCCGGCATAAACGTGGATGAAGTAGGTGCCGGTGCTGTTGTGCTTGACCAGGTTTGCTGCGGCCACCCAGGCGCCGCCGATGTTCTCGCCCTTGTACCAGGTAAGATCATCCTGACCGCCTGCACTGCTCCACACGGCGAAGCGCACGTTGCTGTATCCGGCAGCGCTGTACAAACGCAGCCGCATCCAGTTAAAGTCGTCGGTAACAATGGCTTGGGCGCTCTGCTGCGGCGGCATGCCGTGTACATTGGCGGTGGTATGGGCCACCAGCTTGCCGTCGGCATACACATGAATGAAGTAGCCGCCCAGGGTCTTGTGGTTCAGCAGCTTCACACCGGCGGACCAGGTATTGCCGTTGAGCCGTCCGTCATACCAGACCAAGTCATCCTGACCGCCTGCGCTGCTCCACACGGCGAAGCGTACCTTGCCGTACTTGGCGGCGGTGGTCAGCGCCAGCTCGATGGCGGCGTTGTCCGAGGAAACTGTGGCTGTCAGGCCGGTCTTGACGCCGGGGGCAGCGGGAGGCAGGCTCTTGACCTGGGCGGTTGTATGGGCCACCAGGGTCCTGCCGCTGTACACATGGATGAAGTAGGTGCCGGTGCTGTTGTGCTTGGCCAGGTCCACGTTATAGGTCCAGCGGTTGCCGCCGGCAGACTTAGCGGTGTACCAGGTCAGGTCGTCCTGGCCGCCTGCGCTGCTCCACACAGCAAAGCGGATTCCGCTGTAGCTGCGGACAGCGTCCAACTGGATGGACATGGTGCGGCAGTCGGCAGATACCTGCGCGGTGACGGTATCAGGCGTCGGGAGCTTGGCCACCTGGGCAGTGGTGTGGGCCACCAGCTTGCTGCCGCTGTACACATGGATGAAGTAGGTGCCGGTGCTGTTGTGCTTGGTCAGGTCCACATCATAGGTCCAGCGGCCGCTGCCAGCGGACTTGGCAGTGTACCAGGCCAGATCGTCCTGACCGCCTGCGCTGCTCCACACGGCAAAGCGGATGCTGCTGTAGCTGCAAGCAGTATCCAGCTGCACAGACATGGTGCGGTAATCGGCGGACACCTGGGCAGTGACACTGTCAGGAGCCGGGAGCCTGGCCACCTGGGCGGTGGTATTGCCGATGAGCCGGTTCTGGCCGGAGTCGGAGGAATAGGCGTGAATGAAGTAGGAACCGGTGCTGTTGTGGTTCACCAGGGGCACCGTATAGGTCCACTGACCACTGCCGTTCTTCTTGGCAGTGTACCAGGTCAGATCATCCTGTCCGTTCGCGCTGCTCCACACAGCGAAACGCACGTTGGAGTGGGCGTGGCCGTTGCCTGCGTCCATGGTCACCGTCATGGTGCGGCACTCACTGTCCACCACAGCGGATACGGAGTGGCGCTTGGCAGGGGTGCTGGAGCTATGGGCCGCGCCGCAGTAGCGGCAGACGTATCGTACCTGGCCGGCGCTGACGCAGGTGCTGGAGTCGCTCTTGACAACATCCGTATGGCCCACGGTGTGGGTATTCTGGAAGGTCAGGCCGCCCAGCAGCTGGCCGTGGATGCCGTGGTTGTACACATGGACCAGGTAGCGGCCCACCACATTGTACTTGCACATAGGCACCCGGATGGTGTAGGTGCCGTCGCCGTTGGCGGTGGCATTGTACCACACCAGGTCGTCCTGGCCGTCCTGCTGGCTCCAGGCAGCGGCCATGATGTTGCCGTAATTCTTGCCCTGGCCGGAAGGCGGCGTGATGGTGACCACGATCTCCTTCTCGTCGGCGGACAGACGGCCCCGGACCAACTCATACAGACGGCCATCCGCACCGAACTCGTACCAGGTTCTGCCGATCAGGCGGCGGCCGGTGTACATAACGCCGAAGTCATCACCCATATCGGAGGTCTCGAAGTAGTAGGTAGCGTTGCCGATGTCCTTCCAGCCGGAAGCAATGCGGCCGTTTTCAAAGTACAGAGTCTTGCCGTCGTCGCGCTTGACAAAGCCCGTGGGGCCGCTGACCACCACGCCGTCGTCAAAGACGAACTGCTTGCCGTACAGGGTGACCCGTCCATCGTAGGCGATGCCGTTGCTGTCGAAGCAATACACCTCGGGGTCGATGACGAACCAGCCGGTGTGCCAGGCGTTGTTGTAGCAATACATCCGCAGGCCGGTGGCCTCATCCCGGGCCCAGCCGGTATAGCCCGCGTCCTTCAGCTCCACGGCCTGGCCGCAGAAGGAGCATACCAGCTTGCCGTTCCGGGCATACACAGTTTTGCCGGAGAAGTCGTGGCCCTTATCGCGGCACACGCTGGCAGGGACCCGCATGGTGTAGGTATCCATCAGGGACTGGGCGCCCTCGGCGCTGACAGAGTAGGTGCGGACGGTCATAGCGTCCGCGGTGGCCTCCACGGCCAGGTACAGAGAGTCATACTCCTGGGACACCTGGGCAAAGTGGAAGTCAGGATTATTGACGGCCTTGTACTCGGTGCTGCGGGACTTTTCACCCAGGTCGCCGCAGATGTAGTACAGCACGCCCTTGCCGTAGGTGGCGGGCAGACGGCCGTTCTGAGTGGTCTCGGACACAGGCTGGCCATCCTTCAGCACCATGGTGCGGGCATAGCTGTGGTCGTGGCCGGAGAACACCACGTTGATCCCGGCGGCCTCAGCGGCGGCGGGGATATAGCGGTTGAAGGCCTCGCTGCTGCCGTTGGGATTGGTGTAGTACGCGGGCTGGTGGACTGCCAGCACCTTCCAGGTGCAGTCGGACTTGGCGGCGTCCTGGATCAGCCACTGGCAGGCATCCTCCAGGTTGGCGGCGAAGTTGATGACCGCCACGTACACGTCGCCGTACTCCACGGAGTAGTACAGCCGGTCGGGCAGGGTCCACAGGCTGGCGGCGTTGCCGCCGGACAGGTCGCCGTAGTACTCATGGTTGCCCATGACCTGCACCACGGGGATGTCGGCGTAGTTCCGGGAGAACACGTCCAGGATCTCGCTCCACTGGCCCAGGTTGCCGCCGTTGTCCACGAAGTCGCCGGTCTGGATACCGAAGTTCATGGACTGGCCGTTGATATTGGCGGCAATGGCGTTCATCAGCCGGATCTCCTCCTGATCGCTTTCGGCATTGCCGGAGAGCTGGGTATCGCCGATGACGAAGAAGCGGGTGGTGTCCGCGCCGGGCTGGCTGGTGGTGAAGGTCATGTTTTCAGACCACTTGCTGCCGTCGCCCACCCGATAGACGTAGGTGGTGCCGGGCTTCAGGCCGGTCAGGGACACGGAGCTGACATAGGCCGCGTCGCCGGAGGTGGTGAACTCCCGGAGGGTCACCTGACCCTGGGCACTGGAGGGGAAGCTGCCCTTGAAGCTGCTCTGCTGGCAGTACTGCACGGTGGCCTTGGCCTGGGCCGTCAGGGGATTGGTGACCCAGGTGATGTTCTGGCAGCTCTGGGCATTGGGGGTGGCGTTGAGCTGGACGAAGCTGGGCATACCATCGGTGCTGCCGCCGGCCCGGCGGGTGACGATGACCGTCTCAAAGGAGCGGTGATTGTCCTTCCGGGCGGTGACGCCGGTGCGGGAGCCGGCGGAGAGCTTGTTGAAGTAGTCGGTGCTGATCTGGCCGGAGGCGTTGGTGGTGCCGATGCGGGTGTCGCCCACATACAGGTCCACGCCGGAGGCGGCCTTGCCGTTGATGTCCTTCACATACAGCCGGGCCGCTGCCGCGCCCTCCACCATGATGTCGGAAGTGACGGTGTAGTAGCCCTGCATGGGCAGACGCAGGCCGCCGGTGGAGGTGGTGTAGGTGACACCGTCACAGGTGTAGGTCACGGTGACGGAGATGGGCAGGCTGTCCAGCGCCGTGGCCCCGGCGGGCATGGGCATGGTGAAGGTGAACAGGTCCTTCCCGGCAGAGCCCGTGCGGTTCATGTTCACGGTGACGGTCTTTTCGGTGGTGGTGCGGCGGGCGGCAGAGCTGGAGCCCTGGAAGCCGGAGCCGTAGGCCAGGGAGGCGCAGGTGTTGAAGGCGCCCTTGCCGCCGTTTTCGTCGGTGTCGAACAGGTCCACGTTGCCGTACACGATCTGGGCGGTGACGGAGTCGATCCTACCGGCGTTGGGGGAGGTGACGGACACCACATAGTTCTCGCCCACCAGGGCATAGGACGGGGTGTCCAGGGTCACGGTGGGGATATTGGTGGTGCCCTTCACGGTGAAGGAGCGGGTGACGCTGGCCCGGTTGCCGAAGCCGTCCATGATCTCCACCTTAATGCTGTGGCGGCCATTGGGCAGTGTCACGGTGCCGGTAACGGCCTGGTCGGTGTTGGCGAAGTTCCGGATATCCTGGCCGTCGATGGTGATAACGGTGTTCTCGGCGGACACGCCGGTGCGGTTCTCACCCTGGGGATCATAATACCCGGTAAAGAATTGCAGCTCATTGTCCGTCAGCACGGTGGAACCGTCCTCAGCCAGCTCCGTCAGATCCGTGTAGCCGGTAACGGAGGCGCTGCCGCCGCGGACAGAGGTGATGACAGGGTTCTCCAGGTCGTCAGCCGTGGTGCCATACACCGCGCGGATGTTGTCCACATACAGGCTTCCGGCAGCCCGGGAGCCGCAGGTGATCTTGTTGCCGTCCACGTCGCCGGTGCCGCCCTCGATGATGATGGTCCACAGCAGCACCTGGCCGGCGGTGATCTTCAGGGGATGGTTTTCCACGTCCTGGGCCTTGTCATACACGCTGCTCAGATCGGCCTCCACATACTTCCAGCCGGACCAGTTGATGCCGGTGTACTGGGTGGTGGTGTCCACGGTCTCGCCTGCGGCGTTGACGGTGGTAGTCTTCAGGTGCAGCAAACTGGTGGAAACGTACTTCTCCCCGTTCCAATAGGACACGCTGGTACTGAGCCAGTAGTTGGGCGTGCCCTCCGGGGCGTAGACCCACATGCCCAGGGCGGTGGGACGGCCCTCGATGACCACGTCCTCGCCGCTGTAGCGCAGGTATTCGTTGGTGTTGTTGGTGCCGGAGATCTTCGTATAATCGTAATGATACTCCAGAGACTTCTGGCCGAAGCGCACGGGACCCTCGTCGGAAGCTACGCGGCGGGCATACATATCCCACGCGCCCTCCTGGGCGGTGGAGATGGCGCCCACATAGTACTCATAGCCCATGGAGCGGAACAGGGTAGCGGGGTCCTGGGCGCAGTCCCAGCTATAGGGTGCGCCGGCGGAGTTGCAGTCCCATTCCGCGTTGCTGCTGATAAAGTCGGGGCATGCCAGGCCGAAATCGGTAATGGGCCCGTAGGGGATGTCCAGACCGTTGGGATCCTTGCTGACCTGACCGGCCATGCCGAAGCCCGCGTCGCTGACGCCGGGCAGATTATGGGCGCTGTGACCGGAAAAGCTATTCAGGTTGCCCCACACAGCGTTGGCACCCACGTTCACGCCGGACTTGGAGCTCTCGTCCTCAAAGTCCAGAAGGATGGTGGGCATCTTGCCGATCTCCACGGTGACGGTATCGGTAAGCTCCTGGCCGTTTGCCTTGGTATAGGTGACAGTGATCTCTGCTTTACGGGTCTGGCTGGCCTTGGCGGCAGTATGGAGCTGATTGTCCACGATGGTGCCGATGTCGGCGGCGGTGGTGCCCTCGGTCAGAGGCCGGATGGTCCAGGTAAAGTCGCCGTCGTGATAGTGGATATCCCGCAGGCTGCTTTTGACGGTGAGGCCCAGGTCGCTGGTCTTGTCATAGTCCAGGGACAGGGTCTTGCCGGCGAAGGACACCTGATCGGGCTCGGCGATGGTGATGGAGGCGGAGCCCACATTCTGACCCTGATAGGTCAGGCGGACCCGCACATCGCCCACATAGCCCTTGGCGGCGGTAAACACACCGGTGGCGGCGTCGATCCGTCCGGCAGCGGGAGTATCCAGCACCCAGGTCAGGCCGCTTTCAGGCAGGTTGGCCGCGCCGCCTGCGGAGTCAGCGCCCAGGGCCGTGAAGGGCACCCGGCTGCCGGGGGTATAAAGCTCGTTCTGGGGGCTCACGGACGCGTGGTCAAAATCGCCGTCAAAGCGGGCGGTGGACACCACCAGCAGGGCGTCGGACACGGTGCGCTCCAGGCCGTCACTGGGGCTGTTGCGAACCACCAGCTCGTCGGTGCCCTCATAACAGGCTGCCACGGTGGCGGAGCCGCCGCCGTCCAGATAAATAGCGGTGACGCAGCCGGCATCCTTCAGGAAACTGGCCACTTCATACATGCTCATACCGATGGACATGGGCTCCTGTCGGCCGTCGGCCTCAAAGAATACCACGGAGCCGTCGGCCCGTATGCCCACGCTGTTGCGGGGCATGCGGTCGCCCTGGTCCAGGCCGGGAACAATCTGGCCGTTCTCCACCAGCATATAGGGACCGGAGACGGCCTCCACCACGTCGGAGGTGTCGCTGCCCGCCTTGCGGATCACGGCGGAGCCGTCCTTCAGAATGGCAAAGAAGGGCTCATTACCGGTTTTTACCAGGTTGCCCTCCATAATGAGGTAGCCGGTAGGCGCGCCGGTCTGCATGTTGTAGTAGTCGGCGTTGGTGGCCAGGACCACGCGGCCCTCGGTATCCGAGGCCCGTCCGTAGGCAGCGGCCTGGGCGGTGGTCTGGGACATCTCCCATTTCAGCTTGCCGCCGTCCACCATGGCCTTGCGCTGGGCGGCGGTGCTGCCGTCGTAGTAATAGCCGGTGTAGCTGGCCTTCAGGGTCACGTCCTTGGACAGGTCGATCTCCGAAAGGTAGCCCACCACCTGGCTGCCGTTGACGTTGCGCATGACCACCTTTTCCAGGGTCACGCCGCTGGCCACGGCATTCTTGGTGCGGGTGATGGGAGTAAGCCCGGCGGAATTGCCGGACATGGTATCCGCCTGGGGCCGCTGTGCGTCAGGTTCTGCGGTGTCGCCGGGCTGCGTCTCCGTAATGGCAGCGTCCGGCTCCGTCTCCTGGAGCCCGGTGGCCCAGGTCTGGGGCATGACCAGACCCACCACCATCATCAGCGCCAGAAGCAGAGATAATGCCTTCTTCATATTTTTCCTCCGTTACAGTTTTTGATTTCCTACTCGTCGCAGGGGATCTCCATCAGGTGTTCCGGGCTGCTCGTTCCTCCTTTCAGATCACATAGGCGGTGGTATGAGCCACCAGATTCTGCTTGCTATTGCCATAGACATGGATGAAATACGTACCCGCTCCCTTGTGCCGGGCCAGCGTCACCGTATACGTCCAGTCACCGTTGGACTGCTTTTTCGCCTCGTACCACTGCAGGTCGTCCTGGCCGTTGACAGCGCTCCAGACGGGGAACCACACCCGGCTCAGATCGCTGCGGCCTGTCAGTGTCACAGTCATGTACCGCCCATCGGCGGACAGCTGGGTCCACACCTGGGGAGACACGGCCTGAGCGACGGAAACAGTGGTGTGGGCCACCAGATTGCGCTTATCATTGCCGTAGGCGTGGAGGAAATAGCCCCCCCGCGTTCTTGTGGTTGGCCAAGGCACCCGGCAGGTCCAGCTGCCGTCTGCCTGCTTGACCGCCTCGTACCACCGCAGGTCGTCCTGCACCGTCACGGCGCTCCAGGTGGGGAACCAGACCTTCGTCAGGTCGCTGCGGCCCGCCAGGGTTACGTCCAGATAGCGCCCATCGGCGGACAGGGCCGCCTTCATCTCCGGCCCCGGGGATCTTCTCCACATAAGCGGTGGTGTGAGCTACCAGGTTCTTCTTGTCATTGCCGTAGGCGTGGATGAAATACGTACCCGTGCTGCCGGTGGTTGGCCAAGGGCACCCGGCAGGTCCAGCTGCCGTCTGTCTGCCTCACCGCCTCGTACCACCGCAGGTCGTCCTGACCGTTCACAGCGCTCCAGGTGGGGAACCACACCCGGCTCAGATCACTGCGGCCCGTCAGGGTCACGTCCAGATACCGCCCGTCAGCGGACATGGCGGCCTTCATCTCCGGCCCGGGAATCTTCTCCACATAAGCGGTGGTATGGGCCACCAGATTCTGCTTGCTATTGCCGTAGGCATGAATGAAATAGGTGCCGGTGGTGTTGTGGCGGCTCAGGAGCACGGAATATGTCCAGCTGCCGTCCGCCTGCTTCTGGGCCTCGTACCATTGCAGGTCATCCTGACCGTTTTTCTGGCTCCAGGTGGGGAACCACACCTTTGCCAGGTCGCTGCCGCCGGTAAGCGTCAGGTTCAGATACCGTCCGTCAGCGGACAGCGCCGCCTTCAGGGCGGGCTTTTCCTGCTGGACCAAGTTGTCCACCACCACGGTGCCGTGGTCCAGAAGTCCCTGGGGCAGGCCGTTCTGGTTGTAAATGTGGACCATATAGGTGCCGGTCTCCTGGTGGTTGATCAGAGGCACCTCGGCCACCCAGCGGCCATTCTGTTTCTTGGCCTGATACCAGTGCAGGTCGTTCTGCCCGTCCTGCTCACCCCACACAGCGAAACGCAGGGCCGTCTGCTGGGGGGCGGAATAGGTCAGATACATCACTGTGCGGCTGGCGTTGAAGTAGTACCCCAGCTGCTGGGGACGCACGGCAGGCGTGAACGCCCCTGCGCGGCCATTGAGCCAGGTACGCACCCGGTCCAGTGCCTCATCATAGGTGGGAGCAAAGGGCATACCGCCGGGCTTAGGGTTTGCAGTGCCCAGGGTGTTCCAGCGGAGGTAATTCAGGTCGGCGGAGACGCCGATCTCGGCCCGCAGACCGTCCACCTGACCGGCCATGCCGGTGAGCGCCGGCTCATACCGGGCGTACAGCTCCTGCACCCGCTGATAAAAGGCCGGGATGTTCAGCATCTTCTTCATCAGCACGGAGGTATCGCAGGCGTTGTAGTCCGTGACCTTCTCCTGCTTGTTGCCCATGCAGGTGTCAAAGTCCCACAGGGGGCCCACATGGAGCACGTCGGACGCGCCGTCCTGATACCAGAAGAAGCTGGTAAAGAATCCCTCGCCGTTGAGGACGTATTCGTTCATCAGATAGTACCGGGCCAGGGAGTCCACGTCGATCATGGCGTTGAGCTGGGCCAAGGACAGATTTTCCCAACCCTCTGAGGTCAGCGCCGTAGTAAAGCGGGTCATGGCGGTCTGGAAATTGCTCATGGCCTGGGCAATATGCGCGTCATCCTCCTCCACGATCTCCTTCAGAGCGAAGTAGCTGTTCAGCCGCCCCTCGAAGAAATAGTGGTCCTCGTCCGTGGCGAAGCCGTTATCCAGCTCGAACATGGCCCCGGCAGGATCCTGCAGATTCAGGCGGTTTTTGCCGATCTCGGCCTTCTCGCCGATGAGATACACACCCAGATACTCGCCGTCCACCCACAGGTCCACATATTGATATTCCGTCACATAGGGAAAGCCCATATGCTCCGCCGCATCATACACCAGGCGGGTGCGGATCATGCTGTCGTCAGAAGCATTGGCCAGGAGGATCCACTTCTTGGCCGCAGGCATGCCCAGCACGGAGGTTTTCTTGCTGAACTTGATCTGATAGGGCTTCTTGGCATATTCCCTCCAGGTGGAATTGCCGCGGCCCTTGAACTCCACGGTGCCGGTGAGAACGTCGTCGCCGTCCGTCAGCACCAGGTCGTTGCCGGGATATTTCACGTTCTTGTCCCGGTGCACCTGCTCCAGCGTGGTACCGTTAAGGGTCAGGCGCAAGCTGGGCAGACTGCTCTGCTTCGCGCAGATCTGCACCGTTTTACCGCCGTCCAGCGTCAGGGTCACCCGGTCGCTGGCGGCAAACGCGCCGGTAAGGGTGCCATGCTCCCGGTCCAGTGTCCCGGCAGAAGCTGCCGTCACGCTGCCGCTGAAGGACAGCACCGTGTCCGCCAGGCTCTCGTCGGCAGGCAGAAACAGATACCATACCCCATCCTTTTCGGAACGGTATCCCTGGTTGGTCCACTGCCGGGCGTCCACGGTCCAGCAGCGGAAATCGTTGCCTCCGGCAAAGGCTGTGGCCGTCAGCAGCGCCGTCAGTATTGCGGCTGCCAGCAGTGCCCACAGCCAGGTGCCGGTTTTTCTTGTTGCTTTCATGCATCTTTCTCCCATCTGAAAAGGTGGCGCGAACGCGAGAATCTCCCGGGGCAAAATGCCGCTGTTCCGCCAATTACACTGTATTATATCAGATACACCGTGGAATTTCAACCGTAATCTTCCGTAAAATCGCCAAAAATCACACGCATTTTTGGTGGAAACGTATAAAAAGAGAGTCTCCGACCCCTGTCGAAGACCCTCTTTTTATGCTGTTTACCGACGAATGATGTGATCCGCTCAGTCCTCGCGGCTGGCCAGCACGTTCATGGAGACGGGCTCGTCATTGGCAATGGGAGCGGACAGGTTGACGCTGGAGTAGCCGCCCCGGAGCTCGGAGCTGTCCTCAAACGTCTTGGTGCAGCGGTCATACTCCACCTGCATCACGGAGGAGATGGTGTGGCGTCCGTAATCGTCCAGCTTGGCATACTGATCCAGGATCCGCTGGGTATCCTCGGTCAGGTGGATGTTCTCCTCACCCAGAGCGCAGATGCCCAGGGTGCGGCAGATCTGGACCACCGTGTCAAAGGAGGAACCGCCGATGCCGTTGTGCAGCGCGCTGTTGATGGTGGACAGAGGAATGCCAACCGCAAAAGCGAACTGCCGAACGCTCTTGTACTGGCGGGAAATTTCGTCCCGTACGATGTTGGTAAGTTTGTCCATAATTCGACCCTCTTTACTGTAAATTCCAGAAACGACTTTCTCTCTGGATGAAATGATTATATCAAAGCAAACGAGAACTCGCAAGAGGGAAATACAAAAAAACATATAAAATTTTTACAAAAATCTGATAAACAGGACCGTCCAAAGCCAACAGGACAAATTTCTCTTTTCATTTTGGCCGCTATGTGGTACACTGTATGGGAATTAGGAGGGATGACTCCTGTGAAAAAGGCATGGTTGCCCCGCACCGCTGCGGGGCAAATTGCGGTGCAGCTGGTGCGCCGTTATTATCTGCATGACGTGGGCCGGGACAGCGCGGCCCTGACCTATTACCTGCTGTTTGCGCTGTTTCCGCTGCTGGTGTTCATCAGCACCCTGCTGGGCATCCTGAAACTGGACGTGGACAGCGTGACCCAGGTGCTGTCCCAGATCGTTCCGGCGGACGTGATGTCGGTGCTGGAGTCGTATCTTGAATATGTGTCCGCCAACGCCAGCCGCCAGCTGCTGTGGTTCAGTCTGGTCTTTTCCATCTGGTTCCCCATGCGTGCCACCAGCTGCCTGCTGCACTCCCTGCGCAAGGCCTTCAACATGGGTCCGCCCCGGAAGATGCTTTTGAACCAGCTGGCCATTCTGCTGTTTACCGTCTGGCTGATCCTCTCCATCGGGCTGACACTGCTGTTGGTGACGGTGGGCCGCCGGGCCCTGGAGTTCGTGTCCGGGCTCATTGCCCTGCCGCAGGGCTTCATTGACCTGTGGAGCTATCTGCGCTTCATCGTTCTGGGCGTGGTGATGTTCCTGATGCTGACGGTGCTGTATATGCTGGCCCAGGGCCAGCGCCGTCCCCTGAAGGAAGTTGCTCCCGGGGTAGGCATCTCTCTGGCGGCATGGATGGTCCTGTCCCTGGCGTTTTCTTATTATGTGGAGCATTTTGCCAATTACTCCGTGCTGTACGGCTCCATCGCCACGATAGTCGTGGTGCTGCTGTGGCTGTATATGAGCGGCACGGTGCTGATCATGGGCGCGGAATACAGCGCCGTTATCCTGCGCCGCAGGCGCAGCCGGCTGCCGTCGGGCAGCGGAGAGGAGCAAGCATGAAAATCATCATCGTAGGCAACGGCAAGGTCGGCTATGCCATTGCCCGGCAGCTGGCGGTAGAGGATCACGACATCACCATCGTGGATGACGACGCCGCAGCCCTGCACCGGGCCGACAGCACCCTGGACGTCATGTGCGTAGAGGGCAATGGAGCCAGCATCAGCGTGCTGGACACTGCCGGGGTCCGCAGCGCGGACCTGGTCATTGCCGTCACCAATCTGGACGAGACAAACCTGGTGTGCTGCCTCATCGCCAAAAAGCTGGGGGCCAAGCACACCATCGCCCGGGTACGCAACCCCGAGTATCGCCGGGATGACACCATGCTCAAGCGGGAGATCGGCCTGGACATGCTCATCAACCCCGATCTGGGGGCAGCCCAGGAGATCGCCCGGATCCTGAGCTTCCCGGCGGCCTTTTCCGTGGAGCCCTTTGCCGGAGGCCGCATCGATATGATCGGTTTTCAGGTAACGGAGCAGGACACCCTGGCCGGGGTATCCCTCAACGATTTCCACCGCAATCGCCTGGCGGAGGTGCTGATCTGCGCCGCCCACCGGGGGGACAATTTTATCATCCCCGACGGCTCCTTCGTGCCCCGCAGCGGGGACAAGCTCTATATGGTGGGCACCAAGGCAGAGCTGCAAAAAATGCTCCGGGGCATCGGCCGCACCCTGCAAAGAGTGAAGAACGTATCCATTCTGGGGGGCAGCCGCATCACCATGTACCTGACCTGGGAGCTGGCCCGCAGCAATACCAAGGTCCGCATTGTCGAGATGAAGCACGACAAGTGCCTGCGTCTGTCGGCCTCCCTGCCCGGCGCCATGATCATTGAGGGCGACGGCACCGACGCAGACCTGATCGACAGCGAGAACATCTTTGAGACCGACGCCTTCGTGGCCCTGACGGACCGGGACGAGGAGAACCTGCTGATGGCCCTGACGGCTCAGCGGGCGGGAGTCCCCAAGGTGCTGGCCAAAATGACCCGGCCCAACTACATGGACCTGGTGCAGGAGACAAAGCTGGGCAGCATCATCAGTCCCAAGGATCTGACCTCCAACCAGATCACCCGCTATGTCCGGGCTCTGGCCAATTCCCAGGGCAGCACTGTGGAGAGCCTGTATAAAATGCTGGACGGCTCCGTGGAGGCTCTGGAGTTCACCGCCACCGCCTCCAGCCGCTCGGTGCTGGACAAGCCTCTGAAGGACCTGGCCCTGAAAAAGGGCGTTCTGCTGGCCGCCATTGCCCGGGAAAACAAAATCATCATTCCCGGCGGCCTCACCACGATTCAGGAGGGAGACCATGTGGTGGTGGTCACCAAGTCTCAGGTATTCGACGACCTGACGGACATTCTTGCATAAAGCTGCCCATAAAAATCCGCCGGAGCCCAATGCCTGGTGGGCGTAAAGCAGTAAAATCCAAGAATGAGGAAAGCCTTGTGTTTTCAAGGGGCGGCGTGACTTCGGTCACGCCGCCCCTTCAGCTTGTCAAAAAAGTGCAGTGCCCTTTTTCGGCACGAAAAATCCGGTCATATCGGTATGTTCCAATTCCAGCAGCTTCCTCTTTTTGTCAATGCCCCCGGCGTATCCGGTCAGGCTGCCGTTTGTGCCGACCACACGGTGACAGGGAATGATGATGGATATCTCATTATGACCCACCGCACCGCCGACCGCCTGCGCAGACATCCGGGGAAGCTTCTGCTTTTCAGCAAGCTGCCGTGCGATCTCGCCGTAGGTCGTAGTCCTTCCGTAGGGAATCTGCAAAAGGATTTCCCACACGGACTGCCGGAACGCGGTGCCGACGGGGTGCAGCGGCGGCAGAAAATCCGGCTGGCTGCCAGCAAAATAAATGTCCAGCCAACGCCTGGCTTCTGCAAGGGCGGGTGTATCCTGCCCGATACGCTCTGCGGGCAGATCACGGGCAAGGTATTTCTGTCCGTCGAACCACAGACCTCTCAGTCCGATTCCGTCCGCTGCCAGCAGGATGCCGCCCAGCGGTGAATCGTAATGCTGCACAAATATCATGATCTGCACCTCGCTTCAAAAGCTGCCTCTGTTTTTATTACTCGGCTTGTAGTCCTTCATCTCTGGGATCGCGCCGCCTGCCACAGCCCAGAGATACAGACTTGCCACGCTGCAATAGGGGTGAAAGCGACGGCGGTATTTTTCAAACAGCCTGCGGTCAATGCTGCGATGATGATATACCATGCGCAGCCCGCGCTGGATGGCAAGGTCATCATAGCTGAAAATATCCGGGCGCTGCATACAAAAAAGCAGAATCATCTCTGCCGTCCAGACGCCGATGCCCTTCAGGCTGCTTAATTCCCGGATCGCATCCTCGTCGCTCATGTGCTCCACAGCATGCAGATCAAATGCGCCCGTATGGACTTTTTCGGCAAAATCCGTAATATACTCTGCCTTGCGGAAGGTCATACCCAGTCCCTGCAGCTTGGGAACACCTGCTGTCAGGATGGTCTCGGCATTGACGGTGCCCAGTGCACCCTGCATCCGCTGCCAGATGGTCGCCTGTGCCTTGGTGGAGATCTGCTGCCCGATGATGTGGTGAACGACGGATGAAAACAAGTCCGTATCCACTGGGCGGTCGATATGCCCGATGCGGTCAATGACCTGGCAAAGCCGCTTATCCTTTTGCCGCAAGTAGGAAGCTTCGGCTTCTCCGTATGCAAAATACACGCTTTTCACCTTCTAACGTTTCCGTAAGCGTTTTTTTATCGCAGCTGCGCCGTAAAGGCAATGGTCCCGCCCGTTGTGGACGGCGTCCGCCGAAAAATGATTTTTCTCAAAAAAACGGTCAGTGCCTCCGCCAGGTCTGCCTCATCCTCCGCGATCAGCAGACGCATGGTCATCTCTCCTTGCTGTATACCAGCGGCTGCTCCCGGAGCAGTGCGTCCACCGCGGCCTGATATTCCGATAAATTCTTCGCCTTGCGCATCCGCTTGAGATACGGCTCCGCCCCGTCGAACCCGGCGGCCAGGTACGTCCACAGCTCCCACATCCGGTGCATCACCGGCAGATCGCCGGAGAGCCGCTGCCGGTAGGCGTCCAGCAGCCGGTCATGGTACGTCCGGACTTCCCGGACCGAGGCGGCGGGGCCGCCCCGCAGCTGCCGCAGCAGGCTGGGGTCCCGCATGAGTCCGCGGCCCAGCATTACCGCATCTGTCCCGGGAAAGTCCCGGGACAGCGCCGCAGCGTCCTCCGCCGTCCATATATCGCCGTTATACACCACCGGCCAGGGGCCGGAGACGGTGGAAAAAGCCTCCCGGTGGGGCGTTCCCTTGTAAAAGTCCTTCTGGAGCCTGGGATGAACGATCAGCTCCGCCAGAGGGTACCTCCGATAGATCTCCAGCAGCCCCGGCCATTCGCCGGGGTCGTTTTTCCCGATCCGGGTCTTGACGGACACCGTCATTCCCCGGGGCAATCCCGCAAAGATCTCCTCCAGGCACCGGTCCAGCTCCTGGGGATAGGCCAGCAGGCCCGCCCCCTTCCGCTTGGCGGCCACGGTACCTGCCGGACAGCCCAGGTTGAAGTTCACCTCCCGAAAGCCCCGGTCATACAGCTCCCGGGCAGCCCACAGGAAATGCTCTGCCCGGTTGGTCAGCAGCTGGGGCACTACGTTGAGTCCCCGGTTGTGCTCCGGGTCGATCTCATCCAGCTCTTTCCGCTGGAAGGTACAGGTGGCGTTGGGGGAGAGAAACGGCGTAAAATATTTGTCCGCCGGACCGAACAGCTCCGCGTGGACCTGCCGCCACAAATACCCGGTAAGCCCCTCCATAGGGGCGGCGTAAAGCTTATCCATGAAACGTTCCCTCCAGGCACATATCCAGCGTCACCCCCGGCACCGGCTCAAACACGGCCCCGCCGGAAACCAGCTCCGCCGCCGTATCCGGACGCTGCAGGAGGGCCAGCTTTTCCCGCCGGGTCAGCTGCTTCACGGCGTATTCCAGCCGCAGAGCGTCCCCCTGCCGCTCCGTGCGCCATACCCCGGCCAGTTCCCGGGGCGGATGGGCCCGGGTATACCGGGCGCAGGCAGAGCCTCCCCCCGCGTGCTGCCGCATCCGCCGGCACAGGTCCGCCGCTGTGCCGGTATACAGGCTCCCGTCCCGGCACCGCAGCATATAGACGTAGTACATGCCCTCACCTCACTGCCCCCAGCATACCACAAACCGATGCCGGGCGCAATGGTGTCATGTTCCAGCGCTGTCCGTTAATTCGATAAATTTCAGGGCATACAGGTCGCACCCGGTGCGGGCGCTCCCCTGCCGCAGCACCAGATAGTCCGTCCCCACCTCCTCCAGAACGCCCTCCTGCCGCACCAGGCGACAGGAGCCCACCAGAAAGCTGGCTGCGGCGTACTGACCCACGTTCCGGCTCAGCAGCTCCCGCAGGGAGCCGCCGGATGAATTATGTATGCAGTTCATAGCGCACCTCACGATCCGGATTCCCCCGCCGCACTCCGGCGCGGGTATCCCATCCTATGCCGCTCCTCCCCTGTCGGAAACGGTGCACGGCGGATTTTGCCCAAAAGGCAATACGGGAGTAGAGTCGCAATCGCCGTTTCAGAACAAATCAACGGGAGGAGAACATGTGAGACTTTGTATAGTCTCCGACTTGTACACGCCTCAATTTTCTTGCTTTTATTCACAATTTCGTCCCTCGCAATATGTTTAATTCAACAAAATTTTAGAAAGTTTATGGAAACTATGTTGCAAATTGCTGTTTCAGGCGTTTAGATAGTAGAGGGGTTTCTTCTGGGCCGTGCGCATGCAGCCATTTCCCGCGGACAGAAGCCGCCCCCACGCCATAAGGAGGGATGCCATGGTCCACCGCCTGTACCCACAAACACACCGTGAAAAGACTGGAGGTCAAACATGAAGATCAAACGAATTCTCAGCGCGACCCTCGCAGCCGCCATGCTCCTGTGCTGCTGCATCCTCACCGCATTTGCCGAAAGCGAGACCTACATGGGCAGCCTTAATGGCTATAGCTATGTCTGCAGCGCAAGCTGCAGAAGTGATGAAGCAAAGGCAAATATGTCATCGCGATCCTCTGAAACGCTGATAATCAGCGGCCCTCTGAAATACGTTTCAACGGACGGCAAATCAAAGGTTTTTCAAATTTGGGCAAATAGCACAAAATCCGTTCAGTCTACTAATCCTGGCCCTGTCAAGTATTTCGTGTCCTTAACTGCCAGATTCAAAATCGGATCCGTAACTGTGCAGACGATTTCGGTTGATGCGTGAATCTTCATAGCGTGTAATCCCACATAGGTTTTTAGGCAGCGAGGAAACAATCTATGGGACAAGACAGATTGTTCCCTCCTGCCGATTTGCCAGCCACGTATTTTCTCGAAAGGAGTCCCATATGAAGAAACGCATCTTACTTCTTTTTATTTCTCTCGCCCTGGCCCTGGCCCTCACCGCCTGCGCCGCCAAACCCACCGTCCCCACCGCCGCAGACTTTGAGGTCCAGCCGGGAGCATACCGGTATCAGGACATGGGCGACTTTTTTGTGGAGACGGAGCAGGGGCAGTATTACCTGGGCTGGGATCAAATCATCCGCTTCGCCGAGCCGGGCAGCCGGGCCTTCTACCCCCTGTGCAATAAGCCCAACTGCGGACATGGCAGCGATAACTGCAATGCATACACCGACTATGCATTGGGATACTGGAACGGGCATCTTTACACCACCACCTACGGAAACAACGGTCCGGTAGTACAGCGCATGGATATGGACGGCACCAACCGCCGGGAGGTGGGACAGCTGCCGGTTTTGACAGCTGTGGATGGCGCACGGTACGCCAGCGGCGAATTGCTGTTCCACAACGGCTCTCTGTTTTATATGTACGACGCCATCGAAACGGACCCGGAATGGGCCATGTCTATCTACCAGTTTGACCTGGAAACCGGAAAGGGCCGGTGGCTGTTTCAGGAGGATATCCCGCTGTTCACTTATTTCTGCGGAAGCTCATCTGCGAATATTTGCGGGGATGGTTTCTTCTTTATGATGACCAACGGGGTCACCGGTGAATGCACCTATGCCCTGGGGAACCTGAAAACAGGCCGGGTGGAAGCGACCCTTCCCGACTGGAGCGATCGCAACGGTCGGGCAATGGAGCAGGACGGCGTTCTGTATTACTTCAAGGCGGATGCCGGCCTGTGTGAATACGACAGGGCCACAGGCGTGGAAACGGTCCGCTTCCCTATGGAGGCATACACGGCGAACCCCTGCTATACCCGGAACTATATTCTGGTGCGGTCTACGGATACCGAGGACTTTGAGCAATGCACGCTCTGGGTGCTGGACCGGGACTATAACCTGCTGGGAAAGGCCCCGCAGGAAAAGATCGGCAGATGGTTCCCCCAGCCGTATGCCATCACGGCAGACAGCATCTACTTCTGGCTCAACGGAAAGATCACCCACTATATCGACACCAGCGATCTGTCCAACTTGGAGCTCCTTCCGATGCCGGACACCAGCAATGCCAGAGCCCACGGCTAACTCACAGTTGACACCGGATAAATCCATCTGTTATAATAGGTTTATCCAATATCGCCCGCCGCAGAAAGGAGTTCTTCTGATGAAACGACGCCTTCTCCCCTCGCTGCTTCTCGCTCTCGCCCTCGCCCTCACCGCCTGCGCCGCAAAACCCGCCGCACCCACTGCCGCAGACTTTGAGGTCCAGCCGGGAGCGTACCGGTATCAGGACATAGACGTCTTTTTCATAGAGACTGAAAAAGGGAATTACTGTATGAATCCCCTGCGGGATTACCTGATCCGCTTTGCTGAGCCGGGCAGTCATGATTTCCACATCCTATGCAATAAGCCTGAATGCAAGCATGAGGACACCAATTGCAATGCATACATGGACATTGCTCTTGGGTACTACAACGGTCACTTGTATGGGGTACAGGATAATAATCAGGAGTTCACCCTGATTCAAATGGATATGGATGCCACCAATCACCGGGAGATTGTTGACCTGCCCAAGCAGTTTGAGCCCAATGGGACCAGTCATTTAGGCGGCAGTTACTTCTTTGATAACGGCTTCTTAATCTACGTGGCCATGCCGCCGCAGGCCGACCCGGAGTATGCGCTGCCGGTTTACAAGATCCAGCTGGAAACCGGAGCGACCACCCGGCTGTTTCAGGAGGATATCCCGCTTCACACAGAGTGGCCATCGGAGGATGTGTCTGTCAGCAACGGGTACCTCTACTTTCCCCTGCCCCAGGCAAACACCGAAAAGCGCGCCTATGCAGAAGGCAACCTGGAAACCGGGCGCATCGAGCGGGTATTTAAGGACTGGGATGAGATGAGCAGTCAGATCGTGAATCTGGATGGATTGCTGCACTATTTTCGCGCCGGTGTAGGACTCTGTGAATACGACAAAGCCACCAATCAGGAGTCCGTAAAATTCCCCATGGATGTCTACTGCGCAGAGGTAAGCTACACCAAGGACTATATCTTCATGCGCACCTCGGACTCCAAGGAATTCACGCAGCGCACCCTTTGGGCCCTGGACCGGGATTACCAGCTTCTGGGGAAGGTTGAGCAAGAACGGATAGGGCTATACTTCCCCTTCCTGGAATACACCACCGCCAATGCCATTTACTTCTCCGCCGACGGCGGGACCATCACCCACTACATCGACCCCCACCACCTGGACCGCCTGGAGCTGATCCAGCTGGTGGACCCCACGGCAAGGAGCCACGGATAATATGGAACTGACCATTCACGCCCTGTCCCATTCCTACGGGGACAAGAAAGCCCTGACGGACTTTACCCACACCTTCACCCCCGGCATCACAGCCCTGCTGGGCCCCAACGGCGCGGGGAAAAGCACCCTCATCCACCTGATCTGCGACCTGCTGCCCCGCCAGGTGGGGACCATCGCCTTCGACGGGACAGACATTCTGTCCATGGGACCGGCGTTCCGGCAGGTGCTGGGCTTCATGCCCCAGAGCCAGGGGATGTACGACGACATGACCGCCTGGGAATTTCTGCTGTACATGGCCCAGCTGAAGGGGCTGAGGCCCCGGGCCGCCCGGGAACAGCTTCGGGAGCTGCTGCAGGTGGTGAACCTGTGGGACGCGGCCCACCGCCGGGTAGGCGGCTTTTCCGGCGGCATGCGCCAGCGGGTGATGCTGGCCCAGGCCCTGCTGGGCACACCCAAAGTCCTGCTGCTGGATGAACCCACCGCCGGACTGGACCCGGAGGAGCGGGTGCGCCTGCGGGAGTATATCCGGCAGCTGGGCCGGGACAAAATCGTCCTTATCACCACCCACATCACCGGCGACGTGGAATCCATCGCCAGTGAAATTTTGCTGCTGCACCACGGCGTCCTGCTGGCAGACGCCCCGGCGGAGGAATTTATCCGCGGCTGCGGTGCGGCCAACCTGGAGGACGCCTATATCCGGCGGCTGCATCCTCATGCGTGAGTGCAGGCGTGTTTTCTCCCGCAGGAGTCTGCTGTGGCTGCTGGTGCTGATGGCGGCGGTGGTATTTTTCCACCGGGTGGACCATCACAACGCCCCCGGCTTTGCCGCCGCCTATCGGCAGACCGTGGCTCAGCTGGCAGCCAGCCCGGACCCGTCCGCCGCCCTGTCCCAGATGGAGGCGGAGAGCCGCCGCTATATGACGGCCCTGCTCTGGCGCAGCACGGATGACCCGGACCTGCTGGAGCTATACCGGGATCAGGCCCGGCAGGTGCTGGGCGATGATTATGAGGCGGCAGCCATGGCATATGATCTCAGCGACCAGGCTCAAGCCGCCTTTACCGCCCGGCAGCAGGCCCAGCAGACCCTCCGGCAGCAGCTGGACTACCTGGCGGCGTATCCCGGATATCTGGATACCATCCACGAAAATGCCGCCAACATGCCCACCCTGTCCATTTTCATGGACAGCAGCGCCGGAAAATTCCATGCGGAAAACGTGAAGAAAACGGACCGGGACTTTCCCCGCAGCACGGATGTGTCCCTGACCCTGACGGAGACTGCCGGACTGGAGAATTTCTTGCAGGACGGTGTGTTGTCCGTGTGCATCCTGCTGTGGATGCTGGTAACGGTGCTGCGGCTGACGGAGGAGCGCCGCAGCAGTCTGCGCTACCTGGTGTTTGGCAGCCCCCGAGGCCGGACATGGCTGGCCCTGCGCCGGGCGGGGATCCTGGGCCTGTCCGCCGCCCTGGGCACAGCCCTTCTGATGCTGACGGGCCTTGTCACCGACAGTCTGCTGTACGGTGGGCTGGGTGACCTGTCCGCCGCCGCCCAGTCCAGCGAAATTTTTCAGAATTTCCCATACCCGCTGACGCTCCGCCAGGTGCTTTGGGCGTATTGCCTGCTAAAAGCTCTTGGCATGTGGCTGATGGGACTGCTGCTGTGGCTGATTCTTCAGCTGATCCACCATTTACAGACGGCTATGGTGGCCGCCGCCGCATTTCTGGCGGTGGAATACAGTCTGTTCGCCTTTGTGCCGGACAGCTATGCCATCGTGGCCCTTCGGTACATCAACGTGTTTTCCTTCGTTGGCATGGAAAAGACGTTTCTGCACTATCTGAATATCAACCTGCTGGGCCGGGCGGTAAACGGCGCCATGCTGTGTACCGCCCTGCTGCCGGCGCTTTTGGTGCTGGCAGCGGCAGGAGCCGTGGTCTATGCCGGGCATCACCGGCCCATGGCCGGAGCCAACGTGTTCCAGCGTCTGGCGGCCCAGCTGCGTCCCGTGTTTTCCCGGGCCTCCGGCCGGCTGACCCTGACGGGGTTCGAGTTCAGGAAAATCCTATGGTATCACAAGGGACTGCTGGTGCTGCTGGTCTTTGCCCTTTGGTGCTTCCGGGCAGCCGCAGCCCCCACGGCGGACGTGTCCCTGTACGACACGGACACCGCCGCCTTTCAGAATGAGTTCCAGGGCCCTGCCACGGAGGACACCCTCCGGGCCATCCGGGCCCGCATAGCGGAGGTGGAAGGCTGGCCGGAGTCCGAGATCCGCTCCGCCCAGCTGGCGGCCCTGTCCGCCGTGGAGGACGAGGCTCTGAAAAAGCTGGACACCGGCCTGTGGGTGCTGAATCCTGCGCCCATGTTCACTCTGTGCGGCGGCGACGTAGGCGGCAGCCAGCGCATTCCGGCCATGGCGGCACTGCTGACAGCGGCACTGCTGACGGCAGGCACCTTCGCCGGAGAGCGGCAGCAGCGGATGCTGCCGCTGCTGCAGACCACACCCCGGGGCCGCCGCCGGGCGCCCCGCTGCAAGCTGACCCTGTCTGCCCTGTTGGCGGCAGCGGTATGGCTGACCCTGACCCTGCGGCAGGTGTACCAGGTCTCGTCGTATTACGGCGGCCTGACGGCCCTGTCCGCCCCGCTGCGCAGCGTGGCCCACTTTGCAGACCTGGCCGCAGACTGCACCGTGGGACAGTGGCTGGCCGGATGCCTGCTGCTGCGGCTGCTGGTGCTGCTGGCTGCCGCCATGACCGGGTGCCTGCTGTCGAGCCTGTGCCGGACGGTGAACGCTGCCGTGGTGGTATGCTGCGCCGGACTGGTGGGCCCGGCGGCCCTGGAGCTGGTGGGCGTGCGGGCGGCAGGCATCCTGTCCCTGGCCCGCCTGTGGACCCCCGTTACCTGCTCCCTGTATGCCTATCTCATCCCCCTGGCTCTGCTGATAGTCTGCCCCCTTCTGTGCGTGCGGCGCAGGCCCAGGGTCTGATCTGTATAAAGCAAGAAAATCGAGCCGGTTCGAAGACCGGCTCGATTTTTCTTGACACGTTTCCACAGATACAGTAGACTTTACAGCAGCGCGAACAGCACATACAGCCAGTGGGCCGCCACGCCGGCGCACAGGCCGCCTACGGTGTGGCTGATGATGGCCTTGCCGATGAGATGGTTGCACCCCAGGCTGTTCATCATGGACACATGGGTGCTGAGATAGCCGCTCCAGCACATGCACATAGCGGTAAACACCGCGATGTCGCCGCCGGCAGCCTTCCCCTCGGCCAGCAGCTGGGGCACCAGGCTGATGGCCGCGCCGGCTGCGCCCAGAGCCGTCACCGGCACCGCCAGACCCTCCGGCGAGGAGAAGCCGAACAGCGGCGTCAGGATAAAGCTGAGCTTATCCGCCAGCTTGGGCAGAAGTCCGATGCCCTCGTAGGCCGCGCCGGTATACAGGCCGCTCTCTGCCGGGCCGTTGGTGAGCATCATCACCACCGTGCAGATAACCAGCACGCCGGGAATGATGCTCACGCCCATTTTCACGCCGTCCATGCCGCCGTCCAGCAGGGCAGACATGAAGCGGGTGCCGGTGCCGCCGGCCCGGACGGGACGCACCCGCTTGCCCCCCAGGGACAGGGTGCCGCCGTCAATCATGGGCTGCTCCCGGCCGTATATCTTGGCGGTAAATGCCAGCATGATCCGGGTGGATACGATACTGCCTACCACCGCTCCCAAAAGGCCAGTCAGGGCCGCGCCGGTGTAGTTCACCCCCTTGCCGGGGGACAGGCTGATCATATAGGTACACACGATGAAGCCCATGCCGAAGGACGTACCCAGATTGGTCAGGGCCGGAAACTGATACGCCTTGAACAGGCTTTTGAAGTAACGGTCCTGGGCCAGGGAGAGAATGGCCGGGTTGTCCGACAGGAACGTGGTCACCACGCCCACGGACGCCGCCCCCGGCAGGCCGTATACCGGCCGCATGAAGGGGTTGAGCATCCGGTTCATCAGCGACACCAGGCCAAACTCGGAAAACAGCGCCGAAATGGCCCCCATGATGACGCACAGGGCCGTCAGATACAGCACCGTATCCGTCAGAAGGACAAAGGCGGTGTTGATCATGGTGTTGATGGTGTTGCCCAGGCCCATTTTGGCGGCAAACAGCGCAAAAAAAGGCCACAAACAGCACGATGAAGATGAAGTTTTCGGGTCCGATCTCCTTTTTATAGCAGGTGGGTCCCTTGTGGGTTTCTTCGGCCCCGACAGGCGGGGCCTGGGTTTCCTCGATGACAGACTGGCTCATAGCGATTTTCCTTTCTTCCTTGTCCCTATTCCACAAAATACTCCGCTTTTCGCGGAACCAATTTATCATACCGCATAAAGCGCATCCTGTAAAATAAATATATTTCGTGGGGAGCATGAGAAAAGCTTATGGCTGACAACACATATCGCATCCTGACCAAAATCGCCGAGACCGGCAGCCTGACCCGCACGGCGGAGCAGCTGAACTATACCCAGGCCCGGGTCAGTCAGATTCTGAAATCCGCCGAGAAGGAGTTCGGACTGACCTTGTTTGTTCGGGGCAAGCGGGGCGTGATGCCCACGCCGGAGTGCCGGTGTCTGCTGCCGACTTTGCAGGAGCTGGTGCGCCAGGAGCTGGTGCTTCTGGACCAGATGGACCAGATTCGGGACCTGCGGGGCGGCACGGTGTCCATCGGCACCTTTACCAGCGTGTCCTGCCACTGGCTGCCCCAGCGGCTGAAGGCCTTCGGGCAGCTGTATCCCCAGATTCGGTTTCAGCTGAAGCTGGGTGACGTGGCCCATATCGATCAGTGGCTCCGGGAGGGCACCGTGGACCTGGGGCTGATGATCGACCCGGGGACCGAGGATCTGACGTTTCTGCCCCTGCTGGAGGACTGCTATTCTGTGATCCTGCCCCGGGAACATCCCCTGGCCGGAGCGGAGGAGCTGAGCCTGGAGCAGCTGCGGGAGGAATGCTTCATCCTGCTGGAGCCGGAGGACAATGCCCCGGTGGAACCGCAGCTGCGGCAGGCCGGGGTCCGGGTGGGCTATCGGGTAAAGGATGACTACACCATTCTGGCCATGGTGGAAAGCGGTCTGGGCGTCAGTGTGCTGCCTCATCTGCTGCTGCAGCGCACGTCGTACCGGGTCCATGCCGCACGGCTGATGCCGCCGGTGGCCCGGCGCATGGGCATCCTCCTGCCCAAGGAGGGATATGTCTCCCTGGCAGCCCGGCAGTTCGTGTCGTTTTTGCGGCAGGAAGCGGAAGCGGTGGAAAAATAGCGAAAGCCTCCCTCATGGCGATGCCATGGGGGAGGCTTTTTGTTTACCTGATCTGCTGACGGACCTGGTCCAGGGGCAGGTCCTGTTCCCGGGCAATACGGGCCAGGTCCTCATATTCCGGCTTCTGCCGCCGGACGCCCCAGCCCTGAGACAGCTTCCGGGCCACAGGGCCCCAGGGTGTATCCACCGTTTCCTCCGCGCGGGACAGGGTATAGCGCCGGTGCCGGCTCTCCCGGACGCCCAGGGTGGTGGTGTGCCGCAGCAGCAGCCGGGCCATTTCCTCCCGCTGCTCCTCCCGGCACAGAACGCACAGCATCACGCCAGGCCTGGATTTTTTCATGCCAATGGGCACGGTGTACACATCCAGCGCCCCGGCCTCCAGCAGACGCTCCATAGCGAAGGCAATGTCCTCGCCGGTCATGTCGTCCAGATTGCAGGCCAGCTCATACACGTCGCCGATGTCTGCCGCCGTGTCCCCCAGCATGGCCCGCAGGCAGTTGGCCCGGGGAAAGTCCTTGTGGCCCATGCCGCAGCCCACGGCCCGCAGGGTCATCACCGGCATATCGCCGAAGCGGGTGACAAAGTGCCGCAGCAAAGCCGCACCGGTGGGGGTACACAGCTCCCCGTCGATCTCGCCGCCGTAAATGGGCACATCCCGGAGGATGTATGCCGTGGCCGGGGCAGGCACCGGCAGGATACCATGGGCGCAGCGGACAGTTCCGCTGCCCACATGGACCGGGGAGGCGATCACCTGGTCCGGTGCAAGCTCCTCCATCAGCAGGCACACCGCCGTCACGTCTGCCACGGCGTCCATGGTGCCCACCTCGTGGAAATGGATGTCCGTCACCGGCACGCCATGGACATGGCTCTCCGCCTGGGCAATGCCGTCATATACCGCCAGAATGTCCCTCCGCACCCGGTCGGACACCGGGAGCCGCTCCACAATGTGGCCGATCTCGTGCATACCGTTGTGGTGATGGTGGTCGTGCTCATAGTCGTGGTCGTGATGATGGTCGTGGTCATGCTCCGTTTCCCCGTTCACCGTCACGGTGACTCGGGAGCCGGTGATGCCGCACTTTTCCGCCCGTTCCAGGCGGTATGTTACCCCGGGAATACCCAGGCCGTTGAGACGCTTGACAAATTCGTCGGGCTGGGGCAGCAGCTCCAGCAGCGCCGCCGTCAGCATATCTCCGGCGGCGCCCATGCCGCAGTCCAGATACAGGGTCCTCATTTCTTTCCCTCCATGTGATTGATCATACTGGCCAAATACCCGGCGCCGAAGCCGTTGTCGATGTTCACCACCGATACGCCGCTGGCGCAGGAATTCAGCATAGACAGCAGGGCCGACAGGCCGCCGAAGGAGGCGCCGTAGCCCACGCTGGTGGGTACTGCGATCACCGGGCAATCTGCCAGACCGCCCAGCACGCTGGCCAGAGCCCCCTCCATTCCCGCGATGGCCACGATCACCGACGCGCTCATGATATCGTCCATATGGTGCAGGGTGCGGTGCAGGCCCGCCACCCCCACATCGTACAGCCGCAGCACTTCGTTGCCGTGGACCTCCGCCGTCAGGGCGGCCTCCTCCGCTATGGGAATATCGCTGGTGCCGCCGGTAGCGATAACGATGCGGCCGATGCCGTCCGGCTCCGGCACAGTGCCGATGATGCCGCAGCGGGCATCCTCGTGATAGTCCAGAGGGTATGCGGCGGCGATCTCCTGAGCTGCCTCCGGAGACAGGCGGGTGATGAGAATGGTCCGCTGGCCCCGCCGGCGCATGACGCCGATGATGCCGATCATCTGGGCCGGAGTCTTTCCCGCGCCGTAGATCACCTCCGCCGCGCCCTGGCGGATGCCGCGGTGCAGGTCCACTTTTGCATAGCCGATGTCGGTGAAGGGCTCCTTTTTCAGGGCCAGCAGCGCGTCATCCACGGACACGGTCCCCTGGCGCACGCCCTCCAGCATTTTGCGGATCTCGCTGTTCATGCTCTTGCCTCCAGGTCCAGCCATACGGCGTCGTAGTCCTGCCCCAGACGGTCCAGGATCTCCTGCCGGTGCTCCAGCAGGTGGGGCATCTGGGCGGCGGGCAGCTGAATTTTCGCGCTGCGGCCCGCCAGGCGGACCCGGAAGTCCGTAAAGCCCAGGGAAAACAGATACGTTTCCGCCGCCTCGGTAACAGCCAGGTCCCGGGCGGTAATGGGCTGTCCGGTGGGGATGCGGGTGGCCAGGCAGGCGTATGCGGGCTTGTCCCAGGTGAAAAGTCCTGCCTCCCGGGACAGCCGTCGTATTTCGTCCTTGGTCAGGCCGCACTCCCGCAGGGGCGACCGCACCGACAGCTCCCGCAGAGCCCGCATGCCGGGGCGATCCCCGGCGTCGTCGGAGGCGTTGGTGCCGTCCAGCAGCACCGGAAAGCCGTCCTCCGCCGCTGCCGCGGCAATGGTGCGGAAGAGCACGCGCTTGCAGTGGTAGCACCGGTCCGGCGGATTGGCCGTCACGGTGGGAGACGACAGCACGTCCACTTGCAGCTCCCGCAGGTCGGCATGGAGGTCCCCGGCCAGACGCCGGGCGTCCTCCAGCTCAAACCGGGGCTGGAAAGCGGAATTCACATAATACGCCCGGACCCGGGCGCCGTAACGCAGAGCGGCATACAGCAGGTAAGACGAGTCCACCCCGCCGGAAAAGGCAATGGCCACCCGGGGATTTTCCTTGAAAAACTGTTGCAGATCCATGATTCGTCGATTCTTTCTCTTATTTTGCGCTGGGCACAATGCCCAGGATCACCAGGGGCTCCGTGCCGGTGTTTACAACGCTGTGGCTGTGGCCCTGGGGGCAGTAGTGGCACAGGCCGGGATAAACCGCCGCCTCCACGCCGTCGTCCAGGCACACGCCGGTACCGGACAGAAAATACATGACCTCGCAGCTGTCGGTGTGGGTATGGAGGCCGATGGAGGAGCCGGGCTCCAGCGTCAGCCGCAGGATCTTGCCCATACCGTCCTGAAAGATGCGGGTCTCGGCCTCCCCCTGGCCGCCCTTGAACCGGGGCTGCACCAGAGAGGGCATACGGTCAAAGTCCAACGTCATGGCCGGTCCCTCAGTTCAGGAAGTCCTTGAGCTTCTTGCTGCGGGAGGGGTGGCGGAGCTTCCGCAGGGCCTTGGCCTCGATCTGGCGGATGCGCTCGCGGGTGACGTTGAACTCCTTGCCCACCTCCTCCAGGGTGCGGGTGCGGCCGTCCTCCAGGCCGAAGCGCAGCTTCAGCACCTTCTCCTCCCGGGGAGTCAGAGTGCTGAGCACGGACACCAGCTGCTCCTTCAGCAGGGTATAGCTGGCAGCCTCACTGGGCTCGGACGCGCCCTCGTCGGGGATGAAGTCGCCCAGATGGGAGTCCTCCTCCTCGCCGATGGGGGTCTCCAGGGACACGGGCTCCTGGGCGATCTTCAGAATCTCCCGGACCTTGTCCACGGGCATGTTCATCTCCTCGGCGATCTCCTCGGGGGAGGGGTCGTGGCCCAGCTCCTGCAGCAGCTGCCGGGACACCCGGATGACCTTGTTGATGGTCTCCACCATATGGACGGGGATGCGGATGGTGCGGGCCTGGTCGGCGATGGCCCGGGTGATGGCCTGGCGGATCCACCAGGTGGCATAGGTGGAGAACTTATAGCCCTTGGTGTGGTCAAACTTCTCCACGGCCTTGATGAGGCCCAGGTTGCCCTCCTGGATCAGGTCCAGGAACAGCATGCCCCGTCCCACATAGCGCTTGGCGATGGACACCACCAGACGCAGGTTGGCCTCGGCCAGCTGTTTTTTGGCTTTTTCCCCGGCCTTCAGCTCCGCCTTGGCCTGAGCCAGCTCCTCCTCGGTGAGGGTCAGTCCTCCGGTCTCCACCTGAGCCAGCTTCTCCTTGGCGGTGTTGCCTGCGGACATGGCGGTGGCCAGCTTGATCTCCTGCTCGCCGGTCAGCAGGGGCACCTTGCCGATCTCCTTCAGATACATGCGCACGGGATCGTCAATGTTGAAGCTGTCCACCAGGGTGTTGGGATCTACCAGCTCCTCCTCCTCGATCTCGGCGATCTCCTCCATGGCGGGCTCCATGTCCTCGGGGATGTCGTTGGTGAAATCCTCGGTGACGATGTCGATGCCCAGATCCGCCAGGGAGTCATAGATGCTGTCCATCTGGTCGCCGTCCAGGTCCATGGCGTCCACCACCTCGGACAGCTCCGCCGGCTCCAGGCGGCCCTTCTTCTTGCCCTTGATGAACAGCTCCCGGAGCTTCTCATTGCCGGCCAGCAGAGCAGCGGCAGGGCACTTGCCGAGCTTTTCCTCCAGGGTCTTGTCGTTGGTCTTGGCGCTCTCCGGCTTCTTATCGGCAGTCTTTTCGGCCTTTTTCTTGTCGTCGGCGGCCAGCATCTGGTCCGCCATCTCCTCGAGCTCCTGCTGGGTATAAACTTTATCCGTCATTGTGCTTTCCTCCATAGCCCTTCTTGTTTTTATATTTTTCCGCCGCTGCCGCCAGGGGGTCTGTCCCGGCCCCGGCGGCGCGTTTTTGCGCTTCCTCATGAATGACGCGGCAATAGTCCTCCAGAGCCCGCTCCGCGCCTGTGCGGGACTCCGGCTTCTGCACCACCGCCGTCAAGTGGCTCATTTCGTCGCCGGTAAGCTCACCGCTCAGCGACGCCACCGTCATCGGCCGCCCGGCCATATGGCTCTCCCACAGGCTGGCATAAACCCGGCCCAGCAGCGGCGAGGAAAATTCCTCTGCCGGAATGGGCGGCGCCGGGCCAAACAGGCCGTCGTCCAGCAGCAGCAGCCGGATGACGCCCTCCTCTGCCAGAGCGCTGCGGAGATTCTCGTACCGCAGGCCACGCTCCTGGGGCTGGAGTGACACCACAGGGTTCAGCTCCCGGCGCTCCCGGGCCTTCTTGTCCTTGGCGGCCTTGCGCTTGAAGGCGCGCTGCACCTCCATCCGCAGAGCCTCCGGCGTCAGGCCCGCCGTTTCCGCCGCCCGGGTGGTGTATACCTCCCGCTCCACGGCGTTTTCCAGAGTGCAGAGCACGGCGCTGACCTCCTCGGCGTAGGCCACCCGGGCCCGGTCGTCCCGCAGGTCATATTTCCCGGCGATCTCGTTCAGACGGAACTCCACGCCGTTGGCGCTGCCGCTGAGAAGCCGTTCGAAGGCCTCCGGGCCCTGGAGCTTGATAAAATCGTCGGCGTCCTGCTTCACATATTCCCCGTCCACCAGCCGGTTGGGCAGACGCAGCACCCGGACGCTGAACTCCGACTGGTTCAGCAGCTCCAGGGCCCGTTGGGTGGCCAAGGCTCCGGCCTTATCGTTGTCGTAGCACAGCACCAGCTCCTTGGTGTACCGGGACAGGAGCCGGGTCTGTTCCACCGTCAGGGCCGTGCCCATGGAGGCCACGGCATTGTCGAACCCTGCCTGGTGCAGGGTCACCACGTCCAGATTGCCCTCGCACAGGATGATGTTGGGCCGCTTGGTCTTTTTGGCCAGGTTCAGGCCGTACAGCACCCGCCGCTTGCTGTATGTAAGGGTCTCGGGGGTGTTCATATACTTGGGCTCGGACTTGTCCAGCACCCGGCTGCCGAAGCCGATCACGTCGCCCCGGACGTCGATGACCGGCAGGATCAGCCGGTTGCGGAACTTGTCGTAAAGATGTCCGTTCTTTCCGCTGACGGCCAGGCCCGCACGGATCAGCTCGTCCTTGCCGTATCCCTTCTGGGTCATGGCGGTCAGCAAGGCGTCCCAGCTGTCGGGGGCCGCCCCCATGCCGAAGCGCACGGCGATCTTCCGATGAATACGCCGCCGTTCCAGATATGCCCGGACCGCCTGACCGTCGGGCCCCTGCAGCGTCTGATAGTACCACCGGGCGGCGTCCCGGTTCAGCTCCAGCATCCGGCGGCGGAGCTTCTCCGTGCCGTCGTTGGCCTCCTCCGGCACCGGGATGTTGGCCCGCTTGGCCAGAAACCGCACCGCATCGGGATAGGACAGGTTCTCAATGTCCATGATGAAGTTGATGACGCCCCCGCCCTTTTTGCAGCCGAAGCAGTGGTAAAACTGCCGGTCCGGCAGCACATGGAACGAAGGAGTCTTTTCATTGTGGAAGGGGCAGCAGCCCCAGAAGCTGCCGCCCTTGGGCGTCAGGGATACATAGGAGCCCACCACGTCCACAATGTCATTGCGGGCGATCAGCTCGTCCAGAAAGCTCTGGGGAAACGGCATGGCCGCGCCTCCTTTCCGTGAAATTCCCGTGATACTTATATATACCCCGCAAAAGCCCGGAATCCTCTTTTTCTGCGTAAATTTTTAAAAAATTTTTCCCGCCGGAGGTCCGGCGGGAAAAGTACGTCACAGAGTGTATTTTTTCTGATATTCGGCGGAATAACGGGAAAAGGACGCGGACTTCATGGCCTTGACGCTGTTGAGGTACTCGTGGGTATCAAAGGAGTCGGACTCCAACTCGATCATGGCCACGGCAATGTTGGAGCAGTGATCCGCTACGCGTTCGTAGTTGGTCAGCAGGTCGTTGAAGATAAAGCCTTGGTTCAGGGTACACACGCCCTTTTGCAGGCGGTCCACATGGTGCAGCTTCATCTCGTCGCACAGTCCGTCGATGATCTCCTCCAGCGGCTCCACCCGACCGGCGGACTCCAGGTCGCCGTTGACAAACGCGCCCACGGACAGGTGCAGGATCTCGGTGACCGCCTGCTCCAGCATCCGCAGCTCCCGGTCGGCCTCCGGGGAGAACACCACGCTTTTGGCGTTGATCTCTCGGGCTGCATCGCAGATATTCAGGGCGTGGTCGGAGATACGCTCGAAGTCCGAGATGGTGTGCAGATATTTGGACACCTCCTCGCTCTGCCGCTGGGACAGCTCCTTACCGGTGATCTTCATCAGGTAGGTGCCCAGCCGGTCCTCATAGCGGTCGATGGCGTCCTCGCTATCCTCAACGGCCCGGCAGCCCTTGTCGCTGAATCGGTGCACCAGCTCCATGGCCCGCAGCAGGTTGTCCATGGCCCGCTGTGCCATGGCGTCGGTGACCTGGCGGCTCTGCTCCAGGGCCAGGGCCGGGTGCAGCAGGAAGCGCTCCTCCAGCCGGTCCATCTCCTGCTCCTCCCGGACGCTTTCGGGATTCTCCGGGATCAGCAGGCACACGCACTTTTCCAACACTCCGATAAGCGGCGCCAGCACAATGACCGTGGCCAGACGGAACAGGGTGTTCATCAGGGCAATAGACACGGCAGTCATGGTCATGGTCAGGAAATCGAAATGCACGATGGCATTGACGGCGTAAAACACGGTGGCCCAGATCACCACGCCCAGCATGTCGATCAGCAGATATACAAAGGCCGTGCGCTTGCCGCTGACGTTGGCCCCCAGAGCCGACAGCAGCACCGGCACCGCCGCGCCGATGGCGATGCCCATGATGATGGGCAGGGCGATCTCAAAGGTGATGGCCCCGGTGACGGCCAGCGCCTGGAGAATGCCCACGGCGGCGCTGGCGCTCTGGATGACGCTGGTAAACAGCAGGCCCACCAGAATCCCCAGCAGCGGGTTAGAGAAGGAGGTCAGTGCGTCGATAAACACCTGGCTGTCCCGCAGAGGAGAGACGGCATCGCTCATAATGGACATGCCGTACATCAGCACCGCAAAGCCCAGGAGAATGTCTCCCACATGATGGGTGGCAGGCCGCTTGGCAGCCATGCGCAGAATGATGCCGACGACGGCCACCAGACCCGTCAGGGTGGCGGTGCTCAGCAGGGTCACCCAGCCGCTGCCGCCGCTGAGACTGCTGAGGCAGAGGATCCACCCGGTGACGCTGGTGCCCAGAATGGCGCCCATGACAATGCCGATGGCCTGGTTCACCTTCATCATGCCGGAGTTCACAAACCCCACCACCATCACGGAGGTAGCGGAGGAGGACTGGATCACGGCAGTGACCCCGGTGCCCAGCAGCACCCCCTTCAGCGGCGTGCTGGTCAGCTTATACAGCACCAGCTCCAGCTTGCTTCCGGCGACTTTTTTCAGGCCGTCGCCCATGATGGCCATGCCGAATAAAAACAGCGCGATGCCGCCCAGAAGGCTGATGATCTCGGATGCGCCCATACGCAGCCCCTCCCAGTGTATTAATCCTTTATAGTATAGCAAATCCGTGCAAAGTCTGTCGATGGAAACCGAGCAGAAAGAATGGAGAAATACGGAGAAAAAAAGCCGGTTTCTTTGTAGATTCCGGAAAAATACTCGGCAAAAAATTAACGATACTTGCGTATTACACCGGGACGGGGTATACTGTTTTATTATACCATTGATTAGATGCGCTTAACGCTGTAAAAAGGAGCCGTTATGTTCAAGCATTGTCTCATCGTATTTCTGGTGTCCATGGTGCCCATCATCGAGCTGCGGGGGGCCATCCCCTACGGCGTGGGCTTCGGTCTGCCGCTGTGGCTGACGTATATCGTCGCCATTGTGGGCAATATGTTGCCGGTGCCGCTGATCTATTTTTTTGCCCGGCGCATTCTGGAGTGGGGGCAGGACAAGCCCGTCATCGGGAAATTCTTCACCTTCTGCCTGGAAAAGGGAAAAAAGGGCGGTGAAAAGCTCCAGGCCAAGGCGGGACGGGGCCTGTTCTGGGCGCTGCTGCTGTTTGTGGGCATTCCCCTGCCCGGCACTGGAGCCTGGACTGGCACCCTGGCCGCCAGTCTCCTGGATATGGATTTCCGCAAGAGTGTGCTGGCCTGTATGGGCGGCGTACTGCTGGCCGGATGCATCATGGGCGCCCTGAGCCTGCTGGGCGTCTCTGCCTTTGGGGCCATCACCAAATGACAGGTTTCATCCGGGAAAAGGATCGCCCCGAAGGAGGCACTTCCTTGCGAAGTGCCTCCTTCGGCCAGCCTGTCAAAGAACCCCTGCTTTCACGCGGCGAAAGCGGGGGTTCTGTTGCAATTTGTGGAAAAATAAGCGCGTATCAGCCGGAAAATGGAGTCCCTCCAACTCCAATTTGCCAGCTTTTTCAGATTCATGGCAGCATATTTCAGCCTGACCCATCTGGTGACGGCGGCCAAGCCCTTGTTCGCGCTGGCCTGGATATGGGTCCCGTCAATGAAATCAGATCATTCCTCTTGACAGGTGCAAAAAGTCATCCATGTCAGGCGGTGATAGGAAACAGGAGCTTCAGCACGCCGAAGATCACCAGGGACGCGGCGGCGGCGATGAGCCAGACGAAGCAGGTTTTCCGGTCCCGCAGGGCCAGCTTTTGATTTTCGTGCTCATTTTTCCACCGGACAAAAAACCAGCCTGCGCACAGCAGACAGATCACAGGGGCAAACAGCAGGCCAATCGCGGCAACATATTCCATAGCAGCTCCTCCATCATTTTTTCCCAGTATACCGTATTTCCCTGCCGCCGTCAATCCGGGAGTTTCCGGGCCGGACGGCGGGGATTTTTTCAGGTAGTTGCTTTTTGGATAAAGGTGTGCTACAATGCACCTGATCACACACCGGGCTTACCTATTAGATATAGAAGGTCCGGATGCCAAGAAGGAGCCGTGAAGCATGGAGACCATTACCAGCCGCCAGAACCCGCTGATGACCCATATCCGCAAGCTGGCGGGGTCGGCCGCCTACCGCCGCCAGACCGGCGAATGCCTGTGCGACAGCCCCAAGCTGCTGCGGGAGGCCGCCCAATGGGGCGCAGACGTGCGGACCGTGGTATCCGTTCTGCCCTGGGACGGGCCGCTGCCGGATCATGTCCGGCAGGTGCTGGTGCCGCCGGAGGTCATGTCCTCCATCAGTCCTGCCAAAACGCCCCAGGGGGTGCTGTTCACCTGCGCCATTCCTGTTTTGCCGGTGCCGGAAACGCTTCCGGGCCGGCGATATGTGGTGCTGGACGGGGTCCAGGACCCCGGCAACGTGGGAACGGTGCTGCGGACCCTGGACGCCTTTGACGCCGACGGCCTGCTGCTGACCGGCGGCTGCGCGGACCCCTTCGGCCCCAAAACCGTCCGGGCCTCCATGGGGGCGGTGTTCCGCCGTCCGGTATGGAACGTAACGCCGGAGGAGCTGGAAGCCCTGCTGCGGCACAGCGGCATTCCCCTGTATGGTGCGGCCCTGCGGCCGGACGCCCTGGACGCCCGGCAGGTGGACTATTCCCGATGCGCCCTGGCCATCGGCTCCGAGGGACGGGGCCTCAGCCGGGAGGTGCTGGACCTGTGCGACAAAACCGTGCTCATCCCCATGTCTCCCCGCTGCGAGTCGCTGAACGCGGCCATCGCGGCGGCGGTGCTGCTGTGGGAAAGCTGGCGATAAACGAAGGGGGGGAACCGCCGTGGCGGCACTGAAATACTGGGTCTGGCTGACGGCTCTGCCGGGGCTCAGCAACCGCAGCAGGCTGCTGCTTTTGGAGCGGTACGGGTCCCCGGAGGATGTGTATTACGCCGACCCCGAGGAGCTGGCCCAGGTAGAGGGTCTGACGCCGGGACAGGCGGCCCTTCTGGCGGACAAGAGCTTATCGCGGGCGGACCGCATCCTGGCGGACTGCGCCCGGGGCGACATGTTCCTGCTGACCATGCAGGACGCCGCCTACCCCGCCCGGCTGCGGGACATTTTCGACCCGCCGGTGCTGCTGTACGGCAAGGGCTCCCTGCCGCTGTTCGACGAGGAGGCGGCCATCGCCGTGGTGGGCACCCGGTCCTGCACCCCCTATGGCCTGCGGTGCGCCCACCGGATGGGCTATGAGCTGGCCCGGCAGGGTGCGGTGGTGGTGTCCGGCATGGCCAAGGGCATCGACGGCGCCGCCATGCGGGGCGCATTGCAGGCGGGAGGCTTCACCGCCGCCGTGCTGGGCGGCGGCGTGGACGTGGTATATCCTGCGGAAAACCGCAGACTATATGAGGATATCGCCGCCACCGGCGTGCTGCTGTCGGAATATCCCCCGGGAACGGAGCCCCTGCCGGGGCATTTCCCCGTGCGAAACCGCATCATCAGCGGCCTGAGTCTGGCGGCGCTGGTGGTAGAGGCCCCGGTGCGGTCCGGGGCCCTGATCACTGCCCATGCCGCCCTGGACCAGGGGCGGGACGTGTTCGCCGTGCCCGGTCCCATCGACGCGGCAGCCAGCGTGGGCTGCAACCGGCTGATCCGGGACGGCGCGGGGCTGGCGGCCTCGGGCTGGGACATTCTGTCGGTGTACCACAGCCGGTTTCCTCACCGGCTGCATCCGGCCCAGATGACCGTTCCCGAGCCGGGGGAGACCCCCAGGCAGGAGGAAAGCCCTCCACCGGCCCAGAAACCGGAGCCGGAAGCCCCTGCCGCGCCGGAGCTGCCGGTGCTGGACCTGGACCGCAACCGGGAGGGGCTTACCGACGATCAGCTGGCGCTGATTCGGGTGCTGGATACAGAAACGCCTCTGCTGACGGATGAGGCGGCGGAACAGACGGGCCTGCCGGTAAGGCGGGTGCTGTCGGCGCTGACGGTGCTGGAGATCGACGGCTATGCCCAACGCTCCGGCCCCCGCAGCTATGTGCGCACAGTCAGGCTACATTCGGAAAAGGAAGGATCATAAATATGGCAAAAAAGGCTGAAAAATACCTGGTGATCGTGGAGTCCCCGGCCAAGGCCAAGACCATCGGCAAATACCTGGGCCCCGCGTATCAGGTGAAGGCCTGTATGGGACATCTGCGGGACCTGCCCAAAAGCAAGCTGGGCGTGGACGTGGAAAACGACTTTGAGCCCAATTACCGGCCCATCAAGGGCAAGGAGGACATCATCCGGGACCTGAAGCAGGCGGCCAAGGAAAGCGACGCCGTGTATCTGGCCACCGACCCGGACCGGGAGGGAGAGGCCATCAGCTGGCACCTGAAGCAGCTGCTGGACCTGCCGGAAGACAAGACCTTCCGGGTCACCTTCAACGAGATCACCCGCAAGGTGGTCACCGAGAGCATCCGCCAGCCCCGGGACATTGACCAGGACCTGGTGGACGCTCAGCAGGCCCGGCGCATCCTGGACCGCATCGTGGGCTATGAGCTGTCCCCGCTGCTGTGGAAAAAGATCCGCCGGGGCCTGTCCGCCGGGCGGGTCCAGTCCGTGGCCATGCGCCTGGTGGCGGACCGGGAAAAGGAGATCGCCGATTTCGTGCCCCAGGAGTACTGGACCCTGGACGCCCTGCTGCAAAATGACCAGGGGGCCCGGTTCAAGGCCCACTATTATGGCCGAGGCGGCAAGAAATATGAGCCCACCTCCCAGCAGGAGGTGGACGGGATCCGCGCGCAGCTCCAGGATACGCCCTTTGCCGTGTCCAACGTGAAGCGGACGGATAAGCGGCGCTCCCCGTCGCCTCCCTTCACCACCTCCACCATGCAGCAGGAGGCCTCCCGGAAGCTGAACATGACCCCCCGCCGGACCATGGCCATCGCCCAGCAGCTGTATGAGGGCGTGGACATCAGCGGCGAGGGCACCGTGGGTCTGATCACCTATATGCGTACCGACTCCCTGCGTATCTCCGACGAGGCACAGGCAGCGGCCCGCAGCTTCATTGAAAGCCGCTACGGCGCGGCCTATCGCCCGGAGAGCCCCAAGCAGTACAAGGCCAAGGCCGGGGCCCAGGACGCCCACGAGGCCATTCGCCCCAGCAGCGTCACCCTGACCCCGGAGCAGGTGAAGGGCGACCTGACCGGCGAGCAGTATCGCCTGTACCGGCTGATCTGGAGCCGCTTCCTGGCCAGCCAGATGTCCAACGCCGTGTACGACAGCGTCAGCGTGGACATTGCCGCCGGAGAGCACACCTTCCGCGCCAGCGCCAGCAGCCTGAAATTTGCCGGCTATACCGCCGTGTATGAGGAGAGCCGCGACGACGATAAGGAGGAAAAGGAGCCCGCCCTGCCGGAGCTGCAGCCCGGCGAGGTGGTGACGCTGGAGGGCTTTGAGCCCGGCCAGCACTTCACCCAGCCCCCCGCCCGCTACACCGACGCCACCCTGATCCGCACCATGGAGGAAAACGGCATCGGCCGCCCCTCTACCTACGCGCCCACCGTTTCCACCATTCTGGACCGGGAATATGTGGTGAAGGAGGGCAAGGCCCTGCGGATCACGCCCCTGGGCCAGGTGGTGACGGACCTGATGTGCCAGCGGTTCCCGGACATTGTGGACGTGAAGTTCACCGCCCGGATGGAGGATGAGCTGGATGAGGTGGAAAGCGGCAAGATCCCCTGGAAACAGCTGCTGCGGCAGTTTTACGGCGGTTTTGAGAGCAATCTCCAGCAGGTGGAGAAGGACATGGAGGGCGTATATCTGAAGGTCCCCGACGAAGTCACCGAGGAGAAGTGCGACGTGTGCGGCCGGAACATGGTGGTCAAATCCGGCCGGTTCGGCCGGTTCCTGGCCTGCCCCGGGTACCCGGAGTGCACCTTCACCAAGCCCCTGGTGGTGGAGATGCCGGGCCGCTGCCCCAAGTGCGGCGGGCGGCTGATGAAGCGCACCGGCGTCAGCAAAAAGACCGGCAAGCAGTACACCTATTACTGCTGCGAGCGGCTCAACGCCGCCGACGAAAGCGCCCGGTGCGATTTCATGACCTGGGACGTGCCGGTGAAGGACGACTGCCCCGTGTGCGGACACACCATGTTCAAAAAGGCGGGCAAGGGCTTCCGCAAGCCCTTCTGCATCAATCCCGAGTGCGCCAACTTCCTGCCGGAGGACAAGCGCGGCTATGTGAAAAAGGCCAAGACGGAGGAGCCTGCGGAGGGCGCTGCCGAGACCCCGGCGGAGCCTGTCCAGGAGGAGAAAAAGCCCGCCAAAAAGGCGGCCAAGACCACCAAAACTACCAAGACTGCAAAAACTACCAAGGCCACAGCGGCCAAGAAAACCATCCGGAAAAAGACGGAGGAAGCATGAACCATGTTACAGTGATCGGCGCAGGGCTGGCCGGCAGCGAGTGCGCCTGGCAGCTGGCCCAGCGGGGCATTCCCGTGACCCTGCGGGAGATGAAGCCGGAAAAAATGACCCCCGCCCACCAGACCGCCGATTTTGCGGAGCTGTGCTGCTCCAATTCCCTGCGGGCGGCGGGGCTGGAGAACGCCGTGGGCCTTCTGAAGGAGGAGCTGCGGCAGCTGGGCAGCCTCATCGTCCGCTGCGCGGACGAGACCGCCGTTCCCGCCGGAGGCGCTCTGGCGGTGGACCGCCACGGCTTTTCCCGGCTGGTGACGGAGCGGGTGAAAAGTCACCCCCTGATCACCGTGGTCCCCGGCGAGGTGACGGACCTGCCGGAGGGGGAGGTGGTGGTGGCCTCCGGGCCGCTGACCTCCGACGCTCTGGCGGACAGGCTCCTCTCCATGCTGGGGGGCGAGGATTCCGCCCTGCACTTTTTCGACGCGGCGGCCCCGCTGGTGAGCTTCGACAGCGTGGACATGGACAGCGGCTTTTTCGCGTCCCGGT
>ENA-OQCL01000069-OQCL01000069.1-human-gut-metagenome-genome-assembly--contig:-NODE-69-length-55512-cov-6.543053_pt1 | contig 55512 bp, 49 predicted proteins | sample MGYA00242502_ERZ504586 | MGnify/ENA primary metagenome ERZ504586 (study PRJEB26092, sample SAMD00036316) | human gut metagenome | host: Homo sapiens | study: EMG produced TPA metagenomics assembly of... | reverse complement strand
GTGATATCCTGTCCCGCAACGGCCAGAATTATCTCCCCTACCTCTATACCAGCCTTAGCCGCCGGTGAGTCCTCCGTCACGCCCTGGACAACAAAACCTCCGGTCTCCGCGTCCTTGTCCATGGTGATGCCCAGGCCGGTGTACTGGTTTGAGGAATAGAGCTTGTACGCTTCATAGTCCGAGGGGCTCATGTAGTCGCTCCACTTGTCGCCCAGGCCCGTGACCATGGCGTCAAACGCCGCGGAGGAGACGGCCTCCTCGTTCACGTCGTCCACGTAATATTTGTCGAGGACGTTTTTTATCTCCAGGTATTTCATGGCCTGGGTGTAGTTGTCGCCGCCGCCTATCCTGTCCCGCTCGCTGCGGACCGTGAGGCCGTAGGTGACGCCCACGCAGATGGCACAGATAAGTATAAACGCCCAGAAGCGTATCTTTATGCCGAAAAATGCGTGCAGAAATCTTCCGAATCCGTTTTTCATGCTTTCCTCCCGTCCTCAGGGCAACGCCCGCATATGCCGCTGTACGGGCGGCCTTATTCGGGCCGCCCGTGCTTATTGAGTATGCTTTTACCCTGAACTCAGGCGTCCGGGGCGAGGGTGTAGTTGGAGAAGTAACTGAGCGGGTCCACCGTGGAGCCGTTCACCCTTATCTCGAAGTGCAGGTGCGGCCCGGTCGCCCAGCCGGTGGAGCCGACGTAGCCTATAACATCGCCCTGTGTGACGTTCTGCCCGGCGGTGACGGCCAGGCTGCTCATGTGGGCGTAGAGCGTATAGTCGCCGTTGGAGTGGTAAATCGTGACGTAGTTGCCGTAGGAGGAGCTGTAGGTCGCGACTGCGACGGTGCCGCTGTCTGCGGCCAGGACCTCCGAGCCAGCCGAGCCGGCGATGTCTATGCCGCTGTGCGGGCGCTCATCCCCGAAGAGCGGGTGCTCGCGCATGCCGAAGGCGCTGGTGACATATGTACTGGAGGGGCAGGGCCAGATATAGGTGCCGGTTGCTGTGGAGCCGGTGCCGGTGTACTGCTGGTTGTTCTCCGCGGCTTCCTGCCTGGCGGCCTCCTCCTCTGCCTGCATCTGCGCGATTATTGCGTTGATGCTGGCCTGGGCGGCTGCCTCTGCTGCCGCGGCCTTGGCGTATTCCGCCTTCGCCGCTTCGATGTCGTTCTCCAGTTGGTTTATGACCTCCACGGCGGCGGCTATCTGAGCCTCGAGCTCGGCCTTCTCGGCCTCGAGCGTCTCCTGCTTCTCGCCCAGCTGCTGGAGCGTGCCCTCATACTCGGCCTTGACCTGCTCGGTATTCTCACGGGCGGTCTTGTACTCCTCAAAAAGCCGCTTGTCCGCGTCCATTATCTCTCCGATCATGTCTATCGCGGAGAGCACGTCAGAAAGGCTGCGGCACTGGAAGAGAATGTCGAGATATGTATAGCTGCCTTCCTCCTCCATCGCGCGCACGCGCTTGCAATAGAGGTCATACTGCGCCTGCTCGGCAGCCTCGGCCTTCTCCAGCTCGCGGGCCTTCTGCTCTATGAGGTCCGTATAGACGTCTATCTGCTCGTTTATGAGCTCTATCTCCTGACGGGCGAGCTCGTTCTTCTCGTCCATCGCGGCCTTCTGCTCGATAACGTCCGCTTGCTGGGCCATGAGGTCGTTGATGTTCGTCTGGATGCTCGCCTGCTGGCTCTGGAGCTCTATCTTCTGCTGCTCCAGAGCGTCTATCTGGTCCTGCTCATCCGCGGCCAGGGCGCCGAGGGAACCGACTACGGACACCACCAGCGTGACCATCATGAGAAAGGCCAGAACTATGCAGACTATGGATATTGCTTTTTTCTTCATTCGCTGTCTCCTATGAGGCTCAGACCTTCAGGTAGTTTCTGATCGCGCTGGAGCCGCCGACCACGCCGACGAGCACGCCCACGGCCACGTAGGCGCCCAGCAGGGGGAACATGACCTCGGCAAAGGGCACGACGCTTATCAGCGTGCCGGTGACGCCGGTCACTATCTTTCCGGTCACGAGGTTGTACAGGCCCCACTCGATGAGGAAGGCCAGTCCGCCGCCGAGCACGCCCAGGACCAGGCCCTCGACGATGAAGGGGCAGCGGATAAAGCCGTTCGACGCGCCGACCATCTTCATGATGGCTATCTCCTCCCGGCGCGTGAATGTGGCCAGCTTGATCGTGTTCGACATGATGAAGAAGGACACGACGATGAGGATGACGATGAGGATGAGCGAGACGACGCTGACGATGTTCCGCGCGGTTATGAAGCCCTGCGCGTAGTCGAGGTGGGCGTTCACCTTCGCGATGCCATCCACGGCCTCAAGATCGGCCTTAGTCTGGCTCATGATGCTGATGTCCGTCAGATGAATAACGTACCTGTGGCGGAAAACGGAGGCGTCCAGTATGTCGAAAAGCTCGGGGTCATAGTCGTCGCGGAAGTCGTCCATGGCTTCCTCGTTCGTGATAAACTCCACGCTCGCAACGTTCGGTACGGACTCGACCAGGGGCTGGAGCGCCTGGGCCTCTTCAAGCGTCAGCGCGTCGTCCACAAAGGCGACGACCTCGTTCTCGGATTCGAGCCCGGCTATCATCTCGTTTATGTTCACGACCAGCAGGCCGAAGCTGCCCATTATTATGAGGCAGGCCATGATTATCGTGACGGTGGCAAAGCTCATGAGGCCGTGGCTGAATATGCCGGTGAAGCCGGATTTGATGAGATATCCAAGTCTATTCATAGTTGTAGTACCCGTCCATTCCGTCGCTTATGACGTGGCCGTCGTCAATTGCCACAACGCGCTTCGAGAAGGCGTTCACAAGCTCCTTTTCGTGCGTGACGACCAGGACCGTCGTGCCCAGCTCGTTTATCTTCTCGAGCAGGAGCATCAGCTCCAGGCTGCGCACGGGGTCGAGGTTGCCGGTGGGCTCGTCCGCTATTATCATGCGCGGGCTGTTCACCAGCGCCCTGGCTATGGCCACACGCTGCTGCTCGCCGCCGGACAGCTCCTCCGGGTAGCGCTTCTCGCGGCCCTTCAGGCCGACCAGCTCAAGGACGTAGGGCACGCGCTCCTTTATGTCCTTGTTCGCCGCGCCGACTACACGCATCGCAAAGGCGACGTTGTCGTACACCGTCATCTTGTCGATGAGACGGAAATCCTGGAAAATGACGCCCAGCGTCCGGCGCAGCTTCGGCAGCCTCCGGCGCTTTATGCGGCGCATATCGAAGCCGTTGACGGTTATCTCGCCCGACTTCGCCTGGACCTCTCCGGTGATGAGCTTGATGATAGTTGTCTTGCCGGAGCCGGAAGGCCCGACCAGGAAAACGAATTCCCCCTCGTTGATCTCGAGATTTACGCCGTTGAGCGCCTCGGTGCCGCTGCTGTCGTAAATCATCGTGACGTTGTTCATCTGAACCATAGGTTACGATCCTCCGTTTGTCCCCGGCGCTCAGTACTTGGATGTATTCTGCGTGTCGAGGTATTTTTTGACCATCATGGCGACCTTGAACACTATGGCGTGGTCAAACTCGCGCAGGTCCAAGCCGGTGATCTTTTTTATCTTCTCAAGCCTGTACACCAGGGTGTTGCGGTGGACGTACAGCTTGCGGCTTGTCTCAGATACGTTCAGGTTGTTCTCAAAGAACTTGTTTATCGTCTCCAGCGTGTCCGGATCCAGGGCCTCGATGGGGTTCTTCTTGAAGACCTCGGAGAGGAACATCTCGCACAGGGTGGTCGGCAGCTGGTAGATGATGCGGCCAATGCCGAGATTCTCGTAGTTGATGATGGACTTCTCAGTGTCGAAGACCTTGCCGACCTCGATGGCGACCTGGGCTTCCTTATACCTGTCGGCCAGCTCGCGCAGGTGGTAGGCCGTCGTGCCGATGCCGATGACGGTCTTCACCAGCAGCTCGCTCCGGACGGCGTTTTCGATGTTCTCGGCTACGGCGACGATATCCTCCGGGCGCTCCTCACGGGTGAGCTCCTTAATGACGACGATATCCGTCTCGCTCACAGACAGGACAAAATCCCTCTGCCTGTCCGGGAAGAGGTTCTGGATAACTTCCAGCGCCGCGACGTCGGAACGGTCCAGCTGGCGGACCAGATACACGGAGCGCGGCACGTCGGTCACAAAGTGCAGCTCCTTGGCCCTGACATACACGTCGCCGGGCAGGATATTGTCGGAAATGATGTTCTTGACGAACGTAGCCTTGTTGTGCTTCTCCTCGTAATTCGTTCGGGCCTCGTTCATGGCCACGGAGGCGAGGATGCATATGCTGCGCGCGGCGGCGTCATGCCCCGCGACAAACACGGCGTAGTCAAAGCGCGAACCGGTCACGCCGAGCAGCTTATATGTTCTGACGGCTGAAGTGAAAATTTGTTCCGGATTGTCCGCGAGCGCGGCCTGCAGGTCGTCCAGGTGCGAGCCTATCATCGAAAGCTCGCTGCACGCTATAACGAAGCCCTGCTCGTCCACCACGCCTATGCATCTTTCTGTGGCTTCCTTCATCTGAACTATCACACTTTGAAACACCCTGCTTGACATATTTAGCATCCTCCCTGTTGACGATGGCTCCCGAACGCGGCGCTCCTGCTCTCCCCCGGCGCCGCGAGGGCTTTAGTTATAATATACAATATTCACCGATTTTGCGCTTAACATAATAATACATTTCTGTGCAAATTTCAATAGAAAATTGTGTTCTTTTTGTGAACATTTTAGTTTTTCGTTGTGATATGGCACAAATTAGGCTAATTCATTCGTTCACAATTGCGTCAATGCAAGGTTTTTCGCGCTTTCGTCAAGCTCACGAAGCTCCCCAGGTTCCGAGGCCGGCGGCAGTGACAACGCGCCTATTGACAGGCGACGCAGGCGCGTCACCGGCTTGCCGCGCGAGGCTAACATTCGTTTTACCTGGTGGTATTTGCCCTCCATGACGCGCACAAGGCAGTAATTCCCATCAAGCGGTTCAAGCCCCGCGGGCAGGCAGCGCGTGCCGTCAGCAAGGGTCAGACCTTCTGCGAAGACTGCCGCATCCTCGGACGTGACCGGGGCCTCCGTCTCCGCAAGATAGCACTTTTCGACCTTAGAGCGCGGCGATATGACCTTGTGGGCGTAGTCTCCGTCGTTCGTGAGCAGCAGCAGGCCGGTCGTGTCCCTGTCGAGCCTCCCCACCGGAAAGAGCCCCAGGCCGTGAAATTCCTCCGGCAGCAGCTCCAGGACAGTTGGCAGGCGCGAGTCCTCCGTCGCACAGACGTATCCCTCGGGCTTGTCCAGCATAAAGTAGCGGTATTTCGCGCAATTGAGCCTCTCCCCGTCCACGCGGATATCGCACTCACGGGAAAACTTGCGTTCAGGCGCTGTTATGGCCGCGCCGTCCACGCTGACCCGGCCGGCGCGGACCAAGGCGCGCGCCTCGCTGCGGGAATAGAGGCCGCTGTCGGATAATAGCTTGTCGAGGCGTTCAGTCATATAGGCACCGTCTCTCAAATATACTGAAACGGGAGGGGATGTCCCGTGACAAAATCAAAACTCAGCAAAAGAAGCGCGGTATTTATCATCATAGCCGCGGCGGTCGTTCTAGCCGTTATCGTGCTCATCTGCTCCGGCGGCTCAGGCTCCGGGCTCACGACGACGGAGAAGCGCGTGGAATATCTGGCCTCGCTCGGCTGGGATGCAGACCCTGCCAGCGAGACCGCGAAGGAGATAGTCCTGCCCGAAACGCTGGGCGGTGTGCTCGCCGAGTACAACGAGCTGCAAAAGCAGCAGGGCTTTGACCTCAGCCAATACTGCGGCGAGGTCTGCGAGAGCTACACCTATATGCTCAACAGCTATCCCAGCGGCGAAACGGGCGTCATAGCGCAGCTCTTCATCTACAAAGGCCGCGTCATAGGCGGCGACATACACTCGGCCTCTCTGGGCGGCTTCATGCACGGCCTGAGTTAAAATTACAGGGAATTGCCTTTCGGCAATTCCCTGTAATGCTTTACAGCAACGTCAGATTACTCGTTGATGGCGATGACGACGCCGGAGCCGACGGTGCGGCCGCCCTCGCGGATAGCGAAGCGGAGGCCGTTCTCGATGGCGATGGGGGTGATGAGCTCAACGTCCATATCGACGTTGTCGCCGGGCATGCACATCTCAACGCCCTCGGGCAGGGTGATGACGCCGGTCACGTCGGTGGTACGGAAGTAGAACTGGGGACGGTAGTTGTTGAAGAACGGGGTGTGACGGCCGCCCTCGTCCTTGGACAGGACGTAGACCTGGCCCTTGAACTTGGTGTGGGGGTGGATGCTCTTCGGAGCAGCGAGAACCTGGCCGCGCTCGACGTCCTTCTTCGCGATGCCGCGGAGCAGGGTGCCGACGTTGTCGCCGGCCTCGGCGAACTCGAGGGTCTTGTGGAACATCTCGGTGCCGGTGACGACGGTCTCCTGGGTCTCCTTGATGCCGACGATCTCAACCTTATCGCCGACCTTGACGCGGCCACGCTCGACACGGCCCGTGGTGACGGTGCCGCGGCCGGTGATGGTGAAGACGTCCTCGATGGGCATCAGGAAGGGCAGGTCAGCCTTGCGCTCGGGGGTCTTGATCCACTCGTCAACAGCGTTCATGAGCTCCCAGATGCAGTCGTACTCGGGGGCGTGAGGATCGGTGCTGGTGCTCTCAAGGACCTTAAGAGCGGAGCCCTTGATGATCGGGGTGTCGTCGCCGGGGAACTCGTACTTGTCGAGCAGCTCACGAACTTCCATCTCGACGAGCTCGAGCAGCTCGGGGTCATCGACCTGGTCGCACTTGTTCAGGAAAACGACTATATAAGGCACGTTGACCTGACGGGCGAGCAGCAGGTGCTCACGGGTCTGAGCCATGGGGCCGTCGGAGGCGGCGATGACGAGGATGGCGCCGTCCATCTGAGCAGCACCGGTGATCATGTTCTTGATATAGTCAGCGTGGCCCGGGCAGTCAACGTGGGCGTAGTGACGAGCCTCGGTCTGGTACTCGACGTGAGCGGTGTTGATGGTGATGCCGCGGGCGCGCTCCTCGGGGGCCTTGTCGATCTGGTCGTAGGCGGTGTAGGAAGCGGCGTCGGGGTTAGCCATGTTCAGGACCTTGGTGATAGCGGCGGTCAGAGTGGTCTTGCCGTGGTCAACGTGGCCGATGGTGCCAATGTTGACGTGGGGCTTGGTGCGGTTGAATACCTGCTTTGCCATTTTGATATCCTCCTCAATAATCAGTAATTGATTTTTCCTGTGGACGATCCTTTATCAGGTTCGAGGCTCAGCCCCGGTTACCGATAAGTTTTTCCTGGAGCGACTTCGGCAGCTCAACAAAGTGGCTGGGCTCCATGCTGTAGTTGGCGCGTCCCTGCGTCTTGCTGCGCAGGTCCGTGGCATAGCCGAACATCGTGGACAGCGGCACGTTGGCGTTTATTATCGCCGCGCCGTTGCGGATGTCCGTGCCGGAGATCTGGCCGCGACGGGCGTTTATGTCGCCCATTACGTCGCCCATATACTCCTCCGGCGCCGTTACCGTAACCTTCATGATGGGCTCAAGCAGCGTCGGTCCGGCCTTCGCCATGGCCTCCTTGAAAGCCATGCTGCCGCAGATCTTGAACGCGAGCTCGGACGAGTCCACCTCGTGGAAGGAGCCGTCGATGAGCTTGGCCTTGATGTCCACGACCTGATAGCCGCCGAGTACGCCGGCATGCATCGCGCCCTGGATGCCCTGATCCACACAGGGTATATATTCCTTCGGTATCGCGCCGCCGTGTATATCGTCCTCGAACTCGTAGCCCTTTCCGGACTCGTTGGGTTCGATGGTGAGCTTGACGTGGGCAAATTGTCCGCGTCCGCCGGTCTGGCGCACATACCGGGTATCCACCGTCGCTGCCTTCGTGATGGTCTCCTTGTACGAGACCTGGGGCTTGCCGACGTTCGCCTCGACCTTGAACTCGCGCAGGAGCCTGTCTACTATTATCTCCAGATGGAGCTCGCCCATGCCGGCGATTATAGTCTGACCTGTCTCCTCGTCCGTCCAGGTGCGGAAGGTCGGGTCCTCCTCGGCCAGCTTGGCGAGAGCTATGCTCATCTTCTCCTGGCCGGCTTTCGTCTTGGGCTCTATAGCGACGCGGATAACGGGGTCGGGGAACTCCATCGTCTCAAGCAGTATCTGGTGCTTGTCGTCCGACAGGGTATCGCCCGTTGTCGTATTCTTCAGGCCCACCGCGGCGGCGATATCGCCGGAATAGGCCGTCTGCAGATCCTCGCGGTGATTTGCATGCATGAGCAGTATTCTGCCCATGCGCTCACGCTGGCCCTTGGACACGTTTATGACCGTCTCGCCGGCGTTCACCGTGCCGGAATACACACGGAAGAACGCGAGCTTGCCCACGTAGGGGTCGGTCATTATCTTGAAGGCCAGAGCCGAGAACGGCTCGTCGTCGCTCGCCTTGCGGGTCTCGGTCTCGCCAGTCTTGGGGTTCGTGCCTTCGACGGGCGGAATGTCGAGGGGGCTGGGCAGATAATCGACTATCGCGTCCAGCAGCTTCTGCACGCCCTTGTTTTTGTAGGACGTGCCGCAGGTGACGGGTATCATCTTGACGGCGACGGTGGCCTTGCGGATGGCTGCGCGTATCATGTCGGCGGGGACCTCCTCGCCCTCCAGATAGCGCTCCATGATCTCATCATCGAAATCGGAGACGGCTTCAAGAAGGTTCGTGCGGTACTCCTCGGCCAGCTCGCGCATGTCCTCGGGTATCTCCTCAACGCGCATGTCCTTGCCCAAATCATCGTAATAGATGTCCGCCTTCATGTCCACAAGGTCAATTATGCCGCGAAAATCGGCTTCCTTGCCTATGGGCAGCTGGATGGGCACGGCGTTCGCCTTGAGCCTGTCATGGACCATGTCTATCACGTTGAAGAAATTCGCGCCCATGATGTCCATCTTGTTGATATAGATGAGACGTGGTACGTTGTAATGGTCGGCCTGGCGCCACACAGTCTCAGACTGGGGCTCGACTCCGCCCTTCGCGCAGAGCACGGTCACGCAGCCGTCCAGCACGCGCAGGCTGCGCTCGACCTCGACGGTGAAGTCCACGTGGCCCGGCGTGTCGATGATGTTCAGCCGGCAGCCGCGCCAGTGGCAGGTCGTGGCGGCGCTCGTTATCGTGATGCCGCGCTCCTGCTCCTGCTCCATCCAGTCCATCGTAGCGGTGCCCTCGTGCGTCTCGCCTATCTTATAGTTGACGCCCGTATAGAACAGTATGCGCTCCGTGGTCGTGGTCTTGCCCGCGTCGATGTGGGCCATTATGCCGATGTTTCTCGTATTTTCAAGCGAAAATTCTCTGGGCATAGAACGCTCCTAAACTTCTTACCACCTGAAATGTGCGAAGGCCTTGTTGGACTCGGCCATCTTGTGAGTATCCTCACGCTTCTTGACAGCGGCGCCGAGGCCGTTGCAGGCGTCCATTATCTCGCCGGCAAGGCGCTCCTTCATGGTCTTCTCGCCGCGCTTGCGGGCGTACAGCGTGAGCCAGCGCAGGCCGAGAGTCTGACGGCGCTCGGGACGGACCTCGATAGGCACCTGGTAGGTGGCGCCGCCCACGCGGCGGGCCTTGACTTCCAGGCTGGGCATGATGTTGTTCATGGCCTCGGTGAAAGCCTCAAGGGGATCCTTCCCGGTCTTGTTTTTGATTATATCGAACGCATCGTACACGACCTTCTGTGCGACGCCCTTCTTGCCGTCCAGCATGATGCTGTTGATGAGCTTCGTCACCAGCACGCTGTTGTACACAGGATCCGGCAAGATCTCTCTTTTGGGAACGTTACCTCTTCTGGGCACTATGCTTCCCTCCTTCATTAAAAAATGACTTCATCGGTACTCGAGGGGCTCCTTCGCCCCCGCTGCGCCCCGGGTCCATACGATACGGTTAATATCATATAAACAGTCGGAGCTATGCCGCCGGATTATTTCTTACCGGCCTTGGGACGCTTCGCGCCATACTTGGAACGGCCCTGCCTGCGGCCATCGACGCCCTGGGTGTCGAGCGTGCCGCGGATGATGTGGTAGCGCACGCCAGGCAGGTCCTTGACACGGCCGCCGCGGATCATGACGACGCTGTGCTCCTGCAGGTTGTGGCCCACGCCCGGAATATAGGCGGTGACCTCGTAGCCGTTGGTCAGACGCACACGGGCGATCTTACGCAGAGCGGAGTTCGGCTTCTTGGGGGTCGAAGTACGCACCGCGGTGCAGACGCCGCGCTTCTGCGGGCAGGAAATGTCCGTCTCGCAGTTCTTGATCGTGTTCAGACCCTTCTGCATGGCGGGGGAGGTGGACTTGTATGTGGCCTGCTCCCTTCCCTTTCTGACAAGCTGGTTGAATGTCGGCATATTTTTCCTCCTTTCCTGAATCGTTGAAAATGTGATGACTTTTCCCGAAACAAGGCTGTTTTCAGCACTTTTTCAGAAAAAGACCTGCTCGTAGGCAGAATATGCCCGAGCGAAGATAGATTTTAGCATATTGCACAAGATTAGTCAAGATTTTTTTATAATAAAAATTCTCAAAAAAACGCCCGGGGCCGTCAGGAGCGGCCCTCGGGCGTCACTCATTCACTTATACAGGGAGACAAACTGCTCCAGGCAGAGGTTGTTATCCATGATGAACACGGCTGCCTCCTTCCCCACATAGCGGAAGTGCCAGGGCTCGTCCCATCCGGTGATGGAGACTTTGGAACTGGGATAGCGGAGGATGAACCCGTACTCAGCACAGTTGTCCGCAAGCCAGGTGAGGAACTCCTGGTCCATCCGCGAAGCGTCCATGGTGCTGTAATACTTGTCGGTGATATCCACGGCGAGGCCGGTCTGGTGGTCACTGGTACCGGGAGCGGCGACGAGCTTGGCGGCGTCCGCATAATCCTGGGCATCCGGGTAGTCCGGCCAGCTGAGCTGGCTGGCCTTGCCATTATAGATGTATTCCTGCGACGAATATGGCCTGTAGGAGGCCATGATATACGGCGAATAGCCCGCCGCGCGGGCTGCGTCCAGGAAGTCCACGAGGGCGTCCACGGCACGTTCGTCAAAATACTGGGCTGTTTCTTCGACAGCGACTACCTGAGGCGAATATTTGCCGATGTTGTTGTCGCTGTTGGCGAGCAGATACTGCCAGGAGTCAATATCTATATCCGGCTTTGTATCCTTGGGGCTGCCGGTCTTTTCAGGGGCGGGATTCACGTCATAGTTCGCCTCGGCGGAGGCCTGGGGCGAGGGGGCGGTCTGCGTGAGGCCGGCGTCAATATCCACATCGTCCGGGTAGAGCTTGCCCATCTCCGTGGAGCGCGAGGAGACGACGATGATCAGAAAAATAAGGAGCACTATAAAGGTAAACGCCATCAGCACGTGCCGAGTTTTCAAGCCGTCTCGCCTCCTCTCGTTGGTGGATGCCGGGTGGGGGACCCGTCAGATGCATCAGGAATTATACCATTACAGGTGGGGAAAAACAAGTCGTTTGCCGCAGAGCGTCGAAAAACCGCAGGCCGGACTCCGCCCGGCCTGCGGTCTGCTGCGCGCCCGGCACGTTCAGCCGGGGAAGAAGTCCGAGGGAAAGGAGTTGTCGGGATAGGCGGGCTGGTCGGTCACAAACTCGTCGCCGTCTATCTCAGGCGGAAGAGTTATATAGGGCCAAAACGGGTCTTCCGTCTCCACCGGCGTCTCCGTCGGCGTGGGCGGCGGAGTCTCCATAACTTCCTCGCGGAAAATGGCATAGATGGTATGCTCCCCCGTCACGTTCGGGAAAGTGAAGCTGTCCGTCAGCTCCGCCGTGTAGCCGTCCACCTTCAGCTCCGAGAGCACGTAGCCCGGGTCGGCGGTTATTGTGAAGGTCACGCTGCCGCCGTCCTCGACCTCGACTATGCCGGAGGGCGAGATGGAGCCTCCGTTTCCGGCGATGGCGTTCACGGTGTGGATCTCCGGGGCCTCGCTCTCCTCTGGAGGCGTGGGGCTGGGCGTGGGGGTGTTCTCGGCCGGCGGCTCAGTATTCTCCTGCGGAGCCTGGGTCTCTTCGGCGGGGGCGTCCGTCTCCGACGCGCCCTTGTTGAAGTCGAATACGCCGCCCATGATGCACAGCACCACGGTCAATATGGCCAGCAGCAGCACCGCTCCGACTATGAATCCCCAGGTCCGGGTCTTGGGCGGGGCCTCGTATTCCTCGCGCCGCGGCGGGCGCGGAGCTTTCCGCTCCCTTTTGGGGGGCGGGGCGTTGTTTTTCCTGTTGTCCTCTTTCATTGTCCTCACCTTTGCGCTCTCGCGCCTTTACAAATCCGCCGGCTGTGGTAAAATCTTGTCCGGGTGATATTTTTATGAAGAAAGCTCTTGTGACCGGCTCCTCCCGCGGCATAGGCGCGGCGGAGGCCCGGGCGCTGGCCGCAGACGGCTGGCGCGTCACGATAAACTACCTGAACAGCCGGGAGAGGGCCGAAGCCCTCGCCGCCGAGCTCGGCACCGAGGCGGTACGCGCGGATGTCGCAGAGCCCGCGCAGGTACGCGCCATGTTCGAGGCCGCCGGACCCTTCGACCTGCTCGTCTGCAACGCAGGCGTTGCCTGGAGCGGTCTGCTGCAGGACATGACGGACGCCGAATGGCGGCGTCTTTTCGACGTAAACGTAAACGGGATGTTCCACTGCTGCCGCGAGGCGATACCCTACATGGTGGAGCGCAAGCGCGGCTGCATAATCTGCACTTCCTCCATCCTCGGCGTGCGCGGCGGCTCCTGTGAGACGGCGTACTCCGCGACGAAGGGGGCGGTCATATCCTTCGTCAAGGGGCTTGCCAAGGAGCTCGGGCCCTCGGGCATCCGCGTGAACGCCGTGGCCCCCGGCGCCATCGACACGGACATGCTCTCCTGCTTCACGGCGGAGGACAAGGCCGCGATGGCCGAAAACTCCGCCCTCGGCCGCATCGGACGGCCGGAGGACATCTCCCGCGTCGTGGCCTTCCTCGCAAGCGAGGCGGCCTCCTTCGTCACCGGGCAGGTGCTCGGCGCGGACGGGGGCATGATCATTTAGCTCATAAACTGCTCTATAGCCCGGTTGAGCTGCTCCAGGGCCTCCATGTCCCCGCACTCCACGGCGTCGGCCAGGCAGTGCTCGACATGGTCCTTCAGTATGACCTTGGCGGTGTTGTTGAGCGCCGAGCGCACGGCGGCCAGCTGGACCAGCACCTCCGTGCAGTCCCGCCCGTCCTCCACCATCTTGCGCACGGATTCCAGATGGCCGATGGCGCGGGAAAGGCGGTTCACGACGGCCTTGGTCTGCGTATGCTGGTGCTTGTGCTCATGGCTGTGCGTATACACCGTCCCGTCCGGGGCTATGTGGCTGTGCTCGCTCATGTTATCAACTCCCAGGCTGATTCTAAAATACGCCCGCCGGTTTGTCAAGGCGCAAGCCCGGGCGGCACATCAAGGAGGCGAGGGTCTTGGACAAGGTCTCGGCGCTTCGCAAATACTTCGGCCTGGGCGGATTCCGTCCCGGTCAAGAGCGGCTCATCGACGACATCCTCTGCGGGCGGGACTGCCTCGGCATAATGCCCACCGGCGGGGGAAAGTCGCTGTGCTACCAGCTGCCAGCCCTGCTGCTGCCGGGCCTGACGCTTGTAGTCTCGCCGCTCATCTCGCTCATGAAGGATCAGGTCGAGGCTCTGCGCGAGGACGGCATCCCCGCCGCCTATCTCAACAGCAGTCTTGACACGCAGGAGCGGCGGGAGGTCCTGGCCGGTCTGGGCCGGGGCGAATTTCGCCTGCTGTACATAGCGCCCGAGCGGCTGGACAGCCGCGCCTTTGCCTCTCTCGCGCAGGAGCTGGAGATCTCCCTCGTCGCCGTGGACGAGGCGCACTGCGTCTCTCAGTGGGGGCAGGATTTCAGGCCGAGCTACCTCGCAATCGAACCCTTCATCGCCTCCCTGCCCCGCCGTCCCGTCGTTGCAGCCTTCACGGCGACGGCGACGCCCGCCGTCCGGGACGACATCCTCCGCCTGCTGCGGCTGCGGGAGGCGGACGTGCTGGTCACGGGCTTCGACAGGCCGAACCTCTTTCTCGACGTGCGCCGGCCGGCGGACAAGTTCACCGAGCTGCTCCGCTTTCTGCGCTCGCGTCCGGACAAGAGCGGCATAGTCTACTGCGCCACGCGCTCGGCGGTGGAACAGGTCTGCGCCAAGCTCAGGGAGGCCGGCTTTCCCGCCGTGCAGTACCACGCCGGGCTGCCCGACGCCGAGCGCCGCCGCGCGCAGGAGGATTTCCAGTACGACCGTGCCGCCGTCATGGTGGCCACGAACGCCTTCGGCATGGGCATAGACAAGTCCAACGTCGCCTACGTCGTCCACTACAACATGCCGAAAAGCCTCGAAGCCTACTATCAGGAGGCGGGGCGCGCCGGGCGGGACGGCTCTCCGGCGGACTGCCTGCTGCTCTACTCCCCCTCTGACATTATTACGGCCCGCTTCCTCATAGAACACAGCGGCGAGAACGAGGAGCTCGGAGCGGACGAGCGCGAGGCCCTGCGCCGCCGCGACATGGACAGGCTGAACAGCATGGTGGAGTACTGCCGCACGGGCGGCTGCCTGCGAGGCTGTATCCTCGGCTATTTCGGTCAGGAGCACCCGGAGAGCTGCGGCGCCTGCGCCAACTGCCGCTCCGGGCTGGCAAAGCAGGACGTGACCGTCCAGGCTCAGATGCTGCTCTCCTGCGTGAAGCGCGTGAGGAGCCGTCTGGGCTACGGCGTGGGGCGCACGCTCATTATCCAGGTACTGCGCGGAAGCCGAGAAGCGCGCGTGCTGGAGCTGGGGCTGGACAAGCTCTCTACTTACGGACTGCTGCGCGGCTCCAGTGCGGAGGGGCTCTACGCCCTCGTGGACCGGCTGGAGGAGCTGGGCTACCTGCGCACGGAGCCGAAGCATCACGTACTGGAGCTGACGCCCGAAGCCGGGGACGTGCTCTTCCGCGGGGCGAAAGTGGAGATGTACCTGCGCCGCACCGCGCCGCGCGCAAAGCCGGCGCGCAAAAAAGCGCGCCGCCTCCTCCCTGCCCGCCGCCGGCGGCGACATCTACTCGGCCTTGCGCGCCCTGCGTATGCAGATCGCAGCCGAGGAGGGGGTTCCGCCCTACGTCGTCTTTTCCAACGCCACGCTCGAAGACATGGCCGTGAGGATGCCGAAAGACATGGACGAGTTCCTCCGCGTCTCAGGCGTGGGAGAAAGAAAGGCGAAAAAATACGGCGAGCGCTTCCTGGCCGCCATTGCAAAATACTACAGATAGCTCCGGGCCGGGCCTACCGGCCCGGCTTTTTTGCGCGCTCCGGTCGGCTTTACAGGTTCGTTTAAGGTACGGGGTGTATCGTTATCCCGGGTGATACATATGAAAATACTCATTATCGAAGACGAAGCGCTGCTGGCCGATTCTCTCCGCACCCTGCTAGGGCGCGCGGGCTTTGAGGTCGAAGTCGTCTCCGACGGCGACAGCGGGGCCGAATACGCCCTGACGGGCATCTACGATCTGCTGCTGCTGGACGTCATGGTGCCGAGGCTCGACGGCTTCAGTCTTGCACGGCGCGTACGCGCGGAGCGGGTGACGACGCCCATACTCATGCTCACGGCCCGCGCCGACGTGCGCGACCGCATTGAGGGCCTCAACGCCGGGGCGGACTACTACCTCACCAAGCCCTTTGACAACCGCGAGCTGCTGGCCTGCATCAACGCCCTGCTCCGCCGCCAGGGCTCGCAGATAGACGTTCTCAGCTACGGCAACACCAGCCTTGACCTCTCCGGCTGCACCCTCAGCGCCGAGAGCAGCGTCCGCCTCTCCTCACGCGAGTTCGACGTCATGCGCCTGCTCATGCAGGCCGCAGGGCGCAGCGTGCGCAAGGAGACGCTCCTCACCCGTGTCTGGGGCTTCGACTCCGGCGCGGGCGACAACAACGTCGAGGTCTACATCGGCTTCCTGCGCAAAAAGCTGCGCGCCATAGGCTCAAACCTCAGCATAGAAGTCATCCGACTCATGGGCTACCATCTGGAGGTGCGCGGGGATTGATAAGGCGGCTGAGGATAAAGTTCATCTGCATCAACATGGCCATCGTGACGCTCCTGCTCTGCGGCATATTCGCGCTTGTGCTGTTCTTCACCAAAACGAACCTGGAGCGCGAAAGCCTTGGCATGATGCAGAGCATAGCCTCTGACCCGCTGCGTCCCGGGCGTCCGGGAGAGACGCCTGAAGGCGTGCGCCTGCCCTACTTTATTCTGGAACTGGACGATGAGGGCGCCGTTGTCTCGGCTGAAGGCGGATACTACGACCTGACAGACGAAGATTTTCTTGCCGCGCTGGCCTCTCAGGCCTCCGGGGGTGATGTCACCGGCATCCTGGAAGACTACGGCCTGCGCTACTGCCGTGTCTCTGTTCACGGAAAGGAATATATCGTCTTTGCCGACATGTCCAGCGAGCGGAACGTGATAGGCAGCCTCGTCAGGGACTGCCTGCTCATAGGCGTGCTGAGCTTTGCGGCCTTTCTGGCCGTCAGTTTCCTGCTGGCGCGCTGGGCTGTCCGGCCCGTGGAGCTGGCCTGGGAGAAGCAGCGGCAATTTGTGGCCGACGCCTCGCATGAGCTCAAGACGCCTCTTACCGTCATACTCAGCAACGCCCAGCTCCTGGGCGAGGACGCCTCCGACGCCGCCACGCGGGAGAGGCTCACCGGGAACATCCTCTCCATGTCCACGCGGATGCGAGGACTGGCGGAGGATCTGCTGGAGCTTGCGCGGGTTGACGACGTACCGTCCCGGCCCTGCGGCGAGGCATTTGACCTCAGCCGCCTCGTCTCCGAGGCGGTGCTGCCTTTTGAGCCGCTCTTTTACGAGCGGGGCCTGGGGCTTGAAAGCGACATCGAGCCCGGCATCTGCGTCCACGGAGACGTCGAGGGCCTCTCCCGCGTGCTGGGCATCCTGCTTGACAACGCGCAGAAGTACTCCTCCCCCGGCGGACGGGCGCTCGTCTACCTGCGCCGCGCGGGGTACAGGCACTGCCTCCTGCGGGTCGAGAGCCCGGGCGAGCCGCTCTCGTCCCGGGAACTGCGGGACATCTTCAAGCGCTTTTACCGGACCGACGCCGCCCGCAGCAGCGGAGGCTACGGCCTTGGCCTGGCCATCGCCAAAGGCATCGTGGAAAGCCAGCGCGGGAAGCTCTGGGCCGAGGCCATACAGGGAGGCAACCGCTTCTGCGTGCGATTGCAAATATCAAGAGCCGGAAAAGGGACCGCGCGGTGACACGCCGCGCGGTCCTCTCATTCTTCATAAATAGTTTACGATTTCCCGCCCGGCATTTCAGCCCCGTTTCAGCCAGCCGTGCTACATTTGCGAGGTAAGGGGGTATCTGCCTTGATTGAAGTCAGTCATCTGACCAAGCGCTACGGCGCACACACCGCCGTCTCCGATTTGAGCTTCACCATCGGGGACGGGCAGATCTACGGCTTCCTCGGCCCCAACGGCGCCGGGAAGTCCACGACCATGAACATCATGACCGGCTGCCTCGCCGCCACCTCCGGCGAGGTGAAGATAGACGGCCTCGACATTTTCGAGGACGCCGCGCAGGCCAAACGCCTGCTGGGCTACCTGCCGGAGCAGCCGCCGCTCTACCTCGACAGAACGCCGAGGGAATACCTGAGCTTCGTTGGCCGGGCCAAAGGTCTCGATAAGGCCGAGCTCGCGCAGCAGATGGAGAGGGTGATGTCCGTCACGCAAATCGAGGACGTCTCGGACCGGCTCATCAAGAACCTCTCCAAGGGTTACCGCCAGCGCGTGGGCATAGCCCAGGCGCTATTGGGCGAGCCGAAGGTCGTCATCCTCGACGAGCCGACTGTCGGCCTCGACCCCATCCAGATCATCGAGATACGCGACCTGATAAAGGACCTCGGGCGCGAACACACGGTCATCCTCAGCAGCCACATCCTCTCCGAGGTGCAAGCTGTCTGCCAGACCATCCTCATCATCTCCAAGGGCAAACTAGTCGCCTGCGACACACCGGAGAACCTTGAACGCCTCTTCGCCGGCACGACGACGGTGGAGCTGACCGTCGAGGCCGAGCCGGAGGAGGCAGTGCGCCTGCTTTCCCCGCTCGCGCTCGTCAGCGGGATGCGTACGGAACCGCTTGACGGAGGCCGCTGCGCCGTCACGCTTGAGACCGGCGGCGCGGACAGCGACGCGCTCTGCCGCGAGGTGTTCTTCACCTTCAGCCGCGCAAACAGGCCCATCCTGCGCATGAATTCCGCCCGCGCCTCGCTGGAGGACATCTTCATCGAGCTGACCGGCGACAGAAAGGAGGCGGAGGCATGACCGCAGTATACAGGCACGAGGTCTCCTCGTACTTCACCAACGTCACGGGCTATGTGTTCGGCGCCTTCATGCTGCTCTTCGCCGGAATCTACACCATGGCCTACAACCTGCGCGCCTGCATGGTGAACTTTGAATATGTCCTGGGCGGCATGTCCTTCGTCTTTCTCGTCATCGTCCCCATCCTCACCATGAAGATAATCGCAGAGGAGCGCAGGCAGCGCACGGACCAGCTGCTCTATTCCCTGCCCCTGAGCATGACCCGCGTGGTGCTGGGCAAGTATCTCGCGCTGCTCACCGTCTTTGCAGTACCCGTGCTCGTGGTCTGCGTCTACCCGCTCGTTCTCTGCGCATTCGGCAGTGTGTACCTGCCCGCGGCGTATTCGGCCATTTTCGGCTTTTTCCTGCTGGGCGCGGCGCTCATCGCCATAGGCATGTTCGTCTCCTCCCTGACGGAAAGCCAGGCAGTTGCGGCGGGGCTCTGCTTTGTCGTCATGCTGCTCAACTACTTCATAACCAGCCTCGCCTCCTACGCCTCGACCACGGCGGGAGGCTCACTGCTGGCCTTCACCGTACTGGTGCTTCTGCTCGGGGCCGTATTCAGGCTCATGACCCGCTCAGGCTTTGCCTCGCTGGTCCTCATGGCTGTGCTTGAGGCGCTTCTGCTTGCGGCCTTCCTGGTGGACAGCTCGGCCTTTGAGGGCCTCTTCCCCGCGCTCATGGAGCGGCTCTCGCTCTTTGACAGCTTTTACGGCTTTGTGGACGGCATCTTCGACCTGCGCTCCGTCGTCTATTTCCTCAGCGTCATCGCCGTTTTCATCTTCCTGAGCGTACAGTCCCTTGAGAAGAGGAGGTGGAGCGAATGAAAAAACCCGCGATAAAGCTACCCCGCCCCACCGAGATGCTTGGACGGCTCCACACCCGCAGCTTCCGCGTTGGCGGCTACAGCGTGCTTGCGGCGGTCATCGTCATCGCCATCGCCGTCTTTGCAAATGTCCTTGTCGGCGCTCTGCCCGCCAAATACACGCAGTTCGACACCACCTCCAACTCGCTCTACTCTCTCTCCGAGCAGACGGAGCTGCTGCTTTCCGGCCTTGAGGATGAGGTCACGGTCTACTGGATCGTCCAGGACGGCGCCGAGGACTCCACCCTCGGCACCCTGCTCGAACGCTATACCGCGGCGTCGGACGAGCTCACGGTCAGCAAGGTTGACCCAGACGTACAGCCTACCTTCGTACAGCAGTACGTCACCGGGACTGTCTACAACAACAGCCTCGTAGTTGAGTGCGGCGAGCGGAACACCTATGTCAGCTATTCGGACCTCTATGAGTACGACTACAGCAGCTATTATTCCACCGGCAGCTACGACGTCAGCTTCGCCGGCGAGAGCGAGCTCACCAGCGCCATCGACTACGTCACGAGCGAGGATCTGCCTCTGCTCTACACTCTCAGCGGCCACGGGGAGGCGGAGCTCTCGACCTCTTTCACCACCGCCGTTGAAAAGCAGAACATCGACATTCAAAGCCTCTCCCTGCTCACCACCGACGGTGTGCCGGAGGACGCGGACTGCCTGCTGATAAACGCCCCCTCCAGCGACATATCCGAAGCCGAGCGGGACGCCATCCTGGCAATCACCTGCCAGGCCGGGGGCAGGCTCATCCTCCTGACCTCCCCGCTCCAGGACGGCACGGAACTGACAAACCTTGAGGCAGTCATGGAATACTACGGCGTCACCGCCGCAGAGGGCATCGTCGTCGAGGGCAGCCAAAACAACTACATATTCCCCTCGCCCCTGAATCTTCTGCCCGAATACGGCAGTCACGAAATAACCTCTCCCCTCTCCTCCGGCGGCTACTTCATGTGCCTGCCCCTGGCCCAGGGTCTCGTCGTCGGCGAGGCGCCGCGCGATGGCGTCAGCGTGACGGAGCTGCTTACGACCTCGGACGAGGCCTTCTCCAAGCTCAGCGGCTACAGCATGAGCACCTATGAGAAGGAGGAGGGCGACCTCGACGGCCCCTTCGCCCTTGCCGTCGCCATAACCGAGACGCTGGACGATGTCGAGACGCAAATCATCTGGGTCTCCTCGGCCTACCTGCTTGACGACGCTACCAACGCCGGGGTCTCCGGCGGCAATGAGGACTTCTTCCTCAACTGCCTCAACTGGCTCTGCGGAGGCTCCGAGAGCAGCATCTCCATCCACGCGAAGAGCCTCTCCACCGAGTATCTCACCATCAGCAGCGGCACGTCGTCCATACTTACGGCGCTGGCGGTCGTCATTATCCCCGCCGCCTTCCTAGCGGCCGGCATCGCAGTCTGGTACAGGAGGAAAAAGAGATGAAACGCGGAAAAAAGCTGCTTTTCCTTACGCTGGCCCTCGTCATCGTCGCTGGTGCGGCCCTGGCCGCCGTGAAATTTATCCCGGACGAGGAGGTCGAGGCGGCCGAGACCGAGGTCATCTTCAGCCTGGACTCCGACGCCGCCACATCCCTCTCCTGGACGCACGAGGGCGAGACTCTCCGCTTCGAGAACTCCGGCGGCAGCTGGGTCTACGCCGGGGACGAGGACTTCCCCCTCGACGTCAGCTATATAAACACCATGCTTGGCGAGCTGGAGGAACTTACGAGCTCCAAGACCATCGAAGCCCCCGACGACCTCGCCGAATACGGCCTTGACGAGCCCGAATGCAGTATAAGCGTCACAGCGGAGGCTGAGACGACCATAGACATCGGCGGCGAGACCAGTCTCGACGGCCTGCGCTACGTCTCAATTGGGGACGGGAACGTCTACCTCGTGAGTTCCGATTTGCTGACAAACTTCAGCTGCGGCCTCTACGACCTCGTTTCAAAAGAGGCTATACCGGACATGTCGGACCTTGTAAGCTTTACCGTCGAAACCGCCTCCGGCACGCTGGACATAGAATACCTCGAGGACAGCGGCCTCGCCTACACCGACCGCTACACCTGGTTTTCCCTCGCGGACGGGGAGTACACGGCGCTGGACAATGAGCTTACCGAAGACCTCGTATCCCTCGTCACGGGCCTGTCCTGGGGCGAGTGCGTGGACTATGACGCCGACGTCAAGGACCTCGGAGACTACGGGCTCGACACTCCCTCCGTTACCGTCAGCGTCAGCTACATCGAGACGACTGAGGTAGAGACCAACGAGACGGACGAGGACGGCAAGCCGGTCTACGAAACGCGCGAGGAGGAAAAGACCTTCAACCTTGAGCTCGGCTCCTACTCCGCGGACGGCGGCTGCTATGCGCGCATCGCGGGCTCTGAGATGATATACCTCATAGACGCCGGCGTCTGCGACAGTCTGCTCTACGCCGACACCGCCTCTCTGCTGCCCGAGGACGTCATCCTGCTCGACTGGGACAAGACCACGGGCTTTGACATCGAGCTCGGCGGCGAGACCTACAGCGTGGACATGGAGCTGGTGGAAGAGACGGACGAGGAAGGCTCGACCCTCTACGACTATGCCTTCAGCCTTGACGGCGAGGAGGCAGACTTCACGGACGTACTCCAGCAGCTGGAGGCTCTGAGCTCCACCGGCAGCGCCGAGGGTGTCAGCACTGCTCTTGGCGAAGAGATAGCTTTCACTTTCCACCGGGATTCCGAGAACTTCGCGGAGGTCGAGCTGGTGATCTACGGCTACGACAGCGCCTCCTGCATCGCCGTTTTGAATGGCGGCAGCGCGCTCTTCGTCCCGCGCGAGGACGTGCAGGCCATCGTGGACGCCGTCAAGGCCCTGCTGGCCTGAGGTGAAGTAAAGCGCCCGCCCCAAATCGGGGCGGGCGCCGTTTTTTACTCCTTGCATTTTGCAGATAAAAAAGCCCCGGGCCAGGCCCGGGGCTTTGGTGTGCTTATTTCGCCACGTTCTCCTGGAAGGTCATGAGGAGCTTGGCGGCGGCGGCGCGGGTGGTCTGACCCTGCGGGTTGAGGTTGGCCCTCTCGTCGCCCTCGAAGAGGCCGGCGCCGCAGGCCCAGCGCATGGCGGTCAGAGCATAGCTGCTGATCTTGTTGCTGTCAGCGTAGCCAACCAGCGTGGAGTTTGCGCTGGTGCTGTAGCCGCAGTGCTGCGCATAGCGGTACAGGATGACCGCGAACTGCTCGCGCGTGATGGCCTGGTCGGGGCCGAACATGTTGTTGCCAAGGCCGTCAACGATGCCGTACTTGGAGGCCCACAGGACCGCGTAATAGTAGTAGGAGCTGCTGCTCACGTCGGAGAAGCTGGTGCCGGTCACGACGGGCTCGCCCGCGAGACGCCACAGGATGGTCACGAGCATGCCGCGGCTGGTAGCGTTGTTGGGAGAGAACATGTACACGCTGGTGCCGTCCATGATGCCCTCGCTGTAGACGTAGTTGACCGCGTCATAGAACCAGTCGGTGCTCCTCACGTCGGTGAAGGGGTTGGACATGACACGCGGGGTGAACTCCACGTTCACGGTGACGTTGCTGTCGGGCATCGTGAAGTAGTAGCGGTTGGCGGTGCTGCTCTCGTAGACCTTGATGCTGTCGTTGTACTTGTCCACGACGGTGACGGACTTGACCTTGTAGCCGGTATTCGGGGTGGCGTCTATGTAGACGTACTCGTTCCTGATGCCGTAGTAGCTGTTGGTGCCGGCGGGCTCGGCCTCGATGGAGACGCTGCCGTGGCTGCCGCCGTCAACGCTGATGGTGTAGTAGTCGGAGGTGTAGGTCGGCGCGATGACGACGCTGGCGTTGGGCATGGTGAAGCTGAAGGTGTTCCAGTCGTACTTGTCGCGGGTGACCTGGATGGACTGCCTGTAGCTGTCGTTCGTGTAAACGGAAACGGACTTGAGGATGTACTGGTAAGCCGGCCTGACGGTGAAGGTGACGGTATCGCCGTAGTTGGCCTTCTCAATGCCGTTCTTGATCGAGACGGAGCCGTAATAGCTGTTGGCATTGGAGACGCTGATGCTGTAAGCGCCGGTCGCCTCGGTGTTGATGGTGAAGTAGGTGTCTCTGGCTTCCATGGTGAACTGATAGGTGAACTGGGTGCTGTCGTAGGAGTAGTAGCCGCCGGTGATGTAGCCCAGCGAATTGTTGTAGGCCACGGACTTGATCTTGTAGCCGGACACGGTGTTGACGGTCATGTTGACGATGTCGCCCTCGTTGGCGCTGGAGATGGCATAGCCCCTGGAATCGGTGAAGCTGACCCTGACGGTGTTGTCGGGGTAGTCAACATAGCCGAGCTCGTACATGCCGGTGCCGACTTCAATGAAGCTGACCTCGACCACGGTATCGCCGCGGCAGTCGAACTGGATCATGTAAGCGTCGCCATAGTTCCTGACGCCTTCATAATCCTGCACGAAGACGGTGTTGATCCTGTAGCCGGCCGCAGGATATATCTGCACGGTTACATTATCGCCGTAATTCGCGCGGTTCCTGCTCAGGGTCACGCTGCCTTTGGTCGAGTCACACGAAGGGGTGATCTCATAATAACCGTACGAATCGGTATAGGGGTCGTAGTTGTCTATCGTGTAGACCGGCCGCCACGGCTCAAGATACTCAGGGAGCTCGACCTGCAGCGCAAAGGCGCCGGTGGGGAGCAGGGTCGCTGCCATGACGAGGACGAGCAGCAAACTCAACAGTTTTTTCTTCATTTTTTCTCCTCCAAGATAAGTTTTTTATTGGCTAACCGTTTGGGTAAAGCGTACAAGCATTGCGGCGGCCTGGGCGCGGGTGGCCGTACCCTGGGGTTCGAGGCCCGTTGCGCTGCCGCTCAGGATGCCCGCGCCGACTGCCCACTTCATGGCGGCCTGCGCCCAGGAGCTGACGCTCGCGGCGTCGGCAAAGTCCGTCAGCTCGCCGGAGGCTGAGGTGTCCGCGCCCTTACAGGTGGCGTAGCGGTACAGCACGGCGGCAAGCTGCTCGCGCGTAATGGCCGCGTCGGGCTGGAAGCTGCCGTCCTCAAAGCCTTCCACTATTCCGTTCTGAGAGGGCCCAGGCTACTGCGGAGGCATAGTAGGCGGAGGCGCTCACGTCCGTGAAGCCGCCGCCCTCGGCGGCGGGCTCGCCCGCCAGGCGGTAGAGTATCGTGACAAGCATCGCCCTTGTCGCGGGGGCGCCGGGAGAAAACGTGCGCTCGCCCGTACCGGTCATCAGCCCGGCCTCGTAGGCGGCGAGGACCTCGTCGCAGAACCAGTCCGTCGCGGCGACGTCGTCAAACGGACCCTCCGCGGGGGTGAAGGTCACGTTTATCGTGACCGCGTCGTCCGGCATGGAGAAATAGTAGACGTAGGCCCCGCCCTCGACACCGGCGGCATAACACTGGACGGCCAGGCCGGCGGCGGTGCTTATGGCGGGATTTGCGGGCTCATACATCAAGGCGGGCTTTACGTAGAAATAGATGTTGTCCCCCGCCGCGCCGGAGCTCGTTTGAAGCTCCACACTGCCCATCGCGCTGTCGAAGGTCACGCTGACTTCGTGGGTGCCGGAGGCCAGCGCGGGGACGCAAAGCAGCGCCGCGGCGAGCAGGATGCAGAGCACTCTCTTGTTCATGGTACCGACGCCTCCTGTGGAACGCATACAAGTTTACTATACAATAACACGTTCCGCAAAATATTTCAACTGGATAAAAAACCGGGCCGGGCGGTTTGGTCCCGCCCGGCCCTTTAAGGCGCTGTGTTAGCTGTTGAGGAAGCTGCTGAAGCTCATGATCATCTGCGCGGCCTCAGCGCGGGAGGCGGTGCCCTGCGGGTTGAGGCGGGAGCCGGTGGTGCCGGTGACAACGCCGGCCTTGTAGGCCCAGCACATGGCGTTGTAGGCGTAGCTGCTGACGCTGCCGGCGTCGGCGAAGCCCTCGATGCTGGTGCCGATGCAGCTGTGGCCGAAGTACTGCGCGTAGCGGTACAGCAGCGTGACGAGCTCCTCACGGGTTATGGCGTCGTTCGGGCCGAAGGTGCTCTCGCCCATGCCGTCGGCTATGCCGTTGCGGCAGGCCCAGGCCACGGCGGTGGTGTAGTAGCGGCCTATCTCGACGTCGGTGAAGCTGGTGACGGGCATCTCGAAGGGCTCACCCGCCATGCGCCACAGCATGGTGACTATCATGCCGCGGGTGATGGTGCCGTTGGGGGCGAACTTGTAGTAGTCCACGCCGTCCATGATGCCCTTGCTGTACACGAACTGCACCGCGTCATAGTACCAGTCGCCGTAGCTCACGTCGTTGAAGGGCAGGCTGGTGTACTTGCCCGTGAACACGGCGGAGACGCTGACGTACTGGTCCGGCATGTAGAAGTAGTAGGTGTCGGCCTTCTGAGCGTTGTAGACGTGGACGCTGTCGCCGGTGGCGGTCCTGACGGAGAGGCTGCTCAGGGTGCAGCCGTAGTCAGGCACGGCGGTGATGTAGACTATCTGGCCGTACTTGGCCCAGTCGTCGCTGACGGTGAGCTTGCCGTCCGTGACCTTGTCTACGTAGACCTTGTGGACGCCGCTGCGGAAGTCAACGCTGATGGTGACGTCCTCGCTCGGCATCGAGAAGGTGTACCAGCCGCTGTAGCTGTTGTAGTCATAGCTGTAGTTCCAGCCCGTCCGCTTGCCGACGACGCTGACGCTCACAACGTCGTCGGAGTAATAGGGTTTGACTTTGAAGGAGACGGTGTCGTTATGGTCGGCCCAGGAGCCCTGGTGCCAGTTGTTGCCGACGTAGTTGTTGTTGACCCAGACCTCGACGCCGCCGAGCGTGCTGTCGTAGGAGGTGTCTATGTAGTACTTCCCGCTGACGTTCGTGGTGCCGACCTCGATGGCCACATCCTTGTGGGGCATCGTGAAGGTGGCGGACAGGTAGCCGTTGTAGCCGTAGGGCTTAACGTACTGGCCGTTCACCTTGAGGTAGCTGAACGCATAGCCGGTGTCGAAGTTGCTGAGCGTTATTGTGACGTCATTGCCGCAGTAGGCCCAAGGCGGGACGCTGACATCGCAGTGGCCGTCGCTGGTGACGGTTATGCTGTGGCGTTCAAAGCCCTGGTAAGGCTCGAACTCGGCATAGACCCAGACGTTGCTGGCGGGCATTCTAAAAGTCCATATCTCATCGCCATTTGCAGCATAGCCGTTGAAGCTGGCATTGCCGGCAATGAGTCCGGCATCAGGAGTCGTCTTATAATAGACATCGTCGGTCATCCAACCCCAGTCGGGGTCTACATAGATGTAAACCGTTTCGCCGGCCTTAGCGCTGTTTGCAGATGACCATATTTCGCCGCCGGCGATGCTGTTGGCGAGGACTATGCTGTGGTCGGTGGTGGGGGTCTCAATCTCCTCAAAGGTCGCGACAACCGTCACGTCATGGGCGGGCATTTTGAATGAGCCGCTGCTTCCTGTGATAATTTTTAACCGGCGTAACAGTTGTCCCGGATTCGTATACCGTTATTTTCGTGGCAACATATCCGGGGTTGCCGTATGCAAACACATTAACAGTTTGGCCTTCAGTTGCAGTGTTCGAAGGAGACGTTGATACATAGCCGTTGTCAGTGGTAGTATTCTGGGGGCAGGTAATAGTATAGGTTTGCGCCTCTATTTGCTCAAACTCTGCACTGACAGTGACATCGGATGCGGGCATCGTGAATTTGAAGTCCTCAAAGGACACATCACTGTCGTTCTCATCCTTCACCGTGAGTGTTCCACTCTTAAGTATATACCCCTCTTGGGGCTCCACCGTTAGGGTGATCTGCTCAGTATCAAACGCCGTGCTCGGGGATGCGGTTATACTGCCACCTGTCAGACTACTAACAGTGACACTGTAAAGCTCAGCGAAGCCAACATACACTGTAATATTCGAGTTAGCCTCAGCCGTAAAGTCATAACTTATTGAGGCTTCCTTAGAAAACGGACGCTTATCAAGCAACGTGGTGCTGTCCTTACCGGTATCAACAACCTTGATTGCCTTAAGGCCATAGTTGGTGGCAGGGGCGGCTGTAATTGTATATGTTCCTTCGTTATCATCAACTTTGCTTATGCGTACTGAGCCTTTTTCACTGGAAGCTTCTATTGGTTGCTGTTCAAAATTCTTATACGTCACCGTGAGGTCAACGTCATCTGCAAACGCTGCGGCGGGCAGCAGCGCCAGCACAAGGCAGAGGACCAGCGCCGTTGCCAGTAACTTCGTGAATTTGGACTTCATTTTTTGCATCTACCTCCTGTTTTCTCCTGATTTTTAAAAAATTGTTCCTGTCCAGCCAAAAGTATATCATCAAGCTGTATTATTTTCAAGATACAGTTCATTACATTTCAGCTACAGTACAGGAATATTTTTTGCGGCATGAAAATGTTTGACACACCCCCCTGGCTGTGATAATATAATGGAGTGTAACTTGGCTGTGAAAGGGAAAAGTAAGCTCTTCCACCGGTCCCAGAGAGGCGCCGCCGCCGGCTGCAAGCGGCGCTGTCCAGGAGAGAGCCGAAATGCGCCCCGGAGCCTCGGGCGGAGGAAATGCCGCCCCGTCGGCAGCGCGTTAAGCTGCAAACCGGTAAATCTGCCGGAGAGTGATAAGCGAGAGTGGAACCGCGTATGAACTGCGCCTCTCATGCCGATTCGGCATGGGAGTTATTTTTTTGTTCAGCGCGCTCTCGCCACCTTATGTAGGAGGTAAAATTGTTCAAAGACCTGCGCGAAACCATCGAGGCCTACAAGGCCCGCGACCCCGCCGCCAGAAGCTCCTTCGAGGTCTGGCTGCTCTACCCCGGCATCAAGGCCACCCAGAGCCACAAGCGCGCTCACTGGTGCTACACCCACGGCCACAAGCTGCTCGCCCGAATCATATCCCAGCGCAGCCGCAAAAAAACGGGAATCGAGATACACCCCGGCGCTAAAATCGGCAAGCGCCTCGTCATCGACCACGGCATGGGCATCGTCATAGGCGAGACCGCCGAAATAGGCGACGACTGCCTCATCTACCAGGGCGTCACCCTCGGGGGCACAGGCAAGGACACCGGCAAGCGCCACCCCACCATCGGCAACAACGTCCTTATCGGCTGCGGCGCGAAGGTGCTCGGCCCCTTCACCGTCGGCGACAACTCCCGCGTCGCCGCAAACGCCGTCGTCCTCTCCGAGATACCGCCCGACTGCACCGCCGTCGGCGCTCCCGCCCGCGTTGTCAAGAAAAAGGGCGAGAAGGTCGATTACGTCGGCAACGTCGAGCAGATAAACGTCACAGACCCGCTCGTCCAGGAGGTCATAAGCCTCCGCGGAGAGCTCAACCGCCTCAAAGCCGCCGCGGGCGACGACATGAGATAAAAGCTGGAGGTATACAAAAATGAAGCTCTACAATTCCGCCACGCGCACCAAGGACGAATTCGTCCCCAACCATCCCGACATCGTCAAGATGTACACCTGCGGCCCCACCGTCTACCACTATGCACACATCGGCAACCTCAGAAGCTACATCATGGAGGATGTGCTCGAAAAATACCTGCGCTACGCGGGCTACAACGTCAAGCGCGTCATGAACATCACCGACGTCGGCCACCTCTCCTCCGACGCCGACACCGGCGAGGACAAGATGCTCAAGGGCGCAAAGCGCGAGCACAAGACCGTCATGGAGATAGCCAAGTTCTACACCGACGCCTTCTTCGACGACTGCCGCAAGCTCAACATCAAGACCCCCGACGTCGTCGAGCCCGCCACGAACTGCATCGACGAGTACATCAAGATAATCTCCAGGCTCATGGACACCGGCTACGCCTATTTCGCAGGCGGCAACGTCTACTTCGACACCTCGAAGCTGGAGAAATACTACGTCTTCAACGACTTCGACGCGGACGACCTCGACGTAGGCGTGCGCGAGGGCGTGGAGGAGGACACGAACAAGCGTAACAAAAACGACTTCGTGCTCTGGTTCACCAAGTCGAAATTCGAGGACCAGGCCCTCAAATGGGACTCCCCCTGGGGCGTCGGCTACCCCGGCTGGCACATCGAGTGCTCCGGCATCAGCATGAAGCACCTCGGTGAGGACCTCGACATCCACTGCGGCGGCATCGACAACGCCTTCCCGCACCACACGAACGAGATCGCCCAGTCCGAGGCCTACCTCGGCCACAAGTGGTGCAACTACTGGGTCCACGTCCTGCACCTGAACACCACCGGCGGCAAGATGTCCAAGTCCAAGGGCGAGTTCCTCACCGTCTCCCTGCTGGAGCAGAAGGGCTACGACCCGCTGGCCTACCGCTTCTTCTGCCTGCAGAGCCACTACCGCAAGAGCCTGGTGTTCTCCTGGGAGAACCTCGACAACGCCGCGGGGGCCTATCAGAAGCTCGTGAACCGCATTGCGGCTCTCTCCGACGCTCCCGCTGCCTTAGACGAAGCTGAAATGGAAAAGTTGCGCGCGGGCTTCACTTCCGCGCTGGACAACGACCTGAACACCTCCCTTGCCGTCACCGCGCTCTACGACGCGCTCAAGGCCCCCGTGAACGACGCGACCAAGCTCGCCATCGTGGCGGACTACGACCGCGTGCTCGGCCTCGGCCTCATCGAGGCAGCCGCGAAGCTCCGCAAGAAAGAGGAACCCCAGGAGTCCGACCCGCGCATCGAGGGCCTGCTCGCCGAGCGCGCCGCCGCCAAAAAGGCCAAGAACTTCGCAGAGGCCGACCGCATTCGCGACCTGCTCAAGGCCGAAGGCATCACCATCATCGACACGCCCCAGGGCGCAAAGTGGAAACGCGATTGACAATATTTTCTCCAGGAGATATAGTGTAACCATCCGATAAAACTCTCAGGAGGTAATATTATAATGTATTGCACCAAGCGTATCACGGACGATATGTCCTGGGTCGGCGCGGACGACAGGCGTCTCGCCTTCTTCGAGGGCGTCTACGGCGTGCCGGACGGCGTGTCCTACAACTCCTACATTATTAAAGACGAAAAAACCATCCTTTTTGACACCGTCGACAAGGCCGTTTGCCACAATTTTTTTGAAAACCTTGAACACGAGCTCGCCGGGCGCGGGCTGGACTATCTCGTCATCTCCCACATGGAGCCCGACCATGCCGCCACTATCGCCGACGTCGCCCTCCGCTATCCCGAGGCTACCATCGTCTGCAACGCCAAGATAAAGACGATGCTCCAGAACTACTTCCACGCCGGCCTCGACGCACGGCTCCACGTCGTCGCCGAGGGCGACACCCTCAGCACCGGCAGGCACAACTTCACCTTCGTCATGGCCCCGATGGTCCACTGGCCCGAGGTCATGATGACCTACGACACGACGGACAAGATCCTCTTCTCCGCCGACGCCTTCGGCTCCTTCGGCGCGCTCAACGGGCGCATCTTCTCCGACGAGTGCGACTTCATGCACGAGTGCATCGACGAGGCGCGCAGGTACTACACCAACATCGTCGGCAAGTACGGCCCCCAGGTCCAGGCCGTGCTCAAAAAGGCCGCGGGGCTTGAAATTAAGCTTGTCTGCCCGCTGCACAGCTTCGTCTGGCGTCAGGGCTTCGGGGATTTCCTTGAAAAGTACCTCAAGTGGAGCTCCTACGAGCCGGAGGAGAACGGCGTCCTCATCGCCTACGCCTCAGTCTACGGCCACACCGAGAACGCCGCCAACATTCTCGCCGCCAAGCTCTGCGACCGCGGCGTCAAGGTCAAGATGTACGACACCTCCGTCACGCCCGCGAGCTACATCGTTTCCGACGCCTTCAAGTACAGCCACCTCGTCTTCGCCGCGACGACCTACAACGCGGGCATGTTCGTCACCATGGAGCAGCTGCTGCACGACATTGCGGCCCACAACCTCCAGAAGCGCAAGGTCGCCCTCATTGAGAACGGCTCCTGGGCCCCGACCAGCGGCGGGCTCATGCGCGGCGTGCTCTCCGGACTCAAGGGCACGGAGTTCATAGGCGACACGCTGACCGTCAGAAGCTCCCTCACCGAGGAGCAGCTCGGCGACCTCGACGTCCTCGCCGACGCCATTGCCGAGAGCGTCCTGCCCGCAAAGCCCGCGGCGGCTGAGGTCACTGTGAGCGCCGAGGGCGGCATGGAGGGTATCTTCGAGGTGGACAGCAAGGCCTTTAACAAGTTCAGCTACGGCTGCGAGGTCCTCACCACCCGCGTGGACGGCAAGGACTACGGCTGCATCATCAACACCGCCGGCCAGATAACCAGCTCCGACCCCAAGAAGATAACCATCAGCTGCATCAAGGCCAACCACACCTGCGACATGGTCGCCAAGGCCGGGGTCTTCAACATCAGCATCCTCAGCGAGGACGCGCCCTACGACCTCTTCAAGCACTTCGGCTTCCAGTCCGGGCGCGACGTGGACAAGTTCGCGGACTGGCCCGACGAGCTGCGCACCGAGAACGGCCTGCGCTACATCGGCCAGCACACCAACGCCGTGCTCTCCGCCCGCGTCATCGACTCGCGCGACTGCGGCACGCAGATGCTCTACATCGCCGAGGTCGTGGAGGCGCACGTGCTCTCCGACAAGCCCAGCTGCACCTACAGCTACTACCACGCGCACATCAAGCCGAAGAAGGCCCCCGCGGGTCCCGCCGTCGAGGGCTGGGTCTGCAAGGTCTGCGGCTACTTCCACGAGGGCCCCGAGCTGCCCGCCGACTTCGTCTGCCCGCTCTGCAAGCACGGGCCGGAGGACTTCGAGCACTACGTCCCCGCCGTCGTCAACAAGAAGAAGGGCTGGCTATGCACCGTCTGCGGCTACTTCTACGAGGGCGAGACCCTGCCCGCCGACTTCGTCTGCCCCATCTGCCACCACGGCGCGGACGCCTTTGAGCCCGCCGAGCAGTAAACGCGCAAAGACAGCAAAACGCCCCCGGGGCGACCCGGGGCGTTTTATGAACTTTCGGCTTGACAAGGGCTGAGATATGTCATATAATAACCAAGCGCTTATAGGGGAATAGCTCAGTTGGCAGAGCGACGGTCTCCAAAACCGTAGGCCGAGGGTTCGAAACCTTCTTCCCCTGCCACGGGGGCGGACATTTTGTCCGCCCCCTTAGTGCATTTTATACCTGCCGCGCGGCAAGCTCCGCGCGGACTTTCATGAGCGCCTTCCCCAACTCGTTGCGGCCCTCGCCGGTTTTGAGGTCCACGCCCCAGAAGGTGTCGTTCCAGCTGTTGCCCTCTATGAGCTCGGACTTGCCTGTGGCGAGCAGGAGCCGCCCCAGCTCCTCGTTCTGCGTGAACTTCGCGCGGACCAGCTCCTCCATGATGCCGGCCTTTACCTCCTCCCAGTCGGGCCGGAGCTGGACACTGCTGCCGCGTTTCTTGGAGTCGCTCGGGCGCAGGAGCGTGAATTCACGCCGCTCCTCCTCCGTCAGGCACTTCTGGGCCTGGAAGGCCGCCTCGTTGCTGCCGTAGCGCAGGCCGCGGTATTCCACAGGGGCCTCGTAGAAGTTGCTGAGGAACTGGTATTCTCCCCTGAACATCTCTATTTTCATTCTATACGCTCCTGCATATTCCTGTAATATCGCCCAGACCGCCGGGTGCAGCATCGCCTCGGCGCCTGGCAGGCCCTCCCTGAGCTTTTCGCGCACGGCGGAGGAGCTGACGCCATCCAGCCCGGCGGGCGCTTCGATCATGCTGAATCTGTCCAGATGCCCGCTCAGAAAGGGGTTCTGCCTCAGCTCGACCTCCGGCTCATAGTCGTCCCGCCTCACGAGGACGATGCGGAAGCGCTCCAGAAACTCGCGTATCCTGTGCCAGCGGGAGATGACCGCCGTCTTGTCGCCGCCGGCGACGAAGTACAGCTCCGCCTCCGGGTATTTCTCCTGCACCGCCTCCATGCTCTCGTAGGTGTAGCTCCGCTCCGTGCGGTGGAACTCGCAGTCCTCGACCGCGAGGCGCGGGTCGTCGGCCGCCATGGCCAGGAGCATGCGAAGCCTCGCCTCCTCCGGCAGCACCTCGTTCCGGTGCTTGTCGCGGCGCATTTTCGCGCTGACGTAGGCGTGTGAGGACGGCACGAATATGCCTCGCGCCGCCCCCAGGGTCTCGACAGCGCCCAGCATCAGCCTCTGGTGCGCGATGGTGGGCGGATTGAAGGAGCCGCCCATGACTACGATCTTTTCTCTCATGCCGTTTACCTCCCCCTGTCTCTGAGTTTTCAGCCGCCCGGCCGGTATGGTGTGAGTATAATACGCCGCATTGCCGCCGCAGGTAAGTTTTTTCCCGTGTTTTGGGCCATATTTTGTGTTGACAGCGGCCATGGCACGTGGTATTATACTAAAGCCGCATTGACAGGGCTTTTCAAGCGGGCACCCGCCCCGCCCTTTAGAGCGAGTCTCTTGAAGAGAGGATGAAACAGAAATGAAGCATGCAGTCATCGAGACCGGCGGTAAGCAGTACCGTGTCGCGGAGGGCGACGTCATCTACGTCGAGAAGCTCGACGCCGAGGCCGGCGCCACCGTCAAGTTCGACCGTGTCCTCGCCGTCATTGACGAGGATAACGCCGTGTTCGGCACCCCCGTCGTTGAGGGCGCTTCCGTCACCGCCAACGTCGTCAAGAACGGTCGCGGCAAGAAGGTCCGCGTCTACAAGATGAAGCCCAAGAAGGGCTATCAGCGCACGCAGGGCCATCGTCAGCCCTACACGAAGGTCCAGATAGAGACCATCGCGTGACCAAACCCCGCACTTATGACATTGGAGGTGTAACACATGGCACATAAAAAGGGAATGGGCTCCACCAAGAACGGACGCGACAGCGAGTCCAAGCGTCTCGGCGCCAAGAGGGCCGACGGGCAGTTCGTCCTCGCCGGCAACATCCTCGTCCGTCAGCGCGGCACCAAGATCCACCCCGGCACCAACGTCGGCAAGGGCAAGGACGACACCCTGTTCTCCCTGGTGGACGGCACCGTCCGTTTCGAGCGTTACGGCAAGGACCGCAAGAAGGTCTCCGTTTACGAGCTCAATCAGTGACAAAATGAAAAGAGACGGACTTTCGTCCGTCTCTTTTTGATATCGGGAGTTTTTACTATGGCTCACCTTTTGTTGACAAAGTCACCATCCAGGTCCGCGCCGGGGACGGCGGGGCCGGCGCCGTCTCCTTCCACCGCGAGAAATACGTCGCGGCGGGCGGCCCCGACGGCGGCGACGGCGGCCGCGGCGGCAACATCGTCTTCACCGTGGACGAGCACATGTCCACGCTCATGGACTTCCGCTACAAGCGCAAGTTCACCGCCGGCAACGGCCAGCCCGGCCAGGGCAAGCGCTGCTCCGGCAAGGACGGCGAGACCATCGTGCTCAGGGTCCCGCGCGGCACTGTCCTGCGCGACGCGGACAGCGGCGCCATCATGCACGACATGTCCTCCGGCGAGGACTACGTCGCCTGCCGCGGCGGCCGCGGCGGCTGGGGCAACAAGCACTTCGCCACGCCCACCCGCCAGGTACCCCGCTTTGCCAAGCCCGGCCTGCCCGGGGAGGCGCACACTATAACGCTGGAGCTGAAGCTCCTCGCAGACGTGGGCCTCGTGGGCTTCCCCAACGTCGGCAAGAGCACGCTGCTCTCCGTCGTCTCGAACGCCCACCCCAAGATAGCGAACTACCACTTTACCACTCTCTTCCCCAACCTGGGTGTCGTATATGTGGACGAGGGCGTGTCCTTCGTCCTCGCGGACATCCCGGGCATCATCGAGGGCGCGAGCGACGGCGCGGGTCTCGGCCACGACTTCCTGCGCCACATCGACCGCTGCCGCCTGCTCATCCACCTCGTGGACGTCTCGGGCAGCGAGGGCCGTGACCCGGTGGAGGATTTCGAGGCCATCAACGCGGAGCTGGCGCAGTACAACGCCGAGCTGGCCTCGCGCCCGCAGATAGTCGCCGCCAACAAGTGCGACCTGCTCGAAGAGGGCAGCGACAACCTTGAGCGCCTGCGCGAGCATGTCGAGGGCAAGGGCATGAGGCTCTTCGAGCTCTCGGCGGCCTCCACCCAGGGTACGCGGGAGCTGATGCGCGCCGCCGCGGGCGAGCTGGCGCATCTGCCGCCCGTCACGGTATACGAGCCGGATTACGTCCCGCCCGAGCCGGAGCTCGGCACGGCGGATGAGGTCGAGATAAAGCGCGAGGACGGCGTCTGGTACGTCGAAGGCCAGTGGCTCGCCCGCCTCGTCGCGAGCGTCAACTTCTCCGACTACGAGAGCCGCATGTACTTCGACCGCTGCCTGCGCACGGCCGGTATCTTCGAGCGCATGGAGGAGCTCGGCGTCCAGAACGGCGATACGGTTTCTATGTACGACATAGAATTCGAATACCAGGACTGAGCTGAAAAGCCGCCCGGAAACGGGCGGCTTTTCGCTTAAGGCTTTTTTCAGATGCTGCGGGCGAGCGCGTAGGCCGCCGCGTGATTCTTGGCGAGGTTCGAGGGGGTGTCGCTGTCGCCGATGTTATAGACCTCCGGCACCATGCCCACGAGGGACTTGTACAGCTCGTTATCCGCCGGGTCGCCGGTGCAGATGACGACGTTGTCGCAGGGGATATCGAAGCGGAAGCCTATCTTGTCCGCCGCGATGACCTTGTCCTCCTCAATGGCGTGGCACTTCGTGCCGAGGTGCTGGGTGACATTGTAGCGGTGCAGGCCGTGCAGCAGCACGCAGCGGTTGCCGAACATGTAGCCCGGGGCCAGGACGTCCAGCATTTCGAGCAGCGTCACCTCGTGACCCTCGCTGCCCAACTTCTCGGCCACCTCGCAGCCGACGTCGCCGCCGCCGACGACCACGACCCGCTTGCCGGGGACCTCCTTCTTCCCTATCAGGTAATCCTTGCCCGAGAGGACGTGCGGCAGGTCGATGCCGGGGACGGGCAGCCGGCCCGGCTTCACGCCCGTGGCGCAGATGACCACGTCCGGGTCCATGGCCATGATGTTTTCAACCGTTGCCTCGGTATTGTAGATGACGGGGATGTTATTTGCCTCGACCGTCGCCTCGAAATACGGTATGAGGGGCTTGAAGTGGTCCTTCTTCAGCGGCTGCATGGCGTAGTGTATCTGTCCGCCGAGCTTGTCGCTCTTTTCGATGATGGTCACGTCGTGGCCGCGGCGCTTGAGCACCTTGGCGGCCTCTATGCCGCTCGGTCCGCCGCCGACTACGACGACCTTCTTGACCTTCTCTGCCGGAGGCAGGTCAAAGTGGCTCTCGCAGGCCATGGCGCCGTTGCCGGAGCAGTAGCAGTGCGCGCCGGTGGCAAGCTGGTCCGAGGCGCAGACATAGCAGCCGATGCAGGGGTGTATCTCCCTGTCGCGGCCCTCCTGGAGCAGGCGGACAAAGTGCGGCTCGACAACGCAGCTCTTGCCTATGAACACAAAGTCGCAGATGTCGTTGGCAAAGGCGTTCTCAATGACGTCGGCAGTCCTGATGTCGCCGCCGGCGATGAACTGGGTCTTGAGATCCTCACCAAAGATGCTGCGGGCATACTCGCGGTACATCTTGGCCAGGGGCGCCATGGCCATGGGGCGGGAGGCGGTGAAGGGCAGGTCGTCGTCGTTGGGCATCACCTTGTTGCCGGCGCCGGCCATTACCTCGATGCCGTCCACTCCCAGCTCTATCATGCGCTTGACGTAGTACTTGCCGTCATCTATCGTTATGCCCGTGCCGGAAAAGAGGCTGGGCTTCACGAGGATGGCAAAATCCTCGCCGCACTTGGCGCGGACCTTGTTGATGATGTTTTCCACAAAGCGGAAGCGGTTTTCCGCACTGCCGCCGTACTTGTCCGTGCGCTTGTTGCTGTCCCTGCCCAGGAACTGGACGCAGAGGTAATAGCCCGTGGCGTGTATCTCCACGCCGTCAAAGCCCGCGAGCTTCGCGCGGTAGGCGCCCTCGGCGTACTTGTCCTCTATGGCCTCGATTTCAGGGATAGTCAGCTCGCGCGGGGTCTCGCGCTCGACGCCGATGACGTAGAACATCGGCATGGCTATGGGCGAGGGGCCGACGGGCTGGCCGCCGATTATCTCGCGCTTCGCGCCGCGGCCCGTATGGCTGATCTCAAGCACGCACTTGGCGCCCTCGGCGTGGATGGCGGAGGCCAGCTTCGTGAGGCCGGGTATGTACTTGTCGTCGTCCGCGCGGAGCATGTTCGCCGTGTTCAGGCCGAGCGGGGCGTCGATGCACGTGACCTCGATGCATATGAGGCCGAAGCCGCCCTTCGCGCGCTCAACATAGTGACGGATGCAGGTGTCGTTCACAAATCCGCCGACTGTGCTGCTCAGGCCCATGGAGGGCATGACCGAACGGTTCCTTATCTCAACGTTTCCAATTTTTCCGGGTCTGAACAGACTGGGGCAATTACAGGTTGACATTTTGATTCCTCCAAGTATAATTATTTTGCAATTGTTGTAATTTGGTGCGGGAATAACCGCGGAATCTATCGAATAGGCTGGCTGGAATATGAAGAAACAACAAATCAAGTCTCAGAGGACGAGACAGAATATAATGAGCGCGGCTGCAGAGCTGTTCGTGCGTGACGGCTATGAGAAGACCAGCGTCAACGGCATCGTCGAAAAGGCCGGCTGCTCAGTCGGCGCGTTTTACGGGCATTTCAAATCGAAGCAGGAGCTGGCCTCGCTGATTTGGGCCGAGTCCACTATTGAGATAATAAAAGAATCCGTCGAAAAGGGTTCACGCATAAAGGAGTTCGACGCTTTCATTGATTACCTAATAATGCGCTCCATCTCCTCCTACAGCAACAAGCTGACAAACGTCCTGTTTAAGCACATAAGCTACACCGCAGAAGTGCGCAGCAACATGGCCCAGTGGGCGGCACGCTATACCGGCATGATCAGAAACATGCTTCATCAGTATGCGCCCGAGGCTTCGGAAGACGCCGTCTGGTCTTACGCCAGTATCATTCACGCCATTCTTAACTCACACGCGCAGAAGTTCAGCGAGCAGGCCACTTATCTCTTCTTCAGCGACGATGTTCTCAAAGAGGCCATTTATGCCCTCATGGAAGCCTGCAAAAACAGCTCCAACTGAGCCTCGGCAAGAAATTCAATAGAATAATATTCTATTATCATATTTTTGTCAATAGCGTTTTCTTGGATGTGCGAATAGTATTCTATTTTTTCCATTTGTGCCTCCAAGTATATGAAAGTCAGCATTAGTTGTCAATATTGTGCTGTTTTGTGGCGCAATAAGTCGTGATTTTCGGCTTATTGCGCCACTTTTTTATTTTGCTCTCTACGCCCTGACCAATTTAAAACGTTGCAATTCACAAAATACCATTCGATTTATGTCCACATTCGACAATTGACAATCTGGCTCGATTGATATTATTCTAGCAATAGAATATGGTTCTATTAATATGGCGACTGTGCCAGTCGCCCTCCGTTCAAGCTGAAGAAAAAATAAGAAAAGGATGGTCAGAAAATGAGCGCAAACATTCAGCTATCTCCAAAGCACCGCACCTGGGTCCTCGTATCCTGCATCCTGCAGCAATTCGCCTTTCTATGCATCAGCTTTGGCTATGGTCTCGGCCTGCCGCAAATAGTGGCCGGTTTCAACAAATCTGAGTACTACGCCCTCGTGGGCGTCGTGTATTCCCTGACCCAGGCCATTGTGGCGCCGATCGTCGCGACCCTGGGAGACAGGCTCGGGCGCAAGTGGCTGAACGTGGGTTCTCTCGCGCTCATGTGCATCTTCCTGGTAATGACCTACTTTGCAAACTCCTTTGTGCTCTTCCTCATCAGCTGGGCCCTCTGCGGCGTGGCGGTCGGCGGTTTCATGACCGGTCCTTTCCTCATTGTTATGGACATATACGAGCAGAAGGACTGGGGCAAGATGTCCGGCAACCTCGTCACTGCGCTTTCCGCCGGCATGATAGTCGGACCCATTGTCGGCGGCCTTCTGGTTGACGCCGGTTCCCTGCGCGGCATTTTCCTGCTCCCCATCCCCTTCTTCATAGTCGCAGGCATCATCCAGTACGCCTTTTACCCCAACAAGAAGCGCGGCGGGAAGCACAGCTTCGATGCGCTCGGCTTCATCCTGCTCATATTCGCCATGGTGCCCTTTGTTGTCATTCTGAAATTTGCCGGCAATATGTTCCCGTGGAAGTCGGCGCTCACTTTCATTCTCGCCGCCGTCACTGTGATAGCCGCCATACTCCTCTACCGGCGCGAGACTCGCATAGAGCAGCCCGCCTTCGCCCTTGGGGCGCTCAAAAACCGCGTGGTGCTCGTGTTGTCACTCACCTGCCTGCTGGCCTCGGCCTACTCCGTGCTCAGCGCCGGCTTCCTCGTCTATTTCGCCCAGGCGGTTCTCCAGGTGTCGGCCACCAGCAGCGCCACGCTGCTCATGCCTCAGGTCGTTGTCTCGCTCTTCCTGCCTCAGATAGTCGGGCGCTGGGTCAGCAGAGACAGCAGGCGCTACAAGACCGCCCTCTGGCTCATGGGCATCTCGCTGGCGATCACGCTGATCGGCATCTCTATGATAAAGGTCGGCAGCAGTATAGTTATCCTCTATGTGCTCATGGCTGTCGGCGGCATAGGCTACACCTTCCTCAACAACTGCGTCGCGCCCTTCATGACCATGAACATTTCCCCCGCCGAGATGGGCGCGGCCAACGGCTGCAAGGGTTTCTTTACCACGCTGGGCGTCACGCTTATGGGCTCTATTTTCGGCATGATGCTCGGTATGTTCCAGGACTTCACGGTGGCCATCTCCCGCGTCTTCCTCGTAGGCGGCATCTGCTGTCTGCTTGTAACGCCGCTCATACTCATCTTTGTAAAGACCGGGCCGCGCCCCGAGGCTTAAATAAACGCTGTACATATAAAATTTAAATTAAAGGAGAAAACGACATGGAGTACAACAGCAGAATGCGCTGCGCCGGTAAAGTCGGCGTCGTCACCGGATGCACCGCAGGCATAGGACTTGCCACTATTACCAAGATGGTCGAAGAGGGCGCGGAGGTCTACATGCTCGTCCGCAACCTTGAAAAGGCCAAGCCCATAGCTGAGGAGCTCAACAAGAAGGGCCCCGGCCGCGTTGCGGATATGATATGGTTCGACGCGCGGATGATAGAGACTATCGAGCCCGCGATCAAGAAGGCCTATGAAGAAGCCGGACGCATAGATATGTTCGTCAACAATGCCATCGGCACGGGCGACGTGTCCATCAAGGACAACGGCACCATAACCGAGACAACGCACGAGAACATGATGAAGCTCACGGAAGGCACCCTGGGCGTCTCCGCCGAGTGCCTGCGCGTGGTCATTCCCCTGATGATAGCGGGCGGCGGCGGCAGCATAGTCAACACCGGCTCCACCACCGGCGCCCAGGCTGACACGACCCGCACCTATTACGGCGTAGGCAAGTCTGCGGTCCACATGCTAACAAAGTATGCGGCGCTGCAATACGGCAGGCAGGGCATACGCTGCAACGCAGTTCTCCCGGCCTTCACGCTGGGGCAGAGGACCTTGGAGTACCTCGGCCAGGAATTCTGCGACGCCTGGCTCAAGCACGCCTACATACGCCGCCCCGGCAAGCCCGAGGATCAGGCAAACGCCATCATGTTCTTCGCTACCGACGATTCTTCCTGGGTCACCGGTCAGATACTCGAGGTTTCCGGCGGCTTCGGCTGCGGTTCTCCGGTCTTTGGAGATACTCTCGGCGGCTGATCAGCACGGACTTTGAATTGGAGGGTGGACGCCGTTCGGCGTCCACCCTCACACGTTCCGCAACATTTGTATCTCTGCCCATACAAACGCAAAAAGCCGCCCGTAATGGGCGGCTTTTCGCTTTTTGAAGCTTTCGCTTACTTCATGCCGTTCTCGTAGGCCTCGATCATCTTCTTGACCATCTGGCCGCCGACGGAACCGGCCTGGCGGCTCGTGAGGTCGCCGTTGTAGCCCTGCTTCAGATTCACGCCGACCTCCTTTGGCGTTTTTTCACCTCAAAACTTCTGCTTCAAGCCCCTTTGGACAGTTCCTTTGTATCCACTTCCCTTTCTGGGCTTTCGTCAAGCTCTCCTATAAAACGGTAATATATCTTTATGCTCTGCCTGTAGCTCTGTTTATGACTCGTCACGCGCTTGCCTTCGGGCAGGAGCTTCGGGCCTATCTCGATGCGCTCTATAAAGGTGTGGAGGATGTCCCGGTCCAGCTTCTCGATATGCGTGTACTTCTTCGCTAGCTCAAAGAACTCCGTGTAGGCGTCCCTCACTTTGTCCGATTCCAGACGGCCGGATCTAAGCTCCGCCGACCTTCGGTTCAGCTCCTTCATCTCGTCCGAGAGCTTCCTTGCCATGCTCTCGAGCTGCTCGTCGCTCAGGATACCTGAGGCGTTGTCGCGGTACATCCGTTCCAGCATCCGGCCCGAGTTTTCAAGCTGCTTTTCAATAAGTCTCAGCTGCTTAGGCACGTCCGCCTCGCCGGAGAGCTCGCGGGCACGCTCTACGGCCTGGCGCGTTATCTCCTCCGTCTCCTCCACGCTGAACCTTATCAGCTTTTCCAGGTCACGCCGGACTATCTCCACGAGGTCGTCATAACGTATCCTTGCGCCAGCCTCGCAGCGGTGCGTCGAGCGCGATGAGAGGTTGTTGCACACGAGGTACCAGTATTTCTCCCGCTCGCCCTTGTACACCGAGCCGCCGGAGCACATCGCAGCGCCGCAGCTGGCGCAGTAGGCCACGCCGCCGAAGATGCTGTGGCGAAAGGCCGGATTCGCGGCATTGGACTTCGTGTTCTCGCCGAGATAGTGCTCGGCAAGCTCGAACTGCTCGGGGCTGACGAGCGCCTCGTGTGTGTTCTCGGTGACAAACCAGTCCTCCTCCGGCACTTGCAGCTTCTTCTTAGATTTGACACTGACCTTTCGGCTCCGTCCGAGTATGGTGTGGCCCAGGTAGACTCGGTTGCGCAGAATGCGCTTGACGGTCGTGTAGTTCCAGGCATCCGAGACGTGTGCCGCACCGCGCTCGGTGAACTCGTCGCGGCACTCCACGCGGTATTTGAGCGGGGGCATTACCCCCTCCCTCGTCAGCCTTGCGGCAATCGAACGCGTGGACTCCCCTGCCGCCGCCAGAGCGAAGATGCGCTGCACCACCGGCGCGGTGTTCTCGTCGGGGACGAGCTGGTCCGTGGTGTTGCGGGCCTTTTTGTAGCCATACGGCGGGCAGGCGGCGTATTTGCCGTTCCTGCGCTTGTTGTCCAGCACCGCACGGACCTTGCGCGAGGTGTCGCGCAGGTAGACGTCGTTCATGGCGAACTGGAACGGGGCCATCATGTTGTCGCCGGTGGAGTCGAAATTGTCCTGCGGCGCTATATAGCGGATGCCGTTCTCGGGGAAAAATCGTTCGGCGTAGTAGCTCGACTCGGACATATCCCTGCCTAGCCGGGACAGGTCCTTGGTGACGACCGTGTTAGCCTGGCCGGTGCTCAGGTGCCGGAGCATGGCCTGAAAGCCGGGCCGGTCAAAATTGCCTCCGGAGAAGCCGTCATCCACGAACTCACGGACTATGATGATGCCGCGGCTGCGGCAGTAGCTCTCGACTATCTCCCTTTGGTTCATTATACTTGAAGACTCGCCGCGCTTTTTCTCCTCATCCGAGAGCCGGTAATAGGTGTCGGCAAGTCTGAGCTGGGTCCCCAACAGCTTTCCTCCTTTCCGAATAGGGACCGCCCGTACATGGTGATATTATACCACCGGCCTGTCCGGGCGGTCAAAGCTGTGGATCATGCCAGCAGAGGCAACGATTTCCTCCACCACGGCCTGTTTGGCGGTCCTGTGTCCCGTGAACACCCGCTCGACGATGTAAACAGCACCGCCAAGCTCATGCAGGCAGCTGTTCTCATACACGGTGTTTGCGGGATCGGCAGCGTTTCCGCGCCTTCGCTCCGCGCTGTGCTGCATTCGCTTCACCTCCATGGCTTTAGTGTTCCCGTTTTTACTGGCAGGTAGAACTGTCCCGCTCAGATAGAGCGGGATGTTGACTTTTTATCCGCCGTATTTGCCACGCGCCCCGGCGGTGAGGGGATACAGCGAGCCGCCTCTGGCGAGGCTGTCATAGCTCCACGGCATCGGACTAACCGTGTGCCGCAGGGCTGCCCCCAAGTCCTCGGGAGCGCGTGAGCAAGTACCTTTATCCCCCGCGCTTTCATTGCAAAGCGGCTTGCCAAAGCCGTTTTTGAGGCCGCGTTCATCGCTCAGGCTAACGCCGTCATCGCGCCGCGCCCCACGTCGCTGACCGTCTCCAGTCACGCAGGTTCTGTGCTCGCTATACCGTGTATTAAGTTGTCCAAGGCTGTCAAAATAAGTGCCTCTATATATCCCGTTTTTAGCCCAATTTTTCAGGGTATTTTATGTAGAATAAAATTGCTTACAGAAAGTTCACAATTTTGCTGCTGACTACCGTCCCTATTATGTGCATTAGATTTGGATTGACATTTGTTGTTTGCCTTGTTACGGGCAGCGTCATAGGTCTTCAGATGTGTACTGAATTTAATGGACGTGAGCCGCTTCATCGCGTAACGAATGGAGTCGACAACCGCTGTAACGCTCACTCCTTCACCTGAGGCAATCTCTGCAAGTTCATATTCGCAAGCAAATCTCTGCCACAATCTTCGGAACTGCGTGTCTGTAAGTATTGATCGTATTATTGATCGTATTATGGAAATAATCTCTCCCATTTTTTAGCTTCTCTGATCCTTTGAGTTCAGCGGACAGCCAGTCGCTATATTCATGTCTGTCGAGAAGATGATCTAATTCAAACGAATACCGCCTGTCATTAAGTGCTCGTTCTCGAAGTGCTGAATTTCTATAGTCTTCATCTGACCACGCCTTACACTTTTGAAACTCCTCGTCGCTGTCGAAGTGCTCGCGTGTGAGGCGCACATTTTCGCCTGTTACACTGCGGCATACTATGGCCTCTGGGTCAGTTTTGTTTACTGCGTAGTCGCTATTATTACTGAGCATATAAAAAGCCTCCATTGCCTTTGACTTGAATCTCAAGTATGCTTAGGAGGCGCCCGTTGAAACGCAAATACGCAGGCAGCGTTATTTCCGCCTGGATCGTATATTAGACTGTCGGTATAAACTTTGCCGTTATAAATCATGACATGCGTTGTGCTAATGTATACGATTTTGCATGTTATCGCGGTTTAACCAATGCAATATGCTTTGCTCTATCAACAGCAAAATTGTTATTGATCTGCGGTACAGCAGGCCATTAGAAAAAAGGTGCGGACACCCATAAGGTTGTCCGCACCTTTATAGTTAATAAAAACTTATCCGATAGCATGCCGCTCGCGCTGCTAAGTCGTTTCTGCAAGCAACAGCTCCTCAAGCATTTTGATTCCCGCTGTTGGTAAATCAAGTTTCTGCACATATCTCCAGAGCTCAGTCTTTGTCATTGTCTTTAGCCGCCCCCACTCCTTTTCCTTGTACATGTTGTCCTGCGGCAGTCTGATCATGAGCTGCAGGAGCTCGCGCTCGAAGCGTGCCCTCGGCGTCTCCGGCCTCCAGCAAAGCTGCAATACCGCCTTTTCGCCCGAATTGAGAGTAAATTCAGCTCTCAGGCCTCCACAGTGGCGGGTTCTCACGGGCCGCCTCTCCCCGCAAACATGCATTATAAGTTCCCCAGAGAATATCCCCTCGAACCTCAGTTCGAAGCTGCGTCCGGCATCCCATTTCTCCGGCGGCATGGATATCTCCAGGCTGAGTCGGCCCTCAGACTCCATGCTCTGAGTGAAAACCGTCACAGACGGTGCCTTCGGGCTGCCCTCATACAGTTTGAAGGCCCCGTTTCCCGGAAAAACGCGCACGAGCAGTTTTTCAGGCTCCGTGCAGCGGCTGTCGGGCTCAGCGTCGAGCGTAAGCACGGTTCCGGATTTTGCAAGGGCAGGTATGCTGCCCATATCCCGGAGCATATGCAGTCTCCGTCCGCCGTCGTAGACCAAGCCTGTGAAGATGTCCGTCCAGCGGCCCTCCGGCAGCCATACATCTGTCTCGCCCATGCCAAGGCTCTCCGAATGTGCGGTTATCGGCGCGACCAGAAGATCATCGCCGAACATATACTGCCCATCTGCCTCATACGCCTCCGGCTTGTCTGGATAAAGGTGATACATGGGGCTGACAAGCTGGCCGCCTTCCCGCTCTCCCAGGCAGGCGTAGGTATATATGTATGGGATAAGCATGTGCCTTAGCCTGAACCACTTTGCCGCGATCTCTCTCGCTCCCGACGAAAGCGTCCAGGGCTCCTTTGAAACCGTGGGAGCCGGGCAGCAGTGTATTCTGTTTATTGGGCTGAACACGCCGAATTGCAGCCAGCGAAGATAGAGCTCGTCATCGCGTTCGCCGCGGTGATGGCCGCCTACGTCGTGGCTCCACCAGCCAAAGCCCACGTTGGAGGCCGTTGCCGTAAAGTACGGCATATACCTCAGGAACTCCCAGTCCATATGCGTGTCACCGCTGAAGCCGACTGGGTACCTCTGAGCTCCGGGGCCGCAGTAGCGCGAGAGAATAAGGCCCTCGCCCGTTCTGTGCTCGCTGTCGAGCCAGTGGTAGTGGTTGAGCGCCCAGAGCGGGTCCAGGTCATCCCGGCCGATCTTGTCGCCCTGCTGCCAGTCGACCCACCAGAAATCCACGCCCTCGTCCTCGAGCGGGTGGTGCAGGATATCGAGATAGCTGTTTACAAAGTCCGCGTCCTGTATGGCAAAGGGAATGTGCAGCTTTGTTTCGGGGTCCAGGCCGAGGCTCAGCGCCATGTCGGCGTAGGGCTTTTCATACCAGCGGACTCCAAGCGCCGGGTGCAGGTTCAGGCTTGTCCTGCGGCCCTGTCGGTGCAGCTCCTTCAGTAGGGCGACGTGGTCCGGATACAGCTTCTCGTTCCATGTATATCCCGTCCAGCCGTCCGTTCCGCCGTACTCCTCCCCGTCCAGGCGCTTTTCCCGGCTGCCGAATTCGCCTTCTATGTCCACATAGTGCCAGTCCATGTCTATCACGGCTACGGAGATGGGTATGCCCTCGTCGTCAAAGCGCTCCATGAGCTCGAGGTATTCGTCCTGGGTGTACGGCCAGTAGCGGCTCCACCAGTTTCCCAGCGCCCAGCGCGGCACAGCCGGAGGATAGCCGCTTATGTCGTACAGCGCGCGGACTGCCGCAGGGTAGTCGTGCCCATAGGCAAAGACATAAAAGTCCTCCGTTCCGCTGCGGCGCGGCATCAGCCGCCCATCGCCGCAAAGCAGCAGGCTTGACGAGTCGTCCAGCACCGCGACGCCGCTCAGCGAGCACACGCCGGCGCTCAGAGGTATGTGCTCCTTGTCATAGCGGTTCACCTGAGGCAGAATTCTCAGGTGCTCACCGTTGGTGTCAAGCGTCCTGAATGTGCCGAGCAGGTTCCCACCGTTGTCCAGGGCGGCGGAACTGCCGTCCGGGAAGACCACCCTGCCCTCCCGTGGTCTCTCCGGCTCAAGCGTCAGCCTGACGGCGCCTGTGTCGAGCTCAAGTCCGTCTTTTGTCTCCTTAAGTTTGAATACCGTTGCCGGCATATCTCTATACCAGGCAAGCTGGCTGGCCTCGTCCGTGAAAACGCCGTCCGGGGACGTCTCGATGCGGAAAAGCCTGTCTGCCAGTACCGTTATTCTAAGTCCACCGCGGGTCACGATGTTTTCACTTTTAGCCCTCGGCCTGAGCCGCGGCACGAGATGATCGTGCAGCATATTTCCTCCATTCCGTCGCTGCCGCTCAAGCGGCAAAGCAACGCACCGAATATTCATATGGAACAGCCAGTTTTGTGTATTCGTCCGTTAGCTTCAACGTATATTGCTCCCCTGAGACGTAGTCGAACCAATCATACTCCGAACCGTCTGCAAAGGACCAGAATTCCAGATCAGAATAGCTCTCGGTATCGTTTCCCACGTAGCTCCCGAGTTTCCCGTCCACGGTGTTCAGAGGTATCACGGAGCCGGCCCTGACGAACACGGGTATCTCGTCGAGCTCGCACTCGAACATGTGGGTCCCGGGCTCATATAATTCCCCGTCAAAGAAGCCGTACCACTCCCCTTCGGGAAGATACACCTCCACCCTGCCGCTCGATATCTCCGTCACCGGGGCGACGAGCAGGCTGCGGCCCAACATATACTGGTACTCATACTCCGCCGCCTCGCTGTCCTCTGGGAACTCATAGGCCATGCTCCGCATGAGCGGCTCACCGCTCTCGCTTGAATATGCCGCCTCGGAGTAGATATACGGCAAAAGATTCATTCTGAGGTTTGCGTAGTACCTGTACACATCAAGGCAGGTATTGCTGCCCTTGCGCTCGGCCATGTTCCAAGGCGTGCGGGCCACACTTGGGCTGGGGTCTCCGCCGGTCTCCGAGTGCAGCTGCATCACCGGGGAAAAGGCCGCCTGGGTGACGCTGCGGCAATAGAGCTCCGTTGTGGGCACATCTCCTCTGAAGCCCGCAATATCCCAGGCCACGAAGGGTATGCCGGACATGGATGCGCTCTGGGCGGCGATTATTGCCGATTTGAAGGCCTTTTCATCCGACAGCTGGTCGCCTATCCAGCACAGGGGGTGCGTCTGCATGGAGCTGCCACCCGCCCGGCTGAAGGTCACTCGCTCCTGCCCGTCGGCATTTATGAAGTCATAGTAAGCCTGCGCATAGGCATCGGGATATGCATTTCTGAGGCTGCGGCCCGAGAGGCCGTTCGAGGCCACGACGTCACTTCCCCAGACGAACTCGCCGCCGTCGGTCTTGAAGCCGTCTATGCCCAGCTCGTCTATAAGATATCTCCGCTTTTCCAAAAACCAGCTCGCCGCTTCGGGATCTGTGAAGTCCACCAGGAGGCTGCTGCCGAACCAGGTCCCGGACGGCATACGGTAGGTCGAACCGTCCTCGCGGCTGAACACATAACCCATATCCTCGACATAAAACTGGTCTCGCATGGACTGTACCGGAGCAGTCGTCGAGTATTTGAGCACCGGTATCTGCCACAGCAGGACCTTTATCCCGTTCTCGTGCAGCTCGTCGATCATACCTGCGGGGTCAGGCCATCTGCCCGAGAACGTAAAATCGTCCAAGCTGAAGGCCCCCGAGCCGTCATTCGGCTGCATACTCCGCGTCGTTCCAGATGTAGAAGGTCTCCTCGTCGCTCCAGGCTTCGATGACTATTACGCTGGTGGATATCCGGTTTTCCAGAGCGGCGTCCAGCTGCTCCATTATCTCGGATTGCCTGTTCCACTCGTTGGCGGATATCCACGGGCCAAAGGCCCAGGCGGGAGGCAGTTTCGCCTTCCCGGCCAGCTCTGAATACCTGGACAGGATGTCGGCGTTATCTCCGGTTATGAAGTGGAACGGCACGGAAAGCTCGCCGTCGCCCTCGGTATACACCTCCACGACGCAGGCGTCTTCACGCTCGGAACACATGGCGAAGCGCGAATAGCAGGTGCTGTCCACAAAGAGCCCGTACTTATCCGGCACGAAGTAGAACGGCACGGGCGTATAGGATTCGCCCTGCTGCTGTGTATACCAGTTGACGCAGTAGATGTCCACGGTCTTGCCGCGCTGGTCTAGCGAATCGTACCTCATGCCAAAACCGTAAAATGCGTCTGTCCTATCCGCAGCGACACTGAGCCTGATTCCGCTGATGTCGGCGCCGTCCGTCAACAGCTCCAGGCCCTCGCACATGCTCAAAAGCTCACGTCCGTCAAGCTCCGCGGAGAACGCGCAGCTGTCCTCTGCAAATTCGGCTTTGAGTCCGCCGCTTGTCAAAGACAGCTCTCCGGTTTCCTCCAAGTCCGGCTCTTCAGCGCCGTCTTCCACCGTGAGCGAAAGCACACCGTCCGACAGCTCCGCCCTGGCCGTGGCTTCCACGCCTCCGGCCGAGCCGGAAATGACCAGGCCGCTTTCATCCGCGCGTATACTTTCAGGGATAAACGTCTGCCATTCGGAAATTGAGAACTCAAATATGCCGAGCTGTTTTTCCGCTTTCCCGTCCGTTCCGGCGCAGACTGTGTATTCCACCCTGTCTCCGGTGTCAAAGCTGCCGAGCTTGCCTATGCATCGCAGCCTTTCCACGCCGTCAACGCTGACGTTTGCCCTGTGGCTGCATTTTACCGGCTCCATGATTTCTCCGTTCAGAGACCACTCAAGCCAAATGTCCTTGTCCTTCAAGGATGTCCCAACGGAGACGTTTATCTCCACTTCTTCGCCGGCTTTGGGGTCCCTGGGGCTCCTCTGCCACCATTTCTCGGGTACTTCTTTGCTGCCGTACAGGTTGTCCCAGCCGTAGGGCTCGTGAGCGAGACCATCTGAGGGCAGCCCATAAAGTTGAAGTACTTCCTTCCCGGTCCCCTCGGTCTGAACCGCCCCGCAGGCAGAGATCGCGGCGGCGAGCAGGATCGCCGCCGCGATCATAAGGGTCTTTCGCATCGTTATTCTCCAGTAATGCCGGTCTTTTCGATGCTCTCCACAAATTGCCGCTGAATTATTACGTAGAGCAGGATGAGCGGAAGTATCGAGAGCAGAGTTCCGGCAAGGCGAATGGACTCGTTGAGCGCGCCTCCGGAGCTGACGCCGGTCGAAGAGAACATCTTTTCAAACGTGTCTTCAAACTGCTGCAGATGCATAGGCAAAGTAGTGACCGCTCCGGTTGAATACTGCGGTATCTGCGTGGTATCGTTCCAAGTCCAGATGAACGAGAACAAGTAGGTCAGCACCAGCGCGGGCTTGGCCATCGGAAGGGCTATGCGGAAAAATATTTTCCACGGTCCCGCTCCGTCTATCTTTGCAGCCTCGTCCATGGCTTTCGGATAGGAGCCGAAATAGTTATAGAATATGAGCAGAAACACCGAGCTTTTTATACCCTGCCCCAGCAGGCAGATCAGATACATCGGCCATATCGTTCCAACAAGCTTGTAGGCGTTGAAGAGCAGAAAGCGCGGTATCGTTGTGACCTGACTGGGTATCAGGAATATGAATACAGCCAGCACGACCCAGAGCTTCTTGCCCGGCACAGGATATCTCGCCAGCCCGTAGCCCGCCATGGCAAGCGTCAGGGTCTGGAGTCCAGCCGGTATCACCGTCATTATGAGCGAGTCTTTAAGGCCGTCCCAGAACTCCAGTGTCCTTGCAGCCTTTTTGAAGCCTTCAAGAGTGAAGTGCGTAGGCACCCAGGTCACCGTGGCGTCCACGAGGTCCGCAGTGTCCATCAGGCTGACGGATACCATGTACAGCAGAGGATATATGAACACAAAACCCAGGCCGGTCAATATGAAGTATGTAGCGATTTTTTGTCGGCACGCTTGAGGAGCCGGCTTTCCCGCGGAAGAAGCGCATGAGAGCTTCCTTTGCGGCGACTTTTCTTCCTGTCATTTTGCGCCTCCCTTTTCCCGACGCTCTCTGAGGAGCAGAAACGCTATTGTCATGAGCAGCATCAGGCAGAATGCGTATATCCACGACATGGCCGCCGCAAAACTGTACGGTCTGGCGATGTCTGTGATAGATTCCATGATCTTCGCATTTGTAGCGTCGTCAGCCGCAGTGCCCATTTCAATTATGGTGTAGATGGCGTTTAGCATAATAATGGGCCTTAGGTGCGGCAGGGTGATCTTCCAGAATGCCTCCCATGGGGACGCTCCGTCTATGGACGCCGCCTCGTACATGCTTCCGTCGATTTTCTGGAGCGCTACAAGAAAGACAATGATCTGCACACCGCAGAACCAAAGGATCTTGATAAAACTGTTCAGAACCTTCAGCAGCAGCAGCGACCAGCCCTTGTCAAGCTCCATGAGTATAGCGTTAAGGCCCATCAGATCCATATCTATGCTCATCGCCGAAGTCTCCGTCATAAGCTCCGACATGACTGGACCGCTCATAATGATGACAGGCATGAAAAATATCATTCTGTATACAGTTCTGCCCTTAAAGCCGCGGTTCAGCAGAAGGGCCATGACCAGTGCGAAGACGACAGAAATCGGTGTGCCTATCGCCACCTGCGTAACAGAGGTCACCAGCAGCGTTGGAAACTCAGTGTCCAAAAATAGCGCCTGCCTGAAATACTCCCAGCCTACCGGTTCGAGTACCACCTCGCCGGGACGTATCGCCACTTGGTTGAAGCTGATGACTATGGAATAGATAAGCGGGTAACCGGTTATGGCCAAAAAGCCTATGACCCACGGCAGGAAGAAAAGCAGTCCGGACAGAGTTTCTCTCTGTCTGTTTTTCAGTCGCGGCGCCCCGGACCTCACGACCCGGTCACGCTTTAAGATGCGCATCCGCCTCACTCCCCTCATTGCGCCACAGTGAACCAGCACGGTTCCACACTCAAGCCGTCCACGGTCTGCGTGCTGTCTGTATAGTTTACATATACTTTCACACCATTGTCGTATTTCACTCGGATTAGACCTGTCTCAAGGCAGCGGTGCTCTACAATACTGTGTCCCCACACGCTTTCAAGAGCGGAGGCCACCGTTTCATAGGACTCAACCATGATATCGTGCCAGCCTTCAAAACCAACCGACGCGTACTGCGCCTGCGGCGTATTTACAAGCTCTGAGCTGTCGCATGCCACAACTGCAAAGGACGGAGCCATACCGTATTCCACCAGCCTGAGCAACTTTTCACGCGAACACGACGTCATGTTGAGCGGTTCGGAAAACACCTCGACACTGCCGCTCAAGACTATCTGCAAAAAGGGCACTGTGTCGCTCTCATACAACAGTTGGCTGCTCACTGCCGGAGCGCCCAAAAATTGAGACGCAGACCGCCAAAGGTACTGATTTGGCTCATACATCGCGAGCTTTTCCCCGGAGGCGAGCTTTTCCACCAGCTCAGTGGTCTTTGCAAGCCCGGCTTGTCTGACAAGCTCCTTGCCTGATGTGAAATCGCTATACAGCCTAGACGGCAGCTGGTCGACGGCAAAGTTCGCGCCATAGCTTCTGCCGATAGCCGAGTCGATGATTTGCTCCGCCTTTGAAAGCCGATATACATACGTCGTATCGTATATCGCTCCGTATACATCCAGGGAATTCAGCCATTTTATGACCATGCTTGACAAGTTGTTGGCCGCCTCTGTGCGCTGTGTTATCTGATCCTCATTGGCCGTCAGCGGGTCGATATAGAGGTTTAGCGTTCCTCCCCCCTCCTCGAGCTGAGCGCGCAGCTGCTCAAATTCCTCCTGCGTGCCCAGCCGGCTGAGCATTTTTGTACCAGCCTCATTATTCTTTGTATAGCAGCGGTACACTAGCAGCAGATCTTCCACGCCGTCTTCCTTCAGGGCCGAAACGATATCGGACGCTTCCGAGTACGTCGTAAAGGTCTCTGTCGTGTTGAACAAAAAGCCCTTCCTCTTGTCTGCGCCCAAAACGTCGAGGTGCATAGGCACGTTGCTTATCTCGCTCAGCTCAAGCTTTTCAAGCTCGCCGTTTTCCAAAAGCATCTCCCTATACATTACGGCCATCCCGTCGTAGCGGGCGTCGTCTCCGTTTACAAAGTAGAAGCTTATGCGCGGCTCGACCTGGTTCATTTCGGGCTGCGGCATGAGCGCGCCCGAACCCTCCTTGCGGTTTATATTCATCATGTACTTCTGGCGGTACTCAAATCGCGCCGCCGCCCAGTTGTACGGTATATTGGTCAGCGCCGGAGACGCTACTATACTCGCATACTCGTCTCCGCTCTCCACAACGGCAAGGAATCCGTTCTGTCCGTCTCCATGCACTATTCCGTAGATGGGCATATATGCCTGGTTTTCTTCCTTTAAGTAGGCATATCCACCATAGCTGTAGTTCTCTACCCCAGCGTCCGGGCCGTATATTCTAGCCGCATAGGTCGTCACATAGTTCGCAGGCTCTAAAAATCGTATCAGCGCACCTGTACCATCCGGTATCAGAATATAGCCGTCTATGTCTGTTCCATGGGACGAACCCAAGAAAGGCATGAATGTCACAGACTTGAGCATGTATCCCTTCTTATCGTCCACGAGCAGTTTTTCCTTCAGGCTGCCTTCGACGACCTCGAAACTCACCTGACCGCCGTTGAGCTCCACTTCAACGTCCATCTCTATGCCCACGTTTTCAAATGAGACGCTGCATACGAAGCCGTTTTCCGTCATTTCGTAGCTTGCGCTGCCGTCCTTGCCTATGCTGAGCCTGCTCTCTCCTCCGGTCTTATCGAAGCATTCCACAGCCACGAGTGAATTGCCGTAGCAATTCCACGTGCTGTTCAGGCCCTCTGCCTCTTCCAGGGGAAGGCTGCCCCAGACATAGCCGCTGTGCTTATCCACGATCCTCAGCGCGCCGTACTGTCTGTTCAGCCACAACTCAAGCTCGTCGGACTCCGCCGCCATTTCAAAGCCTGCAGGGTCAAAGCGGCTCTCCACAGGCTCTTCACTGTACGGATGCACCTGACGATTCGAGTTCGCCTCAAGCATTCCGTTTTCCAAGGGCTCTCCAGACAGCGGAGCCAGCTCCGCTGTCTGGTCTGCCGGCATAGTGCCGGCAGCGCTGGCAGGCTCTAACAGCAGCAGCACCGTCAGCATCAGGCAGGCCGCCCTCAAAAGGCTCTTATTGGAACACACGATATCTCACCTCCTCAAACACCTCAAGCACAAAGGTCACGAGTTCGCGCCAGAGTATGTACAGCACTGCCGCTGCAACGATCACCATCAACATGAAAAACAGCGTAAGCAATACATTTGTGATTGTCTTCGGTATGCTGTAGGAATTCGTCTCACGTATGGCTATGAACACCAGTATGCAGGGATAGCCGAGCATCAGCACGCCGAGCAGAGTGTATACGAACATCTCTGTCCAGGTAAAAAAGTATGACAAGACCACAAGCACCGGCCAGAACACTATTATGGGCGTGAGCGTATATCCGAGTATGACGTACATCTGCCGGAAAGTCGCCTTGCCCTCGTTTATGGCGCTAATAAGATACGTCCCCACAAGGAACAGCGCCGCGGGCACAATTTCCATAAGAGCGATGGCCAGCGGGCTGCTGCCTATCCAGTAGCCGCCTCCAAACACGAAAGAGGTCAGGCCGCGGCAGATCAGGCTCATCGCGATCGCTGTGATATACAGTATGGTCGCCGCCGTCAGGCTGCCCCTGTCACCCTGCTTTATGTAGTACGCGCCGTCTATCGGATGAACCACCATGTACCATGCATCCGTGGTCAGCTGCCTTATCAGCGGGTGCCTGACCTTGAATTCATGCACTGCATCAGCGATATACTCGTGATATGCGTACCGTTTCCTGGCAAAATGGTCTACAACAGCCAGAGCCAGCAAAATCAGCACAGCAAGCAGTACCCATTCTATGTTCTGCCTCATCCACTCACTGCGCATCTCCCAAAAGCAGTCTGAGTACATCTTTGCGTCTTCGCACAGCTTGTAATACTCAGCCGCTTCCTCGTAACGCATCAGCTGAAAAAGCGCGTCGGCATAGCCATAGTTGGCCATCAAGGTGTTGGGATTCATCTTCTGTACCTCTCCCCAAAGGGCGAGGCTCTCCTCATAGTTGCCGGCATTGTATGCAGCGTTGGCGCTGTTGACCAGCTCTGCAAAATCTGTAGGAGTCCAAACCTGTATAAGTCCGCGCTCCTTGTCAAGCAGATACATATTATTTTCAGCATCCGTCTCAATAGCACTGACTACCGTCATGACCCCGTTTCTGTCTGAGCCGGTCGCCGTCCTCCAAACTGATACAGAAACATGCCGTCATTACTGTATTCATCTATATACCCATTGCCTGTTACCGCGTAATAGCTTCCGCTCGGACTTACCGACACATCTACATAGTCAGGCCTTCCGAAATTGCTGAACTGAAAGGTATTCGCACCAGCAAGATTCAGACGCTTTATGGAATCAAACTGCGAATCGGCCTGCTGCGTGACTGAGAACACCATGTTGTCCTCCGCTATATCCAGCGATATCACTGGGGCAGGGGTCCGCAAAGCATCCTGTCCTTTTGCTCCTCGGTATAAATATCTTTTGAACAGCTCAATCAGCGACAGACTTCCCGTGGTATTCGCGCCGAAAAGCCGTTGAAGCTCCCGGTCTGCGTTGAATTGGAGTATGCCCTCGCTCGTACCCTCGCTCACAACAAAATGGTTCCAAATCATTTACGGCGATCTTTTCGGCTTGTAAGGGCTAGCGCCGAAATAGCTCTCATCAGGGCGGTCGATACGCTCGATCTCACGCCTGTCTGAGTCAAGGATCACCACTTCCTCAGCCTTTGTAGTCTGCTATATATATCGTGCCGGAGTCGTCTATCCCACACCCCCCCTGTC
>ENA-OQCL01000067-OQCL01000067.1-human-gut-metagenome-genome-assembly--contig:-NODE-67-length-56236-cov-17.472741_pt1 | contig 56236 bp, 50 predicted proteins | sample MGYA00242502_ERZ504586 | MGnify/ENA primary metagenome ERZ504586 (study PRJEB26092, sample SAMD00036316) | human gut metagenome | host: Homo sapiens | study: EMG produced TPA metagenomics assembly of... | reverse complement strand
GAGTAATGAGAACTAAGAAATACAGTGAGGAACCAAGAAAAAAGTAGCAATCAAGAAAACAGCAATAAACGCATATACTTTGATTTTTTCGGATACGATGAACCGAAAAAGAACCCCAGCAACGCCCAACAAGACGAGGCTCCCCGAAAACAAGGAGACATACCGAACTTTACTGAATGCCCCCCATGTCAACCCTTGGAATACCGATGTGATATCGCCAAACCAATAGAGGTTCAAGATGTTCCAGTCAAAGCTTGATATCCGGCCAAGGCGCAGCTCCGCGATGGTCGGCAAGAGGAATACAAAGTTGACGCCAACAGCCAGCAGTATTCCTGTAAAGAGCTGGAAGAAGAAACGGCCGATGCATTTCCAGGAACACTGCGTGGCCTGACGTATCAACGCAACCTCCCATACCCCCCAAACACCGGCGAAAAGCAGGTCGATGAAGCCGCTGTACCAGTTGAACAGGACAGCCATTGCTGAGGGGATGATGAAGTACAGCAAGTTCCTGCCCATGCGGATCTGATAGATGCCCAGCAGGATCAGCGGTAGCAGATAGACACCATCGAGCCACATCACATTGCGCGCCTGCTCCAAGTTGTACTGCATTAGGCCGAAGCTCATGCCGAGCGCAATGAGAAACGGCGCGGGCAGCCGATGCGCAAAGCGATGGTCCAGATAGAACGCCATCGTCAGAGCCGACAAGGCAAGCTTGATGACGACCAGCATATCATAAAAGACATGCAAGTTCTCCTGACGGAAGAACACGACGAGAAGATTCCACGGTGAGAAGAGGTAATACGTCAGGATGGCCCAGACATTACTGCCGAGCCCACGGTCGAAAGAAAAGGAATACGAGGCTTCGCCGTCCAGCAGATGCTTGAGATACGAGAAGAAATCCATGTACTGGATATGCGCATCGACCTGCGCAAAGCTGTTATTGCCGAATGGCGCATACTGATGGAAGGCCATGAGGCAGAGCAGGATGATCATCGTCCCGATAGATGAAGCGATGACACTGCGCCATCTTGTCTGCCTCAGGAGTATATTCTCTTTCATGACCTTCTCCCCTTCTGATTGTTCACGAAATGTCCATTGTAATCCTTAACAAAGTAAAGCGGCCGGAACTTGCTCTCGTTGAACACTCTGCCCAGATACTCCCCGATAATGCCCAAAAATCAGCAACTGGACGCCGCCAATGAACAGGATAATGGAAATCAGCGATGGATACCCCGGCACATCACCACCGTACATCAGGGTACGGATGACGATGTAGGCCATGTATAGGATAGACAGCAAAGCTAGCAAGCAGCCCATGAATGATGCCATGCGCAGTGGAGCGATGCTGAAGCTTGTAATTCCCTCAATGGCCAGGTTCAGGAGTTTCCAGTAATTCCACTTCGACCTACCCGATATGCGGGCCTGTCTCGCAAAAAGAACCTCTTTCTTGCGGAAACCGATCCAGCTGAATATCCCCTTATTGTAGCGCTGAGACTCGCGCATCAGGCGCACGGCATCGAGACATTGCCTATCGAGCAAGCGAAAGTCGCCGACATCCGGCTGGATGGGGATATCGGTCAGGTGCTGCAGGATGCGATAAAATGTGTGTGAGGTCCATTTCTTGAAGAACGACTCACCTGCACGGCTGCTCCGCTTAGCACTGACATCGTCGTAGCCCTGCTGCCACCAATAGATCATCTTTGGAATAAGCTCCGGCGGGTCCTGCAGGTCGGCATCCATGATGATGGCTGCATCGCCGCGCAGATAGTCAATACCAGCAATCATGGCAATTTCCTTACCGAAGTTCCGCGACAGATTGAGATAGGATACCCTTTCGTCACACCGATGCAGTTCCTGCATGATGGACAGAGTATTATCTTGGCTGCCATCATTGACAAACAGGATCTCAAAATCATACTCTTGCAGCGAATTGATGACAGCAGCTGTGCGCTCATAGAACAGATTAAGCGCGCTCTCTTCGTTATAACATGGTACCAGTATCGATATCGTATAGCGTTGTTCCTCGGTATTCTCTCTAGACTGCTCCAAGACTCTAAACCCTTTCTTAAGATATCGTACAATGCGATTTAAAAATGACAAATCCATTATATCATATTATAATAGAATCATGTGAACAAAATGTTTTAACAATCCAATCGCAAGGGAGGATTTGTGTTGCCTCAAGCTATCATTATCGGCGCAGGGCCGGCAGGGCTGACGGCGGCTTATGAGCTGCTGAAGCAGACGGACATCCATCCGATTGTCCTCGAGCAGGAGGATTTTGTCGGGGGGATTGCCCGCACGATGGTCCACAACGGCTGCCACATCGACGTCGGCGGCCATCGCTTTTTCTCGAAGGACCCGCGGGTCATGGCGCTCTGGAAGAAGCTGCTGCCCGTACAGGGAGCTCCTTCACTGGACGACCGGCTGCTGCACCGCGACTGCGAACTGGCGCAGGGCGGACCGGACCCGGAGCAGACGGACCGCGTCATGCTGCTGCGCACGCGGCTCTCGCGCATCCGTTATCTGCACCATTTCTTTGCCTATCCCGTATCGCTGAGCGGCGAGACGATCCAGAATCTCGGCCTGGCACGGCTCTTCAAGGTCGGCATCAGCTATCTGCACGCCTGCATCCGCCCGCGGGAAGAAAAGAGTCTCGAGGACTTCATGGTCAACCGCTTTGGCGAGGAGCTCTACCGCATGTTCTTCCGCGACTACACGCACAAGGTCTGGGGACGGTACCCTGACGCCATCGACGCCGACTGGGGCAGCCAGCGCATCAAGGGTGTCTCCATCCGCAAGGCGCTGGCCAACCTCTTCAGCAGCAAGAAGACGAGCGAGAAAGAGACCTCTTTCATCGACCGCTTCCTCTATCCAAAGTACGGCCCGGGGCAGCTCTGGCAGACGATGCGCGAGGAAGTCGAGCAGATGGGCGGCGAAGTGCGCCTCAAGAGCCGCGTCGTCCGCCTGCTCGGCACAGGCAAGAAGCTGACCGGCGTCGTCATCGAGACGCCAGATGGTGAAGTGACGCTCAAAGCAGACTACATTTTCTCCAGCATGCCGATAGATGAGCTGGCTGACAAACTGCCAGACGGCGCTCTGTCCAATAAGGCTAAGACCACTGCTGAGCAGCTGCCCTACCGCGACTTCATCACGGTCGGCATCCTCGCCGACAAGCTCAGCCTGCCGAACGAGACGGCACAGCCCACGCTCGGCAACATCCCGCCCGACTGCTGGATCTACGTGCAGGAGCCGGACATCCGCATGGGCCGCCTGCAGATCTTTAACAACTGGTCGCCGTATCTTGTACCGGACCCAGCGCATCAGGTCTGGCTCGGCCTCGAGTACTTCTGCAGCAAGGGCGATGCACTCTGGCAGATGCGGGACGAGGACTTCATCGCGATGGCCATCGAGGAGCTCGCCAAGATGGGCAGCATCCAGAAAGAACATGTCAAAGATGCCGTGCGTTACCGCATCGAGAAGGCCTACCCCGCTTATTTCGATGCCTACGAATCGTTCCCGACCGTGCGCGCCGAGCTCGACCGCATCGCGAATCTCTACTGCATCGGCCGCAACGGCCAGCACCGCTACAACAACATGGACCACTCCATGATGACGGCCTTCGAGGCCGTGCGCAATATCAAGGAACACCTTCCCAACAAAGAGAATGTCTGGAACGTCAACACCGACAAAGACTATCAAGAAACAAAGAAAGGGTGACCAATGGAAATGAACTCTGCCAAGATCCTGCAGCGGGAGCGCAAGACGCTGTTCTTCCTGTCCATGTTCATCGGACTGCTCTTCATCTCCCGCTCCCTCGACAACGATATCTGGTTCCTGCTGAGCCACGGCCGCTACGTCGTGCAGTACGGCTGGCCAACGACCGACCCGCTGTCCATGCACGAGGGCCTCGACTTCGTCATGCAGCAGTGGCTCAGCGCCGTCATCTTCTGGGAATCCTACGTCATAGGCGGAGAGTCTGGGCCAATTACCGTCGTCTACATCGTCAGCACAGCCATCATCTGTGCCTATTACCGCCTGCTGCGGCTCATAGCGCAGGGCAACCGCAGTATCGCCATCGCCATGACTGCCTTAATTATGATCATGATCTGTCCTCTATTCATGGTGACACGACCGCAGATCTTCTCCCTGCTGATTTTCATCCTGACCGTCTATCTGCTTGAGAAATCCACCAAGAGCATCACCTGGACTCGTTATCTGGCCTTCTTCTTGCTCTCTGTCCTATTGATCAATCTCCATGCTGCCATGTGGCCACTGATGGCCATCCTTGTCTTGCCTTATCTTGTCGAGAAGATAGTCCAACTCGATAAGAAAGGCTGGTTCCTGCACCAGATTGAGACACCTTGGCGCCCCTATGCTCTGCTGCTGTTCATCATACTGGCAGCAGGCTTCCTGAACCCCTACGGAATCGATGCGATGACCTATACATCGCATTCCTATGGCGTCAGTCTGATCAATACAATGGTCACGGAAATGCATCCACTGACCTTTGACAATATCCTGGGAAAGATTGCCTTCGCATTGATGGGCTTTCTCATGATCCTATTCAGTAAAGAAAAATTCCCTCTGCATGTCGTGCTGTTGTCTCTTGGCATGATTGTATTGGCCTTATCTGCCAGCCGCAGTTTCAGCTTATTTATGACACTCGGCTTAATCCCAGTAGCCTACTACTTCCGCCACTGGCAGGGGATGCCAGAAGCAAACACAACGAACATCAAGGTCAACAAGAGATTCTGTATAATCATGATGGTCCTGATTCTGGCTACATACGGTTATGAGCTCTATCATGCAAGGGAAGCTATGCTTCACTCTTTAGAGCAGGTTCCTCTTCTCATCAAGATTTCGGTTGTCTTGATCACGATATTGGTCGGCATCATCGAACTCCGATACGGAAAGCTGCGACAAGTCCGCTCCATTCCCATACGGCTATTGATTCTCTGCACAGTCGTATTGACTATGACGAGCTTGACCTCTCTGTTGGGATTCACGAAACCCGAGGCTCCTATTGCAAAACAGGCTGTCGATTACATCCTGGCCAATGAAAGCAAATCGGAGATCACCGTATGGACTGGCTATGCACCTGGAGATTACGCCGAGTTCCGTGGCTTGCGTCCTTATATCGACCCTCGTGCCGAGGTCTATCTGAAGGTAAACAATCATAAGAAGGATATCCTGCAAGAATATCGCGATCTAGAAGCAGCCGCAATCCCCTATCAGGAATTCCTTTCATACTACAACTTCGACTATCTGCTTACCGAGAAAGGCAACCTCCTCTACACCTACCTCAAAGAAGATCCTGATTATGAACTCGTACTCGAATACGATGGCAAATCATTTGGCCAAGACAGCAGTGTCCGACTCTACAAGCCCATAACAAAATGACACAAAAAATCAGGTGATGACATTAGTCAAAACCTGATTTTTTATTGCTCATATGAAATTTGGAGTGCCTGTCCAACTTTCAACCCCAGCGCATCCGCCTGACCTGCGGTCATCTCGAGTACGCTGTGGGCGCGCCAGCAGGCGGAGAGGCCGATCCAGGGGCGCAGGTGGCGGGTGATCTTGATTATCCTGCCCTGCTTGTCGAGGTAGACGGCGTCGATGGCAAAGCGCATGAAGCACATGTGGATGCTGTTGCACGGCTCAATCAGCAAGGCTGTGGCGGGCGGCAGGGGGCGGCGAAACATCAAGCCGCATAGCCGTGTCCAGAATGTATCGGCGATGCAGACCTGGATGGTCTTGCCGTTAGACGGATTCATGAACGTTCGTTGCTTCAAGATTTACGTTTTCCTTTCATTAGGGTGTCCAAGACTCTTCCAGCACTCTTGAGTCTGAGGGATGGCTGTCATCAAATCTCGTATGTGAATCATTGGAATAACCACTTCCCTCTACATACGTAATCTTATACGTATCACTGCCTTTGTTTTTCTCTACTTTCACGCCGTACCAGTCGATTCCGGATTGATGAACAGATGCCTCCTTTGCGGCAGTCTCGTCGTAGCCACTCAAAGTGTTCCACATATTCTGAAAACCGCCATAGCCAACAGTGCCCGATCCATTTACATTCTGACCATTATAATTCGGATTTGGCTTACTCTGTGCATATATAATCACATAGGATCCGTCACTCAGCTCAATCTTCTTAAATCTAATGGCATTTTTCAGCATCTCAGCCATGCGATTGGCATAAGCCATATCTTGCGCCTTCTCGGGATTGCTGATTTCCATACTTGCCATATCAAATACAGTCTTGACACTATTGGCAAGACCTGATGTATAGAGAGCGGCTCCAATGATTACGACAAAGGCAAGCAGAAGCGCGTACTCTACAACGCCCTGTCCTTTTTCTCGAAGTGGTATTTTCATGATGATACTCACCTTCCTGACCGGATTCCACGAAGGATTGACGCTTCCTTCCCTGCCTCAAGGAAGTACGTCGCTCTGTCCCTAGAGATTTTTCAGCAAATAAAGCAGGCTCGGGACGAGGGTGACGACGAAGATAGCTGGGAAGATGAAGAGGACGAGCGGGAAGACGATCTTGACCGGGGCTTTCATGGCTTGGGCTTTGACGTATTGGCGGCGGCGTTCGCGGATGTTGTCGGCCTGGTTCTTGAGGGTCTTGCCCATGCTGGTGCCGAGGCGCTCGGCCTGGATGATGGAGGTCATGAAGAGCGAGACGTCCTCGAGGCCGCAGCGGTCGGCCATGCTGCGCATGGCGGTGCGGCGCACGACGCCCATGCGGATATCATCCTGCATGCGGCGGCATTCGTCGATGAAGGGACCCTTCATGCGCGCGGTGATCTTCGAGAGCGCAGCGTCGAAGGAAAGGCCCGCCTGCACGCTGACGCAGAGCAGGTCGAGCACCTCCGGCAGCTGGTGCTCGATCTGCTGCTGGCGGCGCTGGATGGTCGTATTGAGGAAGACGACGGGCATGAGGCCGCCGAGAAGCCCGAGCAGGAAAACCATCATGGCCTTCTGCACGGGTGCGTACGCTGCGCCGCGAACCATCACCAGCGCAAAGAGCCACATGACGACGGCGCCGAGCAGGCAGCTGCCGAAGAACTCGGCGACGCCCCACTCGCGCGACTTGCCCGCGAGCATGATGCGCTTCTGGATGATGGGGCGCAGTCGCAGCGGCGTCAAGGTCGTCGCCAACGCGCCGAGCATCTGCTTGATGCCGCCTGCCTGCTTTTTCTCCTCGGCCTGTGCTGCGCTTGGCCGTGCAAAGGGCTCTGGCTGTGCGTCGAGGGTCTCCAAGCTCTCGATACGCTGGCGCATCGTCGACTTCGGCTGGACCTTGCTGCGGATCAGGCCGAGCAAAATCAGGAACAGCACAGCCGTCACAGAGAGGACAAACAGCAGCTTCAGCATCGTCTCATTCCTTTCTCAAATCGTCTTTTAGAATTGACCGCCCTCAAAGGCGATGTCATTCGTACCGGCGGCGGTGAAGAAGCCATCGGGCAGCTTGATGCCACTGATCTCGAATTTCTCGAGGAAACTCGGCTGCAAGCCGGTCGGCACGAAGTGACCGAGGATCTTGCCGTTGCTGTCGAAGCCGGTCTGCTCGAAGCGGAAGATATCCTGCGTCGTGATGGTCGTACCCTCCATCTTCTGAACCTCGGTGATGTAGGTGATCTTGCGGCTGCCGTCGCGCAGGCGCGCCTGATGGATGATCAGGTCGATGGCCGACGAGATCTGCTCGCGGATGGCGCGCTCTGGCAACTCAAGGCCGGACATCATGACCATCGTCTCGAGTCGCGAGAGGACGTCGCGCGGGCTATTGGCATGGGCCGTCGTCAACGAGCCGTCGTGGCCCGTGTTCATGGCCTGCAGCATGTCGAGCGCCTCGCCCGTGCGGACCTCGCCGACGATGATGCGGTCGGGGCGCATGCGCAGGGCATTGCGCACGAGGTCGCGGATGGTGATGGCGCCCTTGCCCTCGAGGTTGGCCGGGCGTGCTTCGAGCGTCACGACGTGCTGCTGCTGCAGGCGCAGCTCGGCAGCATCCTCGATGGTGACGATGCGCTCACCCTCGGGAATGAACGACGAGATGACGTTGAGCGTCGTCGTCTTACCGGAGCCAGTACCACCCGAAACGAGGATGTTGATGCGCGCCTTGACGCAGGCGCGCAGGAACGTCGCCATCTTCTCGTCCATCGTGCCGAAGGAAATCAGGTTGTCGACGCTAAGCGGCGTCTTGGAGAACTTGCGGATGGTCAGGCACGGGCCGACGAGCGAGAGCGGCGGGATGATGATGTTGACACGCGAGCCGTCTTCGAGACGCGCATCGACGAGCGGCGACGATTCATCGACGCGGCGGCCAAGCGGTGTCAGGATGCGCTCGATGATGTTCATGAGGTGCGCCGTGTCGTGGAACTTGGCATCCGTCAGCTCGAGCTTGCCCATGCGCTCGACGAAGACCTGGCGCGGACCGTTGACCATGATCTCAGTGATGGCGTCGTCCTTGCGCAGAGCCTCGATTGGACCGAGGCCGAGCACCTCGTCGCGGATGTCCGCAATGAGGCGCGGCTTCTCGCCCTGCGGGATGGCAAACGGATTCTCGTCGAGCACACGCTGGCAGTAATCCGTGATGAGCGTCTCGACCTGATGCGGGTCCTGATGCACCGAGGTCAGCATCAGCTGCTCCTCCGGCGTCATCTCATCGACAATGCGCTGATGGATACGCTGCTTGACTTCCTGATACGAGCGCTCCGCCGCCATATCCTGGCTGTCCTCACGGGCACCAAAAATATTGACCTGACGATTCTCACCAGCCGCCCGTCCCAGGCGCGTCAATAATGACATCGTATCTCACCTCTCATTACTTCTTATTGCTCCAATTATGTTCACTATACATCGTATACGTTATATTCAAATTTCCATCAATGTTAGAATCACTCAAGCCATTGACAATGCGTACTAGATCTTTTCCGAAGCCTTGCAAACGGGCTCTGACTGTTACTTTCACATTGCCATTTTGTGAAGTATCTTTAGTATCCTGTGATTTCTCATATGTTATCTCAAAATCTTTAGCATTCGTGCCGGGATTCCATTCATAGATATCAAAGGGCAACTTCTGGTTCACAAATCCATTCCGTATGGGCGTATAATCGGGTACTTGTTGTTTTTCTTTCTGCGGCTGCAATACAGCAGCCTCACGCGCACTACTCCGTGCAATTGTTCCCAAAGTAACATAATCGGCAAATGCGCAGCCAAAATAGATGATAGCAAAAGTAAACAAAAGAAAAAGAGGCAGGACTAATGCAAATTCCACAATCGATTGACCTCTCTGGAATCTCATTTTCCTGTCTCCTCTTCTCTAAAAATAAATCAGGTACCAGATTTAGTAGCAGGCGTAGTGAACAGGTTTGCAACATTGTTGAATACGTTCTGAACGCCATTTGCAATGCTACCGCTATTGGATATGCCAGCCGCAATAACAACGACAAATGCCAGGATCAGTGCATATTCTACAATCCCCTGCGCCTTTTCGCTCAAATAACGAGCTTTCAGGTAATTCAAGATTTCAACCATTTTTTCATTCCTCCCAAGTATAGAGCTGTTTTAATTTATTTATGTAAACCCTAAAAGATTTAGGATTGACATCTAAGGTAAATTGGGTAACTTTTCCAGTAAATTATTGACTCGGATAAAGACCTGCTTCACACTCAATGAAAGCTGTACGATCAAGCGATGTTCTCCCTCAGGCGTTTCCACCGAGATGGGGAACAGTTGAAATAAATAGACATCTATCGCAACCACAAAGGTCAGTATCAATGCGTATTCAATGGTAGCCTGTGCCTTCTTATTTGTCGTATGATGTACGAATATAGCTATGTTCTGAAGCATTGATTATCCACTTCCTCTAGATAAGAAAGCTATTATATCTTGATATCGACAATGCGCTGGATAACCAAAAAACCAATCACTTCTAAGACAAGCGCTCCCACTATGCACATCCGGCCGACATCTGTATCAAGCAACGGACTAAGATAATTGGGATTTATCATGTAGAGAATGATAAATAGTCCGATTGGTATCGCTGCTAAGACCCAGCCAGATGCTCTTCCCTGTGCGGTCATTGCCATGACTTCCCGCCTCATCCTGACTCGCTCTGCAATCGTCTCGCTGATCGTATCGAGGATGCTGGCGAGGTCGCCGCCGACTTGTCTCTGGATGAGCACGGCGGTGACGACGAGCTCGAAGTCGGGGCTGGCGACGCGGCGCTGCATGTTGTCGAGTGCAGACTCGAGGGTGTTGCCGAGGTTGACCTCGTTGACGACGAGCTGGACTTCGCGGCCCATCGGGGCGTCCATCTCGCGGGAGATTAGCTCGAAGGCCTGCATGAAGCTGAAGCCGGCGCGCAGGGCGTTCGCGACCATGGTCAGCATGTCGCCGAGCTGGTTCGTGAATTTCTTGCGCCGCCTGCGGATGCGCAGCCCCAGTAGGGCAAAGCCCATCAGGATGCCCACGAGGACGCCGACGAAGAACATCGCGCCCTTGAGCGTCACGAGAAAGGTGACGAGGCCGACGAGCCCGCCCCAGAGCAGCAGGATGGCCTCAAACTCGGTACCGCGTATCGGCCAGTCGGCCTGCTGCATCATGAGCTCGATGCGCTTGCCCTGCTGCAGCCGCCCGAGCCCATTGGCGATGGACTCGATGCAGCGGTAGAGCACGGCTTTCGGCGTGAGCTTTGCCTGCTCGCGCGGGGCCTGCTGGACGCCTGCGAAGTAGTTGAGGCGCTCGGTCATGGCGTGCTCTTTGTTGCTGCGCGAGCGGATGGAGAGCAGCCCGACGAGCAGGCCGAAACTGAGGACGGTGATCAGGACGGCTAGGAGTGCCTTCATGACGACCTCCTCGCTGCCTGCGGGGCGCGGCTGCCGATGATCTGCTCGGCGAGCCGGTCGACGCTCTTGGCGAGCGGGTTGTCCGGCTGCAGCTCCGTCGCCATCTGGCCGTTGTCGGCGGCCTGCGAGACGACGAGGTACTCATTCGGGATGATGGCCGCGACGGGGTGGCCGAGCTCATTCTCGAGCTCGCGCCGCTTCTGCTCCGTACACGGCGAGACGCGCGTGAAGATGACCTTGGCGCGCTCGTCGGCGTCATCCCAGTCCTGGAAAATCGCCAGCGCCCGGCGCATGTGGTCCATCTCGAAAGCGCCGTTGATCATCGCGCAGAGGTACGTCACGCTGGAGTTCTCCGCGGCGGCGATCGAGGTCGGGTTGAAGCCCGGCGGCACGTCGATCAGCAGGTAGCGGAAGAGGCTCTTGGACATGCGGATGATGTTCTCGAGCTGCGGGATGGAGACCTTGTCGATGTAGTTCGGCTTCGTCGTGCCGCAGAGCACGTGGACGCGCTCGGAGACGGGCACGTAGTAGCGCTTGAGCGTCACGGGGGAGAGGAACCTGACATCGCGGGCCGCCTCGACGATCGTCGACTTCGGCGCGAGGTTGAAGAAGACGGCCATGTCGCCGAACTGCAGGTCAGCGTCGATGATGCCGACCTGCTCGTGCGAGCGGCGCGCCAGAGCCTCGGCGAGGTTGGCGATGAGCGTCGTCTTGCCGCTCTTGCCCTTCGGGCTGAAGAAGACGAGCGTCTCACAATCCTTCTCGCTGCCCTCCGTGACGAATTCGCGCACGGCCTCCTGCAGCTCGACGCCGGTGAACGGCTTGATGAGGCAGCCGCGCGCGCCCGCGCCGATGAGGTGCGTCGCGCTCTCAGGGCGCCACTCCGCTGCCATGCCGAGGATGTCGGCATTGGGGTAGGACTGGTGGAAGGACTCGATGAGTGGGATGGCATTCTCGTTGTCGATATCGAGCAGGATGAGGTTCGGGTCGAACATGCGGCCCTGGCCCAGTGCGTCCTGCTTGCTCTGGTAGCGTACAGCCATCGTGAAGCCCGGCGTGCGCTCGATGACGGCGCTGAGCTTCGAGAGCATCAGGCGGTCTTTCTCGACCAGCATGACACGGTACATCGGGAATGCCTCCTTTCTTTAACCGAAGATGCGGCTGAGCCAGGATGACTCTTGCTGCTTGGCCTCTGTCTCGGCCGGGGTGCTGCTGTGGTTGGTGTAGCGGTCGACGAGGGCCCGGAGGGCATCGCCGAGGGCCGTCCGCTGCGGCGCCAGGACGAGCGGGATGCCGTCTCGTATCGAGGTGCTCGCGGCGCGGAAATCATTCGGCAGGACGTGGTAGAACGGCTCGCCGAGGAGCTTCTGCACGTCCGCGAGGCTGATGCGCGTCTTGGCGTCGCTGCGATTGAGCACGAGGCGGATCTTGTTCTTATCATAACCCAGCGTTTTAAGGGTGTCCATACCTATTTTCATGTTTTTTATCGTCGGCAGGAAGTCGACAATGCCAAGGAAGGTCACGATAGTCGACTGGTCGAGCATGGCGAGATTCAGCGTGCTGAACATCGAGGCCATGTCGATGAGGATGTAATCGAACTGACGTTGCAGCGCGCGCACCGCACGCACGGCGTAGTCGTGATGGATGTTGTAGGCCTCCTCGAGCAGCTTCGGTGCGGCCAGCACGGAGAAGTGCACATCCGCGCGGTCGTACGGCGTCAGGAAGTCCTGGACGCGGCACGAGTCGCCCTCGACCTGCATCGTGCGCTGAAGGTCGGCCAAGGTCTTCGTCGGCTGGAGCTTCAGGAAGTGGCAGACGTCACCGAACTGAAGGTCGAAATCGACGAGGCAGACGCGGTAGCCCTCACGGGCCAGCTCGGAAGCCATGTTGCAGGCGACGAGCGTCTTGCCGACGGCCGAAGCCGTGCTGAAAAAGGTGATGACAATGCCGTTGGCAGACGTCGGCCGGGGTTCCGTTGACATGGGCATCTTCCTTTCGGTAATTGATCTTACTTATCCATGCGGTCGAGGATGTCGCGGGCGGTCGTCTTGATGCGGTCGCCCGGGAGCTCGGCCGTTGACTCGGCTGGCTGGTCGATGGCAGGGGCCTTAGCCTGTGTTTTAGCAGCTTTCTTCGCGGCCTTGGCGGCGTCTTTAGCCTCCTTGGCCAGCTGTTCGTTCGACTTCTCAGGGATGTCGCCGTTGACATCGACCTGCTTCATATCGCGGACCTCGCGGCGGCTGTCATTGTAGGCATCCTCCATGTCCGGCGACATGCGCGCCGGCGTCTCCTCACTGACGACGCGCGGCGTGATCAGGACGACAATCTCAGTCTTCTGACGCGACTTATTGTGGTACTTGAAGAGCTCGCCTAAGATAGGGATATTGCCGAGGAGCGGCACCTTCTGGATGGTGTTGGCATCGTCAGAATTCAAGAGGCCTCCGATGACCATCGTCATGCCGGAAGGGATGTTGACGGTCGTCGATGCAGAACGCTCTGCAATGCCAGGCATCTTGTAGCCGTCCTTGGTGACGGCATTCGCCCAATCCAGACGGCTCACCTTTGTATCGAGCTTCGTCGTGACATTGCCGTCCTGATCGACAGTCGGAGCTTCGAGGTCTAAGCCGATACCATATGTCTTATAGCTTGTCGTCGTGGCGCCAAAACCGGTGGATTCCTGATACGGGATCTGGCCACCGATGAGGATATGTGCATCCTTACCGCTCATGGTCGTGACATTCGGTCGCGAGACGACGCGTGCCTTGCCGTTTTCAATCAACGAATAAATCTGTGCGTTGATCTGCGAGAAGTTCTTGAATAGCCAGTTGCTGTTATACCAGTGGCTGCCACCTCTTCGCTGTTGATCATATGACTCGCCGGCAAAGAACGTGCCTGGTGTATTCAACTCAACACCACTATCTGTATTCGTCTCATCTTTCGATGCATACGTAATGCCAAGATTCTTGGCATCATTCGAGTTGATTTCAACAAACATCGCCTCAATGTTGATTTGGTCGGGATTTGTCATCTCCAGCATATTGACCGGATCGGCACCGCCATACATGGAGGCAATCTGGTTGGCGATATTGTATTCGTGCTGGTTCTTGACACTGCCGCGCAGCAGGATCTTGCCGCCAATCATCTGGACGCGGACGTCGGGCAGGCCGATGGCATCCTGGACGATCTTGGCGAGGCCGGAGTCCTGATTGGAGACGGTGATGCGGTACTCGTAGCGGTAGCCGTTCGACGCCCAGACGTTGAGCGTCGTCGTGCCCGGCGAGATGCCGATGACATTTAGCGACGTGCCGTCCAAGAGGCTCACGTCGGCGATCTTCGGATTGGCGATGGCGACGCGCGTGATGTTGCGGCCCGTGTTGAGGTAGTACGACTGGTTGAGGTCGATGGAGAGCGGCGTGAACTGCGCGTAGGCGGGAGCCGGGGAGAGGATGGCGGCCGCGGCAATTGTCGTGGCGGTCAGGCCGTAGATGGCGTTTTTCATTTTACTCCCTCCCTCGTCGATGTCACACCGCGGATGACCTCGATGGTCCGCCCGAGGACGGGCATCGAGCTGGCCGAATCGCCAGAGCTAGAGCTGCTCGGCGCGCTGTAGCCGCCCGAACTTGGGGCAGGCTGCGGGGCGCTGTAAGACGGTGCCGGTGCGGGCTGCGGCGCACTCGGTGCGCTCGAGCTCGAGGCGGCCTGACCATTGCCCTGCGGCACGCCGGCGTAGTCGGTGTCGAACGTGTACATGTCGCGCGGCTTGAACGGGCGCAGGACGAGGTACAGCGTGCCCTCCTGCGACTCGGCGGCGAGCTTGAGCGCGTCAGCTGGCTTCAAGGCGACGGTGGCGGTGGCCATCCCCTCGCTCGAAGCCTTGGTGTTGACGCTGCCGACGTTCGCTGTGCCGGAGCTTGCATCCTGCTTGTCGCCTGAAGAACCGTCTTTCTTGCTGCTATCGCCGATTGGCGTGTTCGGCAGGTCTGCCATGCGGTTGATGCCGAGCAAGAGGACGTCCTGCAGGATGATGCGGCCGTTGACGCCGTTCTCCTTCGTGCCGGTGATGATCATGATATCGACGTAGTCGCCCGGATGCGCGAAGCCCGAGACGCCGGTGACGTCGTTTATCGGGATGGTCACGGCGCGGCAGTCGGGCGGGATGATGCCCGTGAAGCCCGCCATGCGGATGTCGACGTAGACTTTGCGCGAGGTCATGATGTCTCCCTGCTGTATCGCGGTGCTCGTCGGATGATCGACAGCGTCGGCGACGTCGTGGAAAGCACCCTCGGGCACAAGCTCACTCGGGACCTCTACGACCTTGAGCATATCCTCTTTGACGACGGTGCGCTCGGGGATGTCCTGCTTGGCGGCGACGACCTGCACGAGGTTGGTCTGCGGCTTCTCGGCCACTTTCTCGTCGTCACCGGACATTGCGAGGTATACCATGAGGCCGAGCAGGATGCTGACGACGCCTGCCGCCACCACCCATTGACGATATGTGATTTTGTCGAGGAACTCACGGATGCGCTCCATGGGTTTCAGCTGATTTGCCATACTGCCATTCCCTTACTTAATCTTCTCATAAATCCCTAATATGGGATTTGACTGCAACGACTGCTGCACCTGCCCAGCCTTTTACAGCAAGGCATTCTGCGATTCTTATCTTCTGCCAATAAGTATACCATATCTAGCGCGTTTTGTTCTTAGAAATTTTGACGTATCGCTATGTTTTTGTTAGGATAAGGTCAGCATATAACTCTTTTTTTCAAAAGGGGTGTTTGGAATGATATTTACCATAATGAAATGCCTGCTCTCGGTACTGCTGGCGGTGGGCGGCGGGCTGCTCGGCAGCCGCTGGATTGCGGCGAATTACCGCAAGGCGAAGGGCACAGAGGGGCTGCTGAGCTTCCCGGAGCGCATCGAGGAGCAGGAGAAGAAGCGGCCGGGCCGCTTTGCGGTCTGCATCGGGTTCCTGTTCTGCTTCACGATGCTCACACTTCCGTACGTGCATCTGACGAAGCTGGTGTTCTTGATGATTTTCCAGTACTTCATGGTGCTCTACACGTGGACGGATCTGGAGCAGAGCGTGATCTTTGACCGCATGCTCATACCGTTCGCGGTAATCGGGCTCATCTCGATTCCGTTGCTCGACCGCGTGCTGACGGACCACCTGATGGCGGCGGCTGTGGGCGGCCTCGTGTTCCTCGCGCTGGCGGTGCTGACGAAGGGCGGCATCGGCGGCGGGGACATCAAGCTCGTGGCGGCACTCGGGCTCTGGCTCGGGTCGGATATGCTCATGACCGTCGTGATTGCGGGCATCGTGCTCGGGGGGATGGCGGCGCTGATCATGCTCGCGACGGGGAAGCGCAAGAAGGGCGATTACTTCGCCTATGGGCCTTACTTCACGATCAGTGCGCTGCTGTTTACGCTGCTGTGAGCAGCGAGATACGGTTGGCAAGGGGGCCGGGGGATGTATTTCGGCTTCGTCGCTCCGCTGAATGAGCCCTATGACTCTGCTTGCCTTTGAGGCGGGTTCGCCGCCTGCCGCGGCGTTCTGACATCGCACCACTAAGATAGTATGGGGTAGGGCTCAGCCCTGCGGGCTATCGCTGCGCTCCTGCAGGCGAAATACATCCCCCGTCCCCTAGGTACGTCTGTCTGACAGCGTGGCAGCTAGGGCGGGGATGCTTCGTGACGAGAGACTGCGTGGACAGAGGGAAGTGCGCAGGTTGACATTGGGGCTTTATTGCTGGGCTTGTGTTGGGCTCAGCCCTGCGGGCTATTGCCTTGCAAGGTTTTTGATTACAGTGATTTAGAATGCAAAACGAGGTACCGTTGCGGTACCTCGTTTTTTTATGCTCGTTATTCGATTAGCGGACGCGCATCTCTCTGGCCTGTTCGCGCAGGCGGGCGATGCGTTCGGCTGTATCGGGGTGGGTGCTGAAGAGTTTGGTCAGGGCTTTGCCGGTGCCTTCGAAGGGGTTGACGATGTACATGTTGGCAGTAGCTGGCTTGGCGCTCGGCAGGGTCTCCTGAGAATGGGTGACGTAGTACTCGATTTTCTCGAGACCGTCGGCGAGGTAGTTGGGGTTGCCGCAGATCTCGCCGCCATCGTGGTCGGCTTCGTACTCGCGGGAGCGGGAGATGGCCATCTGGATGAGCATGGCGGCGATCGGGGCGAGGATCATCATGGCGATGGCGGCAATCGGGTTGACGCCGTCGTCGTCGTCGCTGGAGCCGCCGAAGAACATGAAGAACTGGGCGGCGTAGGAGATGACGGTGGCCATCATGGAGGCGATGGTGGAGGTCAGGATGTCGCGGTTCTTGACGTGGGCGAGCTCGTGGGCGAGGACGCCGGAGATCTCGTTGTAGTCGAGGACGCGCATGATGCCGGTGGTGACGGCGACGGCTGCGTGGTTGGGGTTGCGGCCGGTGGCGAAGGCATTTGGCTCGTCGGCGTCGATGATGCAGACTTTTGGCATCGGCAGGCCGGCGCGGTTTGCGAGGTTCTCGACGAGGGCGTAGAGCTGCGGGGCTTCTTCGCGCGTGACTTCCTGGGCGCCGCTCCAGCGCAGGACGAGGGAGTCACTGCACCAGTAGCTGTAGAGGTTCATGGCGATCGAGAAGAAGAGCATGATGGTCAGGCCGGTCCGCCCGCCGACGAGTCCGCCGATGAGCATCATGATGACGGCCATGAGGACCATGAGCATCACGGTTTTGATATTATTCATGTTCATGATTATTCCTCCTAGGATATATCTCATTTATCTTGTATATGCTTCAGCCTTCGTGCTGCCGTTCGCGGCGGCGGTTGATGGTGTAGCCGATGAGCAGGACGGCGGCGACGAAGAGGACTTTGAGCTCGAGCGAGTAGGGGGCGAAGTAGACGCCGAGTGCCTTGTCCTCGGTCATGAGCTCGGCGGCGGTCATGCCGAGGATGCCGGCGCCGAGGTAGATGAGGGCGGGTACCTTGAGCATGATCATCAGGAAGATCTGGGCGCCGAACAGGACGATGGGGATGGAGATCATGAGGCCGCAGATGATCAGGCTCCACTTGCCCTCTGGCACGGTGTTGGCGACGCCGGCGAGCGAGAGGATGTTGTCGATGCTCATGATGAAGTCGGCGATCAGGATGGTGCGCACGGCCTGCCCGAAGGTGGTCGGATGATTGCCGCTGTCGTCGACGCGCCCGTCGCTGTGGTCGGTGACAAGCTTGATGGCGATGAAGACGAGCGCGGCGCCGCCGATGAACTCGATGTACGGCGAGGCGAGCAGCCCGGTCGCGAAGAGCGTGCAGACGATGCGCACGAAGACGGCGCCGAGGCCGCCGACGATGATGGCCTTGCGGCGCATCTCATGCGGCAGGTTCTTGCAGGCCAGGGCGATGAGGATGGCGTTGTCGCCGGAGAGCAGCAGGTCGAGCAGCAAGATGCCCGAGAGCGCTGCGAGCCATTCCGGCGAGAACATCCCCGCAAAGAATTGTTCCAATCCGATTCACTCCCTAAGATTTTTCCCATCCCCCTGCATCTCCGGCAGAGGTTCTTCTGTAAACTTCTACAACGTATACGAAAAACCCTGCCCTATATGCCGCCGAAAATGGCGGTAATAGGGCAGGGTCTTGCTTGCTAGCGCCGGCCGCACCGGGATTGCTCCGTCCTGACGATGGTGGCCGTTCAGCTACTCCCCCTGTTGGAAGTATCGTATATCGTGTATGTCCAATATAGCACAATCCTGTGCTTCTGGCAAGAGAAACGTCAAAAAATCAGATATCGAGGTTGCGCACGAGCTTGGCGTTCTCTTCGATGAACTGGCGGCGCGGCTCGACCTTGTCGCCCATGAGGATGGTGAAGAGCTCGTCGGCTTCCTCGGCGTCTTCCATCTCGACGCGCAGCATCGTGCGGCCCTCCGGGTCCATCGTCGTCTCCCAGAGCTGCTCTGGGTTCATCTCGCCGAGGCCTTTGTAGCGCTGGACGGTCACGCCATCGCGGCCGACTTCGTCGAGCTTCTTGGCGAGCTCGTCGTCGCTGTAGGTGTACCAGTGCTTCTTGCCCTTGCGGATCTGGTAGAGCGGCGGCTGGGCGATGTAGACGTGGCCGTGCTCAATGAGCGGCTTCATGTAGCGGTAGAGGAAGGTCAGCAGCAGCGTGCGGATGTGCGCGCCGTCGACATCGGCATCGGTCATGATGATGATCTTGCCGTAGCGGCGCTTCGAGAGGTCGAAGTCCTCGCTGATGCCCGTGCCGAAGGCCGTGATCATCGTGCGGATCTCGGCATTGGCAAAGATCTTGTCGAGGCGTGCCTTCTCGACGTTGAGGATCTTGCCGCGCAGCGGCAGGATGGCCTGGAAGCGGCGGTCGCGGCCCTGCTTGGCCGAGCCGCCTGCGGAATCACCCTCGACGAGGTAGATCTCGGCCTGCTCCGGGTCCTTGACGGAGCAGTCGGCAAGCTTGCCCGGCAGGCTCGACACCTCGAGGGCGTTCTTGCGGCGCGTGAGCTCGCGGGCCTTGCGGGCGGCTTCGCGGGCGCGGGCGGCCATGATGGCCTTGTCGATGATGCGCTTCGTGATGGCCGGATTCTCGTCGAAGTACTCGGAGAGGCCTTCCGTGACGATGGAGTCGACAATGCCGCGGACTTCGGAGTTGCCGAGCTTCGTCTTCGTCTGGCCCTCGAACTGTGGCTCGCGGATTTTGAGGCTGATGACGCAGGTCAGGCCCTCACGCACATCGTCGCCCGAGAGGTTGGAGTCCTTATCCTTGAGGATGCCCTGCTTGCGCGCAAAGTCGTTGGCTGCGCGCGTCAGCGCGAGCTTGAAGCCGGCGAGGTGCGTGCCGCCCTCCTCGGTGTTGATGTTGTTGACGAAGGAGTAGATGTTCTCCTGATAGCTGTCGTTGTACTGCATGGCAATCTCGACGACCGTATCGTCCTTGACGCCGTTGAAGTAGATCGGCTCCGGATTGAGCACTTCTTTCTTGCGGTTGAGGTGCTCGACAAACGAGCTGATGCCGCCATCGAAGTGGAACTGCTCGCTGCGGACGGGCTCGACGCGCTCGTCATGCAGGCCGATCGTAATGCCGTGGTTGAGGAAGGAGAGCTCGCGCAGGCGATGGCGCAGCGTCTCGTAGCTGTACGTCGTGACGGAGAAGATTTCCGGGTCCGGCACGAAGTGGACGCGCGTGCCCGTCTCCGTCGTCGTGCCGACGACAGTCAGCGGCTTCGTCGTCACGCCGCGCTCGAAGGCGATCTCGTAGATCTTGCCGTCGCGCTTGACCTGGACTTCCATGCTCGTCGACAGGGCGTTGACGACGGATACGCCGACGCCGTGCAGTCCGCCCGAGACCTTGTAGCCGTCGCCGCCGAACTTGCCGCCCGCGTGCAGGACGGTCAGGACGACCTCGACGGCCGGTTTGCCGCTCTCGTGCATGTCGACCGGGATGCCGCGGCCGTTGTCGACGACCGTGATACTGTTGTCCTTGTGGATCGTCACGTCGATGTGGTCGCAGTAGCCGGCGAGGGCCTCATCGATGGAGTTGTCGACGACCTCGTAGACGAGGTGATGCAGGCCGCGCTCGCTCGTGCTGCCGATGTACATGCCCGGGCGCATGCGGACGGCCTCGAGGCCCTCGAGGATCTGGATCTGCTCGGCGCCGTAGTCGGCCTCGACAGCCGTGACCTCGGCGCTCGACTCATCCGTGTGAATCTCGACGCCCGTCGTGTCGAGGTCCTTGTCGGTGAGGTCCTCGACCTCTTTCTGCGGTGCCGGAGCAGCCTCTGGCTGGTCGTCCGGCGTCAGAGTCAGATCGATGGATTTCTTGTCGTTATCGTTTGCCATAAAAACTCTTTCCTCACTTTTTATCGTTACTTACACCAATGTCCATATCGTAAATCGCGCGCGTGCGGTCCTTGAGCGTCATGGTGGAGATGCCAGACAGGTAGACCCTGTCCGCCGTGATGACGATCGACTTGACGAGATCCATCGAAGCCGTCGTCCGCCACACTTTGCCCTCGGCCTTGCACCGTGCGAAGTAGCGCATATTGTCTTGATTTTCCTTGACGAAAAAGCTCACGTAGTCATAGATCGCGATGATGTCGCGCGTGCGCACGGAGACATCATTGCCCAGATGCAGGAACATGCCACATCATCCTTTCTCTGCATTCTCTGCTTTCTCAGCATCTGCCTGCTGGCTCTTTGCCTGAGCGGCTCTCTTGCCGTACTGGCGCTTCTGCGCATGGCGCAGCGGGATGGCCTCGTAGCGCTTCGGCATCTTGTAGTCGGGCGGCCAGTACATGTTGAAGCGCAACTCGTAGAGAGCCCGCCTGATGGCGTCCTCGGTCAGCTTGTCCGGCGGCAGGCAGCGGTAGAGCATGACGAGCGTCTTGGCCGCCATGCTCGTGCGGTCGTTGACGGCAACCTTCGAGGCCGTGAGCTGCACGAGCGCCGCGCGCTGCTCGTTGAGCAGCTGCGGCGTGCACTCCGGCACGTACTCGCAGACCTCCTTGCAGCGCGCCCACGGGATGTCGCGCAGGACGGCGCGCACCCTGGCACGGACGTCCTCTTCCCGCTGCCTGCGGCAATTGCTGCAAGAAGCGGCCTGCGGCGGACAGAGGCGGCCGCAGTTGGGGCAGGGCTTCCAGCCGCGCGCGAGGCGCAGCTTGTCGAGCTGGCGCCCGTTGCGGTAGAGCTGCCGCAGTTTGCAGGCGAGGTCTTCATCCGCCATGCCCTTGCTGACCGCCTCAGCGGCCTTGATGTCTCCGGCATCGAGCGGCATCTTGGCTCGCTCGCGCCCGACGTTAATCTCAGGGACTTCGGGTGCCTTTGCTGCCGTGTCAGCGGAGGCGTCGTGCGCCTCCCAGTCCCCTATGTTCCAGGAGCGGCTGAGCCGGATGTCCTTGATCATCTTGCCGCCCGCGTAGTTGTTGACCTTCTGGATGATGCGGGGCATCTGGTAGCGCGTCTCATTGCTCCAAGCTGGATTGCGGCAGCAGACGTAGAGCACTTCGCGCTCGATGCGCACGGCCTTGACGTTCTGCGCGTAGGCCTTGCCGACGATATCCGCCCAGTGCCAGAGCACCCAGTGCTGGTAGAACTCGCGCTCCTGCTTGGTGCCGAGCTCGTGGATGGCCTTCGGGATGATGCTGACCACCTTCTCGAGACCCGGTGTGCGCTTTGCCATACTGCCACCTCCATTCCGGACGGTTCTCCGTCAAGTTGTGATCTGACCGTTCTGGACATGGTAGTACTGTCCCATGCCCTCGGCTGGGAAATAGGCGGCATCCGTCGCGGTGATGAGCGTCTGGATGCGCTCGCGGCGGATGAACTGCAGGAGCTGCTGGCGCCTCTTGACATCGAGCTCGCTCATGACGTCGTCGAGCAAGAGGATGGGGTACTCGCCCGTCTCAGAGCGCAGGAATTCGAGCTCGGCGAGCTTCAGTGAGAGCACGCCGGTGCGCTGCTGACCCTGCGAGCCGAAAGTGCGCAGGTTGATGCCGTTGACCGTCAACACGAGGTCGTCGTGATGCGGGCCGTAGCTCGTCGAACCGCGCAGGATATCGGTCTCCTGCGATTTCCTCAGCATTTCATTATACCATGAAGCAAAGCCCTTTGTCATGTCCTCGCCGCCATGCACCTCGTAACTGACAGTCAGGTTCTCCTGGTCACTCGAGATGCGCCGCTGCATGAGGTTGGCGAGCATGTTGAGCTTGCGCACGGCCTCGAGGCGCTTGCAGATGATCTTCTCGGCGCTCGCTACGAGCTGCTCGTCCCAGAGCGCGAGCAGCGACCGGTCGGCGCGCCGCTCGCGGATGCGCTTCAAGAGCGTATTGCGCTGGCTGATGATGCGGTTGAACTCGACGAGCTCGTGGTAGTAGGCAGGGCTCGCCTGCGAGATCTCGCCGTCTAAAAAGCGCCGGCGTCCGGCCGGCGCTCCCTTGATGAGGAACAGGTCCTCTGGCGAGAAGAGGACCGTGTTGATGCTGCCGATGAGCTCCTTCAGGCGGATTGGGTGGCCGTTCAGGAGGATGCGGCGCCTTTTTGCCCGGCTGAACTGGAACTCGAGGTGGTTCACGACGCCGCGGCGGTCGAAGTCGAGAATGATGCAGCCCGCTTCGGCATCCCAGCGGATGAGCTCGGCGTCGAGGTGGGTCCGGTGCGAATGGCCGAGCGAGGCGTAGTAGACGGCCTCGATGACATTCGTCTTGCCCTGGGCATTCGGGCCGAGGAAGATGTTGATGCCCGGCTGCAGCAGAAGCTCGAGCTCAGAATAGTTCCGATAATTTCTCAGCTTTAAAGAACGAACATACATTCTTATATCAGCCTTTCTCGTGGACGACCTTCCATGCGCCGAGTCCCTCGACTTCGATGATGTCCCCGTCATGGAGCTGGCGACGGCGCGCCGACTCGGTTTCGCCATTGCGCTTGATGCGGCGCTCAGCAATCAGGGCCTTCGTCTCGCCGCAGGAGGCGAGCACGCCGGCCCACTTGAGGAACTGGTCGAGCTGGATCGTTTCCGTGTCGATCTTGACTTCTTCGATGTTCATATTGGGTCCCCTTTCTGTACTGTCATCATCAATGATTGGTTCTTACCGGCGTGACGATGTAGACAAAGCTGTCATCGTCTTCTTCCTGGATGGAAGCCGGGGAGAGTGGCTGGTTGAGGCCGATGCGGCAGGTCTTGCTGTCGATGTTCTTGAGCACGTCGATGATGTACTGCGCGTTAAAGGCAATCGCGATGTCCGGGCCGTCGATCTCAGCGGGGATATATTCCTCGGCGTTGCCGATCTCCGGGTTGTTCGAGGTGATGTGGATCTGGTCGCCGGCGAACTCGAGCTTGATCGTGTTGTAGACACCGGCTCTGGCAATCAGGGAGATGCGGTCGACGGCTGCGCTGAAGGCAGCGGTGTCCGTCTTGACATGCGTCGCGAACTCCGGCGGGATGACACCGCGATAGTTCGGGAACTGTCCCTCGATGAGGCGCGAGGTCATATAGAGATTGTCGAAGGAGAAGCTGATCTGGTTGTAGGAGCAGGAAATCTTGACATCCGTCGGGATATCCGAAGACATGTTGTGGAGGAGTTCCTGCAGGATGCGCGAGGGGATGATGACCTTGATATTGCCGATGCTCTGGTCGAAGGTCTCCGATTTGACGGAGAGGCGGTGCGTGTTCGTCGCGGCCATCGTGACCTTGTTCTCAGTGACCTCTAAGGAACAGCCTGTGAAGACAGGTCTTGCCTCATCGGTGCTGCAGGCGAAGACGGTCTTCTTGATGAGATCGCGCAGGATGTTGTCCTTGATGGCGAAGTCGAGATTGCCTTCGAGCGGCTGGATCGTCGGGAACTCGGCTGCGTTCATGGAGAGCAGGGTGAACTTGGCCATGGCGGATTCGATGTGGACGATCTTCTCATCTGCTGTGCAGGCAAGCTTGACGTTTTCCCCAGGCAGCTTGCGGACAACTTCCTGGAAATAACGGCCACCTACGGTCAGTTCGCCCGGTTCCTCGATGTCTGCTTCGATGCGGGCAACGAGGCCAATCTCATAATTTGTGGCTTGGAGCTCCAAGGTCGTGCCTTCGGCTCTCAGATAAATACCGGAAAGGATGGGGGTCTGTGGTTTGGTGGCTACCGCGCGTGCGACGATCTGCAAGGCGTTGGTGAGCTCGTTCTTATTGCATGTGATTTTCATACTTTGGGGCCTTCTCTCTTTTTTTTATGATAACTAAAATATTTATATAAATAGCCGACGTAGTAGTAGGCCGTGTGGAAAAGTGGATAAGTCGTCTGAGGTGTTGCTGTTCATCACAGTTCGCTGTGGGTAACTTGTTCATAACAATAGGGGAGGTTATCCACAGTATCCACGGTGATAAACTCCCCTATCGGTTATCCACAATCCATCGACAGGAAATCCAGAGGCTTCTCCACAGGGTTATCCACGCAGGGCTGTGGGGCATTTACATCTTCTGGATGCTCTCGATGAGGTCTTTGATGATCTTATGAAGCTTGGTATTCTCCTCACGCTCTTTGGCGATCTTGTCATAGGCGTGCAGGACGGTCGTATGGTCGCGGCCGCCGAAGAAATTGCCGATCTGCGGCAGCGAGGTGTCGGTGAGCTCGCGGCAGAGGTACATGGCAATCTGGCGCGGGAACGCGATGCTGCGCGTGCGTTTCTTGGAGTGAAGATCCTCGATGCGGATCTTGAAGTAGGTGGCGATGATCTCCTGGATGACCTCGAGCGTGACCTCTTTCTTATGGCTGTTCGGGAAGACGTCCTTGAGTGCCTCGGCGACGACGTCGGTCGTGACGGGCTTGTTGATGAGGGAGGCGTAGGCGACGACGCGCGTCAGGGCGCCTTCGAGCTCACGGATGTTGCTGTCGATGCGGTTGGCGATGAACATCAGGACGTCATTCGGCACGTCGACGTGGTCGAGCAGCGCCTTGTTCTTGAGGATCGCGATGCGCGTCTCGAGGTCCGGCGCCTGGATGTCGGTGATCAGGCCGCCCTCGAAGCGGGAGCGCAGGCGGTCTTCGAGTTTCTGGACTTCGCGCGGCGGGCGGTCGGACGACAGGATGATCTGCTTGTCGGCGACGTGCAGAGCATTGAAGGTGTTAAAGAACTCTTCCTGCGTGCTCTGCTTGCCGGAGAGGAACTGGATATCGTCGACCATCAGGACGTCGATGGTCCGGTACTTCTGGCGGAAGAGCTCGGCCTTGCCTTCCTGGATGGCGCGGATGATCTCGTTGGTGAATTGTTCACTCGAGACGTAGAGTACGCGCATCTCGGGGTGGTTCTGCAGCACGCGGTTGCCGATGGCGTGCATGAGGTGGGTCTTGCCGAGGCCGACGCCGCCGTACATGAAGAACGGGTTGTAGACCTTGCCCGGTGATTCGGCGACGGCCATGGCCGCCGCATGGGCAAAGCGGTTCGAACTGCCGGTCACGAAGGTCTCGAAGGTGTACTTCGGGTTCAGTGACGAGCGGTCGCCCGGTGCGACGATGTGCATGTCGCCGTTGTCGACGGGCGCGGGCGGCTGCTCCTGGAAGAGCGTTCCCTGATTGGGGTCTTCCTTCTTGCGGCTGCTGTGGCTGGACGATGACGTGTCCTTGGCGTCGCCTGTGCTTGCCGCGGCTTTCTCTGGCGGTGCGGGCTCTGGCTCTGGCTGTGCTTCGGGCATGATCTGGAAGCTCACTTTGTGCTTGCTGCCGAGTACGGCGCTGACCGCATCCTCGACGATCGTGAGGTAATGGCTGGTGATCCAGTCCTTGACGAGGTCGTTCTGCACGCTGAGGACTAGTCCAGCCTCGGTCAGGGAGATGGGCTTGACCGAGTTGAACCACTTGAAGGCTGACTCGGCGAGCGTTTCCTTCATCTTGGTGAGGATCTGCTCCCAGACAGCCTGCAGCTGTGTCTGCTCCATGAAAAAAATCCTTTCCTGCTATTAGAATATGTAGAAACTTTTTCCACAGGTGCATAATGTTATCCACATTTTTATCCACAGCTGTGGATAAGTATAGTCGTTCCTTGGGTATAGTGGCGGGAAATGTGGATGATATCTTACGGTATCTTACGTTTACGAGCCTTGCCTCGCAGGGCACCAATGGGGTTTTCCGCACAATAATCAACAATATCTTATCAAAAGTGACGTGACTTATCAACAGTTTTTCTGTGGGCAAGTGGCCATAAGCCTGAAAATATCCACAGCCTGCCTGCAAAAAGACAAGGGAAAATCCTTGACAGGCCGCGAGTCGGTAGTCTATAATTTGACATAGTTAAAATCTGATACTATGCTTCTATACAGCCAATTAGTCTCAGAGACAAATCCAGAAGGAGGTGTTACACACATGAAACAGACTTTCCAGCCGAACAACCATTGGAGAAAGAAGACCCATGGCTTCCGTGAGCGCATGAAGACGAAGGGCGGCCGTCTCGTTCTGAAGAGAAGACGCCAGCGCGGTAGAAAGAAGCTTTCGGCATAAATCGGATGAGGTCACTTCGGTGGCCTTTTTTGCTTATCTTTTTCCGTTTTACTTACTCGTTCAATTGGATTTTGGGGAAATGCGAATGCTTACCTTACCGAGGAGACGGATCATCAAGCGCCGCAGTGATTTCCAGCGCGTCTACCGGAGCGGCCGCTCCTATGCGAACCGCTACTTCGTGCTGTATGTCTTCCCAGCGGAGACCGTGCGCGGCCGTGTCGGCTTCGCCGCGGGCAAGAAACTCGGCTGTGCGGTCACGCGCAACCGCGTCAAGCGCCTGCTGCGCGAGACCTATCGGCTGAACCAGGACCGCGTCCGCGAGGATGCGGCGCTCCTGCTCGTCGGCCGCAAGCCCATCGTCGATGTCAAGTGCCAGGCCGTGGAGCAGGCTTTCCTGCAGCTTGGCCAGCAGGCTGGCATCTTCAAGGGCTCGAAGAAGGACCTCCATGTCTTTCATGGGGTCCGCCCGAAGCATGGGAAATCTACTGCAAGGCAAAAGAGGTCCTGAGCTTGAAGACAATTCTGCTTCTATTGGTGCGGTTCTATCGCGGATTCATCTCGCCGATGTTCCCGCCCTCCTGCCGCTATGTCCCGACGTGTTCTGAATACGCGCTCGAAGCGATCGAGCGTTATGGAGCCCGGCGTGGGGGCTGGCTGGCCCTCAAGCGCATCCTGCGCTGCCACCCGTTCCACAAGGGCGGCTATGATCCCGTGCCGTGAGGCATAGGGGATGTTTTTCTGTATTACTGTTATTTTTGTGAAGATTAGGATGTGATATATTGGGTTTCTTTGGAACGATATTCGAACCGATCGAGAATCTCCTGCACGTTGTCCTGCAGGCGCTCTATAATGTGACGGATGCTGCTGGTATCGGCAGCTACGGTGTTGCCATCATCCTGCTGACGATTCTCATCAAGATGCTGCTCTACCCGCTGACGGTCAAGCAGGTCAAGTCGATGAAAGCCATGCAGGAGCTCTCTCCGAAGATGAAGAAGATTCAGGAGAAGTACAAGGACAATCCGCAGGTCATGCAGCAGAAGGTCGGCGCGCTTTACAAGGAGGCCGGCGTCAACCCGCTGGCTGGCTGCCTGCCGCTGCTCATCCAGATGCCAATCCTCATGGGCATGTACTACGCGCTCTACAATTTCACGTATCCGACGCCGGAGTCGGCTGCCTTCCTCTGGCTGCCGAACATGTCGGACCCGGATCCGTACTACATCCTGCCGGTCCTCTCGGCTCTGACGACGTTCCTGCAGCAGAAGCAGACGACGACGGAGATGAATCAGCAGATGAAGATCATGATGACGGTCATGCCGCTCTTCATCGGCTGGATCAGCTTGAACTTCCCATCCGGCCTCGTGCTGTACTGGGTCACGATGAACATCGTCCAGATCACGCAGCAGTGGTGGATGTATCGCCACGACGACAAGAAAAAGGAGGCTGCCTGATATGGCAGAGACCATGGAATGGACCGGCCGGACGGTCGAGGCGGCGCTTGAGGCGGCCGCCGCTGACCTCGGCTGTGCGCCTGCGAGCCTGGAGTACACGGTGCTCGAGCAGCCTTCCCGCGGCTTCCTCGGCCTGATCGGCCGCAAGGATGCGCGCATCCGCGTCCGCGATATCGATGGCGCCGCAGCGGCTAAGACGAAGGCAGCTGACCCGTCTGCTGACATGGCAGAGCTGGAGACGCGCCTCGAGGAAGCGGTCGAAGAGAATCCGGATGATGAGCCGAGCAAGGCCGTCAAGGCGAAAGATGCGGTATCGCTGCTCGAACAGGAGCAGCGCGCGCGCAAGTTCCTCGAGGACGTGTTCGCCGCGATGAAGATCGAGGTCGAACTGCAGCGCTCGGAGACGGAGGAGGGCATCCTCTTCCAGATTGAGGGCGAAAGCCTCGGCATCCTCATCGGCAAGCACGGGCAGACGCTCGATGCGCTGCAGTACCTGACGAATCTCGCGGCCAACCGCGGTGTCGCGGGCGAGCGCCTGCATGTCCAACTTGACATCGAGGGCTACCGCGCCCGCCGCGAGGAGACGCTCACGCGTCTCGCGGGCCATCTGGCTGAGAAGGCTTGCCGCATCGGTCAGGAGATCCACCTCGAGCCGATGAACCGCCATGAGCGCAAGATCATCCACATGGCGCTGCAGGACAGCCGCAAGGTCTCGACGTACAGCGCCGGCGATGAGCCGCGCCGCTATGTCGTCATCGTGCCGCGCCGCCGTCGGGCGGAGAACAGTCGGCGCAGCCGGGAGAACGAGGACAATTGATCCTGTCCTTAACCCGGCCAGACAGCAAGATACAGAGAGCTGTGAAAGGGCTTTCTCCTTCTGGGAGCAGGCCCTTTTTGCTTTACCTGCCGGGGTCCATGTACTAGAATGATTGAGAACGAAATTGCTTAGAACGACTCGAGATGACTCGAGAGCGAAAGGAAGGGAAGACAGTATGCAGCAGGGAGATACGATCAGTGCCATCGCGACGCCGCAGGGCGAGGGCGGCATCGGCGTCATCCGCATCAGCGGAGAGCATGCGCTGAAGACGGCCGGCAAGGTCTTCGAGGCGAAGAACGGCAAGCCGCTCGTCCAGGCGGGCAGCCATCATGCCGTCTACGGCCATATTGTGGATGAGGCGGGTCAGGTCGTCGATGAGGCGCTGGCCCTCGTCATGCTCGCGCCGCACTCGTATACGGTGGAGGATATCGTGGAGCTGCAGTGTCACGGCGGACTCATGACGCTGCGCAAGACGCTGGAACTCACGTGGAAGGCGGGTGCAAGGCCAGCGGAGCGCGGCGAGTTCACGAAGCGCGCCTTCCTCAACGGGCGGCTTGACCTCTCGGAGGCACAGGCCGTCATGGACATCATCCAGGCGCGGACGGAGGCGTCGCTGACGATGGCGGCGGGCCATCTGACGGGGCACTTCTCGAAGGGCATCCATGCGATGCGCCACGAGATTCTCGGCATGATCGCCCATATCGAAGCGGCCATCGACTTCCCCGAGGATGAGGTCGACGATGTGCTGACGTACGATATCCAGAAAAATGTGGTTGAGATACGCAACAAAATTGCCGGCCTCTTGCAGACGGCACATGCCGGGCGGATCCTTCGCGATGGATTGCTGACGGCCATCATCGGCAAGCCGAATGTCGGCAAGTCGAGCCTGCTCAATTCCTTACTCCGAGAGGAGCGGGCCATCGTCACGGACGTGCCGGGCACGACGCGCGATTCCATCGAGGAGTACGCCGACGTCGGCGGTATCCCGCTGCGCATCATCGACACGGCGGGCATCCGTGCGACGGATGACGTCGTCGAGCGCATCGGCGTCGAGAAGGCGTGCTCCTATGTCAAGGAAGCTGCTCTGATCCTCGCGCTCTTCGACGCATCGCGCCCGCTCGACAGCGAGGATGAAGAGATCCTCAAGCTCGTGCACGGCCGCGATGCCATCCTGCTGCTCAACAAGGACGACCTGACGCCCGTCGTCACGGCTGAGATGCTGCAAAAGCATGTCAAGAAAGAGGTGCCCGTCATCACGATTTCGACGCGCACGCAGGACGGCCTCGCGGCGCTCACGAAGGCCATCACCGCGAAGGTCTATGCGGGCACGCAGGCCGGACAGGAAGGCACCTTTGTCACGGACGCGCGTCAGGCGGAAGTGCTGCGCCAAGCGGATGAGCACCTCGCGGCGGCCATCCGCACGATCGAGGCAGATATGGGCCTCGACTTCATCTCCATCGACCTGCGCTCTGCCTGGGAGAAGCTCGGTGAGCTCACGGGCGAGACGGTCGGCGAGGATATCATCAATGAGATCTTTAGCAAGTTCTGCATCGGCAAGTGAGTCGACCGCATACCATGATATAGATAAGGATATAAAATAAGGAGGAACTTTCGTGTTTACCGCTGGATCATACGATGTCATCGTCATTGGCGCTGGCCATGCCGGCGTGGAGGCGGCGCTGGCCGCTGCGCGCATCGGCTGCCGGACGCTTTTGGCGACGCTCTCGATGGATAATATTGCCCTGATGCCCTGCAACCCGTCGGTCGGCGGCCCGGGCAAAGGCCATCTCGTGCGCGAGCTCGATGCGCTCGGCGGCGAGATGGGCGTCAATGCGGACAAGACCTGCATCCAGTTCCGCATGCTCAACACGGGCAAGGGGCCGGCTGTCCACGCATTGCGCGCACAGGCGGACAAGAAGCTCTACCAGTTCACGATGAAGGAGACCTGTGAGAAGACGGAGAACCTCGACGTCAAGCAGATCCTCATCACGGACCTTTTGCTGACCGAGGACAAGAAGGCCGTGCGCGGCGTTCTCGTCGAGACGGGGGAGGTCTACCTCGCGCCGGCCATCATCATGGCGACGGGCACGTATCTCAAGGGCCGTATCATCGTCGGAGAGCATACCTACAGCGGCGGTCCGAACGGGCAGCGCCCGGCCATGAAGTTCTCGGACTCGCTCAAGGCGGCGGGCATCCGGCTCATGCGCTTCAAGACGGGCACGCCGGCCCGCGTCGACGCCCGCACGCTCGATTACGCGAAGATGCAGATCCAGCCTGGTGACGAGGAGGCGCGCAACTTCTCGTTCATGAGCGACGAGCAGACGCGCGAGCAGGTGCCATGCTGGTTGACCTACACGAACGAAGCGACGCACAAGATCCTGCGCGACAACATGGACCGCGCGCCGATGGCGAACGGCATCATCGAGGGCATCGGCCCGCGCTACTGCCCGTCCATTGAGACGAAGATCCTGCGCTTCCCGGACAAGGACCGCCATCAGCTGTTCCTCGAGCCGGAGGGCCTGCACACGAATGAAGTCTACGTGCAGGGCATGAGCACGAGCATGCCGATGGACGTGCAGCTCGCCTTCCTCAAGACGATCCCGGGCCTCGAGCACGCGCACGTCATGCGCGCGGGCTATGCGATCGAGTATGACTGCATCGATCCGACGCAGCTCAAGCCGACGCTGGAGTTCAAGGATATCAAGGGCTTCTTCTCGGCAGGGCAGGCCAACGGCACGTCGGGCTACGAAGAGGCGGCAGCGCAGGGCATCATCGCCGGCATCAATGCCGCTATGTTTATCCAGAAGCGAGAGCCTCTCATTCTCAAACGTTCAGAGGCCTATATCGGCGTGCTCATCGATGACCTCGTGACGAAGGGCACGAATGAGCCGTACCGCATCATGACAAGCCGTGCAGAATATCGTCTCCTCTTGCGCCAGGACAATGCCGACCTGCGCCTGACGCCGTACGGCCGCCGCGTCGGCCTCGTCAAGGACGACCGCTGGGCGCGCTTCACCAGAAAGAAAGAGGCCATCGAAGCGGCGATGAAGCTGCTCAAGGAGACGAATATCAATCCGAGCCAGGAGACGAACGCCCGCTTGCAAGAAGCGGGCATCGAGCCCATCAAGAGCGCTCAGCCGCTCGCCGACCTGCTGCGCCGCCAGCAGGTCGACTATGAGAAGCTGCGCCTCGCGTACCCCGAGCTGCCGGAGCTCGCGAAGGAAGTTCGCCAGCAGGTGGAGACCTCCATCCTTTACGAGGGCTACATCAAGAAACAGCTCGAGCAGGTCGCGCATATGGAGAAGCTCGAGGCGAAACTCCTGCCGGAAGATATTGATTATCAGGATGTGCCGAGTCTGCGCGATGAGGCGCGCGAGAAACTCGCGGCCATCCGCCCGCGCTCGGTTGGTCAGGCGGGGCGCATCAGCGGCGTCTCGCCGGCCGATGTATCCGTGCTGCTCGTCTGGCTCGAGCAACAGAAGCGTCTTCATGATGCAGCGAAACAGAACGTGGAAGATTGAGAGGGGGAAGATGGATGTTTCGAGATGAGATGAAGAAAGCAGCGGAGGACTTCGGCCTGACGCTCAGTGAGAACCAGCTCGCGCAGTTTACGCGCTACTACGAGCTGCTCGTGGAGTGGAATGAGAAAATGAATCTCACTGCCATTACAGAGGAGCATGAAGTCGCCATCAAGCACATGGTCGACTCGCTCTCCGCATACGATTCAGCGCTGTTTGATGGTAAGATATCGATAATTGATGTCGGTACTGGTGCGGGCTTTCCCGGCCTGCCGCTCAAGATTTTCTGCCCACAGGTGCACCTGACGCTCATGGATTCGCTGAATAAGCGCGTCAATTTCCTGCAGACGGTCGTCGATGAGCTCGGCCTCGAAGATGTGGACTGCGTCCACGCAAGAGCAGAGGAGGGGGCGCGCATGAAGAAGTACCGCGAGCAGTATGATCTCGCCGTCTCGCGCGCCGTTGCCCGCCTGCCCATCCTCTGCGAGTACTGTCTGCCGTTCGTCAAGCGCGGCGGCCACTTCCTCGCACTCAAGGGCAGGGCGTATGCCGAGGAAGTCGAGGAAGCGGCGAAAGCCATCAAAGTCATGGGCGGCAGCCACACTGATGTGCGCGAAGTCCATCTGCCTGGCCTTGATGACAAGCGCGCCATCATCACCGTGACGAAGACCATGCCGACGCCCAAGGCCTATCCGCGCAAGGCCGGCACACCGGCAAAGAATCCGCTTTAATGCATCTTAGACAAAGGGGATGTTTCACGTGAAACATCCCCTTTTGCTTTTGGAAGAAAGGAAGAATCCCATTGAAGATTTCCTACATCGTAGATGCTGCCCATGACGGCAGGGAACTGCGCCAACTCGTGCGCGCGCCGCTCGGGCTCTCGGCGAAGCTTTGGAAGCACATCAAGTGGAACGGCACGATCCTCGTCAATGGGAAGCAGCATGGCGATGCCCGCCTGCGCGTCCATACGGGCGATGAGCTGACACTGCTCTGGCAGGAAGTATTGTCCGTCGTGCCCGTCGATCTGCCGCTCGACATCCTCTATGAGGACGAAACCTTCCTCGTCGTCAACAAACCCGCGGGCATGATCGTCCACCCGACGCATCGCGCGGCGCGCGATACGCTCGTCCATGCCGTGGCGGGCTATTTCGAGCGCAGGGGAGAAGCAGCCGGCATCCATCCGCTCTACCGGCTCGACCGAGACACAACGGGCATCATCATCCTCGCCAAATCCGCGCGCATCCAGCACGCTATGACAAAGCATCACGGCCAGATCTACCGCGAGTACCTGGCACTGGTGCGAGGCAATCTGGACCGTCCAAGCGGCTGCATCGACATGCCAATCGGCCGTGACCCGAGCAAGGCGAATCACTGGCAGGTGCGCGCCGATGGCAGGCGCGCCCTGACGGAGTACGAGACCATCGCATCGTGGCCATCATATTCCCTGCTCAAGATCCATCTGCTGACGGGCCGCACCCACCAGATTCGCGTCCACTTCGCCGCTCTCGGCTATCCGCTTTTAGGTGACACTGCCTATGGCGGCCCAGGTGATGCTATCTCGCGCCAGGCCCTGCACGCCTGGCGCGTCCACTTCTTCCATCCCGATACCGGCAAAGAGATCCGCATCGAGGCCCCCACTCCCGAAGACATGTGCCGACTCATCGGTTCCGACACTGTTTCACGTGAAACATTTAAAGAGGAGATAAAATAGCAAAATAATCTTTGACAGCAAGACTACCGAAATCAATTCGGCATCGATTGCAGAAAGGTTGTGGTTGTTTTGGATATTGCTGTTTGGCAGGCGCATCTCTTACCGGCGCTAGCCATCGGGCTGGCTGCGTTCATGCAGGGCATCACGGGATTTGGGCTCGTGATCATCGCGGCGCAGTGAAATCAAAAATAGGCGTCGATGTTTCACGTGAAACATCGATGCCTATTTTCGTTTATTGTTATCGGTACGGCTCCTCAGTGCTTATGCGCTTCGGCGTACATGTCCTTGAGCGCTTTCTTGGCAATCTTGCCGGTGGCCAGGCGCGGCATGGAATCGAGCTGGTAGAAGATGCGCGGCACTTGCTGCCGATGTGGCATCAGGGGTTCTCTAAGTCGCCATCGTGGTAGAGGAAATCAAGGTAGGGGATGGCAGCGAGATACTCCGTTCTAGCGGGGATCCAGCTGTCGGTGTAGAGGATATCGGCCTCTTCGAGGACTTTGCGCTGCGGGTCGTAGCGGACGGCGAAACTCGGGAAGAGCAGGTTGGCGAGGCCGTCCTCGGTGTCGGCCAGCGAGCAGTAGAGCATGCCGTTTATCCGCTTCATGTTGAGCTTGTCGGTGTAGAGCGGCGGGGCGAGCAGAGGAATCGGGCCCCAGCCCGGCTGCTTGAGGTGGGCGTACTCGGGAAGCTGCAGCTGCTTGCAGACCAGGCGGCGGTAGTAGTCGTCAGTGGAGTAGGTGGCAATCGGCAGCATGGTCTCGCGCGCGTTCTTGAACTTCAACTCGGTGGCCTGGAACGGTTTCTCGGTGATTTTTGTGATCTTGTAGATGCGTTCGGTGTTATCCGGATAGGAGAGCTCGACGTGGAACGCATAGAGCTGATCATCGTCCACGGCTCTTGTGAACCGGTTGTAGCGGATCAGGCCCGTCGTTTTGTCGTAGCTTACGCTGTCGACATCGTAGCCGACCTCGCAGACTTTCTTGAGCAGGGCGCTGTTTTGGGCGAATTTCTGGAAGTAGGCCGTGCCGTATGGCAGCTCGCCTGCCTTGCCCTGGCTGTGCTTGAGGCCCTCGATGACGGCCTTGAGCTCTCGGTTCTCGCCCTCGATGTTGATCTGCTGGATGGCCTGGTTGAGGTCGACCTGGTCGAGCTGGATGTAGGCTGTCAGATGGCAGGTGACGAGCGTGTAGCCGTCGCTCGTCTTACTCGTCGCATACGACTCGTTCTGGACGGCGAGGATGTTGCCGGATATGGACTGAATCTCATCCTCAGTAAGCACCTGATTGTGCGTCTTGGAATAGCTCTGGACAAAGACGCCGGCCTTCTCCGTAGCGAGGCGCAGGGCATCCTTATGCGCTTCCTCGCGGGCCTTCTTGAGCCCGGCCTCGGAGGTGTTGTCCGTCAGATAGCTGCCCGTCACCTCGACCGTCTCGATATGGGCATTACCGTGCCACTCGGCATAGGCAGGGGCTGCTGCGACGAGTACGGGCACCATGGCCAGCACACCGAATTTCTGGAACATCAAAATCGCCTCATTTCTCATATCTCACGTGTATCTGTGTCTTTCTTTTATTGTATCGCAAATGAGAAAACACGCAAGAATTTTGTAATAATCTGATCCGTAAGGTACAGGGCATTTTGATTCCATGCGGCTTCTGGACATGCAAAAGGCTGCCGGACTTGCGGCAGCCTTTTGCTGTATGTGAGGAAAAGTAGGATGGGAATGTGGTAAGCCAAGGAGTGGTGTGTTTTATTTCTGCGGGTAGAAGCCGGACGGCTGTCCCGAGAGATTGATGAGGATGTTCTTCATCTGCGTGTAGTGCTCGAGGATGACTTTGTGCGTCTCGCGTCCGATACCGGACTGCTTGTAGCCGCCGAACGGCGAGCCTTCAGGAATCTGGTTGTACGTGTTGACCCAGACGCGGCCCGTCTCGATGGAGCTAGCAACACGGAAGGCACGGTTGATATCCTGTGTCCAGACAGCGCCGCCGAGGCCGTAATCGCTGTCGTTGGCCATCTTGATTACTTCTTCTTCCGTCTTGAACTTGATGACGACGGCGACAGGTCCGAAGATCTCTTCGCGGGCGATGCGCATATCGTTCGTAGCATTGGTGATGAGTGTCGGCTTCATGAAGATGCCGTTCTTGAGCTCGCCATCAGTTGCCCGCTCACCGCCGCAGGCGATGGTCGCACCTTCTTCTTTGGCGAGTTCGACATAGGAGAGCACCTTATCGAGCTGAGCTTTATAGATCGTCGCACCGAGCTGCGTATCTTCCTTCCACGGCAGGCCAATCTTGACTTTGTTGAAGCGGTTGGCGAGTTCTGCTACAAATTCGTCATAGATATCCTCCTGAACGAAGATGCGCGAACCAGCGCAGCAGACCTGCCCCTGATTGAAGAGGATGCCGAGTTGGGCACCATCATAAGCCTGTTCGAGGTTGCAGTCCGCGAAGAAGATGTTCGCGGATTTGCCGCCGAGCTCAAGTGTAGCCGGAATGAGTTTTTCGGCCGCAGCCTTGGCAACGGAAAGACCGACTTCCGTTGAGCCCGTGAAGGCCAGTTTGCAGAAGCCCTTGTAGTCGAGCATGTACTGGCCGGCTTTTGAGCCTGCGCCCGTGATGACGTTGAATACACCTGGCGGCAGGACATCCTTGATGAGATCGGCGAAGTACAGCACGGAGAGGGAGGTCGTCTTTGACGGCTTCAGGACCGTGCAGCAGCCGCTGGCGAGTACCGGTGCGAGTTTCCACGCTGCCATGAGGAAGGGGAAGTTCCACGGTACGATCTGGCCGACAACGCCGATCGGTTCACGCAGGATGATGCTCATGGTCGTATTGTCGAGCATCGTGGCGGAGCCTTCCTCAGAGAGGATGCAGCCGGCAAAATAACGGAAATGCGCAGCGGAAAGCGGCACATCGATATTCTTTGTCTCTCGGATGGGCTTGCCATTGTCGAGGGTCTCGATGAGAGCCAGCTCATCCGTATGTGCGTCGATGATGTCGGCAATCTTGTTGAGAAGGGTGGCACGCTCCTTGACCGTGGTCTTCTTCCACGTGGCAAAGGCTCTCCAGGCTGCGTCTACGGCAGCATCGACATCCTGCGATGTGGCTTCTGCACAACTGGCGAGTTTGTCACCAGTCGCAGGGCAAAAAGAGTCAAATGTCTTGCCATCGGTTGACGGACGCCAGGCCCCGTCGATGAAAAGGCCATACTGGCTGTTCAGTTTCGTTTCTGGAATCATGTGAATCCCTCCTATATATCTGGACTAAAAGGTAACGTTTCTTTATGTAAAAGCTTTTGGCTTTACATGCATTACGACGCCTGTTTCTCTGCTCCGGCATCTTTAACTTCCGGCGTATTTTTTATGGATTCAGGCAGGCCTTGCAATTCAGGACGCGTGATCAGGCGGCCAAGGCGTGTCCCCGAAAGATAATTGAAAATCCATTTAAACGTGACGGAGATATTGGCATGGAAGCCTGCTTTCGTGAGCAGATGGATCCAGAGCCAGGCCGACCAGGCGAGAAAGCCGCGGCCGCGCAGAGGGCCTGCTTCCATGACGGCTTCACTGTTGCCGATGATGGCCATGACGCCTTTGCTCTTGTAATGGAGGTGTTCCATCTCTTCTCCGCGTACATCATGCAGGATGTTCTTGGCGGCGAGCTCTCCTTCCGCCAGCGCAACGGGCGCAAGGGTCGGCAGAGGACGCTGTTCACCGGGCGGCGTGTAGCTTGAGCAGTCCCCGATAGCAAAGACATCCTGCATGCCTGGGACACGGATCGTATCATCGATGAGCAGGCGTTTGCCGCGGTCTTTTTCGCAGGCAAAGCTGCTGAGACAGTCCACGGGGCGTACACCTGCCGACCAGACAACCGTTTTCGCCTTGAGCGTGGAGCACGGCGCATTTTTGGGCGCATTCATCGGACGGTAGGAAAGCGTCTCCCCGTCGTAGCCCGTCACGAGCATAGAGCACTGTACGTCAATGCGTTTTTTCTGCAGGACCTTGAGCGTCTCTATACGGAGCTTTTCGGACATCATGCTGAGCACGCATGGGTCGGCGCCAATCAGATGGATGCTGACTTCCTCGAAGTCAATATGGTGAAACTCTTTCTGCAGGACATCGTAAACGAGCTCGGATACGCCGCCTGCACCTTCGACACCGATTGGGCCAGCGCCGACAAAGACAAAGGTCAGCAGAGCCTTGCGCTTTTCAGGGTCTGGTTCAGCAGAAGCTTCTTCAAAGACACTTAAGAGATGGCTGCGGATGCGGATGGCATCCTGCAGGGTCTTCAATGGGAACGAGTTTCGTTCTACTTCTTTGTTGCCGAAGAAATTCGGCGTCGAGCCAAGAGCGATGATGAGATAGTCGTAGGGAACATTCCCGTGACTCGTCTTAACGATTTTTTCGTTTGGCTGGATGCCGCGGACTTCTGCTAAAAGGAAATCCACGTTAGCTGCTTTTTTGAAGAAACCACGAATGGGGTAGACGACCTCATCCGTCGAGAGCATCGACGTCGCTACCTGATAAAGGAGCGGCTGGAAGACCTGATAGTTGTTGTGATCGATGATCAGCACATCCACCGGCTGATTGGCCAGCTGCTGCGCTGCTTTGATACCGCCGATACCTCCACCGAGGATGACGACACGCGGCCGTTCTTTCATGTCCGATCCCGCCTTTCTATTCAAAGATGAAGGAAAATGTCTGTGTGACGTTTGTCACATTTTAATAGTCACTTCATTTCAATATCTATTATCCTTTAAGCATATTATACACTTATTGTTCAGAAACATAAAATACTAAAAATTTATAATGTATAGTATATTGATATCCTTCATCATGAATCAAAATAAAAAATCCCGGCGGAAGCGCCGGGATTTTTGCTGTCGATATTTGGTGGATCAGTGATGGAACAGGCGAATGTGTGTCATGGCCATCGTCATGTTGTACTTGTCAGCCGTCTCAATGACATTGTCATCGCGGATGGAGCCGCCAGTCTGGGCGACGTAGGTCACGCCGCTCTTGTGTGCGCGCTCGATGTTGTCGCCGAACGGGAAGAAGGCATCGGAGCCAAGGGAGACGCCCGTCTCTTTCTTGAGCCAGGCCTTCTTCTCTTCGCGCGTGAAGACGGGCGGCTTCTCAGTGAAGACGCGCTTCCAGTCATCGGTCTCCAGGAGATCTTCCCACTCCTCGCCGATGTAGACGTCGATGGCGTTGTCGCGGTCCGGGCGGCGGACTTCCGGTTTGAACGGCAGGTTGAGGACCTGCGGGCTCTGGCGCAGGAACCAGTTGTCGGCCTTCGTGCCGGCAAGGCGCGTGCAGTGGACGCGGCTCTGCTGGCCGGCACCGATGCCGATGGCCTGGCCGTCCTTCGTGTAGCAGACGGAGTTGGACTGCGTGTACTTGAGCGTGATCAGGGCAATCAGCAGGTCGCGCTTGGCGTTCTCCGGCAGATCGTGGTTCTTCGTCGCGATATCCTTGAGGCAGTCTTCCGTGATGGCGACGTTGTTGCGCTTCTGCTCGAAGGTGACGCCGAAGACCTGCTTGCGCTCGAGCTCTGCCGGCTGATAGGCGGGATCCATCTGCAGGATCAGGTAGGTGCCTTTGCGCTTCGACTTGAGGATCTCGAGAGCCTCTGGCGAATACGATGGCGCGATGATGCCGTCGGAGACCTCGCGCTTGAGGAAGGAAGCCGTCTGGGCATCGCACTCGTCGGACAGGGCGACGAAATCGCCGTAGGAGCTCATGCGGTCCGCGCCGCGCGCGCGGATGTAAGCCGTGGCAATCGGGGAAAGCTCTACGCCTTCGACGAAGTAGACTTTCTCGAGGACGGGGGAGAGGGGAACGGCGACGGCAGCGCCTGCCGGGCTGACGTGCTTGAAAGAAGCGGCAGCCGGAAGACCGGTGGCCTCGCGCAGCTCGCGGACGAGCTGCCAGCTGTTCATCGCGTCGAGCAGGTTGATGTAGCCCGGACGGCCGTTGAGGACGGTGAACGGCAGCTCAGCATCGTGCTCCATGAAGACGCGGGCTGGCTTCTGGTTCGGGTTGCATCCGTATTTGAGTTCCAGTTCTTTCATTTCCTATTGCTCCTTTTTCACATACAAAAAAGCCGACACAAATCCAGGCTGTGCCCAGACGGTCGGCTCTTCTTCCCTGTGCTCCCTGTGGTCATCCACTTCCGTCAGTTGCACAGCATCTAGTTAAAATCTATCATCCTCATGGCCTTTTGTCAAGGGCTGTGCTGGTCCGAAAAAATAACCGTCATCCCTGTTTTCTTCGGGGCTTTTATGGTATGATTAAAGATGATAAACGTCATACTATGGTTTTGATTCAGTCAATATGCTAGCAATTCTCAATTCAAGGGGGACTTCCATTATGTTGAAAAGTATTGCAGTCTTGACGAGCGGCGGCGACAGCCCAGGCATGAACGCAGCGGCTCGCGCTGTCGTCCGTACGGCTCTGTACGAGGGTGTCAAGGTATGGGGCATCCGCGGCGGCTATCACGGTCTGCTGGAAGAGGATATGTTTGAAATGAAGTCCAGGGACGTCAGTGATATCATCCAGCGCGGTGGCACGTTCCTCGGCACGGCACGCTGCAAACGCTGGAAGACGCCGGAAGGCCGCATGATGGGCTACAAGCATCTGACGGACCGCGGCATCGAGGGCCTCTGCGTCATCGGCGGCGACGGCTCGCTGCGCGGCGCATCGCTGCTCTCGAAGGAGACGGGCATCCCTATCGTCGGCCTGCCGGGCACGATCGACAACGATGTCTGGGGCTCTGACTACACGATCGGCTGCGATACGGCTGCGAATACGATCATCGATGCGATCAACAAGCTGCGCGATACGGCTTCGGCACATCGCCGCGTCATCGTCCTCGAGGTCATGGGCCGCAACTGCGGCTGGTTGGCTCTCGTCTCGGGCATCTCGGGCGGCGCTGAGTACATCCTCGTGCCGGAGGAGGAGTACAACCTCGATGAGATCTGCGACAACATGACGGAAGCCTACAAGAAGGGCAAGCGCTACATTCTCGTCGTCGTGGCAGAGGGTGCTGGCAGCGGTCAGGAGATCGGCCAGTACATCGCGGAGAAGACGCAGCTCGACACGCGCGTCTCGGTTCTTGGACACATCCAGCGCGGCGGCTCGCCGTCGGTCATCGACCGCGTCCGCGCCAGCCAGCTCGGTGAGCAGGCTGCGCTTGCACTGATCTCGGGCCTGTCGGACATCGTCTTCGGCTACAGCAAGGGCCGCGTTGTCTCGATCGACCTGCACGATGCAGTCAACAACAAGAAGATCCTCGACCCGGACTACCTGCACCTCGCAAAGGTACTGTTCTGATTGACGATACTCGGATAACGGCAAAGGAGCCCGTTTCTTCATCCACTCGGATGGGAAACGGGCTCCTTTTTGATGCTGGTATAGAAATGGGCGAGGAGGGATGAGCAACACTTCGCTATGGTATATTGCTGAATCAATTTTTTCTCTTTTAAGGCAGCCTGATGAAAGAGCTAAACGCGCTTCGCTTGGACGACGCTCTTTCGTCAGGATTTTAGTGGAGAAAAAATTTGATTCTTGACGCAATATACCAACGCTACGCTTTTGCTCATCCCTCCTCGCCCGAAGGCACTGTCTATGCAACCTTGCTCACTCAAGGACACAGCCGTGGGCAGTGGGGGCCTAGCATGCGAACTTGGCTCGTCTCGTAGGCGGGTCATGCTTTCTGTAGAACGTAACTTCAGGAGGGGGCTGTATTTCGCCTGCAGGAGCGCAGCGATAGCCCGCAGGGCTGAGCCCTGATAATCTTGGGCATAGAGATGCGATGTGAGAACGCCGCGGCAGGCGGCGGGGGGGCATCGAGAGGATATCGTATCATAGGGCTCATTTAGCGGAGCGACGAAGCCGAAATATAGCCCCCTCCGTCCACACGCATGTGTCTTGCCCATTGATCTTACTCTACACCAACAATCTGTTTAGCCAATTTCACTGCCTTGACGCCATCGGCTGCATAGGCGTCGGCGCCGCAGCTGTCGGCGTAGTCCTGGGTGACGGCGGCGCCGCCAATCATGACTTTGGCGCGTGCGCCGGCGCGGCGCAGTTTGTCGATGACCTTGTCGATCTGCGGCATGGTCGTCGTCATCAGGGCGGCGAGGCCGACGACGTCGGCATTTTGCTCGAGGGCGGTCTCGACGATGGTGTCGGCCTCGACGTCCTTGCCGAGGTCGATGACTTTGAAGCCGGAGTTTGCGAGCAGCGCGCCCGTGATGTTCTTGCCGAGGTCGTGGACGTCGCCCTTGACGGTGGCGATGACGAAGGTGCCCTTATCGGCTTCGGCGCTCGCGGGGATGAGCTCCTTGAGTTTGTCGAACGCCGCGCGCATCGTCTCGGCTGACAGCAGGACCTGCGGCAGGAACATGCGGCCGGAACCGAAGTCCTCGCCAATTTCCGTCATGGCGGCCGTCAGGCCTTTCTCCGTGATCTCGTTGCTCGACTTGCCCTCCTGCAGGGCCTGGACGACGAGGCCGACGATGATGTCTTTCTCGCCTTCGATGACGGCCTGCTTGATTGCATCGAGGATCGGCAAGTCGGTCGTCTTCATGACGGCGGCCTTCTTCGGCACGGCGAGGTTTGTTTCGTCCTGGCTGAAGGCGAGGCCGCACGGGTCGTCGCCTAAAAGGGCGGCGCTGGCCTTCAGGGCCTTCTGCATTGATTCGTTGTACGGGTTCATGATTGGGGCGTCGAGGCCAGCGGCGAGGCACATCGCGAAGAAGGTGCTGTTGATCAGCGGGCGGTTCGGCAGGCCGAACGAGATGTTCGAGAGGCCCATCGTCGAAGGATAGCCGAGGCGATGGCGGTAGAGCTGCAGGGTCTTGAGTACTTCGCGGCAGGCGTTCTTGTCGGCGGAGACGGTCATGACGAGGGCGTCGAGCAGGAAGTCGCCGTCGTCGAGGCCGTTTTCCTTCGCCTTGCCGACGATGTACTCGATGGCCTTGAGGCGATCCTCGGCCGTCTTGGGCACGCCGTCTTCGGTGATCGGCAGGCAGAGAATGGCGGCGCCGTACTTCTTGGCCAGCGGCAGGAAATCGCGGATGCGGTCGTCCTCTGCCGTTACCGAGTTAATGAGGGCGCGCCCCGGATAGGCGCGCAGGCCGGCCTCGAGCGCGGCGGCGTCGCTCGTGTCGATGGCGAGCGGGGCGTCTGTGAGCTGGGCGATTTCCGTCACGGCCTGCTTCATGGCCTTGGTGGCATTGATGCCGGCCACGCCCATGTTGACGTCGAGCAGTTTTGCACCGGCCTTGACCTGGTTCACGGCTTCTTTTTTGACGGAGAGCAGGGAGCCTTCGCGTATCTCGGCGGCGAGCTTCTTGCGGCCCGTCGGGTTGATGCGCTCGCCAATCAGGACGGTCGGCAGGTCCTTGTCGACGCAGACCGAGCGGCTGCGGCTGGCGAGCCAGAGGCGCTTCGGCAGCGGTTCGCGCACGGGCTCAGCCTGCCCTTCGAGCGCCGCGCGCAGCGCGCGGATGTGAGCCGGCGTCGTGCCGCAGCAGCCGCCGAGGTAGGTGGCACCGGCGGCGAGAAGCTTCGGGCCCCAGCTGCCGAAGTCCTCAGGACCCATCGGGAAATGCGTCACGCCGTCGACGAGCTGCGGCATGCCGGCGTTCGGCTGGACGCTGATTGGGCAGTCGCAGCTGGCGGCGAGCGTCTTGACGATCGGCACGAGCTGCTCCGGTCCGAGCGAGCAGTTGACGCCAATGATGTCCGCACCCATGTGGGAGAGGATGATGGCGGCTGACTGCGGGTCGGTGCCCGTGACCGTGCGGCCATCGTCGCTGTAGGTCAGCTGGCAGATGACCGGGATCTCTGGTGCGACCTCCTTGGAGGCGAGCAGGGCGGCGCGCATCTCTTGGATGTCGATGCAGGTCTCGATGATGAAAAAGTCGATGCCGGCCTTGGCGAGTGCGCTGGCCTGCTCCTTGAAGCACGCATAGGCCTCTTCGAAATCGAGGTCGCCGAGCGGGCTGATGAAGCGGCCCGTCGGGCCCATGGAGCCGGCGACCTTGGCGCGCGTGCCGGCAGCTTCTTTGGCAATCCGGACGGCTGCCGTGTTGAGCTCTTCGACGCGGTCCTCGAGGCCGTAATGGTCGAGCTTGAGGCGGCTGGCGCCGAAGGTGTTCGTCTCGATGATGGTCGCACCGGCCTCGATGTAGGCCTCGTGGATGTGCCGGACGACTTCCGGGTGGTCGATGTTCATGAGTTCGGGACAGCCGCCCGCTTCCAGGCCGCCAGCCTGCAGCATCGTGCCCATGGCACCGTCAAAGATGTGGATCATAGCCAATTCCTCCAGAGTTGTTCCTGATACGTGATTCCTGATGTTCTTGCTCAAAGATTCCATTAACATAGTAATGCAGTATGAATTCTATGTCAATGCTTTTATAGCCCGCTCACTTGACCGCCTTGCGGGAGGGGCAGTCGACTTTGTCGCAGGCGGCACAGCCGTTGGGGGAGTGCGCTGCTTCTTCTGAGCCCTTGACTTCCTTATATAGGCCGATGATGGCCGTGACGCTCTTGCGCGGCACGAGCATTTTCGACTCGGACAGCGAGATGCCGATGGTCTCGCACTTTGTCACGCGGATGAGCTCGGGCTGCTGGTCGAGCGGCCAATCGCCGTAGCCGGGGCTGAAGCGCCAGCGCATGCCGTAGCCCTGCGCGGCCATCTTCGGCTTGATGGCCTTCTCCATGCCGTCGGCCAGCTGCTCGACGGCCGTGGTCGCGGCGGCATCGAGCAGGACGCTGCTCGCGTACTCGCCATCGGCAAAGCGCTTCGTGACCATGTCCTCGATGGCATCGCCGACTGTGACGGCGAGCAGGATGACCTTGTCGCAGCCAGAGAGGTGCTTGCCGATCTTCGTTCCCTCGATGTGGAAGGGTGGGGCGGCCTTCACAATCTGCTTCTCGCAGTCGTAGTCGTAGAGCTGCCAGATGCCGCGCGGCTCGGCGAGCAGGCGGGCATCCTGGCAGGCATCCTCGATGAGGCGTTCATCAAAATCCTTGGCGCGCATGAGCCCCGCATAGCGGCGCGTCTCCTTTGGGTCAATCTTCAGCAGTGGGGCATTGTAGACAGGCATGGATATTCCTCCCCGTAATTTTTTAAAATGTTTCACGTGAAACAATGGCATTTTCGCGATTTCTATATTATGATATAGGGTATACAGCGCGGAGAAGCCGTGACGGATGGCAGAGGCTCCTGCCGCACACGCATTACAGATGTTACAATGTAACAATTATACTGATTCTAGCACGCTTTTACAAGGATAGCTGTGTACTTGTTTACGATTGCAGGACAGAATGGTATGGGAAATCAAAGAAAGTGGTGAAATTCGTGGCAAAGGCAAAGATCATTGCAGTAGCCAATCAGAAGGGCGGCGTCGGCAAGACGACGACATCGGTGAACCTCGCGGCATGTCTGGCGGCAAAGGAGAAGAAGGTCCTACTCGTCGACTGCGACCCGCAGGGCAATGCGTCGAGCGGCTATGGCATCGATAAGTCGGCGCTCGCGACGACGATCTATCAGGTCATTATCAACGGTGCGGCGGTGCAGGACGCCATCATCAAGACGGAATTCGGCGTCGACGTGCTGCCGGCCAACATCGAACTAGCCGGTGCCGAGGTCGAGCTCGTCGCGGCCATCTCGCGTGAGACGCGGCTCAAGCGGGCACTTGAGCCGGTCGAGCAGGACTACGACTACATCCTCATCGACTGCCCGCCGTCGCTCGGCCTCTTGACGCTCAACTCACTGGCCGCAGCCGATTCGGTGCTCATGCCGATCCAGTGCGAGTTCTACGCGCTCGAGGGCGTCTCGCAGCTCATGAACACGATTGAGCTCGTACGCACGAATCTCAATCCGCATCTCGAGGTCGAGGGCGTGCTCATGACGATGTACGATGGCCGCACGCGGCTCGCGGAGCAGGTCGTCGCTGAGGTCCGCGAGAACTTCGGCGAGCTCGTCTACAAGACGATGATCCCGCGCACGGTTCGCCTCAGCGAGGCGCCGTCGTACGGCGAGCCCATCCTCTACTACGACAAGCGTTCCAAGGGAACGGACACCTACATGAAGCTGGCAGAAGAGGTGATGGCACATGGTGAGTAAGGGACACGGCGGCCTCGGCAAAGGCCTCGGCGCTCTCTTGAAGAACCGCGAGATCACGCCGGCCAAGGATCAGGTGCAGGAAATCGCGGCCGATGAGATCCGGGCCAACCGCTATCAGCCGCGCCAGAATTTCGACGAGGCGGCGCTCGAAGACCTCAGTGAGTCCATCCGCCAGTACGGCATCCTGCAGCCCCTGATTGTCCGGCGCCTGCCGGAGAGGGGCTACGAGCTCATCGCGGGTGAGCGCCGCCTGCGCGCCGCCCGCAAAGCAGGACTTGAAAAAGTACCGGCACTTGTGCGAGAATATAACGATGCCGAGATCAGCGAGATCGCCCTGATCGAGAACATCCAGCGCGAGAACCTCAACATCATCGAGGAGGCAGAGGCCTACGCCTTCCTCATGCAGAACTTCCAGCTCACGCAGGAGATGCTCGCGAAGAAGGTCGGCCGCAGCCGCCCGCACATCGCCAACTCGCTGCGCCTCCTGGAGCTCGCAGAGCCCGTCCAGGACAAGCTCATCGCAGGCGAACTGCTCATGGGCCAGGCACGGCCGCTGCTCGCGCTCAAGGATGAGGCGCTGCAGGTCAAGGCGGCGGAGCACATCCTCGCGGAACACCTGTCCTCGCGCCAGGCGGAAGAACTCGTGCACTTTCTGCTTGATGACCCCGCCTACCTCGACGCAGAGGAGGGCGGGCCGGGAGACGAGACTGCAGAGGCTCAGGAAACGCAGGAAGCCCAGCAGGATGCCTTTTATCAGGATGCTGTGGGCCGCCTCAACGAATACCTCGGCACGAAGGTCCGCATCCGCCCCGGCAAGAAAAAGAGCCGCATCGAGATCGAGTTCTACTCCGAAGACGACCTCGAGCGCCTGCTCGAGCTTCTCGAGGGGCAGAAGGACTCACATCCGACCCCGCCCGAGCACTTCTCTGTCTGATCTTGACGGTATTGTTTCACGTGAAACATCGTCATCCATCTACCGTATCTTATGAAGGAGCATTCAATAGACAATGGACATTCAGGAAATCACGAAATTTGCCCTAAATAACATCATCCCAATCCTCGCCGGACTCGGCGTCGTCGCCCTCATCCTGCTGGCGCTGCTCATCAACCTCTACATGAAGGTCAGCTACATGAAGAAGCGTTACCGCAAGATGATGACGGGCGCGGATGGCGCGAACCTCGAGCGCATGCTCATCGGCCATCTCAACGAGATCCAGGCGGTGTCGGAAGAGAACGCCGCAATAAAGCGCGAGAACGAGCGCCTCGATGGACTGCTGCAGCTCGCCATCACGCGCGTCGGTGTCGTGCGCTTCCGCGCGTTCGACGATATGGGCAGTGACCTGAGCTATGCCGTTGCACTCCTCGACTCCTACAACGACGGCGTCATCCTCACGAGCATCTTCGGCCGCGAGGATTCGCGCAGCTACGTCAAGCCGGTCGAGAAGGGCCAGTCGACCTACCAGCTGATGCCGGAAGAGCAGCAGGCTCTCGACGAGGCGATGCGCAAGGGCGCATCAGCCTGAGCCGTGAAATAAGCTTTGAATTGCGGTAAATCCTATGCTATAATAGGCGTAAGATTTACCGCATCTTTTTTCCAGTAAATTTTTTCCAGTAATTCAAAGGCAGTTCTGATCCAGGGAGCGTATCATTTCCGTGGATTATTTTTTTGTTTGGAGGTTTCATCTTTGGCTAAGAGCGAAGAACAGAAAGCGCAGAAGGCGGCTCCTGCATCGGAGCAGGAGGGCGTGACCGAGCAGACGACGGTGATGGCCCCGCTGTCAGACGAGGCAGCCCAGGCTGCGGCGGAAGCTGAGAAGGCAAAGGACGAGAAAGCAAAAGACACGAAGAAGAAAAAGGCCAAGAAGAAGCAGACGATCTACACGATCAAGCTGATTCCAGACGATGACGGCGATACGAAGAGCATCCGCCTGTCGGAGCGCGTGCTCAAATACGGCATCGCCTCGGTGGTGGCCGGTGCGCTGCTCTTTGTCGGCGCGTTCAGCTATTCGGTCTACAGCACGTTCGCTAACCAGAACGGCGCCGCAGAGATCCATGAGTTGCGCGAGGTCAACAATATCCAGCAGGAGCAGCTGCTGCAGCTCTCCAAGAAGGCCAATGCGCTGCAGGATGAGATCGACCAGCTCACACAGCTCGAGTCGGACCTGCGCCGCATGTCGGGCGCGAGCCCTGCGCAGGATGACGGCTCGGGCAACGGCAGTGGCCTGACGAATGACGGCACGAGCGGCCAGCACGATGGCCAGGGTGGCCCGTACGCACAGCAGCCGAGTCTCGACAACGTCAGCGAGACCCTTGACAATGTCGCGAAGGACATTGAGAAGCGCCGCGCCTCGCTGCTCGCCCTGCAGGAAGAGCTCAAGGCACAGCAGGAGTCGATGGGGACGCCGGGCATGGTCTCGCTGCCGGGCTCGTTCGTCGGCAGCACGGTCTCGGTCACGACGCCGACGGGCTGGCCGGCCCGCGGTGAGGTCAGCTCGCCGTACGGCCTGCGCTGGAACGGTTCGGACTTCCACCCGGGCATCGATATCGCCAACGACATGGGCACGCCAATCGTCGCGACGGCTGACGGCACGGTCACCACGGCCGGCTGGAATGCGGGCGGCTACGGCAACATGGTCGACATCGACCACGGCAATGGCGTCACGACGCGCTACGGCCATGCGATGCAGGTCGTCGTCAGCGCCGGCCAGCACGTGCGCCGCGGCCAGATCATCGCCTACATGGGCAGCACGGGCTTCTCGACGGGCCCGCACGTCCACTACGAGGTCCGCGTCAATGGCCAGGCGGTCAACCCGGTCAGCTACCTCTGATACTAGAATAAATAGAATGAGACTCTGTATCAACGTGTTTTTTCGCGTTGATGCGGGGTCTCTTTTCTTTTTGCATGAAATCGAAACAAAATAAAAAGGAATAATCGTTCGATAAGGCGTATCCATGTATACATGTTAAGTTATGGTTGACATGTCAAGTATACATTTTTATAATAGAAGTTACGTAACGCCATATGCATTGTGAAAACACATTTGTGTATTGATTCTATGTAGGATAGAAAGCTAGAAGGATAGAAGGAGAGACCGCTATGTGTCGGATAGGTTCCATAAAGAGTAAAGTACCCATTCAGCCCTCCAAGGCACTGCATCTCATGCTTCCGCAGCAGGAAGGTCATGATAACTCAGGTTTCGCCATGGTCATGCAGGACCTGTACGGAATCTTTTCCAATTATAAGGACAAGCCCCTGTTGTCGCTGGCCTGCACGCAGCGCGGCGCCCAGCTCGTCGAGGAGTACATGGACACGCACAACTTCGTGCAGCTGGCCGAGTGGATCCCGGTCCCGGACAAGCAGCCGGGTCTCGACATCCAGGCCATGCCGTACTACATCTTCCGCAACTACGATTATCCAGAAGATGCAGAGCACATGACGAAGGAGCAGAAGGAGGACCTGCTGCTCGACACGCGCCTGGCCCTGCGCAAGATCCTCGAGAAGGAGAATGCCGGCTTCGTCTACTCGTTCTGGCCGGATGTGCTGACGCTCAAGGAGATCGGCGATCCGCGCGACATCGCGACGTACTTCCACCTCTGGGATGACAACGGCTGCCTCGTCGCCAAGTCCATCGTCGCTCAGTGCCGCCAGAATACGAACTACGACATCGTCCGCTATGCGGCACATCCGTTCTTCCTGCAGGGCTACACACTCTGCGCGAACGGCGAGAACACCTTCTACACGAAGAACAAGGAGTTCCAGAAATCCCTGCACCGCGGTTACATCGGCTTTGAGTCCGACTCCCAGTGCTTCCTCAATACGCTTCATTACGTCCATCACGAGCTCAAGTGGCCACTGACGTACTACAAGCACGTCATCACGCCGCTGCCGTTCGAGGAAATCGCCGAGCGCCCCGACAAGGATGTCCTGATTGCCATCCGCCAGAGCCTCGCGAACCTTGAGATAAACGGCCCGAACACGATCATCGGCGTCCTGCCGGACAAGAAGATGATCACCTGCTGTGATTCCAAGAAGTTGCGCCCGGTCGTCGTCGGACGCACGGATGACATGGTGGCCATCTCGTCCGAGGTTTGTGGTCTCAATGAGATCATGCCGGACCGTGACCAGACAAAGGATATCTACCCGAATGAACGTGAAATCGTTGTGATCGACAACGACCTGGAGGTACAGAGATGGAAGCAGTAAAGACTCAAGACGTGGGCGTCAATGACCTGCCCTGGATAATCGAATATCATCCCGAACGCTGCACGATGTGCGGCAGCTGCGTGGCATCCTGCTCCTTCAAGTCCATCAAGGTAGCAGTCCGCGGCCAGTCCCTGACGGTGTCGGAAAAGCCGGTGCCGGAGCCGAAGAAGATCCATCGCGTGCGCCCGGTCATCAAGCAGGTCGCGAGCCTCACGGATTTCTGCCGCGGCTGCGGTATCTGCGAGAAAGTCTGCCCGAATGACGCAATCCGCCCGGTACGCAACCCGGACACGCGCAAGACCCTGCTCTCGAAGGACCACGGCCCCATCAAGCGCGGCGGCCGCACGAACCTCAACGCACAGCGCACGCTCGACTCGATCGTCGTCGGCCGCATCTCGCAGATGACGGACCCGTCGCTCGATGCCGCGCGCCACACTTTCGACATCCGCTCGCCGTTCGGCCGCGTGCTCTCGGCCAAGGAGCTGCCGTTTGCCATCAAGGACGGCAAGCTCGTCGAGACGAAACACACGCCGCCGGTACACTGGATCTACCCGCTGATCTTCTCCGATATGTCCATCGGCGCGCTGTCGACGCGCGCCTGGGAAGCCGTCGCACTTGCCGTCGGCTACCTCAACGAGAAGTGCGGCCTGCCGGTCCGCATGAGCTCTGGTGAGGGCGGCATGCCGGTAAAGCTCCTCGAATCGGATTACCTCAAGTACTTCATCATCCAGATTGCATCCGGCCACTTCGGCTGGAACCGCATCATCAAGGCCATGCCGCACATGAAGACGGACCCGGCGGGCATCCTCATCAAGATCGGCCAGGGCGCAAAGCCGGGTGATGGCGGCCTCTTGCCGGAGGCCAAGGTCGCGGAGCACGTCCAGGCCATCCGCGGCGTACCGAAGGCGACGCTCGCCTCGCCGCCGAACCATCAGGGCCTGTACTCCATCGAGGAATCCGTCCAGAAGATGCACCTCTCGATGAACGCGGCCTTTGGCTTCCGCGTGCCGGTCGCCATCAAGTGCGCGGCCTCGGCCACGTCGGTATCCGTCTACAACAACCTGCTGCGCGACCCGTACAAGATCTGCGGTGGCTTCTTCATCGACGGCATCCAGGGCGGCACGGGCGCGGCCAATGAGGTCTCGCTCGACCACACGGGCCATCCGGTCGTCTCGAAGATCCGCGACTGCTACCTCGCAGCCGTCAAGCAGGGCCTGCAGGGCCAGATCCCGCTCTACGGCGGCGGCGGCATCGGCATGACGGGCAACGCCGCAGCCGATGCCTTCAAGATGATGTGCCTCGGTGCCAACGGCGTCTTCGTCGGCAAGATCCTCATCCAGCTCCTCGGCTGCATCGGCAACGAGCAGGGACGCTGCAATTCCTGCAATACGGGCAAGTGCCCGATGGGCATCTGCTCGCAGGACCCGCGCCTCGTCAAGCGCCTCGACATCGACCGCGGCGCGCAGAAGATCGTCGACTACGTGCTGGCCTTCGACGCCGAGCTCAAGAAGCTCATGGCGCCGATCGGCAACAGCTCGCTGCCGATTGGCCGCAGCGACGCGCTCGTCTCCACGGACAAGGCCGTGGCCGACAAGCTTGGCATCCAGTACGTTTGCTGATAGCAGGAGGAGAGCTCAATGTTTAAGATAGATACCATGAAAGGGCATGAACGCATGTCCACCCAGGACCTGCTCCTGGCCATCGGCGAAGCCGTCAAGCAGGGCGAGACGGATTTTGAGATCAAGGCATCCGGCCAGCATGACATCGGCGGTCCGCTCTGGCATCCGGAAGGCAAGAAGCTGCACTTCCACGTCTGGAACGCCGGCCAGCGCACGGGTTCGATGTGCCTGCCGGGCACGGAAATCGTCATCGAGGAGTCGACGTCGGCCGACGTCGGCTGGCTCAATGCCGGCGGCATCATCACGGTCAAGGGTGATGCCGGCGACACGGCGGGTCACTGCTCGTCGGGCGGCAAGATCTTCATCGGCGGCCGCGGCGGCACGCGCACGGGCTCGCTGATGAAGCACGACCCGCTCTATGAGGAGCCGGAACTTTGGATCCTTAAGAATGTCGGCTCGTTCTCGTTCGAGTTCATGGGCGGCGGCAAGGCCGTCGTCTGCGGCTACGACAGCGCGGAATTCGACTCGGTCCTCGGCGAGCGCGCCTGCGTCGGCATGGTCGGCGGCACGGTCTACGTGCGCGGCCCGATCGGCACGCATCCGGCTGACATCATCTGCTCCGCGCTCGACGAGGATGACATCGCCTTCCTCGCGGGGGGCATGGATGACTTCCTCGCGCACATCGAGCGCCCGGAGCTCAAGGCAGAGCTCACCAACTGGAGCGAGTGGCACAAGCTGCGCCCGCTGACGGCTGCGGAGCGCAAGCCGAAACCAGCGCCGGATCTCCATTCTTTCCGCCTGCACGAGTGGGTCAAGGGCGGCATCTTCTCGGATGTCGCACACGATGACTTCGCGGTCCACAATACGATCACGCACGGCCTCTACCGCCTGCGCGTGCCGAGCTGGGACAATGCGAAGTACGCAGCGCCGTGCGAATTCAACTGCCCGACGGGAATCCCGACGCAGCTGCGCTACAAGTACATCCGCAACGGCGAGCTCGACAAGGCCATCCAGCTCGAGCTCGACTACACGCCGTTCCCGGGCTGCGTCTGCGGCTCCGTCTGCCCGAATCCCTGCATGGACGCCTGCACGCGCGGCACGATCGATGAGCCAATCCAGATCGGCGACCTCGGCTACAGCTCCGCCTTTGCGAAGGTCGAGCCGCCGAAGGCGAAGACGGGCAAGAAGATCGGCATCATCGGCGGCGGCGTTGCCGGTCTCTCGACGGCCTGGCAGCTCGCCCGCAAGGGCCATGATGTCACGGTCTACGACGATGCCGACCATATCGGCGGCAAGCTCGAGCAGGTCATCCCGCGCGGACGTCTCTCGCACGAGCTGCTCGAGTCGGAGCTCAAGCGCATCGAGAGCGTCGGCGTCAAGTTCGTCGAGGGATGCAAAGTCGACCGCGAGAAGTTCGACAAGATCCGCGAAGCGAGCGACGCCGTCGTCGTCGCGACGGGCGGCACCAAGTCCCGCTACTTCCCGTGGGAGGGTGTCGAGCGCCTGACGATGGGCCTCGAGTACCTCAAGGCCATCAACCGCGGTGAGCATCCGAAGACGGGCAAGAAGGTCGTCGTCATCGGCGCCGGCAACTCCGGCATGGACACGTGCCGCGGCGCCTACGAGATGGGCGCGGAGTCGGTCATCGCTGTCGATGTCCAGAAGCCGGCTGCCTTCCAGAAGGAAATCGCCTACTTCGAGGGCCTCGGCGGCAAGATTGTCTGGCCGTTCTTCACGAGCAAGATCACGCCGGAAGGTGTCTACGGCAATGACGGCCGCTTCATCGAAGCCGACCAGGTCATCGTCTCCATCGGTGAGGCGCCAGTCCTCGACTTCCTGCCGGAGGATGAGGGCATCGAGTACTTCCGCAAGAGCTGGCTCGTGCCGAAGAAAGACCTCTCCATCATGGACGGCGTCTTCACGGCCGGCGATACGATCAAGCCGGGCCGTCTGACGGATGCCATCGGCAGCGGCCGCAAGGCAGCCTGGTACGTCGACCAGTACGTCATGGGCAAGGAGTATAAGGCTTTCCCCGAGAAGAAGCAGGTCCCGGCCGACCGCCTCTCGAAGGCCTACTTCGAGAAGTGCCACCACTGCGAGCTCGGCGACCCGGTCAGCGACTACAAGCGCTGCGTGAGCTGCGGCACCTGCCGCGACTGCAAGATGTGCCTTGAGTCCTGCCCGGAGAAGGCCATCAACCGCATCGAGCACGAGGACGGCACGATCGAGTACACGAGTGACCCGAATCGCTGCATCGGCTGCGGCATCTGCGCCGGCGTCTGCCCGTGCGGCGTCTGGACGATCCAGGACAACCCAGAGAAGATCCCGATGTACTCCACGGGTGCCAAAGCCTGAGGGGCTATCGGAGCACATAGCAATAAAAAATCAGCCTTTCCACTGCGACGTGGAAAGGCTGATTTTGTTTCACGTGAAACACGAGAAGGATTCAGGGGGAGTGGAGGGGCATGTTTCACGTGAAACATTTACAGGTGGCTATCAGGCATTCCTGCCATTGATATCGGTCAGGCGGATTCCCTTCTGTGCAGCATCCATGTTCTTGAACTCGCGCATCCGGCTGACGAGCAAGAAGAGGCCGAAGAGAAGGGCTGTGACGTCAGCGGCCGGCACCGCGAGCCAGACGCCCGAGAGCCCGAGCATCCGCGGTAGGGTCAAGAGGAAGAAGACGATGCCGAGCAAGTTGCGGGCAAACGACATCAGCGCGGACGTGCGGCCATCGGAGATGGCCGTGAAGAAGCCGGAGATGAAGAGGTTGAACCCGCAGAGCAGGAACGTGAAGGAGAAGAGCGCGAAGCCCTGGCGCGTGAGCTCGTAGACGTGGCCGCCCTGTGGCAGGAACAGCGAGACAAGCGGTTCAGCGAGCAGATGCGAGAGGCTGAAGGAGAGCAGTGCACCGCCCGCGATGACCGTCAGGCTCAGGCGGACAAGGCGGCGCAGTTCCCCGAAGCCTCGCGCGCCGAAGCGGTAGGAGAAGATCGGGGCGACGCCGTTCGTGAAGCCCATGTAGACGGCCGTCAGCAGCATCTCCGCATAGAGGATGACGGAGATAGCCGCGACGCCGTCGGCGCCGGCATAGCGGAAGGTCAGGATGTTGAACAGGAAGGTCGTGATGCCGACTGAGAGCTGCGTGACGAGCTCTGAGCTGCCGTTGTAGAAGGCCTGGCCGAGCGCGCGCCACTCGAGGCGGGGCTTCGCGAAGCGGATCAGATGGCTGAAGCGATAGAAGTAGACGAGGCCAATGACGCCGGCAATCAGGTCGGCAATGCCCGTTGCGAGGCCTGCGCCGAAGATGCCGAGGCCGAGATGCGCGAGGAACAGGTAGTCGAGGCTCGCGTTTGTCAGGCCGGCCAGCACAGAGACGATGAAGCCCTGCATTGGCCGGCCGTCCGCGATGAAGAAGGCGTTGAAGAGAATCATGAGCGCGGCGAATGGGAAGAACGGTAGCAGCGAGTAGAGGTAGCTGCGGCAGTCCGCCATGAGCTCCGGCGAGGCGCCGAGCAGCATGAGCAGGCTGTCGCCGGCGGCAATTGTCAGCGTGGCCAGTGCTATGGCGAGCACGGCTGTCGTCACGGTGATCATCGTGAAGCGCTGGCGCGCGAGCTGCGGCTTGTTCTCGCCGAGATTCTTGGCGACAAGAGCCGAGCCGCCTGAGGCCAGCATGATGGCGAGGCCGAAGACGACGTTGATGGCGGGGTAGACGATATTGGAGGCGGCCAGCGCGTCGCTGCCGGCATAGCGCCCGATGAAGATGCCGTCCGTCACCGTGTAGAGCGAGATGATGATCATCATGCCGATGGACGGCGCGGCAAAGCGCAGCAGGCTGCCCAGTTGGAACCGGCGGGCGAGCGGTGAGTGTTTTGTCGTTGTGCGTTGCATATCTATCAAGATCCTTTCAGAAAACTGTCCTATACTCATGGTAGGGTATACAGTAAC
>ENA-OQCL01000065-OQCL01000065.1-human-gut-metagenome-genome-assembly--contig:-NODE-65-length-56626-cov-18.873679_pt1 | contig 56626 bp, 53 predicted proteins | sample MGYA00242502_ERZ504586 | MGnify/ENA primary metagenome ERZ504586 (study PRJEB26092, sample SAMD00036316) | human gut metagenome | host: Homo sapiens | study: EMG produced TPA metagenomics assembly of... | reverse complement strand
ATATGCTTCGGGCGAAGGGGGCACAAGGACGTATCGCGATGGGTATCGCCGTAGTGGGCGGTATGATCGTTTCGACATTCCTTACCCTGTTTATCGTCCCGGCGATGTACAGCTTTATTTCTACGGACAGACAATCGAAAATTTAATAATCAAGAATTAAAAATTTAAGAAATAAGGCAATTGAGGATGAAGAGGTTTCTTTTATTAATATGTATAGCATTTACGGTCGTCCCGGCCGAGGCGCAACGGGTGTTCAGCCTGGACGACTGCATCCAGACCGGATTGGAACCGCAATTATTCCATCCGCATCATCCGTAACGAACAGCAGATCAGCGACAACAACGCCACTCCCGGCAATGCCGGCTACCTGCCGACCGTCGACCTAAGCAGTGGTTTTAGCGGCACGCTTAACAATAACAATAACAAGTTGTCCGACGGAACGACAGAAAAACGAACGGCATCCACAACGAGACGGCAGACATCGGCCTGAATGTGAACTGGACCGTCTTCGACGGATTAGGCATACAGGCCACTTACGAAAAACTGAAAGAGTTACAAAACTTGGGAGAATTGAACACCCGAATGACAATCGAGGATTTCGTTGCCGACCTTTCGAGCGAATACTACAACCTGATCCGCCAGAAGATCCGCCTCCGCAACCTCCGTTCCACGCTCGAACTGTCCCGCGAACGTCTGCGTATCGTGGAAGAGCGGTATTATATCGGCTCGATGTCCCGCCTGGACCTCCAACAAGCGCAAGTCGACTTCAATGCCGACAGCTCCAACGTCCTGAACCAGTTGGAACAAGTGCATACTTCACGTATCCGCCTGAACCGGCTGATGGCATTGGAGGATGTGGAGGAACAAGTACTGATCAAGGACTCCCTGATTACCCCCAACCCGTTTTTAGATGAAGTGGAACTATGGAAAAGCACGCTTACCTCTGCGCCGTCTTCAGTACATGAAGGAGATTGTGCGGAACCAGAGGGATGTGCTCGCCGTCGCGCACCGCATCCACTGCGACACGGTGGCAATCGAGGAATGGCCGGCTGCCAACCTCATCTATTCTCGCCCTGTGCGCGCATTGCTGCAGGCTGGCGACGAGACGGGCGTGGAGCGCGTTATCATGGAGCACATGCGCTACATGATGGAGCACGAACTGACGACGGGGCAGGTCTTCGGCGCGATGGTGAGGACGGAGGACTGTCTCGGTCCGGATGGCGAGACGGGGCTCTTTGCGCGTTTCTTCACCGTCACGACAAAGAGCCTTGCGCATGTGCCAGCGGACCTTTGCGCCGTCCGTCCGGCGGGCCGCTACCTCGTGACGTACTTCAAGGGCGACTACATGAAGACGGGGCCGGCCTATGCGCGCCTGCGCCGCTGGCTGCAAGCACATCCCGAGTGGCGGGCGGGAGACTACTCCTATGAAGAGAGTATCCTGGAGGACCTCAGCACCGCCAATCCGCAGGAGTACATCACGCGCGTTGCCGTCCTGCTGCAGCAGAGCGATGACAAGAGAGGAGATAGATGAAATGGATTTAAAGCAATTGCGCTATTTCATGGCGATCGTGGAGGAGCGGCAGATCACAGCGGCCGCGAGGCGGCTGCACATGGCCCAACCGCCACTGAGCAACCAGATGAAGATGCTCGAGGACGAGATCGGGCTCCAGCTCTTCCGGCGTGGGCCGCACCACATCGAGCTGACCGAGGCCGGCGAGCTGCTCGCCGCCCGCGCGGCCCAGCTCTTAGACATGGCGGCCATGACGAAGCGGGAGCTCCAAGACCTCAAGCAGGGGCTCTGCGGCACGCTCGCCATCGGCACGGTCTCCTCGTCCGGCAACCTGCTGATGCACGAGGGCATGCAGGCCTTCCGCGCGAAGTTCCCGCGCGTCCACTTTGAGATCCACGACGGCAATACGTACCAGCTCATCGACATGCTGGAGAAGCGGCTCATCGAGATTGCCATCGTCCGCACGCCGTTCAACGCCTCGCGCTTCAACTGCAAGTACCGCCAGCCGGAGCCGATGATTGCCGCGATGACGCCGGAGCTTGACTGGGCGCCACAGCAGCAGGAGATCGCGGTGGAAGAGCTCGCAGACAGGCCGCTGATCCTCTACCGCCGCTTCGAGCAGATCCTGCTCGACACCTTCGCCGCGCACGAGTTCACGCCGGACGTCGCCTGCCTCAACGACGATGCGCGCACGACAATCCTCTGGGCCAATGCGGGCCTCGGCGTGGCCATCGCACCGGCCGCCGCCGTCGACCTCGCCGCCCACAACCACCTGCACGTCAAGACCATCGCGGAGCCCTCTCTGCGCACGCGGCTCGCCGCCATCTGGCCGCGCGAAGCCTACATTTCTTCGCTTGCCGAGCACTTCCTGGAATATTTTTGACTCAGTCAATTAATTTAACGGAAATCCAACGGCTATCTAAGCGGACTGCAAAATCACGCGGCTATACTGTCATCAGCAAAAGGAAGACAGACTCCATATAGAAAAGAGGAGATTATCATGATGAAGTTGAACTGGAAGAAAAGCATGGCCGCCGTCCTGGCAGGCATCATGAGCTTCGGCGTGCTGAGCACGACGCTGGCTGTCCCTGCAGAAGCAGCTGCGCATCACTACGAGGATTCGAATTGGCATTCGCACCATGACCGTCAGGTCGAGAAACAACGCCATGAAGCGCATGAGCGCTGGGAACGCGAGCACCGTCGCACAGAGGAGTCCTCGAAGGGTCACTCGACGGGTGAGGTCACGACGGCCGCCATCCTCGGTGCCGTCGTCGGCGCTGTCATTGCCAAGAATACCTGATGCCCGAGCACCCAGCTCCAGCAGGGCCCGGAAATAAATTTGCTTCCGAGGCGTCTGGGAGAAGGAAAACGCCCTCGTTTTGGCGAAATCATTACATTGAATACGAGAATTAAAGACCGCTGTTCTGCAAAGAAAAGCGGTTTTCTTTTTGTCATGATCATCGTGATCGTTGTGATGTGAAAGGATGGGGATATCCATGAACTTGAAGCAATATGTCCTGACGGCACTGGCCGTCAGCGCCTTGACCATGCCCTGGACACTTGGCGTATCGCAGGCCGCTGCTGCCGATGCATCTGCACAGGCCGCAACGGTCAAAACAGCGGCTGCTGTCAGCAGTGCGACGGCAGTCAAAGCCGATACTGCTGCCAAGAGCGATGAAGCTGCGGCGAAGGCGAAGCAGGTGAAGTACAGCCTGAAATTCAATGCGAAGAACTACACGAAGGAGACGCTGCAGCTCGACGGCAAGGATGTGGCCTTCCGCGCCTACCGCAATGTCGTCTACGTCTCGAAGCCGGCCTCTGTCGCCGCTGAATCTATGAGTATCTTCATCCCCGAGGCGTACTTCCAGAAGGGCGGAACGGTCAATGGCTACACGAAAGAGACTGCGCCGATCTTCCTGCCAAACGGCGTCGGCGGCTACATGCCGGGCGAGATCAAGGAGCCGAGTGCCAACGACCGCATGAGCGGCGGCGCCAATGCCTCGCTCGTTGCGCTCTCGAGGGGCTATGTCGTCGCGGCACCGGCCATCCGCGGCCGCACGACGGTCGGCGATGACGGCAAGACGTACGTCGGCAAGGCACCGGCGCTCATCGTCGACTACAAGGCGGCCGTGCGCTACCTGCGCTACAACCGTCACCGCCTGCCGGCTGGCAATACGGACAAGATCATCTCGAATGGCACGAGCGCGGGCGGCGCACTCTCCGCACTGCTCGGCGCGACGGGCAACAGCAAGGAGTACGCCGCAGAACTCAAGGCCATCGGCGCGGCCAATGAGCGCGACGACATCTTCGCCTCGATGGATTACTGCCCAATCACGAACCTCGACCATGCCGACATGGCTTACGAGTGGATGTTCAACGGCGTCAATGAGGCACATCAGAGCAGCGCCCAGATGTGCCCGCTGCTGCCGCTGAAGGCAGGCTCCATGCCGGGCACCATCAAGGCCGGTGGGCAGCTCGTGCCGCTCGGCCCGGGGCCCGTTGTGCAGGGCGATGGCGGCACGGTGACGGATCGCCCCGCGAATGCGCCGACGGAGACGAGTGCCGGCACGGAGATGACGCAGGAACAGCGCGTGGCCTCGGATCAGCTCAAGGCACTGTTCCCCGACTACGTCAATAGTTTGGGGCTCAAGGACCGTCAGGGACACACCCTGATGCTCAATGAGGATGGCACGGGCAGTTTTGCCGATTACATCAAGTCCATCTACGCTGCCTCGGCGCAGTCGGCCCTCGATGCGGGCGAAGACCTCTCGAGCCTCGACTGGCTGACCATCGAGAACGGTCTCGTCAAGGATGTAGACCTCGCGAAGTACGCGGCCTGGGCGACGCGCCTCAAGGCAGCGCCGGCCTTCGATAAGTTTGACCTGAGTTCCGGTGAGAACGATGAGTTCGGCACGTCGGACAACACGCCACGCCACTTCACTGGCTTTTCCCTGACGCGCGATAAGAAAATGGGTGCGACCATGGCGACCTGGGATGACATCCGCCGCATGAATCCGCTCTACTTCATCGGCCAGAAGAGCGTCACCGTCGCTCCGCACTGGCGAATCCGCCATGGTGCCAAGGACCGCGACACGTGCCTGGCCATCCCGGCCATCCTGGCCCTGACGCTGCAGAATAACGGCTATGACGTCGATTTCGCCTCGCCGTGGGGCAAAGGACATGCTGGCGACTACGACCTCACCGAGCTCTTCGACTGGGCCGATGGCCTCTGCAAGGCACCGACGAAAAAATAAAGAGATGTGTGAGCGAGGCTCTGACGCCTGCTCTCTGGGCATCCTGCTGACTGGCAGGATGCCTTTTTTGATTGTTAGAAAACAGTGGTAAAACAACATAAAACGGGTGTCGTTTCTTACAGCTGTATTCTATAGCTTTATGCTATAATAATAACACGTACCGATGTAGGAATGAGTATGGACAGCAAGATATAAGATAAGAAAGGAGCTCCCTACGATGATGACATTGACGCAGATGCGTTATTTCTATGAAGTGTGCCAGTGGCAGAATATCACGAAAGCGGCAGAACACCTCCACGTCTCACAGCCGACGATCAGCGTGGCGATGCAGACGCTCGAAGCAGAGACCGGACTGAACCTGTTCCACCGTGAGGGCCGGAAACTTGTCGTAACGCCGGAGGGCAGTAAATTGCTTGGTAAGGTCAACCACATTTTAACCCAGATGGACCAGCTTGAGACAGAAATCCAGGACATGGCACACAACCGCAATCACATCCGCATGGCCCTGCCGTTGCAGATCGGCACGCGCTTCCTGCCGCGCATTCTCGGAGAGTTCCGGCTTGCCCATCCGCAGATCAAGCTCGAGATCATCGAGACGGGCGGCATCAGCGCCCTGCAGATGGTCGAGGACGAGAAGCTCGACATCGCCCTGACGAACTACGCGACCGGCTTCAGCCAGAAACTCTGCTATCAGAAGCTCTACGACTGCGAATGCTGCTTCGTCACCTATCCCTCGCATCCGCTGGCTAAGCGCAAAACCGTCTCGTTTGCCGACTTTGTCGACGAAGAACTCGTCATGCTCGACAGCCATTACTTCATCTACCGCATGGTCCACGACCTCTATGCCGCGCACAGCTGCAAGCCGCGCGTCATCCACTTCTCGCCGTACCTGCACACCATCAAGAACCTCGTCGAACGCGGTATCTGCTCGACCTTCCTCGCGCGCCAGGCCGTGCTGCCCGACGAGAATCTCGTCGCCGTTGCCCTCGAAGAGCCCTTCTACATTAACTCTGGTATCGTCACCAAGAAAGGACGCCAGGTCTACGAGGACGAGCAGCAGCTCATTGGCTACCTGCAGCAGATCACGAAGGATATGTAAGACTGGATTGTTGGCAAAAAAACGAGAGACCTTCAGATGAAGGTCTCTCGTTTCTGCTATTCTCTTAATTTACTTATTTTATTTCGCATTCTTCTTTGCGAGAAAATCCTTGAGGATCTGACGCTTGGCAATCTTGCCGGTCGAAGTGCGCGGCAGGGCGGAGAGTTCGTGGAACTCGCGCGGGATCTTGTAGAGCGCGAGGTTGGCCTGCAGGAACTTCTTGAGCTCGCGGATGTTGATGGAGGCACCCTCGTGCAGGCTGTAGAAGCAGGCGCCGGCCTGGCCGCGCAGCTTGTCGTCGATGCCGATGACAGCGGCTTCGCTGATGCCCGGGAACTGGTAGATGAGCTCTTCGACTTCGCGCGGGTAGATGTTCTCGCCCATGCTGATGATCATGTCCTTGAGGCGGTCGACGATGTAGATGTAGCCCTCTTCGTCGGCGCGGGCGACGTCGCCCGTGTGGAGCCAGCCGCCGCGCAGTGCATTCTTCGTCGCGTCGGGCAGGTTCCAGTAGCCGAGCATGATGTTGTCGCCCTTGACGATGAACTCGCCGGCCTCACCTTTGGGGACTTCCTTGCCGTCGGCGTCGATGAGCTTCCAGGCGATGCCCGGCACGACGGGGCCGCAGGAGCCGACTTTCGGCTTCTCGGGCGGGTTCATCGTGACGACTGGCGAGGTCTCGGAGAGGCCGTAGCCCTCGCAGATGTCGACGCCGAACTTGTTCATGAAGTCCTGCTCGATCTGCAGCGGCAGCGTCGTGCCGCCTGAGACGACGAGGCGCAGGGAGGCCATGTCTTCCTTGCTCGCGAGCTTCGTCAGCAGGCTGCAGATCGACGGCACGATGTAGAGGTCGTTGATCTTCTCGTTGCGGATGACGCTGATGGTCTCTTTTGGCGTGAAGGAGTCGAGGATGACGACTTCGGCGCCGCAGTAGAGCGGGTAGAGCACGGAGCAGGTCCAGCCGAAGCAGTGGTACATCGGCAGCACGCAGAGCACGTGGTGCTCGCGCTTGCAGCCCATGATGCTCATCTGGTCGGCGTTCGTGATGAGGTTGCGGTGCGAGAGGACGGCGCCCTTCGGCGAGCCCGTCGTGCCGGACGTGTAGATGATGACGCAGGGGTTCTGCTCATCGAAGGTCGGCGGCAGGGCCGGGGCAGCTGGCAGGCTCTCGTCTTTCTTGCCCATCTGGCGGATGTCGTGCTGTGTCACGCGCATGTCGCAGCGCAGGGCGGAGAGTGCGTCGACAAGGTTCAGCGGCTGGTACGTCAGGATGTGGCGCGAGCCGGAGTCCTTGATGATGTAGGCAATCTCGCGGTTGCTGAGCTGGAAGTTGATCGGCACGGCGATGGCGCCGAGCGAGACGATGGCCATGTAGGCGTAGATATAGTCCGCACTGTTGCGGGAGAAGATGCTGACGCGATCGCCGACGCGCACACCGGCGGCGTAGAGGCGGTTGCGGCAGGCGGCGACGTGCTGCTGCAGCTCACGGTAGGTGATGCGGCGCTCGTGATCGACGATGGCCAGGGAGTCTGGCTTCCCCTGATAGATCAGTTCATGTACAAACATTATATACCCTATTCCTTCCTGAAGGCCGCAAGACCGCAAGCGCGGAGAGGCCCTCATCGCACAGGACAATTCTTCTTCATTACAGCCTTAATTTTATACCAGGTCATAAATTTTGTCAAAGCATAATGTCGTCTGCCCGTGACATCAGTCTTCTTCGTCGTGTGGATGCGCGAGGGCGCTGTGCTGGTAGCTGTAGCCGAAGTAGACGAGGCAGCCGAAGGTACACCAGACGATGAAGCGGACCCAGGTCTCCCAGGGCAGGTGATACATGAGGTAGCCGCAGGTCAGGACGGCGAGCGGCGCGATGAGCCAGACAAGCGGGCAGCGGAAGGTGCGCGGCACGTCTGGCTTCGTGATGCGCAGGACGAGGACGCCGATGGCGGCGACGAGGAAGGCCGAGAGCGTACCGATGTTGGCCATCTCGGCGATGACGCCGATGGGGACGAAGCCCGCGATGATCGAGACGAAGATCCCGCCCATGACGGTGACGATGTACGGCGTGTGGTAGCGTTTGTGGATCTTGCAGACGCGGGCCGGGACCATGCCGTCGCGGCTCATCGCGAAGAAGATGCGGGCCTGACCGTAGAGCAGGACGAGCAGGACCGTCGTGATGCCGGCGATGGCGCCGACGCCGACGAGGGCTGAGCCGAGGTTGTAGCCGATGTAGCGCAGGGCAAAGGCCACTGGTTCCGGGTTGTTGAGCTCGGTGTAGGGCACGATGCCCGTCAGCACGCCGGCGACGACGACATAGAGGGCCGTGCAGATGACGAGCGAGCCGATGATGCCGATTGGCAGGTCATGTGCGGGGTTCTTGCACTCCTCGGCGCTCGTCGCGACGGCGTCGAAGCCGATGTAGGCAAAGAAGACGATGGCGGCGCCGCCGAAGATGCCCGAGACGCCGAACGGCATGAAGGGCTCCCAGTTCATCGTGTCGACGTGCGGGATGGCCAGCAGCAGGAAGATGGCGATGGCCGTGAGCTTGACGCCGACGAGGATGCGATTGAGCTTCGTGCTCTCCTGCGTGCCGCGGATCAGCAGGATGGAGAGCAGGAGCGTGATGAAGATGGCGGGGATGTTGATGATGCCGCCGTCTGCCGGCACATGCGTGAGCGCGTGGCCCGGATCGATGCCGGCCGAGAGCAGCAGGCCCGTGACGTAGCCGGACCAGCCCGAGGCGACGGCACTCGCGGTGACGGTGTACTCGAGGATGAGGTTCCAGCCGACGATGAAGGCGATGAATTCGCCGAGCGAGGCGTAGGTGTAGGTGTAGGCGCTGCCCGACGCCGGCACGATGGAGGAGAATTCTGCGTAGGCGAGGCCCGCGAGCGCGCAGGCGAGACCGGAGACCATGAAGGAGATCGTGACGGCCGGGCCCGCGTACTTCGCGGCAGCGACGCCTGTCAGGACAAAGATGCCGGTGCCGATGACACAGCCGATGCCGAGCAGGATGAGGTCAAAGGCGCCGAGCGTCTTGGCCATGCCTGAGTGGGCCGCCGTCTCGCGCATCTGCTCGATGCTCTTGGTGCGGAATAAGTTCATACTTACCATTCCCTTTTCTTTTTCTCTCTTGAGATTTACAACATTACTAAACGTTACTATTATAAGTAAGGAAAAAGCCTCCGTCAATACGACAGAGGCTCTCTGCAGCAAAATATGCGGGAAAGCAGGTCAGGCGCGGATCCACTCCTTGAATTTCTCGGGTGAGCTGTTGATGACGAGCTCTTCAGGGAAGTCGGCCTCACGGATGACCTCTTCCGACAGGGAGTGGTTGCCGACATCGAGGTCGATGTGCGCATCACTGCCCATGATGACGTGCGTGCCGTACTTCTTGCAGGCCTGCAGCATCTTCTTGGCGAGGTCGCGCGAGCCGGCGCGGCTGCCGCCCGGGCGGTAGGAGCTGTTGTTGCACTCGAGCAGGACGTGGCGCTCTGCGGCGGCCTTGGCAATCTGGTCGAAGTCGACCGGGAACTTCGGGTTGTCCGGATGGCCGATGATCTTGACCTGTGGGACCCACATGGCGCTCATGATGGCTGTCGTGTTGTCGAGCTCCGTGCCCGGATTGATGCAGGGATCGTGCAGGCTCGCGATAGCGTAGTCGACGGAGCGCAGCGCCTTCTCCTCGAGGTCGACCTTGCCCGTCGTGTTCAGGATGTTGAGCTCTACACCCATGAGGAGCTCTACGCCAGCCTCTTTGCCGTAGGCCTCGCGATCGAAGATGCGCAGGTTCTCGAAGTAGAAGCGGTGCGTCGAGCCCGGCATAGCCGGTGCGTGGTCGGCGATGCCGACGAGTGCGAGGCCCTTCTTGCTGCCCGCCGCAATCATCTCGCGGATCGTGTTATAGGCATGGCCGCTGGCCAGCGTGTGCATGTGGACGTCGAGTAAGTCTTTCATAATAAAATCCCCCAAACCAGTTGATGTATCCTGTGACCATTATACCACGCATGGAGGGGGTCAAAAATTTTTTCAAGAAATTTGTATTTCCCTGTTGACATTTCGAGGGGACTCCTTTATAATAAATCTTGTCGTTAAGACATGGGGTTATAGCTCAGTTGGTTAGAGTGTCTCGTTGACATCGAGGAGGTCACAGATTCGAATTCTGTTAACCCCACCATTTAGAAAGATGAGGTTTCGTCGAACGGCGGAACCTTTTTTGTTTGCTCGCTTAGCTCAGTTGGCTAGAGCATCTCCGTCACATGGAGGGGGTCGGGGGTTCGAATCCCTCAGCGAGCACCATATGGATAGTTCAAGCCGTGCGCGTTGCGCACGGCTTTTATTTTTATCAAAATGAATAGAAAGCATATTGACATTATATGCTTTTACTGATATGATAATGCTCATAAGATGAGTTGACCAAACGAATTGGAGACTTTGAGCAGCATATGGATCTCGTCCGGAAGGATGGCAATGGAGCCCATAAGGGCACAGTTATTTTTTCGCACCGTTCCATAGGCTTGCTTAGAGTCTCCTTTTTGCGTACATAAAAGCACGGATATGCGTCAATGAAAGGATGTTGGATAATATGGCAATCAAGGATCAGGATATCGCAAGAGAACGAGAGAAGGTAGAATTCAAGCGCGCGATGGACCCGTGCCCGATCGACTTTTCGGAGCTGCAGACGACGAACCCGCGCGCCAATGGCGAGCAGAAGGAATACGAGGGCCGCGATGCCTCGAATTTCAATCGCCGCAAGAAGTACAACGACGAAGAGGAACCGCAGTTCACGGCGAGTTTCCTGACGGGCGAGCTCCCTGTCGAGCCAAACCGCTACCGTCTCGTCTGGTCGCGCCACTGCCCTTGGGCCAACCGCATCTCGATCGCGATTGACCTCCTGGGACTCGACAAGGTGATCTCGAAGGGCGTCGTCGACCCACTGCGCCCGGCTGGCGTCGTCGGTGACTGGTTCTTCACGCTGGATCCGGATGAGAAGGACCCCGTTCTCGGCGTCCACTCGCTCGGCGAATGCTACCGCAAGGCGGACCCGGCGTTCGACCAGCGCGCGACGGTGCCGGCTCTCGTCGATGTCAAGACGAGCAAGGTCGTCAACAACGATTACCACGTCCTCGATGCGGAGCTCGCTGTGGCTTTCAAGAACTATATCGCCGAAGATGCGCCGGATATCTATCCGGAGGAGCTTCGCGAGGACATCGATGCACTCAACATCATCCTCTACGCTGACGTCAATCTCGCCGTCAACCTCGCAGCTCTCGTCGGCACGCAGGAGGAGTACGAATTCTACTATAATAAGATCTTCGATCGCCTGGACTGGCTCGAGGAGCGCCTCTCGACGCGCCGCTATCTCATGGGCGATACGATCACGCTGCCGGACATTCGCCTGTTCGTGACGCTCTCGCGCTTTGATCTCGTCTTCTATCAGAAGTACTTCGTCAACAAGAAGCGCCTCGTCGACTACCCGAATCTCTGGAATTACGCCAAAGACCTTTACTCGAACCCCGCGTTCGGCAATAACACGGATTTCGATTCCATGCGCAAGCGCTTCTACTATGTCGATCACACACCGTTTGCCGACCTCAAGCGCATCGTGCCGAAGGGACCCGATGACAGCCGCTGGCAGGAGCCGAATGACCGCGCGGAGAAATTCGCCAGATAATCTGCTGAGATGAGTATGACAGGTAGCAGAGGAGGGAACCTGTATGGACCAGAATACGACTGCTGTCGTCCGCCTTATCGAGGCGACGGAGCTCTCGGGGCGCGATGACCTCGTCGCCCAGGCCAAGCGGGCCTTTCTCGACTATCTGGCAGCACTGCTGGCAGCTCGGCGCGAGCCGGCTGTGGAGAATCTGCGCCAGATGACGGATGAGGGTCGCGCATCTGACAGGGCAAGGCTTTACGGCTTTGCCTCGCATTATCTCGATTTTGACGATGCGCAGGCCAATATCGCCGGTCACTTCAGCACGGTGCTCTATTCGGCATTGCTGGCTGTGGCAGAGCCGGGCGATGCAGTCCGCGATTTCCTGGCAGCTTACGTCGCTGGGGCCGAATTGGAAGGACAGCTCGGCGCGCGGCTCAATCCGGAGCATCGGCGGCAGGGGTGGCATTCCACTGGCACGGTCGGCACCCTCGGTGCTGCTGCGGCCATCGTGCGGCTGCGGCACCTGACGGGGGAGCGGGCGGCAGAGGTGCTCTCGCTGGCGGGGACGCAGTCCTCGGGCATGGCTTTTGAGGCGGGTTCGGACGGCAAGCCGCTTCATGCTGGCTTTGCGGCAGAGCGTGCCGTGACGGCGCTTCGCCTCGTTGAGGCGGGCCTGACGGCGCGGACGAATCTGTTCGACGATGCGACGGGCTGGTTAGCCGTATTCACAGATGGCCGCCGGTATCTCGATGCGGCGCGCATGCAGCGGGAATGGCTGAACCCCGCCCAGATTTTGGAGCCGGGACTCTGGATGAAGCGCCACATGTACTGCTCAGCAGCCATCTGCGCAGCAGATGGTGCCGAGCAGCTCTATCAGCAGGGACTCCGCATGGCGGATGTCTGCTCTGTCACAGCGCATTTCCCGCCGGGCGCCGACAGGGCGCTGCGCTACACGCGGCCGCAAACGGGTCGCGAGGGTCAGTTCTCTGTCGAGTTTGTCATCTGGCAGATCTTGCAGAACGGCACGGTCGAGGATGCGTACTTCAGGGAGAACCGGGTGCCGCAGGCATTTCTCAGCGATTTGCCCAAGTTCCATCGTGCCTACGATGTACCGCCGCTACCCCTTGCAGAGCGTGCCGTTCCTCTGACGGCTGCATCGCGAGACGGGCGGCACTGGCAGGCCGATGTGCGCGACCCACAGGGGTCGCCGCGGCGGCCCCTGACGGTTGAACAGGGACAGAAGAAGTTAGAGCGGGCGGCAGGACAGATACCGGCCCGCGACATCATCGATATGACTGGCAGCTGGCCTGAGGGTGTCCTCGGCCCCTGCCTTGACTGGATAGAAGGAGAGATCTTCCATGAAAATACCGAATCGATTTGCATGCGTGCTGATGGCGGCGCTGATGGTCATAGGCCTCGGCGCACTGGCCGGCTGCGGCAGTGACACGGAGGATGGCAGTGCCAGCGTCAACAAGGATGCCAAGACGGTCGTCGTGGCGACGCGCGGAACGGTCAAGCCGTATTCCTATACAGATGATGACGGCAAGCTGACGGGCTACGATGTCGAGGTCCTCAAGGAAATCGAGAAGCGCGACCCGAGCCTTCACTTTGAATTCAAGCCGATGGCTGTCGATGCGGCCTTTGTGGCCATGGATTCCTCGCAGGTTGACATGATTGCCAACCAGATGCGCCATTCGCCGGCGCGCGACGAGAAGTACATCTTCCCGAAGGAACTCAATAACTACACGGTGCGCAAGCTCGTCGTGCCGAAGGATGATGATGAGACGAAATCCCTCGACGATCTCAAGGGCAAGAAGGTAGCCGTCACGACGAATTCGGAATTTGCCGACCTCGTCAAGAAGTTCAATGAGACGGCCGATACCCCGATTGAGATTGTTTACACGGATAAAGGCCCATCGGAGACGATGAACCTCGTGGCGACGGGCCGTGCACAGGCTGCCGGCGAGTATGAGTACATCGTCTCGGTCGCACAGAAGGACAAGAATCTGCCCATCAAGACGGTGGGGCCGACGCTGACGAAGGTGCCGACGTACTTCCTGCTGCGCAAGGACGACGAGATGCAGAAGGTCGCCGATAAGATTGACGCTGCGCTCAAGGCCATGAAGGAAGATGGCACACTCAAGAAGATTTCCGAGAAATACCTCGGTGCGGATTACACAGAAGCGCCGGCTGAATAACCGCGCAGAAAGGAGGAGGCTCGATGGGTACTTATTTTGATGTCGGATATATGATCAAGTCATTTCCGACGCTCTTGGGCATGGTCCACATCACGCTGCTGGTGACGATCTTCTCGGCGATTGTCGGCATCTTGCTCGGCGCTGTCATCGCGGTCCTGCGCATCCAGCGCGTGCCGGTCATCGCGCCGCTCCTGCGCATCTTCATCTCGTTCATGCGCGGGACTCCCTTTCTCGTGCAGCTCTTCCTGGCCTACTTCGGTGTGCCGGAGATCCTTGCGCACGTCGGTATCAGCATGAAGGGCGTGCCGCCGCTGGCATTTGTCCTCGCAGTCTTTACGCTGCACATGGCTGCCTACGGCGCGGAGATCCTGCGCTCGAGCATCCTGGCCGTGCCTGTCGGGGAAAAAGAGGCGGCGATGAGTCTCGGCATGACCACGTTCCAGATGTACCGTCGTGTCGTCCTGCCACAGGCCTTCCACATGGCGATGCCGGCGCTCATCAACACGGTCATCGGCGTCGTCAAGGGCACGAGCTTGATCTTCAACGTCGGCGTCGTCGACATCATGCGCAAGGCGGAGCTCATGGCGGGCAACTCGCAGCGCAGCCTGGAGCTCTATGTCGATGTGGCCGTCATCTACGGCATCTTGATTTTCCTGATTGCGCGCATCGGGCGGTTCCTCGAGAAGCGCCAGAGTCACGGACGGGATCTAGCAGAACTCAGTGAGGCGTAAGTATGAATGGACATAGTTTGATTGACTGGCAATATATCGTGCAGGGGGCTGCGTTCATCGCGCCTTATGTCAAGGTCACCCTGCTCCTGACGCTTTCGAGTGTCTTCCTCGGCGCCGCACTCGGCCTGGTCAGCTGTCTGGCGCAGCGGAGCCGCGTGCCCGTGCTGGGCAAGTTCTTCCGGCTCTATGTCTACATCTGCCGGAGCATCCCCAACATGGTGCTGCTGTACCTCGTCTATTACGGCATGCCGCTGGCCTTCCTGGCACTGCGCGGCAAGACCGGCATCCACGTGCCCATCGAGCACGTGCCGGCCATGGCAGTGGCCATCATCGGGTTGACGCTCCACACGGGCGCATATCTCAGTGAGATCTTTCGCGCGGCGCTCGACTCGGTGCCTGAGGGACAGTTCGAGGCGGCAGAGGCGATGGGCATGACCTCGTTCCAGATGTACCGCCGCGTCATCTTCCCGCAGGCTGTCGTCTTTGCCCTGCCGCTCTTTGCCAACCAATTCCTCTCGACGATGAAGAGCACGAGCATCGTCTTCGTCATCACGGTCATCGAGGTGTTCGGCGCGGCAAAACTCTTCTGTGAGGACAACTCGCAGTATTTTGAAGCGTACATCGTGGCGGCTCTCCTCTACTGGGGCATGGGCATCCTGTTTGAATCCCTGTTTACGAAACTCGAGGACCGGCTTTCCTCGTATAAGAGGTGCAAGATATGATAAAACTCGAACACGTGAAGAAGTCCTTTGGCAATCAGGCCATCCTGCGGGACATCAGCCTGACTGTGCCGACGGGTAGTGTGACGGTCATCCTCGGCCCGTCGGGCAGTGGCAAGACGACGCTCCTGCGCACGATCAACTTTCTCGGCAAGGCCGACGGAGGCACGCTCTTCATCAATGACCAGCGCTACGACCTGCACAAGGCGTCGCGCAAGGATATCCTCGCGGTGCGCCGTCAGACGGCCATGGTCTTCCAGTCGTACAATCTCTTCTCGAATATGACGGCATTGCAGAATGTCATGGAAGCGCTTGTGACGGTGCAGGGCAAGGCAAAGGCGGAAGCGAGAGAGCGGGCGGCAGAGCTTCTCTCTCAAGTCGGTATGAGTGAACACGCCGACAAGTATCCGGCGCAGCTCTCCGGCGGCCAGCAGCAGCGCGTCGGCATCGCCCGCGCTCTGGCGGTCAACCCGCAGGTCATCCTGTTCGACGAGCCGACGAGCGCGCTCGACCCGGAGCTCGTCGGCGAGGTGCTGGCCGTCATCCGCGACGTCGCGCGCAACAGCAAGGTGACGATGATCATCGTCACGCATGAGATCGCCTTTGCACGCGAGGTCGCTGACCAGGTCGTCTTCATGGAGGGCGGCTGCGTCGTGGAGACGGGCGCACCGCAGGACGTACTCGTCCATCCGCGCGAGGAGCGCACGAGAGTGTTCCTCAACCGCTATCTTGGCGGCACGGCACTGCGCGATGGCGCAGGCATCTGACAGGAGGGATGGATCATGATGACGTATCGCGAACTCGGGGAGGAAGACCTCGACATGTACTACCGCGTCCTGCATGAGGGCTACCAGACGGACAAGAAGTATCCGATTTCCTTCTCGGCTATCACGGCGACGCGGGAACAGGAGCGCATATGGCTCGCGAGCAACCCGACGTACGGACTGTTCGAGGACGGTGAGCTCGTCAGCGCACTTTCGCTGCGCATGCCCTGGGGACCGAACCCCGGACCTGAAGGCGTGCCGCACATCGGCCAGGTCGTCACAGCCCCAGAGCACATGCACAAGGGCTATGCTTCAAAGCTCATCGGCCTCGTCACGGAAGAAGTCCTGAAGCAGCAGCTCAAGGTGCCCTTCGTGACGCTCGGGACGGCGACGAGTCATCCGTGGCTGCGGAAGATGTACGAGAAGCTCGGCTTCCGCGCCTTCCGTGAAGTGCAGCTGCCGGGCAAGCAGCATCGAACCGTTTATCTTCGCAAAGACCTCGCATGAGGTCTTTTTTGTTGTATTGCCTGCTGTCGATAGTTGTAGGAAACGGTCGGATAGATTGACACTGGGCCCTGCGAGATGATATGATAGATAAGGGAATATCGGTAACTTCTCCAAACTCAAAATGAGACTTTCCGGAGGTAAGACGCCATGATAGGCGGTCGGGGAGTCAATTTGAGTTTTTTCGTCGTGTTTTCACTTCCGCGGTGCAGAGACGCCGCCAGGAAATTGAGGAGGAAATCACTAAATGATCGAGCGTTATACTAAGCCGGAAATGGGCCATCTCTGGTCTATCGAGAACGAGTGGCAGCAGATCCTGAATGTCGAGATGGCTGCCTGCGATGCCATGGCCGAACTCGGAGAGATCCCGAAAGAGGCTGCCAAGAACATTCGCGCGAAAGCAAAATTCGATGTCAACCGCATCCATGAGATCGAGTCGGTCACGCACCACGACATCATCGCGTTCCTGACGAACGTCGCCGAGAATGTTGGTGATGACTCCAAATACATCCACAAGGGCCTGACGTCTTCGGATGTCAAGGACACGGCATACTGCATGATGATGCGCGATGCCTGCACGATCATCCTCGATGACCTCAAGAAATTCCGCGAAGTCCTGCGCCGCCGCGCGAAGGAATTCAAGCATACGCCGTGCATCGGCCGCACGCATGGCATCCATGCTGAGCCGATGACGTTCGGCCTCAAGCTCTTGCTCTGGAGCGCTGAGATCGAGCGCGACATCGAGCGCATGGAGCATGCGAAGAAGATCGTCTCGGTCTGCAAGCTCTCGGGCGCTGTAGGTACGTACTCGAATATCGACCCGAAGATCGAGCAGATGGTCGGCAAGAAGCTCGGCCTGACGCCGGTACGCCTCGCTACGCAGGTCATCCAGCGTGACCGCCATGCTGAGTTCGTCACGTCGATTGCGATCTGCTCGTCGACGCTCGAGAAGATTGCGACGGAAGTCCGCAACCTGCAGCGCACGGATATCCGCGAGGCAGAGGAGTACTTCTCCCCTGGCCAGAAGGGCTCTTCGGCGATGCCGCATAAGCGCAACCCGATCAACTGCGAGCGCATCTCCGGCATGGCCCGCCTGAACCGCGGCAATGCTGTCGCTGCACTCGAGGACATCACGCTCTGGCATGAGCGCGACATCTCCCATTCGTCCGTCGAGCGCGTCATCCTGCCGGATTCGTCGATCAACCTCGACTACTGCACGCAGAAACTCACGGACATCATCGACAAGCTGCTCGTCTATCCGGACAAGATGCTCCACGATATGAACCGCACGGGCGGCCTGATCTACAGCCAGCGCATCTTGCTGTCGGTCGTCGACAAGGGCGTGCTGCGCGAGGATGCCTACAAGTGGGTACAGCGCAACGCCATGAAGCGCTGGATGGAAGGCCAGGATTTCCGCACGAGCGTCGAGAACGACCCGGATATCACGAAGTACCTGACGAAGGAAGAGATCGATGACTGCTTCGACTACAAGTACTTCCTGCGCCATGTCGATATGATCTTCGAGCGCTTCGGCCTCTGAGAATCCAATAAGTGAATGAAAGCCTCTTCTCCCTGCGGGGAGAAGGCTTTTCTATGTTTGTGGAGCATCGCACCGGATGGTCCAACATGCATCATAAAGGAGAGACCATTATGTCAACAGTAGTAGTAACGGGCACCCAGTGGGGCGATGAGGGCAAGGGCAAGATTGTCGACTATCTCGCTCAGCAGGCTGAGACAGTCGTGCGCTTCCAGGGCGGCAGCAATGCCGGCCATACCGTTGTCGTCGATGGTGTAGACTATAAGCTGCGCCTGATGCCGTCGGGTATCCTCTTCAAGGGTTCGCACTGCGTCATCGGCAACGGTGTCGCCTTCAACCCGAAGGTCATGCTGCAGGAGATGGACAACCTCGCTGCACGCGGCATCGACCTCTCAGGCATCCGCATCAGCAACCGTGCCCAGCTCGTCCTGCCGTATCACTGCCTGATGGACCAGCTCGCCGATGAGGCGCGCGGCAAGAACAAGGTCGGCACGACGCACAACGGCATCGGCCCGTGCTATGTCGACCGCGACAACCGCATCGGCATCCGCGTCTGCGACTTCATCGACAAGGAAGAATTCGCCAAGCGCCTCAAGGAAAACCTCGCCATCAAGAACCGCGAGCTCAAATTGCTCTACGGTCATGAGCCGCTCGACTATGAAGAGATCCTCGAGGAGTACAACGGCTATGCGGACCGCCTGCGCCCGTACGTCTGCGACACGATCGCCCTGCTCGACGAGGAGATCAAGGCTGGCCGCAAGATCCTCTTCGAGGGTGCGCAGGCCACGATGCTCGACATCGACTACGGCACGTATCCGTACGTCACGGCTTCGCATCCAATCTCGGGCGGCGTCGGCATCGGCGCCGGCGTGGCCCCGCAGAAGATCGACAAGGTCGTCGGCATCGTCAAGGCCTACTGCACGCGCGTAGGCGAGGGCCCGTTCCCGACGGAACAGCTCAACGCGACGGGCGACAAGCTGCGTGAAGTCGGCCACGAGTACGGCGTCGTCACGGGCCGTCCGCGCCGCACGGGCTGGCTCGACGCCTGCGTCGTCCGCTATGCCGGGATCCTCTCGGGTATCGACTACATGGCCGTCACGCGCCTCGACATCCTCGACAGCTTCGACGAGATCAAGATGTGCGTCGCCTACAAGTACAAGGGTGAGATCCTCAACGAGATCCCGGCCAGCCTCAAGGTCCTCGCAGAAGTCGAGCCGGTCTATGAGACGTTCCCGGGCTGGAAGTGCGATATCAGCAAGGTCCGCAAGTACGAAGACCTGCCGGAGAATGCCAAGAAGTACCTCACGCGCATGGCAGAGGTCACGGGCATCGGTCTCGGCATCGTCTCCGTTGGCCCGAACCGCGACGAGACGATCGTCATCGCCAAGGATATCTTTTGATCCTTGTTTCTTACGGTGAGAGAAGCAGCAGGGGCATCTGCAAATGAGCAGATGCCCCTGCTTTTTTCTGGGGAATACTAGAAGCTGAAGAAAAGAAGAGCCGCAGCTCGTGTGAGCTGCGGCTCTTCTTTTTGGGAGAGGATTGCTTACTTGATGACCTTGAGTGCTTTCCGGTCGGCGAAGACTGCAACGAAGATCAGGAAGATGATACCTTCGATCAACTGCAGGGCCTGCGTCGAGAGTCCGATCATTGTCAGTCCGCTGTACAAGACGTAGAAGAGCAGTGAGCCGACGATGATGTTGCCGAAGCGCACCTTTGCACCACCGGAAATCGGCATGCCGCCGAGAACCAGGGCAATCAGGATTTGCGTCTCGAGCTGGTTGCCGACGTTTGCCGTGGCGGAGCCGTTCTTGACGATGTTCAGGAAGGCGGCGAAGCCGGTCAGAGCGCCTGCCAGCGTGTAGATGAAGAACTTCATGCGGTCGGTGCGGATGCCTGCGAACATGGCACCGCGCTCGCCTGAGCCGATTGCCTTGAGGTATGTGCCAAACGGCGTGTAACGGAAGACGAGGTAGCCGACCAGCACGATGGCGACTGTGACGCCGAGCTTGAGCTCGATGCGGTCATAATCGTAGACGTCCATGCTGGCGCGAATCGGGGAGTCAGACGTGAAGTACTTGATGAAGCCGCGGAAGAGGAACATCGTGCAGATCGTGACGATGAAGGAAGCAATCTTGCGGCAGACGTGGAAGTAGGCGTTGATTGCGCCGATGCAGGCACCGGCAGCGATACCTCCGAGAATGGCAACGCCAATGCCATGCGGGGAGAGAAGACAGATTACGATAGAGGAAATGCCCAGGATTGAGCCTTGCGAGAAGTCCAGTCCACCCATCGTCATGATGAAGAAGACACCCATCGCGGCAATCATCACGACGTATACCTGGTTCAGGAGCAGGATCAGATTCTTCGGGGCAATCATCTTGCCGTTCGTCAGGAAGATGAACAGGATGAAGATGACGACGAGTCCGACAACAGGGAGATACGTCCGGATCTGATTCATGCGCTTAGCCTTGGCTAGTTCCTCATCTCTTGAAAGTTTTGTTTCGGTCGCATTCATCATGCATCCTCCTTATACCATCTTGGAAATCAACATATTCTCGTTCAGTTCTTTGCTGCGGGCAAGCTCGCCGTTAATGGCACCATCCTTCATGATGATGATGCGGTCGCACATGCCGATGAGCTCCATGAGCTCTTCGGAGATCATGATGACGGACTTGTTCTTCTTCCGCATGCGGTTCATCAGCTGGTAGATGTCCTGTTTGACCTTGATATCGATGCCTCGCGTCGGCGAGTCGAGAACGAGGATGTCGGAATCCTTGCCGATCCACCGCGCCAGCACGACCTTCTGCTTGTTACCGCCGGACAGGTCTGAGACGAATTGGTCGACGTCCTGCATCTTGACGGACATCTGCGTGGCGTATTTCTCGGCGAATGCCCGGAGCTTCTTGTCGCTGAGGGATTTCAGCGGGCCGGCGAGGTCGTCGAGTGAAGGGAGCGTGATGTTGTCCTCGATGCTCTGGTTGAGAATCAGGGATTCGTTGTCGCGGTCCTTGGATGTGTAGGCGATGCTGTGCGATATTGCCGTCGGGATATCATTGATCTGTGTCCCGTCGGCAAGCGCTACCGTTCCTGTACGGTCATAGGAGGCGCCGAAGACTGCCTTGCCGACCTCGTGCATGCCGGACTCGGACAGGCCGCCGAAGCCGAGAATCTCGCCCTTGTGCAGCTCGAAGGAAATATCGTGGAGGAGGTGTGGGACAGAGACATCCTTTACGGAGAGGACGACCTCATCGGATACCTTCTCGCCGTAGTCCGTGCGGTAGTAGTCGCCGGTGACCTCACGACCGACCATGAGGCGCTTGAGGTCATCTTCGGTGACCTCGCTGCTCTTGACCGTATCAATATAGTTGCCATCGCGCATGATGGTGATGGTGTCGGATTTGTCAAGGACTTCGGCGAGGTCATGCGAGATGAAGATGACGCTGCCTCCCGACGCGCGGATGCGGTCCATCTGCTTGTAGAGTTCCTCGCGGCCTTCCTGAGAAAGCGCTGTCGTCGTCTCATCGATTACGACGATCTTCGGTTCGAAGTAGGTTGCCTTGATGATCTCGATGAGCTTGCGATCCTCGAAATTATACTCGTCAATCTGCTCTTCGGCACGGATGTGCGGAAAATCGTATTTCTTGAGCAGTTCGTTTGCCTCGCGGTTCATCTCGCGCGTGTTCTTGATGCCGTACTTCACGAAGCGATCCTCGTGCCCGAGGAAGATGTTTTCGGCGACGGTCAGTCCGGAGAGCGTGCCGAGCTCCTGCACGATGATGGAGATGCCTTCATCATTCGCTTCGACCTGATTCTTCGGATGGACTTCTTTGCCATCGAGAATGAATTTACCGCTGTCGATCGTGTAGATACCGGTCAGCATATTCGTCAGCGTTGATTTTCCGGAGCCGTTCTCACCGATCAGGGCATGGACTTCGCCCTTGTTGACATTGAATGACACATCCCGGACTGCCTTTGTGATGCCAAAGGACTTGCAAAGATGCTGTATCTGCAATCTGATTTCACTCATTGTTACACCCCCTTATTTGACGATAGCGCCCTTCACCATCTTTGTCGTCAGAGCGACGATGATCAGGAGCGCGAAGCCCGTGATGACATCCTGGATTGCCGTCGGTGCGCCGAGTGCGACAAAGCCGTAGAAGATGATGTTGATCATGAACTCGCCAATGACGATTGACTGGATGGGGATGCCGTATTTCTTGAAGGCAAGGCCGAAGAAGCAGCCCATGGTCGGAACGAAGTTGCGGCTCATGGAAGACATGCCTGTCACGGCGACCATCGAGGAACCATAGGAAATGGTCAGGATGGACATGATGCCGAAGAAGATGCCGCTGATGAAGAAGGCGAGGAATTTGTAGCGGTCGACGTTGATGCCCATGTTCTTCGCGATGAATTCGTTGCTGCCGATCGCGTAGGTGTAGGTACCGATCTTCGTGTAATTCAAGATGGCATATGCAGCGAAGAAGGTCAGCAGAGCGAGGATGAGGTTGCCGGGCATCTGTCCAAACATGCGGAGATCTGCGGGCAATGTCTGGGCAGATCCACCAGCGATCATGTTAGCAAGTGACTCGTAGATGAGTGCAAGGCCTGTCGTGATGATCATCGAAGGGATGCGGAGCTTGATATAGAAGAAGCCGTTGAGTGCGCCTACGACTGCGCCCGTCAGGAGACCACCGCCCAAAAGACCAAGGTAACCGTAGCCCATGCTTGCCAGCATGCAGCCGATGATGCTGGCGAGGATGATGGCTGCGCCAATCGAGAAATCGAACATGCCCATGACGATGACCAGATAGAAGCCGACGGCGCCGGCCGATGCGATCAAGCTCGCCTGGAAGTAGTCGAGCATGTTGTCTAAAGTACCGAAGTTATCCGGTGTCAGTATCTTGAACACGAGCCAGGATATGAATACCATCACGAATAGGATCAAATACCCCTTGAGGGCGGACGACATTTTTTTCTTGCTCATGCTCGGTGTGCGTGCGTCCATATTTCCTCCTTAAATAAATGATAGCCAGTATCACATCTGATACTGGCTATCTTCTGTGCTTGCTGCATGCTGCAGGCAAGCCACTTCGATGCGATAACTACTTACTTACCGTACTTGCCGTACTTGGCTTATTTGCCGGCACGGGCTGCGGCGTCTGCAATCGAGAGTTTCGCAGCGGATTCCTTGAGCTGGTCAATCGACATCTTGGACATGTCAATCAGCTCATCCTTCGTGTACGGGAGATTCTTTACAAAATACTTGTCGTATTCACCGTAATCAGCCGGGGACGATACGTAGAGGTACGGGAACTCGATATCGACGAAGTTGTTCGCGATGTCCTTGTTGTTGCCCTTGATGGCATTGTAGACCAGCATGAATGCGTAGAGCGGATCGCAGTAATGGCCGCCGGACTCACCAGCGATGGAGCCATTCTCAAGACGCGTGCCGAGGTCCGGCAGGAAGTCCGTGGAGACGATCTTGATGGTGCCCGTCTTGCCTGCGCGCTCAACAGCAGCGATTGCGCCCTGCAGCGGGTCACCGCCGCCACCAGCCGGGATGAGAGCATCCAGTTTCGGATCTGCGCTCATGAGCGCTTCAGCAGCTTTTGCGCCGCCTTCAGAGGAGGTGCCTGCGTACTGTGGGTCAGAGAGTTTTGCCTGGTCATCCGGATGGTTGGAGTTCCATTCCTCGATGCCAGCTTTGTAGCCTTCCCAACGGCCGAGCCAGGTAGCGTCGCCCTGCTCCCAGCCGATGAGGCCGATGTCACGGCAGCCCTTGTCGAGAAGGATCTGGACGAGCTTCTTGCCGTTCTCGACTTCGTTCTCATGGACAGCGCCGATGTAGTACGGGGATTTGACAGCCTGATTGTAGATGTCCGGGTTCTTGTCTTTGTTGATGACGCGGAAGAACTGTGCGATGTAGACGCCATTGTCGTTGGCCGTCTTGATGGCGGAAGCCATCTCGGTGTCAGAGGAGTTGCAGATGATGATGCCCTGGCAGCCGGAAGCGACAAGGTTCTCGACCGAAGCCGTGACCTTCTCGGATACATGCCCCTGATCGACGTAGACAAGCTCTACGCCCAATGCATCTGCTGCGGCATCCAGGATGCGCTTGCACTGAGAACCGAGCACGTCTGTCGAGCTCCAGATAGAAACACCAATCTTGATCTTATCCGGGGAACTGCTGCTTGCTTGGTTGCTTGCCTGACTGCCGCAGCCTGTAAAGGCGAATACGCAGACCAGGAGCATCGCAATCGTACCCAGAATTCGCTTCATACTGAGCCATTTCTTTTTCATGTTGCTACCTCCTTGAGTTGATACCCCATTCTTCCAAGTATCAATGTCTTTCCTTCATGCTCCAGCCATATCCCCTTCCCTGGATGAATAGGATATTCTCGAGCACACTTTCTGATTATGATGATAATAGTTTTTTCGGTAGATGTCAATAGAAAATTCAGGTATTTCGCGAAATTGTTTGTTTTAAGAATCAAGAATTATGTTTAAATGAGCTACAATATTGCCTTTTTATGGTTAAAATAGTGGTATTTGAGATTAAATAGATAAAAATAATGAATAATAATTATAATATAGCAATAGAACAAGATAAAGATTGACAAAGAGTCCAAGCTGTTGTATTGTAGGGAATATAGAATGTGCTCGAACACATAATAATCTACGGATTACAAGGGAGGGATGCTTCATGGCAGAGAATTGTCAGGAAGAAGAAAAACCAGCGGCACAGATCTGCGCGGGCAAGACAGCGCTTGGCATTGAGCTCGGCTCGACGAACATCAAGATGGTGCTGGTCAATGAAGCTTGCGAGACGCTGGCTTCGACGAGCTACGGCTGGGAGAACCAGCTGGAGAACGGCATCTGGACGTACGACCTTGCGACGGTCTGGCTCGGCATCGAGGACGCGTTCCACAGTCTGACGGCCGATGTGCAGAGCCGCTACCATGTGGAGCTCAAGACGATTGGCGCCATCGGCGTCAGCGCGATGATGCACGGCTATCTGCCGTTTGATAAGGATGGCAAGCAGCTCGCACCGTTCCGGACCTGGCGCAACAACATCACGGGCGAGGCGGCAGGTCAGCTCACGGATCTCTTCGGCTTCAACATCCCGCAGCGCTGGAGCATCGCGCACCTCTATCAAGCCATCCTCAATAAAGAAGATCACGTCAAGAACATCGCTTTTTTGACGACGCTGGCCGGCTATGTGCACTGGCAGCTCAGCGGTGAGAAGGTCCTCGGCATCGGCGATGCCTCGGGCATGTTCCCGATTGATGAGAAGACGGGCCTCTACGATGCGGCGATGCTCGAGAAATTCGAGAGCCTTGATGCTGTCAAAGCCTATCCGTGGAAGCTCCAGGACATCTTGCCGCAGCCGCTGCGCGCCGGTAAATCCGGCGGTCAGCTCACGAAGGAAGGTGCATGGCTGCTCGACCCGACGGGTAAACTGCAGCCGGGCGCGCTCATGGCGCCGCCAGAAGGCGATGCCGGCACGGGTATGGTCTCGACGAATGCTGTCCGCAAGCGCACGGGCAACATCTCAGTCGGCACGTCGGCGTTCTCGATGAATGTCCTCGACGCACCGCTCAAGGAAGTGCACCGCGACATCGACGTCGTGACGACGCCGGACGGCGCGCCGGTGGCCATGGTACACGCCAACAACTGCTCGAGCGACCTCAATGCCTGGATTGGCATGTTCGGCGAGTTCGCCGAGCTCATCGGTCACGGCCAGACGCCGGGCAAGCTCTACCGGACGCTGTTTGAAGTATCGCAGCGCGCGGACCGCGATGCGGGCGGCCTGCTCAATTACAGCTGCCTGTCGGGCGAGAACATCACGAAGGTCGAGACGGGCCGCCCACTCTTCGTGCGCACGCCGCACAGCCACATGAACCTCGCGAACTTCATGCTCGCGCAGCTCTACGGCTGCTTCGCGCCGCTCAAGATCGGCATGGACATCCTCGTCAAGGAGGAGGGCGTCCAGACGGACGTCATGATCGCGCAAGGCGGTCTCTTCAAGACGCCGGTCATCGGCCAGCAGGTCCTCGCGGACTGCCTCGGCTTGCCAATTACCGTCATGAAGACGGCCGGCGAAGGCGGCCCCTGGGGCATGGCGGTGCTCGCTGTCTTTGCCAAGTGGCACAGCGGCAAGGCGCTGGCAGATTTCCTCGATGACGATGTCTTCCACAATCCAGAGAGCTCGACGCTGCTGCCGACGGAAGCCGGCCGCCTCGGCTGCCAGAAATTCATCACCGCTTACCAAGAAGGCCTCGACGTCGAGCGCAAGGCTGGCGAACTCGTGGCCGACCATGCCGATGACTGAGCATTCTTTACGAAAGGACCGTCCTATACTATGTTAGAAGAACTCAAACAGGAAGTTTATGAAGCCAATATGATGCTGCCGAAGCTCGACATCGTCACATTCACGTGGGGCAATGTCTCGGGCATCGACCGCGAGAAGAATCTCTTTGTCATCAAGCCGTCGGGCGTGCCCTACGAGGACCTCAAGCCCTCGGACATGGTCGTCGTCGACCTTGAGGGCCATGTCGTCGAGGGCGATATGAACCCATCGAGCGATACGATGACGCATCTCGTGCTCTACAAGGCATTCCCGAATATCAAAGCCGTCGTCCACACGCATTCGAAATGGGCCGTCTCGTTTGCAGAGGCCGGTGTGCCAATCGAGGCACTCGGCACGACGCATGCGGATACGTTCTACGGCGACGTTCCTGTGACGGATGCCCTGACGAAGCAGGAGATCGAGGAGGCTTACGAGGAGAATACGGGCAAGGTCATCGTCCGCACCTTCAAAGAGTACGGCATCGACCCAGATGCTGTGCCGGCCGTCCTCGTCAAGCAGCATGGCCCATTCACCTGGGGGCCGAGCCCCAAGAAGGCCGTCGAGAACGCGAAGATCCTCGAGGTCGTCGCCGAGATGAATTACCATGCCCTGCAGCTTACGCGCGCGGACATCCGCGTGCCGCAGTTCCTGCTCGACAAGCATTACTACCGCAAGCATGGCGCAAATGCCTACTATGGCCAGAACAACGCCAAGTCGAAGAGCGGTGCCACGCACAAGTAAGAGAGTCTCCTGCAGCACGCTGCAGGAGGAAGCATACAGGTAGAAGGGAAGTAACATCATGTTGAAACTCACGCACGATTACAAATTCTGGTTTGTCGCTGGTTCCCAGTTCCTCTATGGTGAGGAGCAGCTCAAGAACGTTGCCCGCGATGCGGAAGACATCGTCAAGAAGCTCAATGAGAGCGGCAAGCTCCCGTACCCGATCGAATTCAAGGGCGTCATGACGACGGCTGACGGCATCACGCAGTTCATGAAGGATGTCAACTACAACGACGATGTCGCAGGCGTTATCACCTGGATGCACACGTTCTCTCCTGCGAAGAACTGGATCCGCGGCACGAAGCTCCTGCAGAAGCCGTTGCTGCATCTCGCGACGCAGTACCTCAACAAGATCCCGTATGACACGATTGACTTCGACTACATGAACCTCAACCAGAGTGCACACGGCGACCGCGAGTACGGCTACCTCAATGCTCGCCTCGGCCTCAACAACAAGATCGTCTACGGCTGGTGGGGCGATGCGGAAGTCCAGGATGAGATCGCTTCGTGGGAAGATGTCGCTGTCGCTTACAACGAGAGCTTCCATATCAAGGTCTGCCGCTTTGGCGATACGATGCGCAACGTAGCCGTCACGGAGGGCGATAAGGTCCAGGCGCAGATCCAGCTCGGCTGGACGGTCGACTACTGGCCGGTCGGCGATCTCGTCGAGGTCGTCGATGCCGTCAGCGAGGTGGACATCGATACAGAGTACAAGAAACTGCAGGAACTCTACACGTTTAATCCGCAGGAGAACAGCCCGGAGAAATTCGAGAGCTCGGTCCGCTATCAGCTGCGCGAATACCTCGGCATCAAGAAGTTCCTCGATGACAAGGGCTACACGGCCTTCTCGACGAACTTCGAGGACCTCAAGGGCCTCAAGCAGCTGCCGGGCCTTGCTGCTCAGCTCCTGATGCGCGACGGCTACGGCTTTGGCGCAGAGGGCGACTGGAAGACGGCGGCACTGACGCGCCTGCTGAAGATTCTGGCACACAATGACCGCACAGTCTTCATGGAAGACTACACGCTCGATCTGCGCAAGGGCCATGAGGCCATCCTCGGTGCTCACATGCTCGAGGTTGATCCGACGATTGCCAGTGACAAGCCGCGCGTCGAAGTCCATCCGCTCGACATCGGCGGCAAGGACGACCCTGCCCGCCTCGTCTTCACGGGTGCTGATGGCGAGGGTGTTGATTGCACGGTTGCGGACTTCCGCGACGGCTTCCGCTTCATCAGCTATCCGGTCGAGTGCCGCAAGGCTGAGGCTGAGACGCCGCATCTGCCGGTTGCTAAGCAGCTCTGGACGCCGAAAGTCGGCCTCAAGAAGGGCGCTACGGCCTGGATCCATGCTGGCGGCGGCCATCACACGGTCCTGTCCTTCCGCATCACGGAAGAGCAGATCCATGACCTCGGCACGATGCTCGGCATGAACCTCGTCGAGATCTGCTGATTGCTCCTATATCCATACACCTACACAAAAGAAGGCTCTCGTTCCAATCTCAGGAACGGGAGCCTTCTTTTTATCGCGCTACCATTATTCTACATTCTGCAGGATGCGGATCTCATTGCGCATGATGTACTTGTCGTGTTCCGGTGCGATGCCGTTGACGAGGTAGTCGAAGACAACCTGCATGGCGCGCTGCCCCTGCTGGCGTGGGTGCTGGTAGAGGGCGGCTTGGATGATGCCCTTCTTCATCATCTCGATTGTCGTCGGAATCGTGTCGAAGACGATCATCGTGATGTCCTGGCGTCCTGATGCGAGGACAGCGCGGGCGGCGCCGTAAGCACCGGCGGAGATGACGAAGATGGAGTTGAGCTCGGGATGGTCGGACAGCAGCTGGCGCACCTTCTCGTAGGCGATCATGTCATCATCCTCGCACTCTTCGACGCCACAGAAGTGGAAGTCGGGGTGATCCTGCATGGTCTCGAGAAAACCGTCGAGGCGCTGGCGATGACCGAGCATCTGCAGGGAGCCGAGCAGCACGCCCGTGTTGAGCGGCTGCGGATGGATCATGCAGAGCAGCGCGGCGGCTGTTTTGCCGCCGTTGGGATAATTCGGTCCGACGTAGCACTGGCGATGGGATGCCTCGACATCGTTGTTGAGCGTGACGACGAAAATCTTATTGGCGATGCATTCGTCAATCTTCTGGATGATGCGCGGATGGTTGAGCGGATCGATGATCAGCGCGTTGATGCCCTGCTCGCGCAGTTCATCGATGATGGCACATTGCTTGTCGAGGTCAAAGCCACGCATGCTGCGCCAGATGACCTTGAGCCCGTAGGAATCGTACTTGTCCGCCAGGTGATGCATGGCAGACAGTACGTCGTCAAAGAAGTGGACGCCCTCGGAGAGCAGCAGGACCCCGACGGTCGGGTGCTTCTTGCGGGCGGCGAGGGCCTTGCCCGCCGGATTCGGGTGATAGTGGAGCTTGGCGGCCATGTCGAGCACGAGCTTTGCTTTCTCGGGTTTGACCTTGCCGCGCCCGTTGAGCACGCGGTCGACCGTGCCGCGCGAGACACCGCAGAGTTCGGCAATCTGTTTGATGGTTACCATGATATCGACTTCCTCTGATATATCTTTCTGACTCTTTAAACAAATATCACTTTTACTATTCGAGGTGTAGATTCTTTTTTCCTGCTCATGTTGCCTCCCAGATTGCTCAGCACGGGAATTTCTGCTATACTATTCGCGATTGCAGAGATTGCAGGAATGTGGCAGAGCAGCGATGCGCAGTGAAAGGATGGACGCACACGATGTATAAGATGATTGCCCTCGACCTCGATGGCACGCTCAACAACGATGAGAAGAAGATCACGGAGAAGACGAGGGCGGCACTGCTCGCCGTCCAGCAGCACGGCGTGACGGTCGTGCTGGCCTCCGGCCGCCAGGCGCCGGGGCTCGCGCGTGAGGCGCAGGCCCTCGACCTCAAGGACTACCACGGCCTGTTGCTCTCGTATAACGGCGGCCGCATCCAGGATGCGACGACGGGGGAGGTCCTCTTCGACCAGGCTATCGACCGCGCGACGGCGCTGCGCTTCCTGCGCCATCTCGAGGCGTATCCGGAGCTCTCGCCAATCGTCGACGACGGCGAGTCCATCTTCACGACGGACGCGCGCCGCCACAAGGTGCAGGATGAGAGCCGCAACAACAACCTCAAGGTTGAGATTGTTGCGAACATCGCCGATGCCGTCGAGGCGCGCGGCTTCGCGCCCGTCAAGATTCTGACGGCCGCGCCGAACGAGATCCTCGTGCCGCGCCTTGAAGACATCCGCCGCGGCTTCGAGGATGAGCTCTCCTTTGTCCAGTCGGCCCAGTGGTTCTACGAGGCGACAGTCAAGGGGATTAGCAAGTCGACCTCGCTCGCGATTGTCTGCGAGCGCCTCGGCATCGCGCGCGCAGAGGTCATGGCCTTCGGCGATGCGCAGAATGACATGAGCATGCTCGATTTCGCTGGCCATGGCGTCGCGATGGGCAATGCCTGCCCTGAGCTCAAGGAGATGGCCGATGAGATCACGCTCTCGAACAACGAGGACGGCATCGCTGCCTCGCTGACGCGCCACTTCGACTTCCTGAATTGATGAAATATGGAGGAGCTTCCCTTTGGGAGGCTCTTTTTTTATGAAAAAAAGGCGGGTTCATAGATGAAACTTATAGAAGAACGCTATTGCTATTGACTTTTTCGTGTTCAGGCCATACAATGAAATCATCAATCCCGAGTATTTTTGTAAGGATTACGAATCCGAGTGCATATCTTAAGTCTTAAAGGAGAGTTTTATATATGGCTGAGAATCTTTTGGAAATCAAGGATCTCCACGCTGGTGTCGAAGGCAAGGAAATCCTCAAGGGCCTGAGTCTGTCGGTAGACAAGGGCGAAGTACACGTCATTCTCGGACCGAATGGCTCTGGCAAATCAACGCTGATGAACATTATAATGGGCCATCCGAAGTATGAGGTCACGTCCGGCACGGTGTCGTTCGAGGGTGAGGACATCACGGAGCTCAAGACGTTCGAGCGCGCGCGCAAGGGCCTGTTCCTCTCGTTCCAGACGCCGGAGGAGATCCCGGGCATCACGGTCGAGAACATGATCCGCACGGCGAAGCAGGCCGTCTCGGGCGAGCGCGTCAAGATCGTGCCGTTCCGCCGCCAGCTCAAGGCGACGATGGAAGAGCTCAAGATGAAGCCGGAGTACGCAGAGCGCTACATGAATGTCGGCTTCTCGGGCGGCGAGAAGAAGCGCAATGAGATCCTGCAGCTTCTCATGCTCAACCCGAAGCTCGCGCTGCTCGATGAGACGGATTCGGGCCTCGATGTCGACGCCGTGCAGATCGTCTCGGAAGGCGTCGCGAAGTTCCACAACGAGGACAACAGCTGCCTGATCATCACGCACAACACGCGCATCCTCGAGAAGCTCAAGGTCGACAAGGTCCACGTCCTCATCAACGGTGAGATCGTCGAAGAGGGCGGCCCGGAGCTCATCGATGACATCAACCGCCGCGGCTTCACGCACATCCTCGATGCCAAGGCAGAAAAGTGAGGCGCGCCATGGCTGAAGAAAAATTCACACCGAAAAAGAAGACGTACGTCGAGGACATCGAGCGTACGCTTTACGATATCAAGGACGCCGACCACTCCGTCTACAAGACGCAGAGCGGCCTGACGGAGGAGATTATCCGCGACATCTCGAAGCGCAAGCACGACCCGCAGTGGATGCTCGACTTCCGCCTCAAGTCTCTTGCGGTCTACAACTCGCTGGCGCTGCCGACCTGGGGCCCGGACATCTCGGAGCTCAACATGGACGACATCGTCACTTATGTCCAGCCGGATGCCAAGATGACAGGCAACTGGCAGGAAGTGCCGACGGATATCAAGAACACGTTTGACCGCCTCGGCATCCCGGAGGCCGAGCAGAAGCAGAGCCTCGCCGGCGTCGGCGCGCAGTACGACTCGGAAGTCGTCTACCACAGCATACAGGATGACCTCGTCAAGCAGGGCGTCATCTACACGGACATGGAGACGGCCATCCGCGAGCACGAGGACGTCGTCAAGGAGTACTTCATGACGCTCGTGCCGCCGAAGGACCACAAGTTTGCGGCGCTGCACGGCGCTGTCTGGTCCGGCGGCTCCTTCGTCTACGTGCCGGAAGGCGTCCACGTCGAGATCCCACTGCAGTCGTACTTCCGCCTCAATGCAGCGGGTGCCGGCCAGTTCGAGCACACGCTGATCATCGTCGAGAAGAACGCAAGCCTGCACTTCATCGAGGGCTGCTCCGCACCGAAGTACAACGTCACGAACCTCCACGCGGGCTGCGTCGAGCTCTTCGTCAAGGAGGGTGCGCGCCTGCGCTACTCGACCATCGAGAACTGGTCGCGCAACATGATGAACCTCAACACGAAGCGCGCGCTCGTCGAGAAGGACGGCATCATCGAGTGGGTCTCGGGCTCCTTTGGCTCGCATGTCTCGTGCCTCTACCCGTGCAGCATCCTGCACGGCGAGAATGCGCGCTGTGAGTTCACGGGCGTCACGTTCGCCTCGAAGGGCCAGAACCTCGACACGGGGGCCAGCGTCATCCATGCCGCGCCGCACACGTCGGCCAACATCAACACGCGCACCATCTCGAAGGCGGGCGGCAAGGCGACGTACCGCAGTGCCGTCAAGGTCACGCGCCGCGCTCCGTTTGCCAAGTGCTCGGTCAACTGCGAATCGCTGATGCTCGACAATGAGTCGCGCAGCGATACGCTGCCGGTCATGGACATCGAGGGCGACGAGGCGGACATCGGGCATGAGGCCAAGATCGGCCGCATCAGCGATGAGGCCATCTTCTACCTGACCTCTCGCGGCATCGATGAGGATGAGGCACGCGCGATGATCGTGCGCGGCTTTGTCGAGCCGATTGCCAAGGAACTGCCGCTCGAGTACGCAGTTGAGATGAATAACCTGGTCAACATTGAATTAGAAGGGACGATGGGCTGATATGGCAGAGCTTAAGACATTCTCCCGGATCCCCATGCGTACCTGGCGCTGGCTCGGCGTCAATGAGAGCAGGATTCCGGCAGATATCGATGAACATGTAACAACGCAGAAGATTCTTGTCGAAGCGGGCAAGGAAGATGAAGTGGTACTGACGCAGCGCGAGGGCGGCTCGTACGAGCTGCAGGTGCATCTCGAGGAGGGCGCAAAGCTCCACCTCGTCACGGCACAGCTCGTGCCAGACGACGCGCTCTACACCTGCCGCGTCAAGGTCTATGTCGGCAAGGGTGCGACCTTTGCCTACACAGTCGTCGAGGCTGGCGCACACCAGACGGCGACGGAGCTCCACGTCGACCTCGCCGGTGACGATTCCAAGGCCGATATCTGGGGCCTCTACTTCGGCGATGGCGAGAGCGTCATCGACCTCAACTACATCATCCGCCAGGGCGGCCGCCGCACGGACGCCAACATGCAGGTGCGCGGCGCTCTGCTCGGCAAGAGCGAGAAGATTTTCCGTGGCACGCTCGACTTCCTCGAGGGTTCGAAGGGGTCGGTCGGCCGCGAAAACGAGGAGGTCGTCCTGCTCTCGCCGAGCGTCCGCAACCGCAGCGTGCCGATCATGCTCTCGCATGAGGACGATGTGGACGGCCACCATGCCGTTTCCGTCGGCAAGATGGACGAGGATAAACTCTTCTACCTCATGAGCCGCGGTCTCGACCTTGCCGAGGCGCAGCGCCTCGTCGTCGAGGCGTCGTTCAACCCGGTGCTCGACCGCATTCCGGATGACGCGCTCAAAGAGGAGATCGATACGTATTTGCAGAGGAGACTTTCGAATGGCTGATGCACAGGAATTCTTGAGAGATTTCCCGCTTCTCAAGATGAAGATGAACGGGAAACAGATTGCTTATCTCGATAACGGCGCGACGACGCAGAAGCCGGAGCAGATCATCCAGGCCATCTGCGGCTACTACGGCGGCTGCAATGCAAACCCGCACCGCGGCGCCTATGCGCTCTCGGTCAAGGCGACGGAGATCTACGAGAACGCGCGCGTGCGCACGGCGAAGTTCATCAACGCGGCCCGTCCGGAGGAGATCATCTTCACGAAGAACGCGACGGAGGCACTGAACCTCGTCGCCTACAGCTATGGCCTCAGTAACGTCAAGGCTGGCGATGAGATCGTCATCACCATCACGGAGCACCACAGCAACCTCGTGCCGTGGCAGTTCGTCGCCAAGACGACGGGCGCGACGCTCAAGTACATCTACCTCGAGAAGGATGGCAACCTCTCGGAGGAGGACATCGAGACGAAAATCACGGAGAAGACGAAGATCGTCGCTGTGACGCAGGTCTCGAACGTCCTGGGCCTCAAGAACGACGTCAAGAAGATCGTCAAGAAGGCGCACAGCGTCGGCGCTGTCGCTGTCGTCGATGGCTCGCAGAGCGTCGCGCACATGAAGGTTGACGTTCGCGACATCGACTGCGACTTCTTCGCCTTCTCCGGTCACAAGATGCTCTCGCCGATGGGTATTGGCGTGCTCTACGGCAAGTACGACATCCTCGATGCGATGCCCCCGTTCCTGCGCGGCGGCGACATGATCGAGTACGTCGAGGAGCAGGACACGACGTACGCGGAACTGCCGGCCAAGTTCGAGGCCGGCACGCAGAACGTCGGCGGCGCAGCCGGCCTGACGGCTGCCATCGACTACCTCGAGACGATCACCTTCGACCGCATCGAGGCCATCGAGAAGGACCTCGTCGACTACGCGCTGCCGCAGCTGCGTGAGCTGCCGTACATCGAGCTTTACGGCTGCGATACGACCCGCGATAACAAGACGGGCATCATCGCCTTCAACGTCAAGGACGTCCATCCGCACGATGTGGCGAGCATCCTCGACAGCTACGGCGTCGCGATCCGTGCGGGCCATCACTGCGCCCAGCCGCTGCACCGCTACCTCGGCCAGAACGCGAGCTGCCGCGCAAGCTTCTATCTCTACAACACGCGCGAGGACATCGACCGCTGGATCGATGCGCTCAAGAAGGTAAGGGGGGTCCTCGGTTATGGCGCTTGAAGACATCTACACGGAGCTCATCGGCGAGCACAGCCGCAATCCGGAGAACAAGCATCATCTGGCACATGCGACGTGCGCGCTCAAGGGGCACAACCCGAGCTGCGGCGATGAGATCACGCTGGAGTTGCAGATCGAGAATGGCATCGTCAAGGACGCGTCGTTCACGGGTGTGGGCTGCGCCATCTCGCAGGCCTCGACGGATATCATGATCGACCTGATCCGCGGCCAGAAGGTCGAGAAGGCCAGAGAGCTCGCAGAGAAGTTCATCGGCATGATCAAGCGCGAGATCACGGACGAGAGCGAGCTCGAGGAACTCGACGAGGCACTCGCACTCCAGAACGTCTCGAACATGCCGGCCCGCGTCAAATGCGCGGTGCTTGCATGGCATACGCTCGACAATGCGCTCGCAAAAGACGGGCAGGACGCAAAAAAATAAGATTTATCCACAGAAATCTGGGGATATCCATGGCGAACCTGTGGATATCCCCAGCGTTTTGTGGATAACCTGTGGATAGAGACAGCAGCAGAGTAACAGAAAGGAAGAGTATCATGGCAGTAAAAGAGATTTCTCCGTTTGATTTCAACGAGAGCGCGTTCCGCGTCATCGGCAAGGACTGGCTGCTCATCACGGGCGAGTACGAGGGCAAGTCGAATGCGATGACGGCTTCGTGGGGCGGCCTCGGCATCATGTGGGGCAAGCCGGTAGCCTACATCTTCATCCGTCCGACGCGCTACACGAAGGAATTCGTCGACAAGGCAGAGGGCCTGTCGCTGTCGGTTTTCCCGGAGGAATACCGCAAGATGATGAACTACTTCGGCACGGTCTCGGGCCGCGATGAGGACAAGATCAAGAAGGCGGGCCTGACGGTCTGCCACGATAATGGCCGCACGTACTTCGATGAAGCGCGCGTGACGATGCTCTGCCGCAAGCTCTACGCACAGCCGCTCGCTTCGGAGTTCTTCGTCGACAAGAGCTGCGACGAGAAGTGGTACAAGGACGACTATCACACGATGTACGTCGTCGAGATCGAGAAACTCCTCGTCAAGGAATGAGCCGATGAGCACAGTACGGAAAAAGGGTGGGGTGGCCTGCTGCAGCTGCCTGTCCGACAAAGAAGCGCCGGTGGCATCAATCCTGCGCTGCAGCAACCTGACGACGGGCATGGATGACGCGGAGATCGCGGAGCTTCTGGCATCGAGCCAGGTCCGGCGCCACGTATTCTCGGCCGGGGAGATCGTCTTCCACGACGGTGACCAGCCACATTCGCTCTACATCCTGCTGCGCGGCGAGGTCCACATCCTCAAGGACACGTTCTCGGGCCGCCGCATCTTCATCTCGGAGGTCAATGAGCCGGGCGACATGTTCGGCGAGGTCTACGAGGTGCTCAAGCGGCCCTATGACATCTATGTCGAGGCGGCGAAGGAGACGGAGCTCTTGGAGATCGGCAGCCGTTTCTTCACGATCGGCGGCCAGAGCGAGCATCTCTCGCGCAGTGCCTTGCTCGTCGAGCGCAATCTCATGCGCATCTTCGCGCGCAAGGCGTACTTCATGCACGGCCGCATCAAAGTGCTCGCGAGCGGCAGCCTGCGCGAGAAGATCGTGCGCTTCCTGTTCCAGAATATGGACGCAGCGGGCCACGTCGAGCTCGCTGTGAGCCGAGAGTACCTCGCAGCTTACCTTGCCGTCACGAGGCCGTCGCTCTCAAGAGAGCTCTCGGCCATGCAGAAGGACGGTCTGCTCAAGGTAGCGGGCAAGAACCTACAGATACTCGACCTCAATCGCTTTGAGGAATATCTCTGAGGCAACTGAATCCATTCGACACAAAAAGCCAGTTCTATGCATGTGTTTTGCATGGGACTGGCTTTGTCTTTTTTGATTACATCGAGATTACATCGAGCAACGTAGTGCAGGGCCTTCGGAGTGGATGGACGGGCAACACTCCGCACTCCACACATCGAGCAGCGTAGCGCGGGGGCCCGGAGGGAATGAGCGGGCAACACTCCGCTGAGTCGTCCTGCTGAATCGATTTTTTTCCCTTATCAATGAAGCCTGTCTAAAGAGCTAAACGCGCTCCGCTTGGACGACGCTCTTTAGACAGCGGGGCCGGGATTGGAAAAATCGATTCTTGACGCAGGACGCCAACGCTCCGTTTTTGCCCGCCCATCCCCTCCGGGCCCGCAAGGCTCGTTACGGCTCGTTTCGAGTAGCCTGCAAGCGGGGGCATGTATTTCGCCTGCAGGCGCGGAGCGATTGCCCGCAGGGCTGTGGCCCGAGGATATCCTGCTTAACACAGCGATGTCGGAACGACGCGGCAGGCGGCGAAACAGCATCCGTGCGCTCTGCAGCTTGGGTCACATTCAGCGGCAGCGCCGAAGCCGAAATACATGCCCCCGCGCTTTGCTGCTAGATGTCAATGTGTCACGAAGCGTTGTCCGCTTGTCCCCTCCGTGCCCCGCGCTTTGTTGCTGGATGTGCGAAGGCCTTAACTCAACAGCAGGCTGTCGCTTGTCAGCTCGCTGCCGGCGGCCTTCTCGAACATGGCGAGCAGGTCTTTGACGGTCAGGTGGGCTTTTTCCTCACCGCTGACGTCGAAGAGGATGTGCCCGTTGTACATCATGATCAGGCGGTTGCCGAGACGCAGGGCGTCGCGCATGTTGTGGGTGATCATCAGGGTGGTGAGCTGCTGCTCGCGGACGATGCTCTCGGTCAGGGCCAGCACTTTCTCGGCGGTCTTGGGGTCGAGGGCTGCGGTGTGCTCGTCGAGCAGCAGGAGTTTTGGCTTGGCCATCGTGGCCATCAAGAGGGTCAAGGCCTGGCGCTGGCCGCCGGAGAGCAGGCCGACCTTTGATTCGAGCCGGTCTTCGAGGCCGAGCTTGAGTCCTGCTAAGAGCTCGCGGAAGTGTTCGCGGTCCTTGGCGGAGGAGCTCCAGCGCAGGGTCGGACGGCGTCCGCGGCGGGCGGCAATCGCGAGGTTTTCCTCAATCATCATGCCGGCTGCCGTGCCCATCATCGGGTCCTGGAAGACGCGGCCGATGAACTTGGCGCGCTTGTGCTCCGGCCATTTCGTGATGTCGGTGCCGGCAATCTCGATCGTGCCCTCGTCGACGGGATAGGTGCCCGCGATGGAGTTCATCAGGGTGGACTTGCCCGCGCCGTTGCCGCCGATGACGGTGACGAAGTCGCCGGCGTCGAGGTGAAGGCTCACGTCGTGCAGGGCCAGCTTCTCGGTGATGGTGCCGGGGTTGAAGGTCTTGGAGATGTGCTTGATGTCGAGCATTATTTCTTCACCGCCTTCCGGAATGCATTGAAGCGCGCCTGTATGAGCGGCAGCGAGAGGGCGATGGCGACGAGGATGGCCGTGAAGAGCTTGAGGTCATTCGGCGGCATGCCCATCTGCAGGACCACGGCGATGACGGCGCGGTAGACGATGGAGCCGAGGATGACGGAGATCAGGCAGTTCTTGAAGCTCCTCGTGCCGAAGAGCACCTCGCCGATGATGACGGACGCGAGGCCGATGACGATCGTGCCGACGCCCATGCCGACATCGGCAAAGCCGTTGCTCTGCGCGACGAGGGCGCCCGACATGGCGACGAGGCCGTTGGAGAGCAGCAGGCCGAGTACGACCATGGCGTCCGTGTTGATGCCGTTAGCGCGGATCATGTTCGGATTGTTGCCCGTCGCGCGCACGGCTGCGCCGATTTCCGTGCCGAAGAACCAGTAGTTGAGCACGGCGACGATCAGGACGATGATGGCGCCGATGACGAGTGTCGTCATGCCCTTGTCGAGGCCCGAGAACTGCCAGATGGTGAAGATCGTGTCCTGCTGCAGAAGCGGCAGGTTTGCCTTGCCCATGATGCGCAGGTTGACGGAGTAGAGCGCGATCATCGTCAGGATGCCGGCGAGCAGGGCCGGTATCCTGAGCTTCGTGCAGAGGATGCCCGTGACGACGCCGCCGAGCATGCCGGCGACGCAGGCCGCGAGGATCGCGGCGATGGGGTGATAGCCGGCCGTCAGCAGGGTGGCGGCCGTGGCGGCTCCGAGCGGGAAGCTGCCCTCGACGGTCAGGTCCGCGATGTCGAGCACGCGGAAGGTCAGGTAGACGCCGATGGCGAGCAGTGCCCAGAGCAGTCCCTGTGAAACAGTGGATATGACTAGATCCATGGAATTCTCCTTGCTGTGACTGTAGCAGTGACTTCCGCTGCGATGTTATTCGACGACATCAGCATCCTTGAGGACATCCTCCGGGAAGGTGATGCCGAGCAGGGCGGCGTTGGCCTTGTTGACCGTGACCTTGAGGTCCTTGGCCATCTCAATCGGCATTGAGCCCGGCTTCTTGCCCTCGAGGATGTCGGCTGCCATGTGGCCCGTCTGGACGCCGAGCTTGTAGTAGTCGATGCCGTAGGTCGCGAGGCCGCCGGCCTTGACCATGTTCGGCTCACCGCAGATGACCGGGATCTTGGCAGCGTTCGTGATGTCGATGAGCGTCGGCATCGCCGAGGCGATGATGTTGTCGGTCGGCTCATAGAAGGCATCGACGGAGCCGACGAGGCTCTGCGCGGCCTGCTGGATGTCGTTGACCGTGGAGATGGTCGCGACCTTGACGGTCAGGCCCTTCGATTCCGCGTATTCCTTCATGGCCTTGACCTGGACTTCCGAGTTGACCTCACTCGAGCAGTAGACCGTGCCGATCGTCTTGGCGTCCGGCTTGATCTTCAGCAGCAGGTCGATCTGCTCCTTGACTGGGTTCATGTCGCTCGTGCCCGTGACATTGCCCTTCGGCTCCTTGTTGGAGGCGACGAGTTTGGCGCCCTCGTAATCCGTGATGGCCGTGCCGACGATCGAGATGTCATGCGTGGCGTTGGCCATCGTTTGGGCCGCCGGCGTCGCGATGGCGCAAATGAGGTCCATCTTCGCACTGACGAAGCGCTGGGCGATGTTCTGGAGGTTCGATTGGTCGGCCTGCGCATTCTGGCGGTCAATCGTGATGTTCTTGCCCTCTTCGAAGCCGCGTTCCTTGAGTCCATCGACAAAGCCCTTGTTGGCGGCGTCGAGCGCATTGTGCTCGACGAGCTGGACGATGCCGATCTTGTAGTTCTTGCCGCTGCCCGACGAAGCCGACTGATCGCTCGAGCCGCAGCCGGCCATGAGCCCGAGGCTCAGCACGGCGGCGGCACCGAGGGCCAGGAGTTTGCAGCGCTTGGATACATTGGATAGTCTCATGAGGAATCCCACCTTTTCTCTTTGAATCTGTACACTCGCGTGCACGATGAATAGACTCTTATATTATACAATGTTACAGATGAAAAATCCATCACTGTTTCTGTAAGACGGACATATTCATGGCATTTATGAGTCGTACCCTGCGGATGACTTTTGACCTATGAATCTGAAATGTTCGATGATATAATAGAGGAAGTTTACACGCGATACGAGCAATCCGTGCTGCGGGGAGCGGCACAGAATATGGAGGTTTTTTGTTTTGCTGGCTACACGCGAATATCAAGATATCGAAGAGAAGGTGATGCGCGGGGAGCGCCTGACGCGGGAGGATGGCATCCGGCTTTTCCACTGCCATGACCTCGCCTGGCTCGGCGCTCTGGCTGACCATGTGCGCCGCGAGAAGTGCGGGGACATCGTCTACTACAATGTCAACTGCCACGTCAATCTGACGAATATCTGCACATCCCACTGCAAGTTCTGCGCCTTTGGCCGCGATGCGGATGAGAAGGGCGCCTATGCGATGACGAAGGCACAGGCCATTGCGGTCGTCGAGGACGCCATGCGCGACCCGAACCTTGCGGGGCTCCACGTCGTTTCGGGGCTCCATCCGACCTGGTCGTTCGAGGATTACCTCGGCATCGTGGAGGCGCTGCACAAGCGCTTCCCGAAGCTTTACATGAAGGGCTTCACCGGCGTGGAGATCACGCACTTCGCGGAGATCTCGGGCCTGTCCATCGAGGAGGTCCTTCGGCAGCTGCGCGACCGCGGCGGCCTGCAGGCCATCGCCGGCGGCGGGGCGGAGATCCTGTCGGACCGCGTGCGTGGCGAGCTCTGCCCGAACAAGGCGACGGCGGATGAATGGCTCGAGGTGGCGCGCACGGCGCACAAACTCGGCATCAAGTCGAACGCTTCGATGCTCTACGGTCACATCGAGACGTTGGAGGAGCGCGTCGACCATCTGCTGCGCCTGCGCGCGCTGCAGGATGAGACGGGCGGCTTCCAGACGTTCATCTGCTTCCCGTTCCTGCCGAAGCACACGGAGCTCGGCGAACACGTCAAGCAGACGAGCATGTGGGATGACCTGCGCACGATGGCCATCTCACGCCTGATGCTCGACAACTTCAAGAACATCAAGGCGTACTGGGTCATGCTGACGGTGCCGGTCGCACAGGTCGCACTCGGCTTCGGCGCCAATGACATCGACGGCACGGTCCACAAGGAGACCATCCTGCACGATGCCGGCGCGAAGAGCCCGCGGGCCCTGAGCGAGGACAACATCATCCGCATCATCAAGGAGGCGGGCCGCATCCCGGCCGCCTGTGACTGCAATTTCAACATCTTGCGCATCATTGAATGAGAGGGATAGATATGAAGCAAATCGAAGCGGCGCGCGCAAGAGCGGCGGCGGGGGAGCGGCTGAGCCTCGAAGATGCCCTGGCGCTCTACGAGGACAATGACCTGCTGTTCCTAGCGGACTGCGCGCGCAAGGCGAAGGAGCGGAAGAGTGGGCATTGCGTCTACTACACCGTCAACCGCCACATCAACCTGACGAATATCTGCAGCTCGAACTGCCCGCTCTGCGCCTTCCAAGTGGAGGCGGGTGATGCGCGCGGCTTCGTGATGGAGCCCGATGACATCGAGCGCGTTCTCGCAAAGGCAAAAGAGACGCCGAACCTGTCGGAAATCCACATCGTCTCGGCACTGCATCCCGACAAGCCGTTCTCGTATTACCGCGCCGTCGTGCGGCAGGTCAAGGCGGCGCTGCCAGATGCAGACGTCAAGGCGTTCACACCGGTCGAGATTGTCAACTTCGCCAAGATGACGGGCAAGAGCCTCCGCGAGGTCCTGACGCTGCTCAAGGAAGACGGCCTCGACAGCCTGCCGGGCGGTGGGGCGGAGATTCTCTCGGACCGCGTCCGCCAGATCATCTGCCCGAAGAAGGCGACGACGGCGGAGTGGATCGAGACGATGAAGACGGCGCACAGCCTCGGCATCCGCACGAATGCCTCCATCATGTACGGCCATGTCGAGACGATCGAGGAGCGGCTGCAGCACCTCATCACGATCCGTGAGATCCAGGATGAGACGGGCGGCTTCCAGGCCTTCATGCTCTTTCCGTTCCATCCGGCACACACGAAGCTCGGTGAGGAGTACCACCTGCAGCGCGTGGGTGCCTGGGAGGATATGAAGATGATGGCGCTCTCGCGCCTGATCCTCGACAATATCGACCATGTCAAGGCATTCTGGATCATGCTGACGATGCCCGTCGCGCAGCTCGCACTCGGCTTTGGCGCCGACGACCTCGACGGCACGATCGGCGAGGAGAAGATCATCCATGCGGCGGGCGCGCGGACGAAGACGGGCATCACGCGCACGCAGCTCGAGAAGATCATCCGCGAGGCGGGCTACGAGCCCGTCGAGCGCGACACGTTCTATCGGCCAATCGGCGGCAGAGAGGAGTAGGGCGTATGAGACTGACAGAACGAGAGGGCGAGGCGCTGCTGCGCGAGGGCGACCTCATCGCACTCGGGCGCGAGGCGGACAAGATCCGCCAGCAGCGCTTCGGCAATACGACGACGTTCATCATCGACCGCAACATCAACTACACGAATGTCTGCGTCAATGAGTGCCGCTTCTGTGCGTTCTTCCGGCGGCAGGGTAGCAAGGACGCTTACCTGCTCACGCATGAGGAGATCCTCGAGAAAGTGCGGGAGACGGTGGAGGCCGGTGGCACGCAGGTCATGATACAGGGCGGGCTCTATCCGGAGCTTGGCCTCGCGTATTACGAGAAGATGCTGCGCCTCATCAAGGAGCACTTCCCGACCATCACGATCCACTCCTTCACGGCGACGGAGATCCAGCACTTCGCGCGCGAGGCAGGCCTGTCTGTCCTCGAGACGCTCAAGCGGCTGCAGGCGGCCGGCCTCGACAGCCTGCCGGGCGGTGGCGCGGAAATCCTCGTCGATGAGGTGCGCCGCAAGGTCAGCCCCAAGAAGATCATGACGGATGACTGGCTGCATGTCATGGAATGCGCGCATTCCATCGGCATGGAGAGCACGGCGACGATGGTCATCGGCTTCGGCGAGACGATGGCGCAGCGCATCGAGCACATGGAGAAGGTGCGGCGCCTGCAGGACAAGACGGGCGGCTTTCGCGCGTTCATCACCTGGACGTTCCAGCCGGGCCACACGGAGCTCGGCGGCGAGAAGACGTCGAGCTGGGACTACATGCGGACGCTGGCGCTCTCGCGGCTCTACATGGACAACATCGCGCACATCCAGGGATCCTGGGTCACGCAGGGGGAGCGCATCGGCCAGCTGACGCTCGGCTTCGGTGCCGACGATGCCGGCAGCATCATGCTCGAGGAGAACGTCGTGCGGGCGGCGGGCACGCTCTACGATATGTCGACCAAGAAGATGATACGGCTCATCGAAGGGGCGGGCAGAGAGGCCGCGCAGCGCGATACCGAGTACAATATCATCAGGCGCTTCTGATTCGTGGCGTGGGGCGGGGCATGCATTCCGGCTTCGTCGCATCGCTGAATGAGCCCTATGGTGAGGCTCTGGCCATTGAGGCGAGTTCGCCGCCTGCCGCGGCGTTCTGACATCGGCTTTCCAGGTGGATGCGGAGTAGGGCTCAGCCCTGCGGGCGGTCGCTCTTCTCCTGCAGGCGGAATGCATGCCCCGCCCCTAGAGCCTGACAGCAATCGAGCGCGCCTAGAGAACGGGCTGAACTTAGGCCGGCACATATCACCCCGGCCCTTTGCAAACATTACTCCGTTCAACGAATCGGTCTGGCGTACTAAAAAGAAAGAGAGGCAGTAATCATGGCAAATGAACAGCAGGCAGTGAAAATAGAGATCCCACGTGCGGATTATGCCGTCGTGGGCGGCTCGGGTACGCTCTCGAGCGATTTCCCGCGCAATCTGCCGGATGAAGACGTGAAGATCCTCGAGGACAATCTGTATTTCGAGACGCCGTACGGCAAGAGTCCCTCGATGCGGCTCTTCTGCGTCGGTGAGAAGCATGTGCTGACGGTGCGCATGCACGGCTGGCGCTCGGGCGTGACGCGCGCGGATGCTTCGCGCCAGGTCTTCTGGGTCTTCCGCGAAGCGGGCGTCAAGCGCATCATCTCGGAGGGCGGCGTCGGCACGGTCAACAAACTCCTCGACCTGCGCGACTTCATCATCCCCGACGATTACCTCGACCTCTCAGTGCGCAAGGACGTCATGCTCGACGGGCGCTACCTGCTCGTCATGCGCGACGCGCTTTGCCCCGAGATGCGCGAGGCGCTGATCAAGGCGACGAAGAAGCGCTTCACGGGCCGCGTCTTCACGCGCGGCACTTACGCCGTGACGGACGGCCGCCATTTCGAGAGCCCCGCGGAAGTCGCGATGATGAGCGGCCATGCCGACATCGTCGGACAGAGCATCGCGCCGGAGGTCTACCTCGCGCGCGAGATCGGCGCCTGCTATGCCGGCCTCTACTTCACCGTCAACTACGGCGAAGGCATCCGCAAGGCCTGGTCGCATCAGGACATGGCCGACATCTTTTACGACGACGCGCCGATGATCGGTGAGATCATCCTCGAGACCATCCGCACGGTCGCGGCCGACGACCGTCACTGCGAGTGCCTCTCCCTGCGCAAGGAGACCCTTCTCAAAGATGTCTACAATGGGGTCTCGTCCAAGGGATAAGACCCCATATAAGGAAACGAGCTGTGCATCACATTTCGCAAGCAGCGAAGTGCGGTGCACAGCTCGTTTTGTCTTTGAGGATATTCATCAGGGCTCAAGCGAGGCGGCGTAGAGCGCCTGGATGAATTTCTTGGTGTTGATGTGGACCTTGGAGATCTGCGGCTTCTCGTTCTGCTGGATCGTGCGCATGATGCTGCAGACCTCGGCATAGTCGAAGTAGAAGGGCGCGTACTCCTCGAACTTGGGGTTCGTGTAGTCGACGACGCCCATCGAGGCCGTGCTGACCATGGCCTGGAACACCGCGCGGCGCAGGCGCTGCTCGATGGTCTTGGCCTCCTTCTGGATGTTCTCGGCGGCGTGTTCCTCCGCAATTGCGGTGAAGATCTTCTTGAGCGAGGGGAAGGTGGAGCTCTTGTGATGCGCCTGCAGGTAGGCGATGATCTCGAGCAGGTCGTCGTAGCCCGCTGTTCCGGCGACACCGAGCTCCTTGAGCAGCGAGGCGGCCTTCTGCTGTGGCGTGACCTCTTTTGCTGGTGCCACAGCGACGGCCGGGTTCAAGGTGGTCTGCAGAGTGTTCTGCAGGGTGTGTGCGAAGCGCTCGAGGCGGATGTATTCTTCAACCGACCGCAGCACGCTGACAATCTCATTGCGGTTCAGCGGTTTCGTGATGTAGGAGTAGACGCCGCTCTCATAGGCCTTGCCGATGAGGTCCTTGCTGTCCACCTGCGAGATCATGATGATCTTGCCGGGGAAATCATGGAAGCGGCGCACGGAGTCGATGCCGTCGCAGTCGGGCATGAGCATATCGATGATCAGGAGATCGATGTGGCGTGCGACGAGCTCCGTCGTCGTGAGAGTTGCTGCGCTCGGCAGCGAGGCGACGACCGTGCCGAGCTCGTAGTCTTCGATGATATCCTGCAGCATGTCGCGGATGGCTTCATCATCATCGATGAGCATGATGTTCATGATATCGTTCCTTTCTGTTGAGGTGGTGCGTCATCAGCCTGCCGGATGGCAGGAATCTTAGTCACGGGATGCGTGGTCAGGCCATTGAGAGGCAGCGTAACATGGAAGGTGACGCTGTCCTTCCCGTCAGAAGCTGCCGTGATGCTCCCGCCGAGGTGTTCGGCGAGCGCCTTGATGTACGTCAGTCCCACACCGCTTGAGGCGCGCCCATCGCTGTCGTATTTCGTCGTGTAGCCGGGGCGGAAAATCTGCTTCAGGCGGCGCAGCGGTATCGAGCTGCCCGTATTCGTGACTTCTAGATGAAGGTCCGTGCTCAGGCGCTTCATGGAGATGGCAATCGTCCCCCTGTCTCGAATGGCCTCGATGGCGTTCGCTGTGAGGTTGTTGAGGATGGACAGGATCGTGTAGGCGTGGAGTTCCGGCAGGCGGGCGGAGATATCCGTCGAGAAGGTGATGTGCTTCTCGAGCTGGCGCGCGTACTTCTTCTGCGTGTGGATAATCAGATGGCAGAGCTCGAGCGGCGTCATGTAGTCGTTGAGCTTGTGCGAATTGTTCTGATTTGTCAGCTCGCTCAGCGCAGCGTAGATGCGCTGACTGTCCTTCTTGATGTCGTGGACTTCTCCTGCTACGCGCAGCGCTTCCTGCGTGATGCGCGGCAAATCTTCGGTGTCGTGCAGGCTGCGCAGCTCCTCGTAGACGCCGTAGCAGTCGTGCGTAGCTGTCTCCGCCCGGTGCAGCGCTTGCTTGAGCTCAAAGACTTCCTCGTAGATGCTCGCGACCATCATCGTCAGGCGGTTCTTCTCGTGCAGCTCGTGGGCGAGGTGAATTTCCGTCAGATAGAGCTGTGAGAGGAAGAAGAAACTCAGGATGAAGAAGCAGCGCAAAAAGGCGATGCCCGTGAGGCGCGTGAGCACCGGGACGGTGATGATGGCCGCCTGCGTGCCGAGGAAGAGGTCCATCGTGTAGAGCTCAGCGATGCTCGCGAGCACCTCCGCGATGATAGCCCAGACGGCGATCTTCATGGCCTGTGTCGTGATGGGCGCACGGTTGAGCTTCACGCAGGAGAAGCAGATGGCATAGATAAAATAGTAGAAAAACGTCGGGATGTGCTGGTAGACGCCCGCAGTAAAGGGCATGCCGCCGACCGCGTCGAGGGCTCCGCGGAATAAGACGACCGCGATGCCGACGGCAAGGCCCGAGATGGCCATCGGCACATTGCGGAGCCAGAGCAGGAAGAGCAGGAACATCGGCGAGCCGAAGCTCACGCGGAAGCTGCTGAATTCGTTGCCGAACGGATGGATGCGCGGCTCGCCGGCCAGCGGCACGATGAGCAGCATGCATATGAAGATGAAGAGTTCCCGATGTTTACTGATCATGAGCAGCTCCTTCTGATACCAGTGATGTGCATTTCAAGGTGATAGGGCCAATGCAGGTCATATTGCAGATGCAAACAGCCATATATGTCCTATAGTGTATCACACCGCTGTTTTTGCTGGCAACGGGCGCGCTTATCGAAATGATAAATGGAATGCATCTAAAACAATGATATTATATCACAGACTTACCTCTGATGTTACAAGTTGTCAGTAAAAAAAAACTATTCCCTCGATATTGTAGGATTCTGTCGTTTTTTCTAGGTGATACGGTATATTGAATACAGTAATAAAGAGATAAGTCATATTAATGACAACGGGAGGGACTCATATGTCAAAAGAAAACAGCAATAACTTGCTGCGGGGCCTGATCTGTGTGGCCATCGGAGCAATCATCTGGTGCATCCCGGCACCTGCTGGTGTCGGCCCGCAGGCTTGGGGCCTGCTCGCCGTCTTCGTCGCGACGATCGCCGGCTTCATCCTGCAGCCGCTGCCGCTCGGTGCCATCGCCATCATCGCCTGCGCACTGTTGCCGGTACTCGGCATCATGAAAGCTGGCCAGGCGCTGGAAGGTTTCTCGAACGGCACGATCTGGCTGATCGTATCCGCCTTCATGTTTGCTACGGGCTTCATCAAGACGGGCCTCGGCAAGCGCATCGCTTACCTGCTGCTCTCGCGCTTCGGCAAGAACACGCTGAGCGTCGCTTATGTCATGAGCGCAGCAGATTTCATCATCGCTCCGTTCACGCCGTCGAACACGGCTCGTGGCGGCGGCATCATCTACCCGATCGTCAACAGTGTCACGACGGTCCTCGGCTGTGATTCCAAGACGGGCAAGAACAAGCGCACGGGCGCATTCCTGATGTACAGTGCCTATGCAGCCGTCATTACTTCGGCCTGCATTTTCCTGACTGGTGCTTCGAACAACGTCCTCGCGAATACGCTGACGGAACAGGCCTTTGGCCAGTCCCTGAGCTGGATGTCCTGGTTCGAGGTCAGCATTATCCCGGGCCTGCTGCTCTCAATCGTCACGCCGTACCTGCTCTACAAGATCATCAAGCCGGAACTCACGGAAACGCCGGAGACCCTGTCTCTCGCGAAGAAAGAACTCAGCGCAATGGGCGCTATGAGCAGCAAGGAGAAAATCCTCTGCGTCATCTTCGTCGCCTGCCTCGTGCTCTGGGCAACGGGCAGCATCCATCACATCGATTCGGCTATTGTCGCACTGCTCGGCCTCTCCGCCATGCTCATCACGAAGTGCATTGACTGGAGCGACGTCACGAAACAGCATGGTGCATGGGATGTCCTCGTATGGATGGGCGTTCTCGTCAACATGGCTGCGTATCTCTCGAAGTTCGGTTTCATGAAGTGGTTCGCAGCCACGATGGCTGCCGCCTGCGCTGGCATGTCCTGGATGACGATGCTCATCGTCCTCTGCATCATCTACACGCTGGCCCACTATCTGCTCGCCAGCAACAGCGCCCACATCGCTGCGATGTTCATCGCCTTCACGACGATCCTCGTTGCGGCAGGTGCCCCGGTCATCCCGACGGCAATCATCTTGGCAATCCTCTGCAACAGTGCATCGTTCCTGACGCACTACGGCTGCGGCGTTACGCCAATCTTCTTCGGCTCTGGCTTCATGGGCCAGGGCGAGTGGTGGAAGATCGGCTTTATCATCACCGTCATGCACATCGTGGTCTGGATGGTTCTCGGCCTGCCGATCATGGGCATCCTCGGTCTGATGTAAGACGCCATTCTCATAAGATGATTTCTGGAGAAAGCATCGATCCAGGTGCTTTCTCTAGCTTATCTGTCACAATGTATACAAAGAAAAACATTTTTTCTAAAATGTACTTGATTGTATTCTGTATACATGGTACAATACAGGCAGAAAGCGGGAGGGAGAGATGAGATCTCCGGAAACGCTGAGCCAAATGACAACAACGTGTAAAACGCGAGATGATTTCATTTCAGGCTTCGCCTGAGAAATCGGGCGGAGAAAAGAAAGGAACGTGGCAAACATGAGAAAAGAACATGATTTCATTGGTGAGCTCGAAGTACCGGATGAGGTTTACTACGGTGTTCAGACGATGCGTGCCATCGATAACTTCCATATCACGGGTCAGGTAATCGATCCGGATTTCGTTCAGAGCATCGCTCGTGTCAAGAAGGCAGCTGCCATGGCCAACATGGCTACGGGCCGTCTCGACAAGAAGATTGGCGAAGCACTGATCGAAGCTGCTGATGAGATCATCGACGGCAAGCTCCTCGACCAGTTCCCGGTCGATCCGATTCAGGGCGGTGCTGGTACGTCCATCAACATGAACATGAACGAGGTCCTCTGCAACCGTGCACTCGAGATTATCGGTCAGCCGAAAGGCCGTTACGACATCATCTCCCCGAACAACCACGCCAACATGGCACAGTCCACGAATGACTCGTTCCCGACGAGCATCAAGGTCTGCCTGAGCCACAAGGCAAAGAAACTCACGGCTGCTCTCGACCGCCTCGCTACGGAGCTCGAGAAGAAGTCCGAGGAGTACAAGGATGTCCTCAAGATGGGCCGCACGCACCTGCAGGATGCTGTTCCTATCACGCTCGGCCAGGAGATGGGCATGTACGCATCGGCTGTACGCCGTGGCATCCGTCGCATCGACCACGCTGTCGAAGAGATCCACGTCATGAACATGGGCGGCACGGCTGTCGGCACGGGCCTCAACGCAGAGCCGGCTTACATCAAGAAAGTCGCTGAGACGCTCAGCGAGGTCACGGGTGAGAAGTACGTCACGGCTGACAACATGATTGACGCGACGAACAACACGGATGGCTTCTCCGATGTCTCGAGCGCTATGAAGACGACGGCTCTTGTCCTCATCAAGATGGCCAACGACTTCCGCCTCATGGCTTCCGGTCCGCGCTGCGGCCTCAACGAGCTCAAGCTGCCGAAACGTCAGCCGGGTTCCTCCATCATGCCGGGCAAGGTCAATCCGGTCATCGCAGAAGTCCTCGACCAGTCCTGCTATCAGGTCATCGGCAACGATCTCGCTGTCTCGATGGCTGTTGAGAACGGTCAGTTCGAGCTCAACGTCATGGAGCCGGTCATGGCCTTCAACATGTTCAACTCGATGAAGTACATGACGAACGCAGTCAACACGTTTGTCGACAAGCTCCTCATCGGCCTCGAGCCGAACCGCGAGCAGTGCCAGAAGTGGCTCGACAACAGCGTCGGCGTTGTCACGGCTCTGCTGCCGCACATCGGCTACGAGAACTCCGCTATGCTCGCTAAGGAAGCTTACAACACGGGCAAGCCGATCCGTCAGGTCATCATGGAGAAAGGCCTCCTTTCCCGCGAGAAGATGGAGCACATCCTCTCCCCGCGCCAGATGACGACGCCGGGCATTGCTGAATAAGCTGTACTTGACTTCCTATTTCAATAGAAGATCTGGATTATCCCGATAGATCGAAGTTTCCCCCCTAGATTGAAGGGCTCCTGCAAGGCTGAAGCAGGAGCCCTTTTTCGTGGGAACCTGCTTCAGTATGGTTGCGACTGTCACGACTGTTACACCATCATGGCTGCAGTTGTGGTATGATGAAGGTGTTCCATTCATCTCTACTGTGTATTATGAAGGAGGAGTCATCATGAAGGGATATGTTGATAAATCGGCCTGCATTGGCTGCGGCATGTGTGTGGACACGGCACCGGATGCGTTCCGCATCGGTGATGATGGCCTGGCAGAGGGCTATCAGGAGATTCCGGCAGACAAAGTCGATGACGCAAAGGAAGCTGCCGCAGACTGCCCAGTAGGAGCAATCGAGGTCAAGTAAATACCACGGATTTTCAAGATCGAGAACAGCCGCCTCGTGGCGGTTGTTTTTTTGTGTGGATTTTTCCGGTGGAAAATCTGCAACGATGGCCTTATAATAAAAAATAATGATGAATCATCAGGAAACGAGAGGGCAGATGATATGCGGGAAACAAATGAAAAGGCCGTGCAGGCCATGCGGGCCTTCCTGGAGGCACTGGGCCTGGACTTGGAGCAATGTGGCATGGAGCGGACGCCGGAACGCGTGGCAGGTCTCTATGCGGACCTATTCGACGGCCTCGGCAAGGACTCCAATGGGATCTGGGGCGAGCGCTTCCCGTCGGAGACGAAGGGCATCGTGGCAGTGCGCCACATCCCCTTCTATTCGGTCTGCGAGCATCATCTGCTGCCGTTCTTTGGCGAGGTCAGCCTCGCGTATCTGCCGCACGACGGCGAGGTCGCGGGGTTCAGCAAATTCGTCAAGCTGGTCGAGTGCTATGCGCATCGCCCGCAGCTGCAGGAGCGCATGACGGCGCAGCTCGCAGCCGCCATTGCAGAAGGCCTGGGCGCGGACGGCGTACTCGTCGTCGTGGAGGCGGAGCAGCTCTGCATGACGATGCGCGAGGGTATGGCCAGGGGGACGCAGACGGTCACCTCAGAATGCCTCGGCGCATTCCGCGAGGACGCAGCGCTCTGCGAGCAGGCTTGGATGGTACTGGACGGTACTGGGAGGAAAGAAAAGGAAAGAAAAGATGACAGCAATACGGAAATACGTATTTCATGACGGCAAGGAACTGGAACTCGGCAAGCGCACGCTCGTCATGGGCGTGCTCAATGTGACACCGGATTCCTTCTCTGATGGCGGCAAGTGGAATACGCATGACAAGGCCCTGCGCCACATGGAAGAGATGGTGAAGGATGGCGCGGACATCATCGACATCGGCGCAGAGTCGAGCCGCCTGGGCTTCAAGACCATGCCAGCGCAGCAGGAAATCGAGCGACTGATGCCGTTCCTCGAAGCGGTGCTCAAGGAGTGTCCTGTGCCGGTCTCGGTCGATACGTTCAAGGCAGAGACGGCGCGCGAGGCCGCGAAGGCAGGCTGCCATATGCTCAACGACATCTGGGGCCTGCAGTACAAGGAAGAGCCGGGCAAGATGGCCGAGGTCGCGGCGGAGTCGGGCCTGCCGATTGTCGTCATGCACAATCAGGAAGGAAAAGCGTACGAGCGCGACATCATCGAGACGATGAAGGACTTCTTCCGCCGCACGATCGCGATTGCCGACCATGCCGGTGTACCGCGCAACAACCTGATTCTCGACCCGGGTATCGGTATCGGCTTCGGCAAGACGCCAGAAGGCAACCTGACGGTCCTGCGCCGCCAGCAGGAACTCCTGACGATCGACGGGGTGGAGTACCCGCTGCTGCTCGGCACGAGCCGCAAGAGTTTCATCGGCGCAGTGCTGGGGCTGCCGGTTGACGAGCGCATGGAGGCGACGGGAGCAACGTGTGTCGTCGGCATCATGAAGGGTGCGGGCATCGTGCGCGTCCACGATGTCAAGCCAATCGCGCGCATGTGCCGCATGACAGATGCCATTTTGCAGGCAGATTGAGTAAAGTGAGGAACGAAGAGAATGGACCGTATCGTATTAGACCATATGGAGTTTTACGGCTATCACGGCTGTCTGCCGGAAGAGCGCCGGCAGGGGCAGAAGTTCTTCGTCGACCTGACGATGCATCTTGAGCTGCGGGCGGCTGGCGAGCAGGATGACCTCGGGCAGACGGTCAATTATGCCGATGTCTTCACGAAGATCCGCAGCGTCGTCGAAGGGGATCCCTGCCGGCTCATCGAGGCGGTGGCAGAGCGCATCGCCTCGATGGTGCTGCGGGAATACCCTCGCGTGCAATGCGTCGATGTGACGGTCCACAAGCCGTCTGCACCGATTCCGGGCGACTTCCGCGATGTCGCGGTCGCCATCACGAGGGAGCGCGCATGAAGCGCTATACGTGTTATCTGAGCCTCGGGGCCAATCTCGGCGAGCGCGGCGAGACCTTGCGCGAGGCATTGCGCCAACTCTCGCAGCTGCCGGAGACGCGCCTCCTCGCTGTCTCGCCCTTTTACGAGACAGCCCCGTGGGGGAAACTCGATCAGCCGGCGTTCCTCAATGCCGCGGCGGCCGTCACGACGGCGCTGCTGCCACGGCAGCTGCTGCATGGATGCCAGCGCATTGAGCGGGCACTCGGGCGCGTGCGCCACGAACACTGGGGCGCACGCACGATTGACATCGACCTGCTGCATATTCCGGGCGTGTCGCTCGTGAGCCCGGAGCTCGTGCTGCCGCATCCCTACCTGACGCAGCGCGCCTTTGTCCTGTGCCCTCTGGCGGACATCGCGCCGGACCTCATCGTCGAAGGTAGGTCTGTGCGGGAGTGGTGCCGGTCCGTAGAAGGTCAAGCGGTCTCACCGGCTGCCGAGCTTTCCCATCCCTGGCCGCTCAGCGTGATCGCCTGCCTCGATGCGAATCGCGGCATCGGCTATCGTGGCGAGCTGCTCGTGCACCTGCCTGAGGACATGAAGCGCTTCCGCGCACTGACGGAGGGGCATGTGGTCATCATGGGGCGCAGGACGATGGAGTCCCTGCCAGGGAAGAGGCCACTTGTCAATCGGCAGAACATCGTGCTGTCGCGTCAGCTCAAAGGAGCGGAGGGATTCCTCGTCTGCCACAGCCTGCTGGACCTTTGGCAGGTGCTCGGACGCCTGCACGCAGAGGCACCGCAGCGAAGGCTCTGGTGCATCGGCGGGGCAGAGCTCTACCGCGCATTGCTTCCTTATGCGCACGAAGTCTATCTCACGCGCCTCAAGGCGGCGTATCCGGCCGACTGTTTCTTCCCGTCACTCGATGCGTTCTCACTGGTGGATGCAGACGACCGGGAAGGCTATGTATTTGAGCGATATGAAGCAGTGGGCAGGGTGCTGGAACATAGAAAGAAGTTGTTAGGCGATGGAAATTTTTCACAATGATTGGGCAGAGCTCCTCAATCCGGAGCTCAAGAAACCGTATTATCGCAAGCTCAGGCAGTTCCTGATTGAGGAGTACCGGACGCATCACGTGTATCCGGATATGTACTCGATTTTCAACGCCCTTCACTACACGAGCTATGCAGACACGAAGGTGGTCATCCTCGGGCAGGATCCGTATCATGGTCCGGGACAGGCTCATGGCCTCTCGTTCTCCGTGCTGCCCGGCGTGCAGCCGCCGCCATCCCTGCTCAACATCTTCAAGGAACTGGAGACAGACCTCGGCTGCAAGGTGCCGAACAACGGCTGCCTCAAGCCCTGGGCGGATCAGGGCGTGCTGCTGCTCAACACGGTGCTGACCGTTCGCGAGCATCAAGCGAATTCGCATCACGGTCAGGGCTGGGAAATCTTCACGGACCGCATCATCGAACTGCTCAATGAGCGCGAGAAGCCGATGGCATTTATTTTATGGGGGAGCCCGGCTCGACGCAAGAAGGCGATGATCACGAATCCGCATCACTACATCGTCGAATCGCCGCATCCGAGTCCGCTGTCGGCCTCGCGCGGCTTCTTCGGCAGCCGACCGTTTTCCAGGGTCAATGACTTTTTGAGACGTACCGGACAGGAGCCGATTGACTGGCAGCTGCCGGATATTTGATTTGCAGGAGCGAGGCTCCTGTTTTGGAGGGAATATTGTGGGAGCAAAGGTAACGATCAAGGATGTCGCAGAACTGGCCGGAGTCTCGAAGAGCACGGTCTCGCGCTATCTCAATCACGGCTACATCAGCCTGGAGAAGCAGAAGCGGGTGCGCGAGGCCATCGAGAAAACGGGGTTCAAGTCGAACTTCTTCGCCAAACGGCTCAAGACACAGGAGAGCAAGCTCATCGGCATCGTTCTGCCGCGCATGGACTCCGTGACGGTCGGTAAGCTGTTGTCGGGCATCAACCGCATCTTTGACCCGGCAGGCTATCAAGGCATCCTGCTCGTCAGCCATCTTTCCATTGAGAAAGAGCTCGAGAACATACAGAACCTGCAGCAGCAGGGCGTCGACGGTATCCTGGTGGATTCCGTCGGACTCACGGACAAGCACATCGAGATTGCCAAGAGCACGCCGGTGCCGATCGTCTACACGGGCCAATGGAACGAGGCTGTGCCGAGCATCAAGATCGACGACTGGGCCGCAGGGCGCATGGTCGGCGCATACCTGCGGCAGATGGGGCATCGCCATGCCGTGTTTGCCGGCGTCACACCGACCGATAAGGCCGTTGGCATCGAGCGCAAGCAGGGCTTTATCGAGGCCTTCTGTGAAGAGCGCCCCGAGGCGCGCGTGGATTTCGTCGAGACCGGCTTTGATTTCCTGTCCGCCTACAACAAAGGCGCGGCCATCCTGGAGCTGGCACCTACCGTTGTGGTGGGGGCGACGGACAACATCAGCCTCGGTGTGCTTCGCTATCTTCACGAGCGCGGCATCCGTGTGCCGGAGCAGATCTCGGTCGTCGGTTTCGGCGGCTACGATGTCGGTGCTGTCGTCTATCCCGCCCTGACGACGGTGGCCTTTGACTACGAACTCCTCGGCATGAAAGCGGCGCAGTATCTGCTCGATCTCTTGGCACACCGCGCGGTCGAGGAGAATATGACACTGCCGCTCTTCTTTGTCGAGCGTGAGAGCGTGCGCAACCTCACGGCGAAATACGAGACAAAGGCCCCTGCGTCATATCTCGAGTTGACTTGATATGGATAAGAAAAGACCCTGCCTATGGCAGGGTCTTTTCTGCTTCATCACGAGAAACGTGAGTGGCTTAGCCTTATTTCTTGGTGAAGGTGATGTGAGCACCAACAGAGAGCGTCGGCTGCGCCGGTCCCTTGACGATAATCTGTCCCGGCATCGAGCCCGTTGCGTTGAAGACAATCGTGCAGTGGCCTTCATCGCGGATGTTATCGTTGGCAGCGTCGCCGACCTTCTCGACCGTGTACTTCACGCCGCCCATCAGGAGCTTATCGCCCTTCTTGATGTCTTCTTCGAGTTTGCCCGGCGTATGCTCGATGACCATGTCCGAGAGATTCGGGCGGATGCCCTCATCGAGCAGGATCGCGCTCTTGTTGTTCTCGAGGAACGTGCGTGCGAGATTGCCGATTGCCGTGATTGAAACATCGTACTTGATTTCCATGTTTTTGCCTCCCTATATAAACACATCATAGTATAAACGTCACAAGTTGATACCAATTATATTATAGCATAACCGAACGTCTGTGAAGGGTGCAAGGCAGTTTTTGTAACAGACTCAAACTTCGCACACGGAAAACATCCCGTATGCCTTGATAAATCAGCTTGAACTGAATGTCGAAAGCCATTCACGCACACTTCTGTGCACGCAGACGACTCATCCAAAGAGCGGGCAGATCGTTCA
>ENA-OQCL01000064-OQCL01000064.1-human-gut-metagenome-genome-assembly--contig:-NODE-64-length-57389-cov-13.183961_pt1 | contig 57389 bp, 54 predicted proteins | sample MGYA00242502_ERZ504586 | MGnify/ENA primary metagenome ERZ504586 (study PRJEB26092, sample SAMD00036316) | human gut metagenome | host: Homo sapiens | study: EMG produced TPA metagenomics assembly of... | reverse complement strand
GGAGCTGCCACTCGGCCGCTAAGGTGTCCGCTTCGCGGACTTATTTCATCACTCGCCCCAGGGGCGAGGGGCTTGGGCTGGATGTGGACTGGCGTTTAAAAGTTTTTTGCCCCGCTTTTTTACAAAAAAGCGGGCGGGGTCCAGGGGCCGCGCCCCTGGCCGCGCGCCGCAGCGCGCGGAACTCTCCTTGTGCTCACAAAGCGCAGGAGGGGGTCAAAGGGGGAACCCTCGCCGGGGGTTCCCCCTTTGCGGGCGGCCTAAGCCGCCCGCAGCCCCTGCGACACCGCGGTGCCGGCGGTGAACGAAGGGAAGGGTCGTCGAGGACGCCGACCCCTACGGCGGGTGGGGAACCGCCCGTGTGCCGCGTGATATACTGCGAGATCATCTCACGCTCGGGCGGGGGCCGGTGGAACGCGGTGGGGTCGGCGGAAACCGCAGCAGCGGGACGTCGAGGACGCCGTCCCCTACAGGGCGGCTGCGGCGCCGTGGGGCCGCCGTTTACGCTAATTGAATACAAAACGCCGCCCATTCGGGCGGCGTTTTTGCTTGTACCTGCTCAAATACAAACAACCGGCCCCGAGGGGCCGGCCGTTTGCAAAAAGAGAGGGGAAAATGTATGGAAAAGGAGTGAGAAGTATCTGATTCAGTATATGTCGCTCGTCTCGACGAGCTCCACATCCACGTAGAGGGTCTCGCCGTCGCGGAAGATGGTGAAGGTCATGATGTCCCCCACCTCGTATTCGGAGATGATGGCCGAGACGTCGGAGGTCTGGCGCACGCCTATGCCGTTTATCTGGGTGACTATGTCGCCCACCTGGATGCCCTTGGCCTCGGCGTCGGAGCCGGGGGTGACGGCGCTGACGTACAGGCCCTCCGGAATCTCAAAGTAGCTGGCCGCGCTGTCGGGTATCTGGCCCACCGTGATGCCCACGGCCGGGCGGCCCGTGACCACGCCCTCGGATATGAGCTCGTCCACGACGGTCTTGATGGTGGAGACCGGGATGGCGAAGCCTATGCCCTCGATGCCGGTGGCGCTGGAGTTGGCGGCCTTCATCTTCATGTTGGTGATGCCGACCACCTGGCCGTGCATATTGATGAGCGGCCCGCCGGAGTTGCCGTCGTTTATGGCGGCGTTGGTCTGCAGGAGGGTCATGGAGTGGTTGTTGTAGGAGATGTCACGGCTTATTGCGGAGATGATGCCGTCCGTCAGCGTGCCGCGCAGCTCAGCGCCCAGGGGATTGCCTATGGCGGCCACCGCGTCTCCCACGGAGACCTGGTCGGAGCAGAACTCCGCCGGGCTCAGACCCTCGGCCTCTATCTTGAGCACCGCGAGGTCGCTGACCCCGTCCATGCCGACGAGCTTGGCCTCGAACTCTCTGTCGTCCCAGAGCGTCACCGTGGCGGAATATGCGCCCTCAATTATGTGGGCGTTCGTGGCGATGTAGCCGTCCTCTGAGATGACTATGCCCGTGCCCCAGTAGTAGCTGGTATCGCTCACCATGGCGGTTATGCTGACTACGGAGGGGTAGCACCTGGCGTAGATCTCGCTCAGGCTCAAAGTCTCCGTCTCAGGTTCGGGGACGGGCTCAAGGCTGAAGCCCCCGGCGGCCTGGTATTTGGGGATGCTGCTGTCGGAGATGCCGCCTGTAGTGCCCTCGTAGTAGTCCTCGAAGAAATCGCGGAAGTCGTCGTAGCCCATCTCGGGCAGGTCGCCTCCGCTCTCTGTGCTCCCTGGGGAGAAGGCCGTGCGCCCGTCCCTGGAGAAGAGCACCGCCGTCGCCGCTATGATGACGAAGGCCAGCAGGCAGATGCCGGCGACGCGGAAGCCCGTGCGCGGGCGTTTGGGTGCGTGGTCCTCCTCGGACCAATAGGGCTCGCAGTAGGCTGGAGAGGGGCCGGCGGAGCGGCGGGGAGGTAGTTGTGTGGGGTGGGGAGCCGCTTCCGCCGGCGGGGGTGCTGTGGGCCTTTCGGGGGCCGCCGGCCCTGGATCTGTGTCATACCAGCCGGACTGCCAGCTCTGAGGTCTTTCGTTCATGTGGCTTACCCCCTGAGGTCAGTTTAAAAATACGCTCGAATTTTGTGCTGGGTATGAATAAGTTTGAAACATTCTGTGAATTCACTCCTCCTCCGGCGGCTCACCGGCGGCCTGCTCCTGCCCGGCCTTTTTGCGCGGCTCGGGCTTCTTGCGCTGTTCGGGCTTTTTGCGCGGCTCGGCCTTCTGCTTTGGCTCCCGCGCGAGGGTGAGGGTGAAGACGAAGTCCGTGACCCCGTCCCGGCTCGTGACGGCGATGTCCTCATTGTGCGCGTCGAGGATGCTCTTGACGAGGTAGAGGCCGAGGCCCACCCCGTCGCGGTCAAGGCTGCGGGAGCGGTCGGACTTGTGGAAGCGGTCGAAGATGAGGGGCAGGTCGTCCGCCGGGATGGTCTCGCCCCTGTTTTTCACCGAGACGTAGGCCTTGCCGCCCTGCTTCCACAGGGATATGGTGACGGCAGTGCCCTCGGAGGCAAACTTTACGGCGTTGTCCAGGAGGTTATAGAGCACCTGGGTGATGGAATCCGGGTCCGCGGTGACGCTCATGTGGTCCTCGGGCAGCTGCAGCTGCATATCGAGGCCCTTCTCCTCCGTGCGCCCGTCGAAGCTGAGCAGGGTGCGGATTATGAGCTCGTTCAGATCGAAATCCCGGCGCTTCGTGAGGTCTGAGCCCTGGCTCTCCATGCGCGAGAGGCTCAGCATGTGCCGCACGAGGCGGGAGAGGCGGCGCGTCTCGTCAGCGATTGTGGCGAGATACTTGTCCTCCTGCTCCTTGGGTATGGTGCCGTCGAGGATGCCGTCGGCAAAGCCGGCGATGGTGGTCATGGGGGTCTTGAGCTCGTGGGAGACGTTGGCGATGAACTCGTTGCGCTGCTGCTCCGAGCGCTCAAGGCTGTCGGCCATGTTGTTGAAGGAGCTCGTCAGCGCGGCCAGCTCGTCCGTACCCTTGTCCTCGCGGACGCGGACGGAGAAGTCGCCGTGCGCGAAGCGCCGCGCCGCGGCCGTCATCTCGTCCAGGGGCTCGGCCATCTTCTTGGAGACCACCAGCGAGAGCACCAGCGCCAGGAAGAGCACGGCCAGCGTGACGGCGAAGAAGACCCAGATGAAAGCGCTCCAGGCGCCCATGATGGTCGAGCGGTCCGTGCTGACGAAGATGTAGCCCACAGGCGCGCCCGAGTCCGCCACGGTCATCGCCATGGCAAAGACATAGCGCTGGGAGGAAAAAAGCCCGCCCAGATCCGTCACGATATCGAGGCTGCCCTGCTGCTCAAGGGTGTTGATGTAGCTCGCATCAACGCTGCGGCCCAGGTGCTGGCAGCGTCCCAGCTCGTCCGAGCAGGAGATGATTAGGCCCTCGTCGTTCGTTATGAAAATGTGGTTGCCGGAGATGAGGGAGGTGCCGTTGAGCAGTATGCGCAGGCGCAGGTCCGTCAATCCTTCCTCGTAGACGAGGCTGGTGGTGAGCCGCGAGATGACACGGGCGTTGGACTCCATGTTGTCCCTGTGGGACTTTATGATGTAGCCCTGGCCTATGAAGACGAAAGCCACGCCTATCATCAGGAAGCTCACGAGCACCATTATGGCCGTCGCGAGGAAGTTTTTAAAGTAAATACTCTTCATAGGCCGTCGCGGGGGCCTCAGCTCCCGCTCACCTCGAACTTGTAGCCCACGCCCCAGACCGTCTTGAGCGACCACTTGTCCGAGACGCCCTCAAGCTTCTCCCTCAGCCTTTTTATATGCACGTCCACGGTGCGGGAGTCCCCGAAATAATCGAAGCCCCAGACCTCGTCCAGCAGCTGGTTGCGGGTGTAGACCCGGTTGGGCGAGGCGGCCAGGTGGTAGAGCAGCTCCATCTCCTTGGGAGGTGTGTCCACCTTCTTGCCGTCCACTATGAGCTCGTAGGAGTCGAGGTTTATGACGAGCTTGTCGTACTCCAGCTTCTTTGCGGCGGGGCCTTCCCCGCCCTCGCGCCGGCGCATGACGGCGTGTATGCGCGCGATGAGCTCCTTCACCTCGAAGGGCTTCGTCACGTAGTCGTCCGCGCCCATCTCAAGGCCGGAGACCTTGTCGTAGGTCTCGCCTTTGGCCGTCAGCATGATGATGGGCACGTCCGAGACTGCGCGCACCTCCCGGCAGACCTGCCAGCCGTCCATAACGGGCAGCATGATGTCGAGGAGTATGACGTCCGGGTGCTCGTCCGTCGCCAGCTGGAGGCCCTTGCCGCCGTCCGCGGCTATGGCCACCTCGAAGCCGTCCTTTTCCAGATAGAGTCGGAGCAGTTCGGCTATATTTTTGTCGTCTTCTATTACAAGCGCCTTTTTATTCATTGCGTTTCCCTCCGTTTCAGGCGACTGTATTCTACACTGGCCCCGGGCCGCCTTGGGTTAAGAATCTGTTAATTTAAAAGGAGCGGCGCTGAGGTCCGCTCCTTTTTTATCCTTTCCGCAGGCTCAGTCCGCCTCCGGGGCCGTGACGCGGAAGACCCACTCGTCGCCGGAGCTCTTCCAGCCGAGGCTGGAGCCGTCCTCGCAGTAGACGTAGCCGTCCATAACGACGCCCGCGCAGCCGGAGGCAAGGTAGGCCCCGCCCGAGTCGTAAAGGCGGCCGCTCTCGGCGTCGTAGATATAGGTCTGCCCCGTCACGGGGTCCTCGATGAACGAGCAGTCCCCCGAGACCACAACGCGGCTGTAGTTGTCCATGACGACCTTGGCCCCGTCCGCCAGCATGACGAGCCAGAGCTCCCCGGAGCGGCCCATGAGCCGCTCTCCGCCGGAGAAATAGACCTGGGAGCCGTCCGTGCGGAATACGCGCACGCCGTTCTCGCCCTCGACCCAGTAGCCGCCGTCGCAGGGGATGCCCGCGTAGCCGTAGAAGCTGGCCTCCTCCAGCGCCGTCGTGTAGTAGGAGTCCCCCGCCACGACGTAGCCGTTGCCTATCATGACGCTGTCAACGCCCGGGAACTCGCGCTTTACGGAGCCGCTCTTGTCTATGACGCACCAGACGCCGTTCCTCTTAACTGCCGCAAGGTTCCCGGTAAAGCTGCCCGCCTCCTCGAAGGCTGGGTCGATGGCAAACTCGCCGTTCGTGTCGATGTAGCCCCAGACGCCGTTCACCTTTACGGCGGCGAGCCCGCCCGAGAAGGGCAGGGCGTCGTCAAAGAAGCTCGCGCGCTCCGAGGCGCGGTTGAGGACCGTGCCGTCCGCGGAGATGAAGCCCTTCTGCCCGTTCACGTAGACGATGCTCATGAGCCCGCCCTCGCACTGGGAGAGGCTGGCCACGCTGCCCGCCTGGAGGTTGTAGAGCTCTCCGAAGCTCTCCGTATCAAAGACCACATTGCCGTCCTCGTCGAAGCAGACGGCTATGTTGGCGTTCTCGTCTGCTATGCACAGGACGCCGAGCTCCATGGGGATGACGGAGACATAGTCGTAGCCCGTCGTCCAGGAGCCGTCTGCGCCGCAGACGGCGAACTTGCCGTTCGGACCTTCCAGCATGTAGATGTCGAGGTGCTTCACCTCGTAGCCCGCGGAGTAGTTTGCAAGGACCACCATGCCGCAGACGGGGTCGAGGACGATCTCGCCCTGCTCCGTCACCAGCCCGCCGCCGAAGGGCAGCAGCCTGCCGTAGCCGTCCGAGGCCTCCAACGACTCTATGAGAGCGCTGTCCGCACGGGTGTAGACCGCCTCGAAGGGCTCGTAGTCCGTCAGGCGCTCCCTGTTTGTGTTCACATTGGGGGCGCTGACCTGGACCTCCTGTGCGTCGGCGGAGAGCTCGCCGTTGTCCGCCCGCTCGATGGCGGGGTCGATGTATTCTTCCTTCACTGTCTCCAGCTGCTCGGTAAAGCCGCAGCCGGAGAGGACGAGCGCCAGAATGAGCGCCAAAGCAAAGATCCTTTTCATTATTCAGCCTCCAGATAACCCTGAGAGGAGATGAACGCCTGGCCGACGCCGCCCTGGAGCCAGAGCCAGAGCGCCCGCTCGGGCGAATCGTCCGCCGCCGAGGCGCTGATGCCCGCCAGCACGTCCACGCACAGCGGATACTCGCCCGAGGCGATGTTCTCCGCCGTCGGGGCCACGCCGTCCACCTCCAGCAGCTTGTAGCCGTCCGCCGAGCCCATGAGCACGGCCTCGTTGTAAAAGCCGTAGCCGAGGACCTCCGCGCTGGTGAGGGCCGCGCCGCTGTCCGAGACCGCGGCCGAGCCGCCGCCTATGAGCCGCCTGAGCGCCGCCAGCGAGCCGGAGCCCTCCGGCCTGCCCAGGATGGCGATGTCCCCGGAGCCGCCCATGCCGCTCCAGCTCTTCGTGCCGCCGGACATGACGCTTTTGAGCTGCGCCGAGGTCATGCCGTCCACAGCGCTGCCCTCACCGACGTAGAACACCAGGGCGTCCCGGGAGACGACCGCCGTCTCCACATCCTCGGGCAGCTTGTCCGGCTCCGTGGCCAGCACCAGCCCGGCTTCGCCCGAGGCCAGCCTGTCCCAGGCCTCCTGCGTGTTCCCGAAGGAGAGCAGGTCCGCAACGCCCTCGCGCGTCTCGCCCAGCATGATGGCCGCTATGGCCTCCGCCAGAGGCTCCTGGGCCGAGCCCCCCGCGAGCGCTGGGAAGTTCGTCCTGTCAAAGCTGTAATCCGCCGCCGCGTCCGGCGTCTGGGTCGGGTCCGGGGCAAAATCCCCGCAGCCCGCCAGGCCCAGCGCAAGGGCGCATGTCAGAAGTATGGGTATGAGTCTCTTCATATATGTCCTCCGCTTTCCGGTCTGTACCTTGGCATTTTCGACACGCCTTATATTATATATAAACATTTATGAACAATCTGTCAATTATTCGTTTGCTCCTCTTGACATCGCCCCGGGCCGGTGATATATTAGCACTCGAAGCACGAGAGTGCCAGCACAAGCGCAGCACGAGTGCCAGACAAGGAGCCTGCGAGATGGATCTGAGCGGTCGGAAAAAGAAAATACTTGCCGCCGTGGTCGAGGAATACATCCGCACGGCGGAGCCTGTGGGCTCCAAGACCGTGGCGCAGACGGCGCAGCTGGGCTGCTCGTCGGCAACCATCCGCAACGAGCTTGCGGAGCTGGCTTCGATGGGCTATCTGGAGCAGCCGCACACCTCGGCCGGCCGCGTGCCTACGCCGCAGGGCTACCGCATGTACGTGAACGAGCTCATGCAGCGGCAGAAGCTCTCGCTGGAGGAGACGGAGGAGATAAACCGCAGCCTCAACGAGAAGCTCCGGGAGCTGGACCACCTGGTCACGAACGTCGGCGCCCTGGCTTCGAGCCTGACGAACTACCCGGCGATGGCGATCGCCGCCCCGCCCAGCGCGACGATAAAGCGTTTCGACCTCATCTACATTGACGCGAACACTTTCATAATCGTCGCGATGATGAGCAACAATACAGTCAAGAACAAGCTCGTCCACCTTCCGGTCTCCGTGGGCCAGGACATGATACAGCGTCTGTCCTCGGTTTTCAACGCGAACTTCACGGGCATCACGGAGGAGAAGATAACGCCGCTCATGATACGCTCGGCGGAGCGCGCGGTGGACGACACGATGGGCCTCACGGGGGTCATCGCCTCCTTCGCCATCGAGATCCTCTCCGAATCGCAGGAGGCCAAGACCTGCGTCACGGGGACGAACCGCCTGCTGGCCCAGCCGGAGTTCCAGGACCCGGCGAAGGCGCACGCGCTCATGAGCTATCTCTCCGACGCGCAGCACCTGCGGGAGCTGGACGCCATCGACTGCGGCGGGGACGTGAAGGTGCTCATAGGCCCGGAGAACGTGGCCGAGGAGCTGCGCAACTCCAGCGTCGTGCTCGCCAGCTACGACATGGGCGGGGACACGAAGGGCCTCATCGGCGTCGTGGGCCCGACGAGGATGGACTACTCCGCCGTGGCGGCGAAGCTGAGCCTCATAGCCCGGGCGCTCTCGGAGCGGCTGGGCGGCGGCGAGGCGCCCCCGCCGGGCATGGACAACAAACTCATAATAAAGGGAGATATAAATGAGCAGTAAGAAGAAAGACCCGCCGGAGCCGATGGAAGAGAAGGAGCTGCCGGCGCAGGAGAGCGAAAAGGCCCCCGAGGCCCCGCAGCCGGAGCCCGAAAAGGCGCCGGAAAAGGAGCCTGAAAAACCGCCGAGCCCCCCGCGGAGGCCCTGCTCAAGGCCGAAAAGGACAAATACCTCCGCCTGCTCGCCGAATACGACAACTACCGCAAGCGCAGCGCCAAGGAGCGCGAGAGCATATATCAGGACGTGCGCGCCGACACGGTGACGAAGTTCCTGCCCGTCTACGACAACCTGGCGAGGGCCCTGGAGCAGGCCACCTGCGACGAGGCCTACCGCAAGGGCGTCGAGATGATAATGGCCCAGCTCCGGGACATCCTCTCCCGCATGGGCGTCACTGAGATAGAATCCCTCGGCCAGAAGTTCGACCCCGCGCTCCACAATGCCGTAATGCATGAGGAGGACGAGACAAAGGGCGAGGGCGAGATAGTCCAGGAGCTCCAGAGGGGCTTCAAAATGGGCGACAAGGTCATCCGCTTCGCGATGGTCAAGGTCGCCAACTGAACCGGATATACTAAATCTTTCAATACAACTGGAGGAAGAAAATCATGAGCAGATCATCGGTATGAGATTTGGGCACCACCAACAGCTGCGTGGCCGTCATGGAGGGCGGCGAGGCAGTCGTCATCGCGAACGCCGAGGGCGCCAGGACCACCCGTCCGTCGTCGCCTTCTCCAAGACCGGCGAGCGTATGGTGGGCCAGGTGGCAAAGCGCCAGGCCATCACGAACCCGGACAGGACCATAAGCTCCATAAAGCGTGAGATGGGCTCCAATCTCAATGAATCCGGCAGTCTTCAGCGCAGGCATCAGCTTCTCGATGTATTTCAGCGAGATATTCTGCCGCGCTGCCACCTCCTTCATAGGGATGTAGCCGCCGCTGCGGTGCTCTGCCAGGTCCAAAAGGATCCGGATGGAGTACCGTCCTTTTGTCGAGATCATGCTATCTGCCTCCTTCTTGTCCCCTCATTATACCCCCAGTCCGGTGGGTAACGCAAATATTTTTTGGCATATTCCGGTATTTTTTGTCGCGTCGTTTGCATATTCATGACAAATATGGTATACTGCTGAAAAATCCACAGAAACGAGGCGTACCTATGGACAAATATAAGATCATCCAGGTGAAGGAAAGCGTTTTCGCCGACAACGACCGGGAGGCGGATCGGGTCCGGCAGCAGCTGAAAAAGCAGGGCACCTTCCTGCTGAATCTGATGTCCTCTCCGGGCAGCGGCAAGACCACCACCCTGCTGCGGACCGTGGAGGGCCTGAAGGATCAGCTGCGCATGGGCGTTATGGAGGCGGACATCGACTCCGACGTGGACGCCGCCGCCATGGCCAACGCAGGGGTCCGGTCCATCCAGCTGCACACCGGCGGCATGTGCCACCTGGACGCCGGGATGACCCAGCAGGGACTGCGGGAGCTGGGCACCGATGACCTGGACCTGGTGGTGCTGGAGAATGTGGGGAATCTGGTGTGCCCCGCGGAGTTCGACACCGGCGCGGTGAAAAACGCCATGATTCTTTCCGTGCCCGAGGGCCACGACAAGCCCCTGAAATACCCCCTGATCTTCACAGTGTGCGACGCGCTGATTATCAACAAGATCGACGTGCTGCCGTATTTCGACTTCGATATGGACAAGGTGGTGGAGTACGCTCACCGGCGCAACCCCAACCTGAAGATTTTCCCCATCTCCGCCAAGTCCGGCCTGGGCGTGGATGCCTGGCGTCAGTGGCTGCTGGAGGAGACGGAGGCCTGGAAAAAAGGATAACGTCATGAAGCAGATTTTTTCCCAACTGTTTTACGAGGTGGAGAAGCGCCGGGACACGGTGCTGGTGACGCTGATCGCCGACCGGGGCAGCGCCCCCCGGAAGGCCGGAGCACAGATGCTGGTGGGAGCCGAAGGCCGCCTGGTGGGTACCATCGGCGGCGGCGCGGTGGAGGGGCGCAGCATCCAACTGTGCCGGGAGCTGCTGGACCAGCGCCGCTCCTGCATCCGGGAGTTTCCCCTGCATCAGGCCCCGGAGCAGGATATCGGCATGGTCTGCGGCGGCGACGTCACGGCCCATTTCCAGTTCATTCCGGCGGAGGATCCCCTGTGGAACGACACCGCCAGCCGGGCCCTGGCTCTGCTGGAGCAGCACACCGCCGGGTGGCTGGTGCTGGCGGAGGACGGCTCCGCTCCGGCGCTGCTGGATAAGGAAACCGTCGCTGCCGGCAGTCTGCCGGAGGGTATTGCCCAGGCCCTGCGGACCCCGGGCTTTTCCATGGCAGCGGGATACATCTCCCTGCCTCTGCCTATCGGTCAGCGGGCGCTGCTGTTCGGCGCGGGACACATTTCTCAGGCCCTGTGCCCTCTGCTGACCACGGTGGACTTCCGCCCGGTGGTATTCGACGACCGGCCGGAGCTGGCCAACACCTCCCTGTTCCCCACGGCGGAGCAGGTGATCTGCGGGGATTTCACCCGCATCAGCGATTATCTCACTGTGACGGAGGAGGACTTTGTGGTCATCATGACCAGCGGCCATATGCGGGACTTCCAGGTGGAGGACCAGGTGCTGCGGGGGGACTTTGCCTATGTGGGAGTCATCGGCTCCCGTCGCAAAACCGCGTCGGTGAACCAGCGGCTTCGGGAGGCGGGCATTCCGGAGGAGGCCATCGCCCTGGTGCACACCCCCATCGGCACCCCCATCCTGGCGGTGACGCCGGAGGAGATCGCCGTCAGCATCGCCGGAGAGATGATCCAGGTCCGGGCGCAGCGCCGGGGGCCCACCCCCCACGGCTGCCCCATGCACGGGTGATCCCGACTACGGGTCATTCCTGAAATAACAAACAAGAAATGCGGCTGACCACGATCAGCCGCATTTCTTCTTTGAAACATATTTACTGATAGTCGGACAGCAGAAACATGGGCTTTATGGCCACTACCTCGTCATACTCCCACTGCTCCACCTGAACGTCGGCGGTCAGGGCCTTCAGGTCCTGCTTCACCACCTCCAGCGCCTGATCGGCAGTCTGGGCCCGGCCCTCCCGCAGGACGCGGATCATCCGGGTCAGCACCACCGGGTGGGCATAGCGGGCAGGCAGAGGAAAGTCCTTGGGCAGCACCGCCGCCAGATCCGCCTGGGCCTGTTCCCACTCCCGGGACAGGGCCGTCTTGTTGTTGCGGGCGGTGGGCAGCACATGAGCACCGGAGAACAGAAACACTGCCGCAAAGCCAAATAGGGCAAAGTAGATGCCCAGGCTGCTGGTTCCCCGGACCATGGTGATGATGCCATACACCAAAGCGGCAACACCGGCGATAACGATGGCCAGGGCCACCCATTTGTAGCTGGGGTTGGAACGGTCATTGACCCGCTTGGCCTTGGCCGCCTGGGACAGGCGGCGGGTCAGATTGGTGTGGTCCTCCAGGAAGGCGCGGGCCTGCTCCAGGCGTTCCTTTTCGCTCTGGGCCTGGGGCGTCAGCTCCTTGAGATAGCGGCGGGCCTCCTGAGCCTGCTGCTGGGCCATATGGCGCTCCACCTTCTGGCTCTGGAGAGGCAGATCCGGGCAGATCTTGGCCAGATAGGCCAGCAGATTGTCCACATCCGCCTCGTGCTTGAAGTTGCACTGCTTCTGCGCACCGTCGTCATACTCCACCACCAGATAGGGGATGGAGCCGAAGGCGCCCTTACCGGTAAAGCCGCCCTTGCTCATAGCCACCCGCTTGAACACACGGCGCACCGACTCCAGCGCCACATAGTAGTGCCGGTCAATGAAAAAGCTGTTGAGATACAGGGCCTTTTCGCCCACGCCGCAGGGGCCGAAGCGGCGGCAGCCCTTTTTGTCCGCCGCCAGCGTCTCGTTGTCCAGCGTGACGCTGCCAAGGCGCGCAGGTGCAAAGATCATAGCATGTCCTCCCATAGGGGCAAAGCGGCAGGAGATGCCTGCCGCTTTGCGAAATAGTTAAAGGGTCAGATTACTTGCCCAGAGTCTCATAGTGAGGCTGGGTATGGCGCTTCTTGATGGTGTACAGGAAGATACCCAGGAACAGAACGGCCACGGCGATGCCGATGGGGTAAGCCACGGCGGTGTTGTACACGGTGACGCCCTCGGCGGTCTTGTGGTTGATGAACTGGCCCAGGCACTCGTTGCCCAGCAGGAAGTAGGTGGCGGAAACGGCGCTCATAAAGGTGGCAGGCACGGCGGTGATCCAGTAGTTCTTCTTCTCATAGAACAGATACATGGAGGCGGCCCACAGAACGATCATGGCCAGGGTCTGGTTGGTCCAGCTGAAGTAACGCCAAATCACGGAGTAGTCGATGAAGCCCAGAGCATTGCCCACGCCCAGGATAGCGCCGACGCCCAGGACGGGCACGCACAGCAGCAGACGGTTCTTCCACTTCTTCTGGTCGATCTTGAACCAGTCGGCCAGCACCAGACGAGCGCTGCGGAACGCAGTATCGCCGGAGGTAATGGGGCAGGCGATGACGCCCAGCATGGCCAGAGCCACGCCGATCTTGCCCATGGTCTTGATGCACACATCGTAGATGGCGGCAGACTGGCCGTTGGCCAGGATCTCGGCCAGGCCGGTGTTCAGACCGCCGGTGACCTCATACAGAGCGCAGCCGGCAGCAGCCCACACCAGGGCGATAACGCCCTCGGAAACCATGGCGCCGTAGAACACGAAGCGGCCCTGCTTCTCACTCTTCATGCAGCGAGCCATCAGGGGGCTCTGGGTGGAGTGGAAGCCGGAGATAGCGCCGCAGGCCACGGTGATGAACATGAAGCTCCACACGGGAGTTCCCTTGGGATGCATGGAACCGAAGTGATCCCAGATTTCGGGGATGGTGTACTCAGGCTTGACAAAGATGCCGACGGCAACGCCCACGGCCATGATGATCAGGCAAATGCCGAACAGAGGATAGATCTTGCCGATGATCTTGTCGATGGAAATAAAGGTGGCGATGAAATAATACACCAGAACGATGACCAGCCAGAACAGGGTGGTGGTAACAACGCCGGTGGAGCCGCCGTTCTTGAACAGGGTCACAATCAGGCCCGCAGGACCCACGGCGAACACGGTGCCCACCATGATCAGCAGCACCACGCTGAACACGCGCATGACGTTCTTCATGAACCCGCCCAGGTAGATACCGGAAATCTCGGAAATGGAAGCGCCGTTGTTGCGCTCGCTCATCATGCCGGAGAAATAGTCATGCACAGCACCGGCAAAGATCGTACCAAAGGTGATCCACAGGAACACGATGGGGCCCCACAGAGCACCCTGCATTGCGCCGAAGATGGGGCCAAGGCCCGCGATGTTCAGCAGTTGGATCATGAACAGCTTCCACTGGGGGAGGACCACATAGTCCACACCGTCGTTAATCTTCACAGCGGGGGTCTCGCGGTCGTCCGGCCCGAAGGTGTTTTCCACCACCTTGCCATAGACGAAATAACCGCCGATCAGCAAGGCCAGGCAAATCAGAAAGCTTACCATTTTTTCTCCTCCTTCATACATACAATGTAACGATTTGAAGCAAAAGGGTACGAATCCTTTTGCTTTCCGTCCAATATGATAATTTTTTTACAGAAAAAGTCAATCCCCACTTTGCACAAAAAATCTTTACAATTCCGTTACGATATTTGCAGAATATTCGCATTTTCTTTATTCTGATGAAATTATGTGCTGTCCATCGTCTGGTCTCATACGGTGTTTTCGAGTATCGACAAGCCGTTTGTTTCCCCCATTGGTAACGTTTGCGGTCGTTAAACCCGTTTCCATGCGAAAAATCCCGCACGGGAGCAGGATATGGCCGATCAGCGCTGCTGTTCCCGTTTCAGGCGGCGGATGTCCTGCCCGATAAAGGGCAGCAGTTCAAACTCCCCCTCCAGCCGGGACATGATCTGGGCGGAGTATCGCCTGCCGATCTGATCGGGGTCCAGATTGGTGCTGATGATGGTGCTCCTTCCTGCCAGAAGGCGGCTGTTGAGCAGCTGGTACAGGGCACTCTGAACAAAGGCTGTGGTCATCTCCGTGCCCAGGTCGTCCAGGATCAGCAGATCGCAGGCCATGCAGCGCTCCACGCTCTCATCCGGCTCGTCCACGTCATCCCGGCGGAATTTTGATGCCTCGAACTGGGCGAAAATGTGACCCGCCGTGTCATACACCACGGAGAAGCCGTCCTCACTGACCACCCGGGCAATGCAGGCAGACAGAAAGGTCTTGCCCAGGCCCGGGTCGCCGAACAGCAGCAGGTTCTGTGCACCGGGACGGAAGTCCCGGGCAAACCGGCGGCAGATCTCCAGATTCCGCTCCGCCGTCTCCCGGGGAGAGCGCGGCAGACCGTTTCGGTCGGTGGAGTACCAGCTCAGCTGGAAGGTATCAAAGCTCTGAGAGCCGATATCCAGCAAGTGGGACAGCTCGGCGATCTGCTCCCGGGCGTAGTAGCTGCGCAGACAGGGGCACATGGTCCCGTCGGACCGGAAGCCTGCGTCGCCGCACCGGGCGCACCGGGGCTTTTCCTCCAGATAGTCGGCAGGATAGCCCATAGCCTTCAGAAGCTCCCCCCGGCGGCGCTGGAGGGCCAGATTCTCATCCCGGATGGCGTGGATGGCGGGAACGGGATCCTTCCCCTGCCGCAGAGCCCGGGAGATGATCTGGCTCATGGTGCCGCGCAGGCGGCGGTCGATATCCGCCAGCTCCGGCTCCCGGCAAAACAGACGCTGCTGCCGCTCCCGGAACTGCTGGGTCCGGCGCTGCTTGTCCTCATCAAAGCGGGCCATGGCCCGACTGAGAATTTTACCGTCATAGGGCATAGGGTCCCCTCCTTTACCACTTCATATACTTTCCCATGCGGGAATCGTTTTTATCCGGCTTCTGGTCCGGAGGCGCGGCGGACTTTTTGGCGTCGCCCTGCTGGACCTCCTCCGGCGTATGCCAGCCGTTTTCGTGCCAGCGGCGGAGGATTCCGTTGAGATACCGCCACTCCAGCTGCTTTTTATAGAACACCGTCTTGTCATAGGCCAGGGCCACCGTTTCCGGCGGAAAGCCCTTGTCCATCCAGTCGGAGATGTATTTTTCCTCACTGGCCACCGGACGGCGCTGGCCCAGGCCCAGCACCTGCATATACGCGGCCTGCCCCTGCTGCTTTTCCCGCCAGGTTTTCAGATAACGGGCGGCGCTGTCCTGGTCAAACAGGCCCTGCCGGGCCCAATAGTAGCCCTCCTTCTCGATCTGGCGCAGGGTGGGCCGGCGGCCGGGGCCGTATCGTTCCTCAGACCGGGCAATACAGTGGTTCACCAGCAGATAGATCACATCCGCCGGCATGCCCATATCGTCATACAGGCCCGCCAGAATCTGCAGATCCGCCGTTTTCAGCCTGCGGCCCAGCTTTTCCTCCACCTGGGGAATCAGCATCCGGAAGGACCGGTCGTCCTCCAGCAGCTGGGCCAGGTCCTGGGCGCTGTATACCGGGCGCTCCTCCGCCGGCGCAGGGGCCGGTGTCTCCGCCGGACGCTGGATCAGCCCCAGCCGCTGCAAGGCTCCCTCCGCCGCATTCAGCCGCAGCTGGCTCCACCGCAGCCGGGACTGAAGCTCCTGCTCCGTGACCCCGCGGTCTGCCCGCATCAGCAGCAGATACAAAAGCGCGGCGTCGCCGTCGCCGTTTTTCACCAGGCGATCCACCTGATCCGCCGTCAGGACGATGCTGGGCTCACTGTCCCGCAGAATATAGCCGCTCATGCCGCGCCTCCCCTCTTTCCATGGTTTTATTTTTTTCATTTTACACGAAAACCCCCGGTTCGTAAAGCCGCCGCAGCGGGTTTTTCACAAAATTCTCCTTTTCGCCAGAAAAAGCTTTTCCCGGCGGGATTTTGTGGTATAATGGATTCTGTATCGGTGTGACTAACTTTTCGGTTTACATAAATGGGAGGTCAACATGGCGAATAAAGTGACGATGAGCATCTGCGGCCAGGAGTATACCCTGGTGGCGGACGAAAGCGCGGAGTATATGAAAAAGGTAGGTGCCCTGGTGGACCAGCGAATGGACCGGATCCAGGAGACCCTGCATGTGAGCCAAGCGGATGCGGCAGTTCTGGCGGCGGTGAACCTGGCGGACGAGCTGCTGAAAAACCAGGCAGCGGCAGAGAATCTGCGCCGGCAAGTGAAAAACTATCTGGATGAGGCCACTCAGGCCAAAAATGAGGCGTCAGAGCTGCGCCGTCAGCTGTTCAAGGCCCAGCAGGGCCGGGGCCAATGACCGAGCTGCTGAGCCCCGCCGGAGGCTGGGAGGCCATGGTAGCCGCCGTGCAGAATGGGGCCGACGCGGTGTATATGGGATTCGGCGGGCTCAACGCCCGGCGCAGCGCCCGGAACTTCACCGATGAGGAATTCCGTGCCGCCGTGGCCTATTGCCACCTGCGGGGCGTGAAGGTCTATCTGACCCTGAACACCCTGGTGACGGACCGGGAGCTGCCCGCCGCCGCCCAGGCTTTGCAGAAAGCCTCGGACATGGGGGTGGACGCTATCCTCATTCAGGATTGGGGCGTGTGGCGGCTGGCCCGGGAAATTGCGCCCGATGTTCCCCTCCACGCCAGCACCCAAATGAGCCTGCACACCTTGGGCGGCGCCTGCCGCGCGGCGGAGCTGGGTCTGGAGCGAGTGGTACTGGCCCGGGAGCTGAGCCGCCGGGACATCGCGGCCATCACCCGGGACTGTCCCGCAGAGATCGAGGTGTTTGTCCACGGGGCCCTGTGCATGTGCTACTCCGGCCAGTGCGGGATGAGCGCCGTTATCGGCGGACGAAGCGGCAACCGGGGGGCCTGCGCCCAGCCCTGCCGCCTGCCCTACGGCGTTAATGAAAAGGCCTCCGGCGGCCACCCTCTGAGCCTGAAGGATGCCAATCTGTCGGCGTATCTACAGGAGCTGGACGATATGGGCGTGGCGTGCCTGAAGCTGGAGGGCCGCATGAAGCGGCCGGAATATGTGGCGGTGATCACCGGCATCTATCGCCGCCTGCTGGACGAAAAACGCGCCCCCACCCAGGAGGAATCCCGGCAGCTGGAGGCTGCCTTTTCCCGCAGCGGCTTCACCGACGGCTATTACCGGGGCCGCACGGGCCCGGAGATGTTCGGCACCCGGCCGGAGAATGCGCCGGAGCCCAAGGAGCTGTTTGCCCGGGCCAAGGCCGCCTATGAAAAGGAGGATCGCCGCCGGATACCGGTGACCATGTTCTGCACCCTGCGGGCCGGTGTGCCCGCTCAGCTGACGGCCTCCGCCAAAGGACACACTGTCCGGGCAGAAGGTCCCGTACCGGAGGCGGCCCGGAACCGGGCTCTGACGGCGGAGGAATTGCAGGCCCGGCTGGAGAAAACCGGCGGCACGGTGTTTGAGCCCAAGGAGACCCAAGTGGAGCTGGCGGACGGTCTGATGCTGCCGGCCAGCGCCGTGAACGCTATGCGCCGCCAAGTGCTGGAGGAGCTGGAGATGGCTCTGACCCAGCCAACCCAGCGGCGGACAGGAACCCCCTCTCCCCTGCCCCCGGCCCTGCCGGGGCCGGAGACGCCGCAGCTGACCTGCTCCGTCACCCGGGCGGAGCAGCTGACGGAGGAGCTGGCCCAGTGCGGGACGGTGTATGTCCCGGCAGAGCTGCTGGACGGCATGGACCTGGCCCGCTGGGCGGGCATGACCCAGATCTGCGCGGTGCTTCCCCGGATCTTCCGGACAGAGGACGAGGAGCCTCTGCGGCTGCTTTTGCAGCGGCACCGGGAACACCTGTCCGCCGTGGCCATCGGCAATCTGGGACACCTGCCCATTGCCGATGGGCTGGGTCTTCCCCTATGGGGGGATCTGGGGCTGAATATTTTCAACAGCGGGGCCCTGCTGTTCTGGCAGGAGCTGGGTCTTTCCGCCGCCGCGGTGTCCATGGAGCTGCGGTGGCAGCAGATCCGGGATCTGCGGAAGGTTCTGCCCTGCGAGGCGGTGGTATACGGCCGCCTGCCGCTGATGATCACGGAAAACTGCGTCATCCGCAACAGTCTGGGCTGCCGGGACGCCGGGCGGGACTATGCGGACCGCTCTGCCGCCTGCCGCTGCGGCCAGGACAATGATCTAATCGACCGCACCGGGGCGCGGTTTCCCCTGGTGGGGCAATGGGGCCACCGGTGCGAAATCGAGAACAGCCGGGTGCTGTTTCTGGCGGATAAGCCGGAGTGGCGGCAGCTGGGCCTTACCCGGGCGCGGCTGCGGTTTACCACGGAGTCGCCGGAGGAGTGCGTCCGGGTGCTGCGGGCCTATCAGGGCCGCAGCGACTACCGGCCCCAGGAGCTGACCCGGGGGCTGTTCTACCGGGGCGTGGAATAAGCCCTTTTCAGGATTCATGACTTTTTTTACAGATTGTTTTTATATACAATGGGAGCAAGTGATACAATGGAGCTTAAAATCAAGGCGGTGTCGCCGAAAATGGGCCGGGAGATTCCCCTGCCCCGCTATCAGACGGCGGGAGCCGCAGCCATGGACCTGTGCGCCTGCGTGGACGAGGCCGTAACGCTGGCCCCGGGCCAGCGCCGGGGCATCCCTACGGGCATTGCCATCGCCCTGCCCTCCCCTGATTATGTGGCCCTGGTGTTCGTGCGCAGCGGCATGGGCTTCAGGCACGGCATCGCCCTGTCCAACGGCGTGGGCGTTATCGACAGCGACTATCGGGGCGAGATCTCCGTGGGACTGGTGAACCTGTCCCAGGACAGCTATACCATTCAGCCCGGGGACCGCATCGCCCAGCTGATGGTAACGCCGGTAGTGCGGCCCGTTCTGGTGCAGGCGGAGGAGCTGGACGAGACGGACCGGGGCGCAGGCGGCTTCGGCTCCACCGGGAGGTGAGCCTATGGCAAGGATCGTATTGGCCTCCGGGTCTCCCCGGCGGCAGGAGCTTTTGGGCCGGATCGGCATCCGGGACTTCACCGTCCGGGTCCCCCAGGTGGAGGAATGGTACCCTCAGGGGCTGACGCCGCCGGAGATCGTATCCTACATCAGCCGGGAAAAATCCCAGGCAGTGCCGTCGGAGGACGACGAGATCGTCATCACCGCCGACACCATGGTATTTCTGGACCAACAGCGGTTGGGCAAGCCTCGAGACGAGGCAGACGCCCTGCGGATGCTGACGGAGCTTTCCGGGCGGCGGCACACGGTTTGTACCGGCGTTACCGTGCGGCAGGGGCAGCGGTCCCTGACCCGGGCCCAGTCCACGGACGTGTATTTCCGTCCGGCGTCCGAGTGGGAGCTGCGGGCCTATATCCGGGGCGGTGAGCCCATGGACAAGGCCGGAGCCTACGGCGTCCAGGGCCAGGGCGCCCTGCTGGTAGAGCGCATTGACGGAGACTTTTTCAACGTCATGGGTCTGCCGGTGCTGCTGCTGAGCCGGATGCTGGCAGAGTTTGGCGTAACGCTGCTGTGAAAAAGGGAACAAGCTATGAAACGATTTTTTCAGAAAAACGGCATTATGATGCTGGCCGCTGTGGTAGTGGTGGCGGTGGGACTGTGTATCGCCAGCGCCGTCAGCAACCAGACGGGGTTTTTGCAGAACGCCGCCGGAGTGGTGACCTACCCCTTCCGGGCGGCGGGCTCCGCCGTGACCGGATGGTTCCAGAGTATTGGAGAACGGTTCCAGACGGTGGAGAGTCTGCGCAAGGAAAACGAGGACCTGCGCAAGGAAAATGCACAGCTGACGGAGGATCTGCGTCAGGCCAAGACCGACAGCGAGGAAAACCAGCGTCTGCGGGACCTGAACGGTCTGCGCCAGCAGCGTCGGGATTTTACCTTTGAGGCGGCCCACGTGATCGAGCGCAGCACCTCCAATTGGTCCCGGACCCTGACCCTGAACAAGGGCACCAGCCTGGGCGTGGAAAAGGGCGACTGCGTGGTGGACCAGTACGGCTATCTGGTGGGTGTTATCACCGACGCGGGGCTCAATTGGAGCACCGTTACCACCATTCTGGACACGGATTCCCAGCTGGGTGCCCTGGTGTTCCGCACGGGCGAGGTGACGGTGGCCATGGGCGATCTGGCGCTGATGAACCAGGGAAAGCTGAAGCTGTCGTATCTGGAGGGGGAATCCAGTCTCATCAACGGCGACATGATCGTCACCTCCGGCCTGGGCGGCTACTATCCCTCGGGGCTGGTCATCGGCTCCGTGGAGGAGATCAAAACCGATGACAACGGCCTGACCCGTTATGCCACCATCCTGCCCAAAACCGACATCACCCAGCTGGTGGAGGTTTTCGTCATCACGGATTTCACCATCGTTGACTGAGGGGTGACACCATGAACCAAGCCTTGAACCAACGGGATATGTTTTTCAAGTGGCTGTACTATGCCGGGGCCACCCTGCTGCTGGTTTTGGTGCAGTCCCTGGTGCTCAACCGCATCTGCGTGTGGGGCGTGCATCCCTTTCTGCCGCCGCTGATCGCTGCCATCACCGCCATGCTGGAGGGCCCCGGCGAGGGGGCCGCCTTTGCCGGAGTATTCGGCCTGCTGTGCGACCTGACCATGCCGGGGATCATCCCCTGCTTTTATACACTGGCCTTTCTGGCAGCGGCGCTGCTGGCGGCTGTGATCGCCAAGCGGTTTCTGAGCCAGGGCTTTCTGTGCGCCGTTCTGTGCGCAGGTCTGTCCCTGCTGGTGACCGATCTTCTGCACACGCTGCTGCTGACATTCCGCCAAGGGGTGGAGCTTACGGCCGCCCTGTCTCTGACGGGGCGGGAGGCCGCCGTGACTGTGGTGCTGTCGCCGCTGGTGTATCTGCTGCTGCGCAGCGTACACAACCGTATCCTGAAATAGGAGGAGTCCTATGAAGAAAAATGCATTCGACCCGGTCCGGGTCCGTATCTGGGCGCTGACGGGTCTGATGGGTCTGTGTCTGGTGGCCTTTGCCGGGGTCATGTACTATACCCAAATCCTTCACGGCGAGGAAAACCGGGCCAAGTCCCTGGCCAGCAATGCCGCCAGTGAAACGGTGGAAGCGTCCCGGGGCATTATCACCGACCGCAACGGAAAGGTGCTGGTGTCCAACCGGCTGACCTATACGCTGATCTTTTCCGCCAAGGAATTTGACACGGATCAGGAGCTCAATGCAGCCATCCTGCGGCTGACGGACCTGTGCACAGAGAACGGCACCGCCTGGAACGATACGCTGCCTGTGAGCCGAACCGCTCCCTACAGCTATACGGACCCTGCCGACGGCGAGGGCTTTGCCCTGTTTTTGAAAAACAAGGACATTCCCTATTCCACGCTCTCCCAGGTGACGCCTACTTTGCAGCCGGACCGGTTTATGGCCAAGCTGCGGCAGCTGTTCAATATCGACGGCAGCTATACCGAGGACCAGGCCCGGACCATCGCCGGGGTACGCTACGAGCTGACCATCAAGAGTCTGACGGATGCCCAGTATGTCTTTGCCGACGATGTGTCCGTGGAGCTCATCAGCCAGACGGCGGACGGCCAGTACCGGGGCGTGTCCACCGGCACCTCCTCGGCCCGGGTGTACAACACCGAATATGCCGCCCACGTTCTGGGCCGTCTGAGTCCTATTTACTACGAGGACTGGGTGGGCGATCCAGAGAATGGCATTACCGGCTACCGGGATATGGAGGGTTACTCCATGAACTCCCTGGTAGGCCGCGAGGGCGCGGAAAAGGCCTTTGAATCCTATCTCCATGGCACCAAGGGCACCCGCATCATCACCACCAATCAGGAGGGCAAGATCACCGGCGAGCTCTATACCAAGGAGCCTCAGCCCGGCGGTACCGTGGCCCTGACCCTGGACATCGACCTGCAGGAGGACACGGAAAAATCCCTGGCCCAGACCATCCAGGCCATGACGCAAAAGGACGGCGTGGTCCGTGGCGGCGCAGCGGTGGTGGTGGGTGTTGGCAGCGGTGAGGTGCTGGCCATGGCCAGCTATCCCACCTATAACCTGTCCACCTTTGACCGGGATTACTCCAAGCTGGTCAGCGACACCGCGGGCACGCCCCTGCTGAACCGGGCCATCGGCGGTGCGTATGCACCGGGCTCCACCTTTAAGCCCTGCACAGCGGTAGCGGCTCTGGAGTCCGGTATCATCACCCCCTCCTCCACCATTGTGGACCGGGGCGTCTATGACTATTACAAGTCTCCCCAGCCCCGGTGCTGGATCTACAACGAGTACGGCGGCACCCACGGACGGGTCAACGTGTCCCAGGCCATCACCGTTTCCTGCAACTACTTCTTCTATGAGGTGGGCCGCCTGACGGGGATCAAGACCCTGGCCAGCTATGCCAAGCAGTTCGGTCTGGGCGAATATACCGGCATCGAGATCGGCGGTCCCGGCAGCGCCGAGGCCAAGGGCTCCATGGCCACCCCGGAATTTGCCGAGGCCGAGCACCTGGAATGGACCGACGGCCAGACCCTCACCGCCGCCATCGGCCAGAGCTATGACCTGTTCACTCCCCTGCAGCTGGCCAACTATATCGCCACTCTGGTGGGCGACGGACAGCATTATGAGGCCCACCTGCTGAAAAACGTGAAATCCTACGACAACTCCTCGGTGATCTATGCCTATGATAAGGAGCCCCTGAACACGGTGCAGATGAGTGACAGCACCGTCCGGGCAGTGAAGGAAGGCATGCACAATCTGACCACCGGCAGCCTGTCTTACTACTTTTCCAAGTGCGTGGTATCCGCCGGCGCCAAAACCGGTACTGCCGAGACGGGTATCAACAACACCAACAACGGTGTGTTTGTGTGCTTCGCCCCCTACGACGATCCTCAGATCGCTGTGGCCGTTGTCATTGAAAAGGGCGGCTCCGGCGCTGCCCTGGCCTCTACCGCCGTGGACATCGTCAACTCCTACTTTTCTCAGGAGGAGATCGGTGCCGTGATCATCGGCGAAAATACCTTGTTGAAATGAGGGAACCCTATGAGCAAGATTTTTGATTCCCGCGACCCGGAATACAAGTCCCCCTTTGGCGCCGCCGCGTGCGGCGCCGCTGTCCGTTTCGCGGTTCGTCCCGGGACTGAAAACGTTACCGGGGTATCTCTGCTGCTGCGCCGGGAATTTGGCGGCACAGAGCAGGCGCTGCCCTTGTCCCCATCCGGCGACGGCCGCTGGCAAGTCGTCTATACCGCCCCAGCGGAGCCGGATCTGGTATGGTATGCGTTTCAATTCACTTATTCGGATCGTGTTCGTCCATACGGTCCCCACGGTTTTGATGACTCCTCCCGCTGGCAGCTGACGGTGTACGATGACAGCCGCCCCGCCCCCGCCTGGTTCGGCCGCGGCGTCACCTATCAGATCTTTCCGGACCGGTTTTGTCGTCTGTCTGTGCCAAACGCTGCCGGCATGGTGGGGGACCGTGTGGTCCATCAGAGCTGGGACGATACGCCGGTATGGCGGCCTGACGAAAACGGCATCGTCCGCAACAATGACTTTTTTGGCGGCAGTCTGGCGGGCATCACCTCCCAATTAGACTACCTACAGAGTATGGGAGTGGGTACGTTGTATCTGTGTCCCATTTTTGAATCCGACAGCAATCACCGATACGACACTGCCGACTACCGGCGTATTGACCCCATGCTGGGCACGGAGGAGGACTTCCGAACCCTGTGCCGGGAGGCCCGCTGCCGGGGCATCCGGGTGATGCTGGACGGTGTGTTCAACCACACCGGCAACAACAGCCGGTATTTCAACGCTCAAGGCTTTTATCCGGAGCTGGGCGCGGCCCAGAGCCGGGAGTCTCCCTATTATTCGTGGTATTCCTTCCACCCCTGGCCCGACGACTATGACGCCTGGTGGGGCATCAAGACCCTGCCCGCCGTGCAGGAATCCACCGACAGCTACCGCCGGTTCATCATCCGGGACCGGGACTCCGTGGTGCGGCACTGGCTGCGGCAGGGCGCCTCCGGCTGGCGGCTGGATGTAGCCGACGAGCTGCCCGATGACTTTATCGCCGAGATCCGCGACGCCATGGAGCAGGAGAATCCCGATAGCTTCCTGCTGGGGGAGGTCTGGGAGGACGGCAGCAACAAGGTGGCCTACAGCCAGCGCCGCCGGTATCTGCTGGGCAGTGAGACTCACGGCCTGATGAACTACCCCTTCCGGACGGCCGCTCTGGATTGGCTCCGGGGCGGCGATGCCGCCTGCTTCCGGGATACCATGGAGACAATCCGTGAGCACTATCCTCGTCCGGCGTTTTACAGTGCCCTGAACATTCTGGGCACCCACGACACCCCGCGCATTCTGACTCTGTTGGGTGCGGAGCATGTGCCGGACACCAAGGACGCCCGTGCGGCCTACCGTCTCTCCCCGGAGGAGCGGCAAAAGGGCGAAGCCCGGCTGCGGGTGGGTGAAATGCTGCTGTACTGTTTCCCCGGCTCCCCTACCGTGTACTACGGTGATGAGGCCGGAATGGAGGGCTTCGAGGACCCCCTGAACCGAAAAACCTATCCCTGGGACCGGCAGGACCGGGCGCTGCTGGATTTCTTTCGCAGTCTGGGTCAGCTGCGGCGACATCGCCCCTCTTTGCAGGACGGCGATCTGACCTATGTCTATGCTCAGGGCGGCGCACTGGTACTGCGGCGGCAATTGGGAGACGAAATCACTGTGGCGGCGCTGAATGCTGGGGAAACAGCCGTGGAGGTATCTCTCCCTTGGCCCCGGGATCTGGCCCGGGAGGCTCTGACCTTCCAGCAGTTCTTTGCCCCCGGCGGAAAGCTGCGTCTGCGTCTGCCGCCGGTGTCGGGTATGATTTTGATTTGAACTGTTACAGGGTGGATGTTTCACGTGAAACATCCACCTTTTTCATTATTTCTTCTGTTTCACGTGAAACATTTTTCTCAAGTTTTTTCTCGTTTTGCAAATTTTCTATTGAAACCGCTCGAAAATGTGATATACTAAATAAAAAGACTGACAGAAAGTGAGTGGGAAAAGTGGCGAAAATCGTAGCGATCGTGAATCAAAAAGGCGGCGTTGGAAAGACTACCACCTGCGTCAACCTGGCTGCGGCACTAAAATATCTGGGAAAGCGCGTACTTTTGTGCGATTTTGATCCCCAGGCCAACGCCACTTCTGGCATGGGCGTGGACAAGTCCACCTCCAACGGCGTATATGATGTCCTCATCAACGGCGTGGACACCGCCAAAGCCATCGTCGCCACGCCTTACGGCGACGTGCTGCCCAGCAGCAAGGCCCTGGCCGGCGGCGGCGTGGAAATGATCAAGCTGGCAGACCGGCAATTTCTGCTGCGCAACGCCCTGAACGGTGTACGGGAAAACTACGACTACATTTTCATCGATTGTCCCCCTTCCCTGGAGCTTCTGACCCTCAACGCCCTGTGCGCTGCAGATTCCCTGCTGGTACCCTTGCAGGGAGAGTATTACGCCTTGGAGGGCCTCAGTGACCTGATGAACACCGTGCGTATTGTCCGCCGGAATATGAATCCACGTCTCCAGATTGAAGGCGTTCTGCTGACCATGTTCGACGGCCGAACCAACCTGGCTATCCAGGTGGCGCAAGAGGTGAAGCGATTCTTCCCCGGCAAGGTATATGCCACGGTGATCCCCAGAAATATTCGCCTGTCCGAGGCACCCAGTCACGGAAAGCCCATTACCGCCTATGATCGGACCTGCCGCGGTGCGGAGGCATATCTGTCACTGGCCAACGAATTTCTCAAGAAAAATGTTTGATTCTGTGCGGAAAGGAGCGTTTTAGCAATGGCCAATAACCCAAAAGGGCTGGGCAAAGGCCTGGCCGCCCTGCTGGGAGATGATGTCATCGATTCCCAGGAGGAGAAAAGCAGTTTGTTTCTGCCAATTTCCCAGGTGGAAAGCTGCGCATCCCAACCCCGCAAGCAATTTGACCCCGAATCTCTGGCGGACTTGGCTGACTCCATCCGGGAGCACGGCATCATCCAGCCCCTGACGGTACGGAAGCTGCAATCCGGCTATTATCAGATCATCGCCGGAGAGCGCCGTTGGCGCGCAGCCCGGATGGCGGGCCTGACCCAGGTTCCCGCCATCATCATCGAGGCCGACGATCGAAAGGCCATGGAGCTGGCCATGATTGAAAACCTCCAGCGGGAGGACCTGAACCCTATTGAAGAGGCCGAGGGCTACCAGGTGCTCATGAGCCAGTACAACATGACCCAGGAGGAAACGGCCCAGCGGGTGGGCAAATCCCGGTCCGCTGTGGCCAACGCCCTGCGTCTGCTGAACCTGTGTCCGCCGGTGCGGGCCATGGTGGAGGACGGACGTCTCACCAACGGTCACGCCCGGGCACTGCTGCCCCTGTCCCCTGCCCTACAGGAAACAGCCGCTGCCTCCATTCTGAAAAACGACCTGTCCGTCCGCCAGACGGAACTGCTGGTGAAGAAGCTCACCGCCGAAAAGAGGGAGAAGCCCTCCCCCACCGGCGTCACCGTGGACTATGCTCAGGAGGCCGCCCGCGATCTGGGAAATTCCCTGGGACGCGGCTGTCGGATCGTCACCGGGCGGAAAAAGGGCCGCATCGAACTGGAGTATTACAGCGTGGACGACCTCAACGACCTGTTGGAGGCCCTCCATACCATCAAAAAGAAATAACTGTTTCACGTGAAACACGGAAAGGTGCATTACCATGCTTGATATCAAATTTGTCCGGGACAACCCGGAAGCCGTCAAGGAGAATATCCGCAAGAAATTTCAGAACGCCAAGCTCCCCCTGGTAGACGAGGTAATCGCTCTGGACGCCGAAAAGCGCGCCGCCATGAACGAGGCCAACGACCTGCGGGCCCAGCGCAACCAGCTGTCCAAGCGGGTAGGCATGCTGATGGGACAGGGCAAAAAGGACCCCAGCAAGCTGGCGGAAGCTGAGGAGGCCAAGGCCCAGGTGAAGGCCAACGCCGACCGACTGGCCCAGTTGGAGGAGATGGAGGGCCGCCTGACCCAGCAGATCACCAAAATCATGATGGTAATCCCGCAGATGATTGATCCCTCCGTTCCCATCGGCCCGGACGACACCCACAATGTGGAGGTCCAGCGCTTTGGCGAGCCCAAAACCCCGGAATTCGACATTCCCTATCACACGGAGATCATGGAGCGCTTCGACGGCATTGATATGGACGCCGCCGGCCGGGTATCCGGCAACGGATTCTATTATCTCATGGGCGATATTGCACGGCTCCACGAGGCCGTGCTGGCCTATGGCCGGGACTTTATGATCGACAAGGGCTTCACCTACTGCATCCCGCCCTTCATGATCCACGGCAACGTGGTGGAGGGCGTCATGAGCCAGACCGACATGGATGCCATGATGTATAAGATCGAGGGCGAGGACCTCTACCTCATCGGTACCAGCGAGCACTCTATGATCGGCAAGTTTATTGACCAGATCGTCCCCACCGAATCCCTGCCCCAGACCCTGACCTCCTACTCTCCCTGCTTCCGCAAGGAGAAGGGCGCCCACGGCATCGAGGAGCGGGGCATCTATCGCATTCACCAATTTGAAAAGCAGGAAATGATCGTGGTATGCAAGCCTGAAGATTCCAGAAAATGGTATGATCAGCTGTGGCAGTACAGCGTGGAGCTGTTCCGCTCTCTGGATATTCCCGTGCGGCAGCTGGAGTGCTGCTCCGGCGATCTGGCAGACCTGAAGTGCAGGTCCTGTGATATTGAGGCCTGGTCCCCCCGGCAACAGAAGTATTTCGAGGTATGCTCCTGCTCCAACCTGGGTGATGCCCAGGCCCGCCGCCTGAAGATCCGTTACAAGGATGAAAACGGCAGAATGCAGCTGTGCCACACCCTGAACAACACCTGCGTAGCCCCTCCCCGGATGCTCATCGCCTTCCTGGAAAACAACCTCCAGCCTGACGGCTCTGTGCGGATCCCCCAGGCTCTGCGGCCTTATATGGGTGGGCACGACCGCATTACCCCCAAGCACTAAGAGGAGGGTCCATATGAAGAAGTTTTTCAATGAATTCAAGGAATTTGCCATGCGCGGCAATGTGCTGGACATGGCCATCGGCGTGGTGCTGGGCTCCGCCTTCGGCAAAATCACCACCTCCCTGGTCAACGATGTGTTCATGCCGTTGATCGGTCTGGTCATCGGCGGCATTGACCTGGGCAAGCTGGATATCATCCTGAAGCCCGCCGTTATGAATGGGGACAAGGAGGTCACGGCTGCCGTAACTCTGGGCCTGGGCACTTTTCTGACCACCATCATCGACTTCATCCTGGTGGCATTTGTCATCTTCCTGATGGTCAAGGCCATCAACGCCTTCCACAAGAAGAAGGACGAGGCCCCCGCTCCGGAGGAGCCCGCCGGTCCCACCACAGAGGAACTGCTGACGGAGATCCGGGACCTGCTGAAGGAGCAGAAATAAATGGAACGCATCTTGCAGCAGGGCCTCGAGACCTGGGGCCTTCCCACCGACGCCATCCCCCGGCTGCAGGAATTTTCCCGGCTCCTGCTGGAGAAAAACCGGGTCATGAATCTGACAGCCATCACCGATCCGGCAGATGTGGCGCGGCTGCACTTTCTGGACTGTGCTTCCCTGCTGACGATAGCAGACTTCCCAGGCAAAAACGTCGTGGACGTAGGCACAGGCGCGGGTTTTCCCGGTATGCCCCTGCGGCTGCTGGAGCCGGACTTTGACCTGACCCTGCTGGACAGCCTGGGAAAGCGTGTGGATTTTCTCCAGGAAACGGCACAAGCCATGGATCTCAAGCGCATCCAATGCGTGCATGCCCGGGCCGAAGAATTTGCCCGGCAGCATCGGGAGAAATTCGACATCGCCACCTCCCGGGCCGTTGCCCAGCTGAACATATTGTGTGAGCTGGCCCTGCCCCTGGTGAAGGTAGGCGGCCAGTTCCTGGCCATGAAGTCTGTGGACTCCGACCAGGAGGTCCAGTCCGCCAAAAGCGCCATTGCCCAGCTGGGCGGAAAAATTGGAAAAATCTGGGATTACACCATTCCCGGTACGGACATTCGTCACCGGGTGGTGGTCATTCAAAAGCAGCATCCTACTCCGGCGGCCTATCCCCGTCCCTTTGCCCGGATCAAAAAAGCGCCGCTGGGCTGAACCCCATCTGTATACGAGGTACCTGGATATGGGAAAAATCATAGCAGTGGTCTCCGGAAAGGGCGGCACCGGCAAGACCTCCTTCACCGCCAACGTGGGGTTGGCTCTGGCCGCCCTGGGAAAAAGCACTCTGTGCCTGGACTGTGACATTACCCTGAGGAACCTGGACCTGGCCCTGGGGCTGACAGACAGTGCACTGATGGACTTTTCCGACGTTATAGCCGGGCGCTGCGCACTGTCGGACGCGGTGGCTATCCACCCCAAGTATCCCAAGCTCCACCTGCTCACCGCTCCCCTGTCCGCCACCGGGCAGCTGAACGTCACCATGGAGCAGATGAAACGGCTCCTGGATCAGGTGCGCCGGCAGTATGACTATTGCCTCATCGACGCCCCGGCGGGACTGGGTCAGGGCTTCCAGTTGGCCACCGGCTGCGCCGACTGCGTGGTGGTCATCACCACCACCGACGCCTCCGCTCTGCGGGACGCACAGCACACCGTTATGATCCTGGACAAGCGCTTCACCACAGAGAGCCTGTTTTTGGTGGTGGGGCGAGTACAGAAAAAGCTCCTGCGGGCCCTGCACAGCACCATCGACGACGCCATGGACGCTGCCGGCCTTCCCCTTCTGGGCGTGGTCCCGGAGGACAGCGACGTCCCCTATTCCCTCAACCGCGGCATTCCCCTGCGGGACATGAACTACTATGCCGCACGGTCCTATGAAAACATTGCCCGACGCATCACCGGCCAGCGTGTGCCGCTGATGCGGATCTGATCTTATGAAAGGAAGTGCCCCCATGAATATCGCACTGATCGCTCACGACAACAAAAAGGAACTGATGGTCCAGTTCTGCACCGCTTACTGCGGCATTCTGGCCCAGCACACCCTTTGCGCCACCGCCACCACCGGGCTTCAGATCAGCGAAGCCACCGGCCTGCGCATCCACCGTTTCCTGTCCTTCGACCACGGCGGCGGCCAGCAGATCGCGGCCCGTATCGCCTATAATGAGATCGACATGGTGCTGTGCTTCGGCGACCCCAATCAGAAAACCCCGAATGAGGATGTAGCCAACATCTTCCGTCTGTGTGACCAGAACAACATCCCCTATGCCAGCAACCTGGCCTCGGCGGAAATGCTGGTGCTGGGCCTGGCCCGGGGCGACCTGGACTGGCGCAATATTGTCAATCCCAAAACCAAGCCCTTTACCGCTTGACAAGCGGCCCCGGATGCCATAAAATAGGAAAAGCGACCGCCATAAAGGAGACAGGAGTACCTTCATCCCCACCGGCACCAGAGAGACGCGTCACCGGCTGCAAGCGCGCCCCGGCAGGAGAAGCGAAGACAGTCCCCCAGCGGGGATGGAAACATCCACGGCCCGCTCCCCGTAACAGGAGCCGCGAGGGCCCCTTGGGGCTGAATTTGGGTGGCACCACGAAGCGTATTCATGCGCTCTCGTCCCAAATAAGGGACGGGAGCGCATTTTTCCATATCCAAACCCAGCTGCAGCCGAGCTATGATGCCTCCGCAGAGTCCCCAATAATAACCCAAAAAACAAAACAGAAAGGAAATAGATCACCATGGCAACTGTGACCCCCCGGACCCTATCCGGCTTCATGGAGCTGCTGCCTGCGCAGCAGCAGCAGCTGGAGCGGATGATGGACATTCTGCGCACCACCTATAGCCGCTACGGCTTCACGCCCCTGGACACCCCTGTGATTGAGGCCAGCGAGGTGCTGCTGGCCAAGGGCGGCGGCGAGACCGAAAAGCAAATCTACCGCTTCCAGAAGGGCGACGCCGACCTGGCCCTGCGGTTTGACCTGACGGTGCCGCTGGCCAAATATGTGGCCCTCCACGGCAATGACCTGGCCTTCCCCTTCCGCCGTTATCAGATTGGTAAGGTATACCGGGGCGAGCGGGCCCAGCGAGGCCGTTTCCGGGAATTCTATCAGGCAGACATCGATATTATCGGCGACGGCAAGCTGGACATCACCAACGAGGCGGAGATCCCCTCCATCATCTACCAGACCTTCACCGCCCTGGGCCTGACCCGGTTCCAGATCCGGGTCAACAACCGCAAGATCCTCAACGGCTTCTATGCCATGCTGGGCCTGACGGACCGGTCCGGCGACATCATGCGCACTGTGGACAAGCTGGACAAGATCGGGCCCCATAAGGTCCGCGCCTGCCTGATGGACGACGTAGGACTGACGGCGGAGCAGGCGGAGGAGATCATGCGTTTCATCTCCATCACCGGCAGCAATGACCAGGTGCTCTCCGCCCTGGAGGGCTACCGGAGCCGCCATGAGCTGTTTGACCAGGGACTGGATGAGCTTACCACCGTCACCCGTTACCTGGCCGCCTTCGGCATTCCGGAGGTCAATTTCGCCGTGGATCTGACCATCGCCCGGGGCCTGGACTACTACACCGGTACCGTGTATGAGACAACCTTGCTGGACTATCCGGAGATTGGTTCCGTATGTTCTGGCGGGCGTTATGACAACCTTGCTGAGTATTATACCGACCGTCAGCTTCCCGGCGTGGGCATCTCCATTGGCCTGACCCGTCTGTTTTATGTGCTGGGTGAGCAGGGCCTCCTGAACCCCTCCCTGCCCACGGCTCCTGCCGATGTGCTGATCCTGCCCATGACCCAGGACCTGACCCCGGCCATCCAGCTGGCTACCCGGCTGCGGGGCGCCGGTGTCCGTACGCAGCTGTATACCGAGCAGAAAAAGTTCAAAGCCAAGATGAACTATGCCGACAAGCTGGGGGTCCCCTATGTGGTGTTTCTGGGCGACGACGAGATTGCGGCGGGCCTGGTGGCGTGCAAGGATATGACCTCCGGCGAACAGACCAAGCTCCCCTTCGACGCCACGCTTTCCCGCATTCAGGAGGGCCTGTCCCAGCGGAATCAAGGCAAGGTCATTCTGGAAAAATAAATACAAGATGCAATATTACCCACAAATATTCAAAATTGTAATCATAGATTTGAATACAGATAGTTGAATCCGTTAACTAAAATACAAATTATAATCAGAACAGGAGAGATCAATATGATGCAAATGCGAACCCATACCTGCGGGGAGCTGCGTCTGACCGACGCCGGAAAGCACGTGAAGATCGTGGGTTGGATGGAGAACGTCCGCGTGGTGGGCCAGAACTTCGCCTTTGTGGTGCTGCGTGACTTCTACGGCACTACCCAGGTGGTGGTAGAGAGTCAGGAAATGATGGACGTCATCAACGGCCTGAACAAGGAGTCCACCATCAGCGTAGAGGGCACCGTCCGGGAGCGGGCCAGCAAGAATCCCAAGCAGGCCACCGGCGATGTGGAGGTGCTCCCCGAAAGAATTGAGGTCCTGGGCCGCTGCCGCTACAACAGCCTGCCCTTTGAGATCAACCGCAGCCGCGAGGCCGACGAGACCCAGCGTCTGAAATATCGTTATCTGGACCTGCGGAACCCGGCAGTAAAGAGCAACATCATCCTCCGCTGCCAGGTGGTGTCCGCCCTGCGGGCCGCCATGACGGATCACGGTTTCCTGGAAATCACCACGCCCATCCTGACGGCCTCCTCCCCTGAGGGCGCCCGGGATTATCTGGTGCCCGCCCGGAAGCACCCCGGCAAGTTCTATGCTCTGCCCCAGGCTCCCCAGCAGTTCAAGCAGCTGCTGATGACCGCCGGGTTTGACCGCTATTTCCAGATTGCCCCCTGCTTCCGGGACGAGGACGCCCGAGGCGACCGTTCCCCCGGCGAGTTCTACCAGCTGGATATGGAAATGGCCTTCGCCACCCAGGAGGATGTGTTCGCCGTGCTGGAGGACGTGCTGCCTCCCATCTTCGCCAAGTTCGGCACCTATAACGTGGCCTCCTCCGCCCCCTTCCGCCGCATTGCCTATCGGGACGCCATGGAGACCTACGGCTCCGATAAGCCCGACCTGCGCATTGACCTGACCTGCAAGAATGTCACCTCCCTGTTTACCGAGAGTGAGTTCGACGCCTTGCGGGGTCAGACCGTGAAGATGGTCCCCGTGTCCAACTGCAAGCTCACCCGCAAGCAGATCGACAAGCTGCTGGCCGACTGCGAGGTGCAGTCCGGCTCCAAAGCCTACTGGTTCAAGGCGGACGAAAACGGCCAGCTGGCCGGCGGCATTGCCAAGTTCGTCACAGGCCTTCAGCAGGAGCTGACCGAGACCCTGGATCTGAAGCCCAACACTCTGGTGCTGGTGGCCGCAGGTCCCGCCGCCACCAAATCCGCCGGTGTGCTCATCAAGACCTTCGGCGCGGCCTGTGAGGGCCACATGGACAAGGAGCGCTACGAGTTCTGCTGGATCGTGGACTTCCCCATGTACGAGATCGGCGACGAGTCCGGCCAGCTGGAGTTCTGCCACAATCCGTTCTCCATGCCCAGCGGCGGCCTGGAGGTACTGCTGAAGGCGGAGCGGGGCGAAATCGACCCCCTGACCATCACTGCCGACCAGTATGACCTGGTGTGCAACGGCGTGGAGCTGTCCAGCGGTGCCGTCCGTAACCACGACCCCGAGATCATGGTCAAGGCCTTTGAGCTGGTGCGCCTGGGCGAGGAGGATGTGAAGAAGAAGTTCCCCGCCATGTACAACGCCTTCTGCTACGGTGCACCTCCCCACGCCGGCATCGCCCCCGGCGTGGACCGCATGGTGATGCTGCTGGCCGGTGAAAGCTCTATCCGCGAGATCATCCCCTTCCCCATGAATAAGAACGCCCAGGATATCATGATGGGCGCCCCCTCCACTGTGGAACAAAAGCAGCTGGACGAGCTGCATATTGCCATCACAGCCCAGGAGGAGGAATAAGCTCCCCCATCCATCTACTCCCCTGCTGCTTTTGTTCCACATCAAGCGTTTTGCGCAGCAAAACCTTGCCGCAGGCGGAATTCATTTCCGCCGAGGATATTCATTCCCAGTGAGGGGCCCCCGCAAAATGCCGCGTCATTTTGTGGGACAGACAAAAGCAGCTGGACGAGCTGCATATTGCCATCACAGCCCAGGAGGAGGAATAAACTCCCTATAACAAGCAAGAGGAGCGGACGCTGTCCGCTCCTCTTCAGACTGTCAAAAAAGCCTCGCAGAGTTCGCGGCCCGCAGGCCGCGAATCGTGTTCCATCCATTTTTCGCGGCGGCATGTACGTCGCGAAAAATACTTTGCGCGGAGAGAGTGTGTTCGTGGGCGCTTGCGCACACGGACGCGCGGGTCGGAGCGAAATCCCTTTTGTCAAAAAAGGGCGGCGCCCTTTTTTGACAAGCTCAAGAGGAGCGGACGCTGTCCGCTCCTCTTATTGCAGTAATTCATCGTATGTGACGCCCAGGGCATCCCGAATGCCCCGAAGCTGCGTGGCCTGAATGTGCTGGGTGCCCCGCTCGATCTTCACCAGAGTCTCGCGGGTCATCTCCACTCCCGCCAGCTGAAGTTGGCGGACCAGCTCCGTCTGTCCAATTCCCTTTCGAAGCCTCTCTCGGCGAATATTCTCACCGATGTGAATGGAATCCTGTTTGATTTTTTGCTCCATACGCCCCTCCCATAGGACCAATATTGGTTCTTTTTCTTGATTGTATGGGAAAGGTATGATAGAATGGGACCGAAACGGGTCCTATTTTAGAGCAGGTGGACTTTCACCGGAAAAGGTCATGTCGGATGCTCTTTTCAAATTGGCGGGGGAGTTGGCATTGAATGCACTCCATAAAAATCAAAAAGGGCAATGTTCTTTTTGACAAGCACAGAAAACTCCCTCCGCCGCTGGCGAAGGGAGTTTTCTGTGTGTTTGTTAGGAGAGAGAGAAAATCACATAAGGAATGGTTCCTTTGTACAGGTAAAAGAATACCTTGTAAACATGGCGAAATCATGAAATCCGCGTGAACTTTTTGTGAACATCGCAGATTCTCAGAACTTTTTACTCTCCGCCACCGCCAACTGGTCGCAGCGGTTGTTTTTCTCGTTGGCGGCGTGGCCCTTGACCCAGTGGTAGCGCACATCGTGCCGGGCGATCAGGGGCAGCAGCTCCTGCCACAGGTCCGCGTTCAGGGCGGGCTTTTTATCACTTTTCACCCAGCCCCGCTTCTGCCAGCCGTATACCCATCCCTTGGACAGGGCATCAATGACGTATTTGGAGTCGGAATACAGCTCCACCACGCAGGGCTCCTTCAGGCAGGACAGGGCCCGGATGACACCGGTAAGCTCCATGCGGTTGTTGGTGGTATCCGCCGCGCCGCCGGACAACTCCTTTTCCACGCCGTTCCACTCCAGAATCGCCCCCCACCCCCCGGGTCCGGGATTGCCGGAGCAGGCGCCGTCGGTATATATGGTTACAGTTTTCATTTCTTTTACCTGCTTCTCATGCCTCCGGCAGCCCAGCCCGACGGCGCCTGCCTGTCATGTCCTGCGGTTGCCCCGACAGGGGCGAGCAGGACAGACATCTTCTCCGAGGCCGCGCAGCGGCTCTCGCCGTCGGTATATATGGTCACTGTTTTCATTTCTTTTTCCTGCTTCTCATGCTTCCTCCACGTCCACCACTGTCAGCCGGTCCCCGTCCACGGTGAACCGGATGTTGTACCCGGCAAAGGCCAGGCCGTACACCCGCCGGGGGTCCTCCTGATAGCGGGGCCGGGGATCTCCGGCCAGCACGCCCAGAAGCCCCTCCCGGCTGTCCGCCGGGATACGCTCCAGCAGAGACCGGGCGCAGTCCACCGTCAGCGGCGCATGGGCCAGGCCGTCGGTGAATCCTCCGGTGGCCTGGGGATGGCTGTCAGTATAGGCCAGATAGGGCTTGATGTCAAAAATCGGCGTCCCGTCCATCAGGTCCGCCCCCCGCACATGGAGCACCGGGCCCAGCTGCGGGTCCAGCTCCACCCGGTCCAGCTGCACAGAGGACAGCCCTATGGCATTGGGCCGGAAGGGCGACCGGGTGGCAAACACCCCCATGCGCCGGTTTCCCCCCAGCCGGGGCGGCCGCACCGTAGGGGACCAGTCCTCCCGGACCGCCTGGGAAAACTGCCAGATCAGCCAGATGTGGGAGAAGTCCTCCAGCCCCCGAACAGCGTCCGGATTCCGGTACCCCGGCTCAAACACCACACGGCCCCGCAGCTGGGGCACCAGGCCGCTCTGCCGGGGCACGCCGAACTTCTCCGGCAGCTCCGTGCGAATGCGGGCGATGATCTTCATCTCCGTCACCGCTTCCTCCGTCCGGAATCCGTCAGGTGGGCCTTGATATCCTTGGGCAGGCGGCTCATGCGATACAGCTCTCCCGCCACGATCACCACCATGCCCACGGCAATGACCACGATGTTCTGCCACTTCACCGCCGTCAGGAACATAGCGCACAGAACCAGCAGAAGCACCCAATTCACCCGTGCGTTGGCATACTCAATGTCCCGCAGTTCTTCGCTTTTCAGATAGATCACGCCGTCGTATTCAAACTCATTGGTGCGGCTGGGGTCATGATACAGGGTCTTGGTAAAATACTGCCACCGAGTCAGCGGGGCGTACATTTCCTTCTTCTTCCCCATCAGATCACTCCTTTTCGGTCTCCTGCTCCCGGTCCGTCAGAGCCATGGAAATGACGCGGTCGCCCTCCTCCTTAAAGCGCATGACGATGACGCCCTGGGTGGCGCGGCCGGCAATGCGGATATTCTCCACTGCCGTGCGGATGAGAATGCCTGCCTCCGTCACCAGCAGCAGGTCCTCGGTACCGTCCACCACCTTGATACCCACGATGGGCCCGGTTTTTTCCGTGACCATATAGTTGCGGATGCCCAGGCCGCCCCGGGCGGTAATGCGGTATTCCTCCACCGCTGTGCGCTTGCCGTAGCCCCGCTCGGTGATAGACAGCACCGTCTTGCCGGGCACCGCCTTGGCGGCGCCCACCACATAGTCGCCCTCCCGCAGGCGGATGCCCCGGACGCCTACCGCCGTGCGGCCCATAGCCCGCACATCCGTCTCGTCAAAGCAGACAGCCTGTCCGTCGTGGGTGGCAATCAGGATACGGTCGCTGCCGTGGGTCTCCTGCACGTTGATGAGCTCATCCCCCTCGTCCAGGGTCAGGGCCCGGATGCCGTTGTTGCGCAGATTCTTCAGGGCCGATACCTCCAGCCGCTTCACGGTGCCGTTGCGGGTGGTCATGAACAAATACAGCTGGTCGTCGCCGGTCTCCCGGAAGTGCAGCATGGCCTGGACCCGCTCGCCGGTCTCCACCTGCAAAATATTCACGATGTTGGTGCCCTTGGCAGCCTTGCCGCTTTCGGGGATGAGATAGCCCTTCTTCTTATACACCTTGCCGGTGTCGGTGAAGAACAGGATATAGTCGTGGGTGGAGGCGGTGAACACATCCACCACGGTATCCTCCTCCCGGGTGGTGATGCCCTTTTTGCCCATACCGCCCTTGCTCTGGGCGGTATATTCGCTGACGGGGGTGCGCTTGATGTACCCGTTGGCGGTGAGGGTAAAGACGCATTCCTCCTCCTCGATCAGGTCCTCGATGTCGATCTCATCCTCCACATCCTGGATCTCCGTCTTGCGGTCGTCGCCATACTTGTCGGAGATGGCCTGCAGCTCCTCCTTCAGAATGGACTTTACCAGATTCTCATCCCCCAGCACCCGCAGATAATAGGCGATTTTCTCCTCCAGCTCCTGATACTCGTTCTGGAGCTTTTCCCGGTCCAGCCCCTGCAAAGCCTTCAGGCGCATATCCAGAATGGCCTGGGCCTGGACGTCGTCCAGACCAAAGCGCTGCATCAGGTTTTCCTTGGCATTGTCATAGCTGGTGCGGATGATATGGATGACCTCGTCAATGTTGTCCTGGGCGATCAGCAGACCCTCCAGCAGATGGGCCCGCTCCTGAGCCTTCTTCAGGTCGTATCTGGTGCGCCGGACGATGATCTCCTCCTGGAAGGCCAGATATTCGTCGATGATGTGCCGCAGGGACAGGATCTTCGGCTGGGACTGATTCTGGACCAGGGCCAGCATATTGATGGCAAAGGAGCTTTGCAGCTGCGTCTGGGCAAACAGGCGGTTGAGCACCACCTGGGGGTTGGCGTCCCGCTTCAGCTCGATGACGATGCGCATACCGTTGCGGTCCGTCTCATCCTGAATGTTGCTGATGCCCTCCAGACGCTTATCCTCCACCTGGTCGGCCATGTTCTTGATAAGCATCCGCTTGTTCACCTGATACGGCAGCTCCGTGATGATGATGCGGGTGCGGTTGTTGCCGAATTCCTCGAATTCATGACGGGCCCGGACCACCACCCGGCCCCGGCCGGTGGCATAGGCGGCCCGGATCCCGGCCCGGCCCATGATGATGCCCTTTGTGGGGAAGTCGGGACCCTGAACATGCTCCATCAGCTCGCCCAGGGTGGCGTCCGGATTATCCAGCACACAGATGCACGCACCGATGACCTCCCGCAGGTTATGGGGCGGGATATTGGTGGCCATACCTACGGCAATGCCGGAGGAACCGTTGACCAGCAGATTGGGGAACCGGCAGGGCAGCACCCGGGGCTCCTTGCGGCTCTCGTCGAAGTTGGGGTCCCAGTCCACGGTGTCCTTTTCGATGTCCCGCAGCATTTCGCCTGCGATCTTGGCGAGCCTGGCCTCAGTGTATCGGTAGGCCGCCGGGGGATCGCCATCCACGGAGCCGAAGTTGCCGTGGCCGTCCACCAGCATATAGCGCATGGAGAAATCCTGGGCCAGGCGCACCAGGGCGTCGTACACGGACGCGTCGCCGTGGGGGTGATACCGGCCCAGCACGTCGCCCACGCAGGTGGCGGACTTCTTGAAGGGGCGGTCCGAGGTCAGATTGTCCTCGTACATGGCGTAGAGAATGCGCCGGTGCACGGGCTTCAGTCCGTCCCGCACGTCGGGCAGGGCCCGGCCCACGATCACGGACATGGCGTATTCGATATAGGATTTTTCCATCTCCGGCACCAGGGACCGCTCCACAATGTGCTGGTCCGGGTACCGCAGCTCCTCAGGGTCGTACTGTGGTTTTTTGCTCATATTTTATTCTCCTTGTGGGGATGGTAAAAATCAAAAAATGCATGCATTTTTTGAATCAATAGTCCAGATTCACCGCGTATTTGGCGTTTTTCTCAATGAACTCCTTCCGGGGCTCCACCTTTTCGCCCATCAGCACCGTAAACGTGGCGTCGGCGGCCACGGCGTCGTCCAGGGTGATGCGGCGCAGGGTGCGCTTCCCCGGGTCCATGGTGGTCTCCCACAGCTCATGGGGATTCATCTCGCCCAGGCCCTTGAAGCGGCTGATGTCAATTTTCACGTTGGGGTTGCCGCTGCGCATTTCGGCGGAGATGGCGTCCCGCTCCTCGTCGGTATAGGCCACCCGCTGCTGCTTGCCCCGGGTCAGCTTATACAGCGGCGGCACGGCGGAGTAGACATACCCCTCCTCGATCAGGGGCCGCATGAACCGGAAGAAGAAGGTCAGCAGCAGCGTCCGGATATGGGCGCCGTCCACATCGGCATCGGCCATGATGATGATCTTGTGATACCGCAGCCGGTTCAGGTCCAGCTCGTCGCCGATCCCGGCCCCCAGAGCCGTGATCACCGGCTGAAGCTTGTCGTTGCCGTACACCTTGTCCGCCCGGGCCTTTTCCACGTTCAGCATCTTGCCCCACAGAGGCAGGATGGCCTGGAACCGGGAGTCCCGTCCCTGAGTAGCAGAGCCGCCTGCGGAGTCGCCCTCAACGATATAGATCTCCGTCAGCTCGGGGTTATTTTCGTTGCAGTCCCGAAGCTTGTCGGGCATGGCCGCCCCGCCCAGGGCGGTCTTGCGGCGAATGGATTCCCGGGCCTTTCGGGCAGCCTCCCTGGCCCGGTTGGCGGTCAGGGCCTTGTCCAGAATGGTCCGGGCCACCACCGGGTGCTCCTCCAGATACACGGCCAGCTGGTCGGACACCACGCTGTCCACCAGGGTGCGGATGGAGGCGTTGCCCAGCTTGGCCTTGGTCTGTCCCTCGAACTGGGCCTCCGTCAGCTTCACGGAGATCACGGCGGTGATGCCCTCCCGGACGTCCTCGCCGGAGACCTTGTCTCCCTCCTTGATCATGCCGTATTTCATGCCGTAGGCATTGAGCACCCGGGTCAGGGCCGTTTTGAAGCCCGTCTCATGCATGCCGCCCTCGGGGGTGTGGATGTCGTTGGCGAAGGACACCAGCGTCTCGTTATAGCTGTCGTTGTATTGCAGCGCCACCTCGGCGGTGCTGTCGCCCTTGGCCCCGGCCAGATAGACGACCTCCTCATGCAGCGCTGTCTTGTTGCGGTTGAGCCAGGTAACAAATTCCCGGATGCCTCCCTCGTAGCACATGGAGTCACTCTGCTCCTGGCCGGGCCGGGCGTCGGTAATGGTGATACGCAGCCCCGCATTCAGGAACGCCTGCTCCCGCATCCGGGTGTGCAGCGTTTCATAGTCATACACCAGGGTGTCGAACATCTCCGGATCCGGCTTGAAGGTAACGGCGGTGCCGGTCTGATCGGTGTCGCCCAAAATCTTCATCTCCTGGGTGATCGCTCCCCGGGAGAACTTCATCTCGTAAATTCTGCCGTCCTTCTGAACCTGCACCTCCAGCCACTCGGACAGGGCGTTGACCACGGACGCGCCCACGCCGTGGAGGCCGCCGGATACCTTATAGCCTCCGCCGCCGAACTTACCGCCGGCGTGGAGCACGGTGTATACCACCTCCAGCGCCGGCCGGCCGGTCTGCTTCTGGATGTCCACGGGGATGCCGCGGCCGTTATCGGTAACGGTGATGGTGTTGCCGGGGTTGATGGTAACAGTGATCTCGGTGCAGTATCCGGCCAGTGCCTCGTCAATGGCGTTGTCCACGATCTCATACACCAGATGGTGCAGGCCCGAGGCCGATGTGGAGCCGATATACATGCCGGGCCGCTTGCGCACCGCCTCCAGCCCCTCCAGAACCTGAATTTCCGAGGCGTCATAGGTGGTGTCCACGGCGGTGACTTTTTCCAGTTCGCTCATTGGGTCATCTTTCCTTTCCTTGGGTCTTTCCTGTCATTCCCGGGAACCCGGTGTCTGCCGATCTCCCGGCAATGACAGGGAATTCTTTACTTCTTTTCCGCTCTTTTCACCAGCGTCTGGGTATTCAGCTGGGAAATATATACGATCTGCCGGTGATACGGATGGTCGCACACCAGAAACGACTTGGGAATGTCGTCGCACACCGGCAGCACCACGCCCTCCTGCTCCGCCTGGTCCAGAAACCGCCGGGTCTGAGCGGACTGGGACGTGATATCCAGGTCGAATATGCCGATGATGCGCCGGTCGTTGACCATGACGTTCTGGCCGATATGCAGAAAGCCCATCACAGCACCTTTCCTTCCCGAACGTGATACACCCGGCCGGACAGCAGCGCATCCAGCCGGTCGTTTTCGCAGCAGGTGATGAACACCTGTCCGCCTGCAATGCGGTTGAGCACATACTCCTGCCGCCGGGGGTCCAACTCCGACAGCACGTCGTCCAGCAGCATCACCGGATACTCTCCGATGGCGGTTTTGTGAATCTCCCGGTCCGCCAGCTTCAGACTCAGGGCCGCGGTGCGCACCTGGCCCTGGGAGCAGAAATGCCGGGCCTCCAGCCCGTTTACCGTCACGGCGATATCGTCCTTATGGGGTCCCGACAGACACAGCCGGGAGGCCAGCTCCGCCTGATGATGCTGTGCCTGGTGCTCTGCCAGCGCCGCCGCAATGTCCGCCGCCGGACCCAATGGGTCCTCCACGGTTTTCACAGTCTGATACGACAGAGCCAGCTCCTCCCGTTCCCCGGAGCACTCCCAGTGGGCTCTCTGAGCGTGGACGGCCAGGGCCTGCACATACCGCGCCCGATAGCTGATGAGCACCGCTCCCACCTGGCACAGCCGCCGGTCAAAATCGGGCAGGGTGTCCAGCAGCTGAGGATACTCGTCACTGTCCCGGAGGATGCGGGTCTTGTGTTCATACAGCCGCCCGTATTCCGCCAGGGCCTCGGCATACCGGGGCCGCAGCTGGCACAGGGACATATCCATGAACCGCCGCCGGGCCGCCGCTCCCTCCCGGATGAGAAACAGGTCCTCCGGCGAGAAAAACACCGTGTGCAGCACCTGGGACAGGTCGCCGCCGTTTTTGGCGGCCACACCGTTGACGGTCATCTTCCGCCGCCGTCCCCGAGTCAGCTGAATCTCCGTTTCAAATTCCCGCTCCCGGGACCGGATCTGTCCCACCAGCCTGGCCCTGTCCGTTCCGAAGCCAATAAGCTCCCGATCCGCATGGGTCCGGGGGCTGCGGCCGCAGGACAGATACACAATGGCCTCCAGCAGGTTGGTCTTTCCCTGGGCATTGTCTCCATAGATCACGTTGCAGCTTTCATCAAAGGTCAGCTGCTGGCTGTCGTAATTTCGGAAGCCCTCCAGCAGCAGTCCTTCAATCCGCATACTGCACGCCGTAGCGCTGTCCCAGGGCGTCCACCACATCGCCGGGACGAAGCTTCTTGCCCCGCATGGTGCATACCTCCCCGTTGACCAGGACCTCTCCCTCCTGAACCAGCAGCTTGGCCTCGCCGCCGGTGGCGGCAGCCGCCGCCAGCTTCAGCAGATCCTGGAGCTTGATATATTCTGTAGTAATGGTAATTATTTCCATATTGACCTCGTTTTCTCACGCCTTCAGCCGCACCGGCAGCACCATATAAAGGAAGCTCTCCTCCCCATCCACCGGCACCAGCACCGCCGGAGAAATGCTGGTATTCAGCTCCATGGTCACAGCGTCCGCCGGAGCGTAGCGCAGGGCGTCCATCAGATACCGGTTGTTGAATCCGATCTCCAGCCCGTTTCCGTCGCCGTCCAGGGGGCAGATGTCCTTGGCCTCGCCGGCGCCGGTGCGGGCAGACAGCATCACCCGGCCGTTTTCAAAAACGCAGCGCACCGGGCTCTTGAGCTTTTCGCTGATGACCACGGACACCCGGTCCAGGCTGCCCAGCATGGTTTTGGTGTCCACCGTCAGCCGGATGGGATTGTTCCGGGGGATGGCGTTCTTGTAATCCAGGAAATCTCCCTCCAGGCGGCGGCAGATCAGCTGGGTGGCCCCGGCCTCAAACAGCAGGTGCCGCTTGCCCTGAATAATGGTGATCTTTTCGTCGGAATCCTCGCAGATCTTCTCCACTTCGTTCAGAGCGGATCCGGGTGCCACGAATTTGAACGCGCCTCCCTCGGACCGGTCCAAAGGCTCCCGGCGCAGGGCCAGACGGAACCCGTCCACGGACACCACCGTCAGGTCCTTATCCCCTACCTCGAACAGAGAGCCGGTATGTACCGGGCGGCTTTCATTGGTGGACACGGCGAAGCTGGTCTGGTTGATCATAGCCTTCAGCGTCCCCTGACGAATATCCACGGAAAACTGGTCATCCACCTCAGGAAGCTCCGGGTAATCGTCGGCAGACAGGCCGATGATCTCGAAGCTGGCGTCACCGCAGGTAAGATGAACCGTCAGCTTGTCGTCAGCGTCGAACATAATAACGTCGTCGGGCATCTTGCGGATCATCTCGCCGAACAGACGGGCGCTGAGGACGATACGGCCGGGAGACTGGATCTGAGCGTCCACGCCGGTGCGGATGCCGGTCTGCATGTTGTAGCCGGACAGGGTCAGGGTGTCCCCGCCCTCCAGCAGGATTCCCTCCAGGGCCGGAATGGAGCTTTTGGCGGCCACCGCCCGGGAGGCAGTGTTGACGGCGCCTTGCAGCAGCGCCTTCTCACAGGAAAATCGAAGCATATCGAAGCGTTCCTTTCTTTCAGACTGAAAAGAGACTTCGTTCTCCAAAAGAGAACAAAAGATATCTTTATTTTAGTAACAGACGTCGTAGGGAAAATTTATGTGGAAATCTCCCAAAAGCACTGGGATCACAGAAATTTCTGTCCACACCCCTTTGGGGACAATATCCGGGGGTTTTCCACAGGAAAAGAGAGAAGCAAATACTCCACAGGTTGTCCAGGTGGAATCCACAGGGATATGTGGAAAAGAGATCATTTCTTATTGTTGATGTTGGTGGTGATCTCCTTGACCTTTTCGGCGTAGGCCGGATCGGAGCGCATCTTTTTCTCCACCTGATCCAGCGAGTGAAGCACCGTGGTGTGATCCCGGTCGCCGAACTCCTTGCCGATGTCGTTGAGGGAGAGGTTTGTCATCCGGCGGATCAGATACATGGCCGTTTGCCGGGCTTCCATCAGGTCCCGCTTGCGGCCCTGTCCCCGGACCTGCTCCTCATCCACGTCATAATACCGGCAGATGTACTCGACGATCAGGCCTGGCGACGGCACAAACTCATTGTACTTTTTCAGCATATCCTTCACGGCACGGCTGACGGCCTCGCCGTCCACCTGGTTGCCCAGCAGATCCCGATAGGCCAGCAGCTTATTCAGGGCGCCCTCGATCTGTCGAACGTTGGCGGTGAGATTTTCCGCGATAAAGCTGCTGATATCGTCGGGCAGCTGCACCCCCAGCAGGGCAGCCTTGTTTTTGATGATGGCCAGCCTCGTCTCAAAGTCCGGGGGGGCCACATCCACCATCAGACCCCATTCAAACCGGGTCTGAAGTCGGTCCTCCAGCTGGGTCATCTCCCGGGGCGGACGGTCCGACGTCAGAACGATCTGCCGCCCGGATTCATACAGGGTGTTGAAGGTATGGAAAAACTCCTCCTGGGTCTGTTTTTTTCCGGCGATGAATTGGATATCGTCCACCAGCAGCAGGGTGGTCTGACGGTATTTCTCCCGGAACTCCGCATTTTTTCCCTCCCGGATGGAGGCGATCAGCTCATTGGTGAAATCGTCGCCCTTGATGTATACGATGCGGGCATCCGGCTGGCGGGAGCGGACCTGGTGGGCAATGGCATACAGCAGATGGGTCTTGCCCAGGCCGGAGTCGCCATAGATAAACAGGGGGTTATAGTGCTCCGCCGGCTTTTCCGCCACGGCGCGGGCGGCGGCATAGGCCATCTTGTTCTGGGGCCCCACCACATAGGTGCCGAAGGTAAAGGCGTCGGACTCCAGAAGGGAGCCGGGCCGGTCCGGAGCCACCCCATGATAGGCGGACAGCTGCTGATCGTCCAGGATCTTTACCTCCAGATCCGAGGAAAAAATATCCTTCAGTGCGGCCTTGATGTGGCTCATAAAGCGCGCCTCAATGGTGCTCTTTTTGAAGGCGTTGCTGCAATGCAGCACAAAGGCGGAGTCCTCCATGGTCACCACATCCACCTCGTCGAACCAGGTATTGATGGTGGTCTCGGACAGCTGGGACCTCAGCCGGTCCAGTACGTTTTTCCACACGTCTGCGATTGAATTCAATGAAAGCGCCCCTTTCCCGCTGGTCATGCGATTTTCTCTCTTTGTTTCAGGCAAAAATACACCTCTTATTATATCAAACGGCCCCAGAAAAGTCCACACATATACTAATACTAAGTATAAAAATTTTTCCGGGCTGCTATACAGAAACCGGCAAATATGCGCTATTTTGTGGGAGATATAACAGAATTTCTTGCCCAAAACCGGGGCCCGGCGGCAGAATGCGGCTCTTTCGTGGAAAATGCAGATTTCTGTTGACAGGGGGCCGGAAAATCTGTATAATGTTTACCATGCCGTTTTGCGGCATCCAACCTGTCAACTGCGGCCGCCGGGGACAAGTCCCCTGCCCGCCGTCGAGTATGTGCGGCAGCCTTGCTCTGCCGCCGGATCTTACAAAATGGAGGTGTCATGCAATGTTCCGTACCTATCAGCCCAAGAAGCGCCAGCGCTCCAAGGAGCACGGCTTCCGCAAGAGAATGGCCACCAGCAACGGCCGTAAGGTTCTGGCCCGCCGCCGCGCCAAGGGCCGCGCTCGCCTGACCCATTGAGGTCGCGGAAAGTGCATCGCGCATAAAGGATAGACCAGGGACGGTGGATGGGAAAACTGCCGTCCCCTTTGGCCTATGCTCATTTCAGCCGCCGCGTTGGCGGAGAAGGTGCTTGTTTTCATGGATCCAGCCGTCACGGTAAAAGAGAATTACGAATTCCGCCGCATTTACCGCAAGGGAAAATCGGCGGTTTCGCCGCAGCTGGTGATTTACTGCCAGAGGAACCGCCGGGGCCATAGCCGCCTGGGCGTTTCCGTCAGTACGAAGCTGGGCTGCGCCGTGGTGCGCAACCGCGTCCGGCGCCGCATTCGGGAGATCTACCGGCTGAACAAGGCAAAAATGCTCCCGGGCTACGACCTGATCGTGGTGGCCCGGGTCCGGGCCGTGGAAACGGATTATCAGAAGCTGGAACGCACCTATCTGCGTCTGCTGGAGCAGCTGGACCTGCTGCGGGAGGACCCGTCATGAAGCGGGCCATCCTGCGGATGATCCGCTTTTACCAGACGGCTATGTCTCCCCTGTTTCCGCCCCGCTGCCGCTATATCCCCACCTGCTCGGAATACGCACTGCAGGCGGTGGAGAAATACGGCCCTCTGCGGGGCGGCTTTCTGGCGCTGCGGCGCCTTCTGCGATGCAATCCCTTCCACAAAGGCGGGTATGATCCCGTTCCCTGAAAACCCCGTTTTTCCCACCCAACAAAATACGGAGGAAACTATCCCATGTTTGCAAAGCTCGGATACTATATCTGTGTGCCCTTTGCCTTCCTGACCCGGCTGTTCTACAGCTGGACCGGGTCCTATGGCGTGGCTCTGATCCTGTTCACCCTGGTGGTGAAGCTGGTGCTGCTGCCCTTCCAGCTCAAGAGCAAGAAGAGCATGCTGCGCATGAACCGCATGCAGGGCAAGATCAAGGATATCCAGACCCGCTACGCCAACAACCAGCAGCGTCAGCAGGAGGCCATGCAGGAGCTGTACATGAAAGAGGGCATCAACCCCATGTCCGGCTGCCTGTGGTCCATGATCCCCTTCCCCATCCTGATCGCCCTGTACTATATCATCCGTGTGCCTCTGCGGTATTTTATGAGCCTGTCCGAGTCGGTGATCGCGGAGATCACCACCCTGGCCGGCACCCTGGGCTTCACTGCGGCCGAGGGCAGTCAGGCGTATGAGCAGATTTATCTGGCCAAGTTCATCCACGAGCACTGGGCGGATTTCGCCGGGAAGTTCGACGGCCTCATCGACCTGAACTACAACTTCCTGCACATTGACCTGGCGGCTCAGCCGTCCTCTCTGTTCAGCCAGTTCCCCGGCGGCGGCTGGCCCGTCTGGGGCGCGCTGCTGCTGCCCATCATTTCCGCCGGCATCCAGTTCGCCATGAGCCTCATCACCATGCGCACCAATGGTTCTACCCCCAATGGGTCCGCCAAGATCATGATGTACATGATGCCCCTGATGAGCCTGTGGATGGGCTATATTCTGCCCTCCGCTCTGTGCGTATACTGGATCGCCAACTCCGCCTTCTCCCTGATCCAGGAGCTGACCCTGAATAAGTATTTCAACAAGAAGCTGGACCGCGAGGAGACCGAGAAGGAAAAGGCCGCCCGTGAAAAGCGCTATGCCAAGTACCAGAAGCAGAAGGAGCTGATGGCACAGCAGCAGGCTTCTTACAACAGCGGCAAGAAGCAGAATAACCAGCAGGGCAAGAAAAAGCAGTCCTCTGGCGAGAAGAAAAAGAATCCCGGCACCAACGAAAGTGGCCGCGTGGGCCAGCGTCCCTATGCACGGGGCCGGGCCTACAACGAAAGCCATTACAATGATGACTAAGGAGTTTTGTCTATGAGTTATATCGACGTAACGGGCAAGACCGAGGAGGAGGCCATCCGCAAAGCGCTGGAACAGCTGCATATGGACCGCGACGACGTGTCTGTTGAGATTCTGGAGCGGGCCAAAAGCGGCTTTCTGGGCATTGGCAGCAGCCCTGCCCGGGTCCGTGTGACCTATGGCCAGGAGGAGCCGGAGGCTCCCGCCGCGCCGGTCCAGCCGGAAAAGAAGCCGGAGCCCAGACCCCAGCCCAGACCCCAGCCCAAGCCGGAGCAGCCCAAGACCAGGAAGCCTGAGCCTCCCAAGGCTCCCGTCAAGGCTCCTGAGCCTCCCAAGGCTGCCCAGGCCCCCGCTGCCGCCCCGGAGCAGTCTGTCCCGGACGACAACGCCCGGCGCATTACCGAGTTCCTGACGGGCCTGCTGGAGCATATGGACAGCCCTGCCCAGGTGCAGGTCACGGAGACGGAAAAGGGCCGCTACAGTGTGGTGCTGGAGGGACAGAAGCTGGGCCAGCTGATTGGCCGCCGGGGCGAGACCCTGGACGCTATCCAGCAGCTGACCAACTACGCCGTCAATTCCGGCCGGGAAAAGCGCATCCGCGTCCATGTGGATGCCGAGAATTACCGGGCCAAGCGGGAACAGAGCCTGGAGTCTCTGGCCCGCAAGGTGGCTGCCAAGGTCACCAGGTATCGCCGCAGCGTCACTCTGGAGCCCATGAATGCCTATGAGCGCCATGTGATCCACGCCGCCCTGCAGGATGTCCCCGGTGTCAATACCTACTCTATTGGCTCGGAGCCCAACCGCCGTGTGGTGGTGTCCTACGACCGCGACAAGCGGTGATCCGTCTGATCCAGTGCGGACTGGCAAAAGAAAAAAATAAATGCACGGCCGCGGCCGTGCATTTATTTTGTCCGTTTACCGGATGGCGGTGACGGTGTAGCCCTTGTCCTCCACGGTGCGGCGCAGGATGTCGTCCTCCACCGGGCCGGTGAGGGTCACCACAGCGGTGCCGGTCTGGTGGCTCACCTGAGCCTCCTGAACCTGGGGCAGAGCCTCCAGGGCGGTGCGAACGGTGGCCTCGCAGTGGGGGCACATCATGCCCTTGATCTCCAGTGTCTTTTCCATAGTTTGTTCCTCCTTGATCTCGTTGTTCAGATGATTGGTTCTCTTATGATCGTGCCGGTTATCCCGGAGCTTGAACAGATTCAGCCGCAGGGCGTTGGACACCACGCAGAAGCTGGAAAGGCTCATGGCCGCCGCGCCGAACATAGGATTCAGCGTCAGCCCCAGGGGGATGAACACCCCGGCGGCCAGGGGTATGCCGATGGCATTGTAGAAAAATGCCCAGAACAGGTTCTCGTGGATGTTCCGCAGGGTGGCCCGGCTGAGCCGGATGGCGGCGGGCACGTCCGGCAGGCTGCTGTTCATCAGCACCACGTCCGCCGCGTCGATGGCCACGTCGGCTCCCGCGCCGATGGCGATGCCGGTGTCGGCCCGGGTCAGGGCCGGTGCATCGTTGATGCCGTCGCCCACCATGGCCACCTTGCCCCGCTGCATCAGGCGGCGGATGGCGGCCTCCTTGCCCTCCGGCAGCACCCCGGCGATGACCTGATCCACCCCGGCCTGGGCCCCGATGGCCCGGGCGGTGTGCTCGTTGTCGCCGGTGAGCATCACCACATGGATGCCCATATTCCGCAGCTCCCGGACTGCCTGTGGGCTGTCCTCCTTGATGACATCCGCCACGGCGATGATGCCCAGCAGCCGGTCATCCAGCCCGAAGAACAGGGGCGTTTTCCCCTGCCGGGCCAGCTCCTCCGTCCGGGCCTGCAGCTCCGGGGAAACGGCGGCCTTTTCCGCCGTATAGGCGGCGCTGCCGCCCCACAGGGTCCGGCCCGCCAGCCTGGCTGTCAGCCCGTTGCCGGGCAGAGCCTGGAAATCCGATACCTCCGGGGCCGTCAGGCCCTCCGCCCGGTCCAGTACAGCCCGGGCCAGGGGATGCTCGCTCTTCTGCTCCAGGGCCAGGGCATTTGTCAGCAGCTCCTGCTCCGTGACGCCCTCCGCCGGAAGGATATCCGTCACCCGGGGCTGACCGCTGGTGATGGTGCCGGTTTTGTCCAGAGCCACGATCTGCACCCGGCCCGTTTCCTCCAGGGAAGCGGCAGTCTTGAACAGGATGCCGTTTTTGGCGCCCAGGCCGCTGCCCACCATAATGGCCACAGGAGTGGCCAGGCCCAGGGCGCAGGGGCAGCTGATGACCAGAACGGAGATGCCCCGGGCCAGGGCGTAGCCTACCGGGTGGCCCAGCAGCAGCCACACCGCCGTGGTCACCGCGGCGATGGAGATCACCGCCGGAACGAACACGCCGGAGACCTTATCGGCGATCTTGGCGATGGGGGCCTTGGTGGCGGCGGCATCGCTGACCATGCGGATGATCTGGGACAGGGTGGTATCCTGGCCCACCCGGGTGGCCCGGCAGCGGAGATAGCCGGACTGGTTCACCGTGGCGGCGGACACTCCGTCGCCGGGAGCCTTGTCCACCGGGATACTCTCGCCGGTGAGGGCGGACTCATTAACGGCGCTGTTTCCCTCCAGCACCACGCCGTCCACGGGGATGCTCTCCCCGGGCCGGACGGCGAACTCGTCCCCCTGCTGCACCTGCTCCACCGGCACCTCTGCTTCCTTGCCGTCCCGGATAACGGTGGCAGTCTTGGGGGCCAGCCGCATCAGGCTTTTCAGGGCGTCGGTGGTCTTGCCCTTGGACCGGGCCTCCAGCATCTTGCCCACGGTGATCAGAGTCAGGATCATGGCGGCGGACTCAAAATAGAAGTCCATCATATAGGTCATGACGGCGGCTTCATCCCCCCGGACCTGGGCGGCAGTCATGGCAAACAGGGCATAGGTGCTGTAGCCGAAGGCTGCCGTGGCCCCCAGGGCCACCAGGGTGTCCATATTAGGAGCCCGGTGCCACAGGGCCTTATAGCCGCTGATGAAGAACTTCTGGTTGATGACCATGATGATCACCGTCAGCAGCAGCTGGGTCAGCCCCATGGCCACATGGTTGTTGTCGTAAAACGGCGGCAGGGGCCAGCCCCACATCATGTGGCCCATGGAAAAGTACATCAGCACCAGCAGAAAGCCCACGGACCAGATAAGCCGCCGCCGGATACGGGGCGTCTCGCGGTCCTCCAGCTGCTGCTCGTTGGCGCTGGGAGACGACTGGGCCGCGCCCTTTTCCGACGCGCCGTAGCCCGCCGCCTCCACGGCGGCAATAATGGCGGAGGGCTCCGCCGTACCCTCTACGCCCATGGAATTGGTCAAAAGGCTCACAGAGCATGCCGTGACGCCGGGGACCTTCCCCACCGCCTTTTCCACCCGTGCCGAGCAGGCGGCGCAGCTCATGCCCGTGACATTGTATTGCTTCATTGGGTCCACTCCTATTTCATCAGCTTTTGCAGGGTGGTCACCAGCTCGTCGATGACCTGATCCTTGCCGTCCCGGATGTCCTGGGCCACACAGGTGCGGATGTGACTGGCCAGCAGCTCCTTGTTGAAGGCGTTGATGGCCGCGTTCACCGCCGCCGCCTGGACCAGGATGTCGGGACAGTAGGCCCCGGCCTCCACCATGCCCCGGATGCCCCGGATCTGGCCCTCGATGCGGTTGAGCCGGTGGATCAGGCGCTTGTATTCCTCCGGCGAGCGCTCCTTTTTCCGTTGGGAGCAGTGGCAGCAGTCATGTTGTTCCATAGTATTCCCGCCTCACTTCGTATGCAATATACCCCATAGGGGTATATTCATCCTATACCCCTATGGGGTATTTGTCAAGCAGTTTTTTTCACCCATAAACAAATCCCCGTAACCATTGCGGTTACGGGGATTTTCTCTGGCGCAGTGGGAGGGATTTGAACCCTCGTGCCGCTTTTGACGACAACACGATTTCCAGTCGTGCTCGTTATGACCACTTCGATACCACTGCATATTCTTGCTGTGACAACAGCATTAACTATTATAGCAAATTTTCCGGGATTGTCAAGTGGAAAAACCATAAAAACCGCAAAAATCCTTGCGGCACGGGCATTCTCACTGATAGAGGGGGCAAAGAGGAGGCGCGGCCCTGGCCGCGCCTCCTCCCTGATACCGTTCCGCAGTCCGGAAAAGGATGCTCAGACTCTCTCCATGGCTTCCCGGAAGTCTCTCTGATCGGTGAAGATCTCCTGCTTGTAGGGATTCTTCTTCTGGGCCTTGGCCCGCTTGATGATGGTGGCCAGGATCACCACGTTCACCACCAGTGCCACAATGGAGACCACGCCCTGGGCGGTGGGATTGGCGGCGGTGGGCCGGACGGCGGGGTTCATAAAGCCGTCGGCATAGACGGAGGTGATGGTGGAGAACACGCTGTTGTCCTGGAACAGGGGGAACACCTGGGCAAACATGCACCACAAGGCCAGGGTGTTGGCCCGGTTCTGGATCCAGCCGCCCTTGTTCCAGAAGTGGTTGGCAAAGGTGGGGGCCAGCAGCAGGGCCAAGCCGCAGTACCAGGAGTGGGTGGGCAGGCAGTTGTAGGTATACTCGAAGTTCCACAGGTCATAGGCCAGGATGTAGCACCAGGTCATGTCGGGCCACAGCATGTCCTTCTGATCCTTGGAGGAGTAAATGCCCCACCAGGCGGTCATGCAGAAGATGTTGACGATACCGGCAATGCCGTTGACCCAGTTCCACCAGCCGCCGTACAGCCACACGTTTTCGGAGGACAGCCACCAGCGGTCGCCGAACTCCTTCAAAGCCGCGGCGCCGTGGATGGCGGACTCAAAGTCGCTGGCCACGGCGATGAGAATGTTGATGGCCACGATGGCAAAGGGGAACACCTTGAACCATTCGGTCTTGCCGATGCTCCACTTGTACTTGAGCATCATGAAGCCGATGCACCCGGCGGTGGCGGCATAGAGCTTGGCATAGTGGAACCAGCTGTTCATATTGGTGTAGGTCTGGTTGTTCAGGGCCCATTCCGCGCCGGCCCGTGCGCCGATGGCGATGGCGATGAAATACACCGTCAGCGCAGCGGGCAGCACCAGAAAGCAGATGATGCCGCCGGTTTTGGTGCGGCGGGCGAACTCGTTGGCCAGCACCAGCCCGGTAAACACCAGCACAAAGCCCAGAAGCTGATACATGGCGGTTTCGCCGTAGATTTGGAATAACATGTCCATTCCTCCTGTGTTTTCTGTGATTTTTCTCCTGATTTAACTGTAAGAACGTTTCCGTTCACGCCGCCAATATACCATACCGCCCTGCGGAAAGTCAATGAACAATGGGAATAAAATGTTGAAAACCGGCCCCCGCTTTGAAAACGGGGGCCGGTCGGGGTTATATGCTTTGCGTTACTGCTTGGCCTTGGTGTCCACGATCTGGCGGAGCTTGGCGGAGAAGTCCGTCAGGGTCATGGCGCCCAGGTCCTCGCCGGTGCGGGTACGGACGGAGACGGTGCCCGCCTCCATATCCCGGTCGCCCACCACCAGCATGAAGGGGATCTTCTCCAGGGTAGCCTCCCGGATCTTCTTGCCGATCTTCTCGTTGCGGCCGTCCACCTCCACCCGGAAGCCCTGCTGCCGCAGCTGGTCCGCCTGCTGGGCACAGTAGTCGGCGGCCCGGTCGGTAATGGGCAGGAAGCGGACCTGCTCGGGCATCATCCAGGTGGGCAGCGCCCCGGCGTACTCCTCGATCAGATACGCCAGCGTCCGCTCATAGCAGCCCAGGGACGTGCGGTGGATGATATACGGCAGGGCCTTGTTGCCGTTTTCGTCGATATAGTACATGCCGAAGCGCTGGGCCAGCAGCATATCGATCTGGATGGTGACCAGGGTGTCCTCTTTGCCGAACACATTCTTATACTGGATGTCCAGCTTGGGTCCGTAGAAGGCGGCCTCGTCGATGCCGATGGAATAGTGAACGTCCAGGTCGTCCAGGATCTTGGCCATGGTGCTCTGGGCGTGCTCCCACTGCTCCGCCGTGCCCTCATACTTGTTGTGGGGGTTGCTGGGATCCCACTGGGAGAACCGGAACGTGCACTTATCCAGCAGGCCCACGGTGCCCAGGCAATACTTGGCCAGGGCCAGGCAGCCCTTGAACTCCTCCTCCAGCTGGTCCGGGCGCAGCACCAGATGACCCTCGGAGATGGTAAACTGGCGGACACGGATCAGGCCGTGCATCTCGCCGGAGTCCTCGTTGCGGAACAGGGTGGACGTCTCGCCCAGGCGCATGGGCAGGTCGCGGTAGGACCGCTGCCGGTTCAGATACACCTGATACTGGAAGGGGCAGGTCATAGGCCGCAGGGCAAAGCACTCCTTGGTTTCGTCATCGGGGTCGCCCAGAACGAACATGCCGTCCAGATAGTGGTCCCAGTGGCCGGAGATTTTATAGAGCTCCCGCTTGGCCATCAGGGGAGTCTTGGTCAGCAGATAGCCCTGCTGCTGTTCCACGTCCTCCACCCAGCGCTGCAGCAGCTGGATGACCCGGGCGCCCTTGGGCAGCATGATGGGCAGGCCCTGACCGATGCAGTCCACGGTGGTGAAATACTCCAGCTCGCGGCCCAGCTTGTTGTGGTCCCGCTTCAGAGCATCCTCCCGCTCCTTCAGATATGCGTCCAGATCCTCCTTTTTGGGGAAGGCCACGCCGTAAATGCGCTGGAGGGTCTGGCGATTGCTGTCGCCCCGCCAATAGGCGGCGTTGCAGGCGGTCAGCTTGATGGCGTTGCCCTTGATGCGGCCGGTGGAGTCCAGATGGGGACCGGCGCACAGGTCCACGAACTCGCCCTGCTTATAGAAGGAGATGTGTGCATCGGCGGGCAGGTCGTTGATAAGCTCCACCTTATAGGGCTCCTCCCGCTCCTCCATATATTTCAGAGCCTCCTCCCGGGGCAGCTCAAACCGCTCCAGCTTCAGCTTTTCCTTGCAGATCTTCCGCATCTCGCCCTCGATCTCGGCCAGGTCGTCCTGGGTGAAGGCAAAGGGCGCATCCAGATCGTAATAGAAGCCGTTTTCAATGCTGGGGCCGATGGCCAGCTTTACCTCCGGGTGCAGGCGCTTGACGGCCTGGGCCAGCACGTGGGAGCAGGTATGCCAGTACGTCCGGCGGTATTCCTCGTTTTCAAACGTGTACTTGTTTTCTTCGCTCATGGTGATTCCTCCTTGAAATTGGGGTCAGGAAATAAAAAATCCCCGCCCCTGATGATGCTTCAGGGGTGAGGTAATTGGTATTACTCCACGGTTCCACCCTGCTTACGGGACAGCGTCCCGTCGCTCGTAGCTCCTCTGTAACGGGAGGGCCCGGTCCGGCCTACTGGGGGATATGCCCGTTGGGCGGACGGCTCGGAGGCGGTACGCGTCCTGCTTTCAGCCGGGGCCCTTGCACCAGAATGGGTCCCTCTCTGCTGCCTGCCGCAGGCGGCTTCCTCGTCAGTGCCTTTTGTTACCCTGTAATATAGCACGCCCTGTCCCGGTTGTCAACGGGAAATTCCCGGGACAAACGCGGGACAGGGCGGGACGCTCAGCCGACCATCCGGATCAGGCCCCACACGCCCATAACGCCGTAAAACAGGGCGAAAACGATAAGTACGGCGTTGACCACGCCGTCCAGCTTGGAGGCCTTGGGTGCGGGATAATCCTTGCGGATAAAATACAGCGCGCCGCAGGAGATGCCCAGCAGCAGAGTGGTCAGGTTGTTCAGCAGCGGGTTGTCCTGCAGCGACGGAACCGCCAGCCGCAGGATCAGGGCTGCCACCAGAATGCCGAACAGGATACCCAGGGTGACCTTGACCTTGGTGGGCCAGGCGGCCTTCTGAGGGGCCTGACTCTGGGCCTGGCGGGCGGCGGTGGCGGTGGTCTTATAGTCGCTGTTTTTCCGGGTGCGCTTGCCGCGGTTGTTTTTTGCCAGCTCCTTGCTGTGGGTCCGGCTCAGGTTCTTGTTGTTCATGGGGTTAACTGCCATATGCTTCTTCTCCTTCTACAGGCAGATCACAAAGGTGTCTGCGTATGATATCCAGTGCGTTGCTGGCGGCCAGGAGCCGGATGCGGGCCCGGTCACCGCCCAGGGTCAGATGCCGGACCAGGGAGCCCCCCTGCCAGCTCAGCCCCACATATACGGTGCCCACGGGGTTGCCCCTGTCGTCGCCGTCTGGCCCGGCCAGACCGGTGACGGACACCGAAAGGTCGCTGCCGGTGACACGGCGGACGCCCTCCGCCATGGCCCGGGCCACCGGCGCGGACACCGCGCCGTATCGGTCCAGCAGGTCCCGGGGCACGCCCAGCACCCCGGCCTTCACGCCGTTGGTATAGGACACCACGCCGCCCAGAAACGCGGCGGAGGCTCCGGCCACGTCTGTCAGCCGCTTGGCGATGAGGCCGCCGGTGCAGCTCTCTGCGGCGGAGAGAGTCAGCCCCTGCTGCCGCAGCCGGGTCAGGACCACCTCCTCCAGGGAGGAAACGTCCACGCCGTACAGATAGTCTCCCAGCCGGGAGCGGACGTCCCGGAACAGAGGGGCCATGCGCTCCTGGCAGTCGTCGTCGCTGCCGCCCTTGGCCGTTAGCCGCAGCATCACCTCGCCGGGCTTGGCGTAGGGGGCCAGGGAGGGGTTCTGCGCGCTGTCCATCAGGTCGCCCAGCAGTTCCTGGACCTGGGGCTCCGTCAGACCGAACACATGCAGGTCGCGGCTGCGGATAACGCCGCCGCTCTGTCCCCGGAGCCAGGGCAGCACCGCGTGCTCCGCCAGATAGCGGCACTCGTGGGGCACCCCCGGCAGCAGCACCGCCGTGACGCCGCCCGCCGTGAATATGCAGCCCGGGGCGGTGCCCACCGGGTTGTGCAGCACCGTGCAGCCCTGGGGCAGCATAGCCTGCTGCCGGTTGCAGGCGGGCATGGGACGGTGGAACACACGGTCAAAATATTGCTGAATTTCCTCCATGACCTCCGGGTGGTATTCCAGGGCCAGGCCGAACACGCCGGCCACGGTCTCCTTGGTCATGTCGTCATAGGTGGGGCCCAGGCCGCCGGTGAACACCAGCAGGTCGCAGCGGGACCGGGCAGTCTCCACCGCCGCCCGCAGACGCTGGGGGTTGTCCCCCACGGCGGTGTGGTACAGCACGTTGACCCCGGCCGAGGCCAGCAGCTGCGACAAAAACTGCGCGTTGGTGTTGGCAATATTGCCCAAAAGCAGCTCGGTGCCCACGGCGATGATCTCTGCCTGGCAGGGCATGGTATCACATCCTTTTCGTTGGGGTGTCGCGGGGTATTGCTGGAGGGGAAAACGCCGAAGCACCGCCCCTTGGCTCCCCCTCCGGGGGAGCTGTCGGCGCAGCCGACTGAGAGGGGAAATGCGAACAGATGGATCATACCATTCAGAAGCCCCTACAGGCTGCCGCCTTCCGGGAGCTGACGGGGCTCAAGCGGGTCATGGAGTTTCTGGCCCGGTATGAGCTGCCGGTGCCCCTGGCTATGCAGCTGTACCGGGCCTACGGGGCGGATGCTCTGCCCCGGCTGAG